>Ga0268266_10002351_pt1 | contig 20457 bp, 19 predicted proteins | sample KBSS13metaG_FD_190356 | JGI IMG/M metagenome (GOLD analysis project Ga0268266, IMG submission 190356) | Switchgrass rhizosphere microbial communities from Kellogg Biological Station, Michigan, USA - KBS S1-3 metaG (SPAdes) (version 2) | ecosystem: Host-associated > Plants > Roots > Rhizosphere... | reverse complement strand
AAGCCCCACATCTGCGGCTCGCCATAGAGCTGGCTGACGAAACCTTCCGTCGTGTAGATGCCGAACTTGCCGATCGAGTACAGATTGTCCGTGGCGTTCGACATGAAGAACGAGACGTCGAGCGGTTGTCCGGCCACGTTGTTCCAATTGACGCGAACATTCAGTAACCCGTATCCCGGCTCGTCGCCAAAGGGCTCGACAGAGTCGGTGGAATACTGAATTCGGCCGGTATGGACATAGTCCGCAAGCAGATGAATCTCACCCAGTTCCTCGGGCACGAACGGCAGGGTGTAGTCCGCGGTGAAGCCGAACTTGTTCTTCGGGACGAACGGGTAAGGTAGATCTGTCCGGTCCCCGACCGTTGGGATGATGAACTTCGTGTAGTGCGCGTCGATATATGCCCAGCTGGCGGTCATCTCGAGCCCGGCGAAGGGTATTATGGTGCCTTCGAATTCGATGCCCTGAATCTCGGCATCGCCGTTGGCAATGACGGTCGTCGAGGTGGCCGTTGAGGGATTTCCGGGCTGTAGGTCGAACTGAACGCCGACCGCGCGCTGGGCGTTGCGGTAGTCGTCGTGGAAACCGTCGAGATTTGTCCGCAGCTTGACGCCCTCGATGTCCCAGTCGGCCTTCAGGCCGATCTCGACATCAGTGACGTATTCGGACTCATAACTGTTCGGAAACAGGGTGCCCCCCGCCCCATTGAAGCCACCGGCTTTGAAGCCACGGCTTCCTTTCACGTAGACCAGCGTTTCCGGGTCGATCTGATAATCGAGCCCCAGGGTCCAGGTCGGTGCCTGGAAGGTATGGTTGGCATAGGTACAGGCCAACCCGCTGGCCGGGCCGCACGGCAGGACGAGGTTGCCGGCGCCGAATTTGGACAGGTCGATGACGATCGTCGAGAAGTTGCTGTTGCTGCGATAGTCCCAGGTATAGCGGGCGCCCGCGGTGAACTTGAGACCTTCCAGATCGGATGAAATGCCGGAGAAATCATAGACGCCCTGCACGAATAGGGCTTCGGTCCGCGTCGTTTCGCCCTGTGGGCCGAGTGCATTCTGGCCGTAGGCATTGCCGAAAACCGCGACGGGGGCGTTGATACCGGGTGCAAGGGCCGTGGTTGTGGGAACCCTCGCCACGGTAAAGCCGGCGGGGTGCAAGAACTCGAAGAACGCGCCGCCGATGATATCCAGCTTGTCGTTGAGCGCCTTGCCCTGAAGCTGGATTTCATCCGTATATTGGGCGTTGTTGATCTCCCACCCATCCGGCGTGTCATATCCGCCCTGAAGCAGGGGCGTGCCGTCGAAATCGCTGCGCAGCAGATTCTTGATCTCGCGATAGCCGAAAATATTCTTGAACGTGAGGTTGTCCGCGACATCGTAGCGGGCGATGTCGGTTATTCCCCAGCTATAGGTTTTATCCAGGCCGTTGATCTCGCTTTCCACTTGCCTTGGACCTAAGGCCTGCTGTCTGGCCAGGGCCGCTTCAACCGTCGGAATGCCGAAGGTCCGCGCGAAAGAACCCTGCAGAAGCCCCAAATTCGGATCGAAGCTGGTATTGACCGTCTGAATGAGCAGGCCGGTGCCGTTCGTATGGGAATACAGGCTGTCGTAGACGAGATAATTCTCGAAATCGTCGGTCGGCCGCCATGTTACGCCGATGCGCCCGGACCAGTAGTCCCTGTTGTCCAGATCCTGATGCGTCAGCAGGTTTTCCGTATAGCCGTCGCGCGTTTCCTTGGCGCCGGCGACACGGACCAGCAGCTGATCCTCGATGATCGGAATGTTGACCGCCGCCTCGACGCCCTGACGGTTGTAGTTGCCCAGCGTAAGCTGAACATAGCCCTCGTAATTGTTGGTCGGATGCATCGGCTCGAACAGGACGGCGCCGCCGGTCGTGTTCTGGCCGAACAGCGTGCCCTGCGGGCCGCGCAGCACCTGTAGATTACTGAGGTCGAAATAAATGCCGGGGCCCGACCCGGTGAACGGAACCTCAGAGAAATAGGCGATGACGCCGGGCGAACCGCCCGAGCCGCCGTTGGGGCCTTGGCCGCGCAGATAGAACACCTGTTCGTCACGCGACTGCTGGCTGCTCATCAGCGAGGGGACATGGTGCTGCAGATCCGATGACGATTCGATCTGCTTGTTCTGGATTTCCGCCGAGGTAAACGCCGTGACGGCGACCGGCACTGTCTGCAGCTTTTCCTCTTTGCGCCGCGCTGTCACGACGATCTCCTCGAGACCCGTGGCGGCCGCGGACGGCTGCGCTGCCTGCTGCGCGAAAGCGGGCGCAACTGGGAGCGCACCCGCAAGGCAGGTGCAGGTCAATAGAGTCTTGACGATACGTGTGGTCATTTTCCCCTCCCTCTCAATTTTTTTGTCAGCCTATGGCTGCTACCTTAGATTGTGCGCACCGCGAGCAGACACGATCAATCTTGATCCCTTGCCGGGTACGATTTCTCCCCTAGGTATCAATAGGTGATGCCGCTAGCATCAATTTGGGGTTGAATACGGCCGATCAACAGGCCGTTTCAGGCCATGTTCGGTCTGATGACGTCAGGCTGCGTTGGGGAGGGACGGATGAGTCGCGGGGTGAAGCAGGATCAATCAGAAATACCCGTGCTGCTGCGCGAGCTGAAAAGCCTGCTGAAGGCGAGGGGGTTTCTCTATCACGATGTCGCCGAGAGGATGGGTGTGAGCGAGCCAACGGTGAAGCGCTATCTGACGGGTCACGGCCTGACGGTCGAGATTCTGGAGGATCTCTGCCACGTCGTCGACGTGCGGCTGAGCGACCTTCTGGCGATGTCGCAGGGCGAGCCGGAACGGCCGAGCCTGTCGCCCGAGGAGGAGCAATTCCTGGTCAGGGACGCCTTCCAGGCGGCAGTCTTCTATCTGCTGTCCCACGGGTTTTCACCAGCGGCGATCCAGCGGGACTTTCAGCTGACCGACGCGGAACTGAATGGCTATCTGACGGCGCTCGACCGGTTGGGGCTGATCCGGCTGTTCCCCTATAACCGCGTACGGGTCCTGGTCGGCCGCAATTTCAATGTCCAGAAGGATGGGGCGATGGCGCAGCTGGCGCACGACGCCATGCTCAAGGACTTCTTCCGCGAGTTCGACATGGCGACGCCGGACTGGCAGTTCAGCTTCGGCAAGCTGTCGCCATCTTCGCTGGAGCGGGTCCGCGAGCTCACCCGTAACTTTGTCGATGCCTTCGACACGATCGCGGAGGCCGACGCCGAGCTGACGCTCGACCTGGCCGATTGGTACGGCTTCTTCTGCATGTTCCAGCCGGTCAATCTCGCCGGGCTGAGAACCTGGTCTCCCGATGCAGGGGGGCAGCTATCGGCCGGGTGATATGAAGCGTGGCACTAGGCTGCGAACCGGCGTAAACGGAAAAGAGCGACGCAGTCCTAATAATGTGCGCGGGGTGGAAGACATGCCTGATCACGCCGACAGCGATTCCTGCCTTCATCCGCCGGCGCGCCAGATCGCGCGCTTGCCGATTCGCAACCGCTCCAACCTGCCGACCTATCCCAACGGCTGGTTCCGCGTCGCCTCGTCGGAGGATGTGACCGCGGATAGCTTGCTTCCGCTCACCTATTTCGGCGCCCACTATGTTGCTTTTCGTGCGCCGGACGGCACCGCACGGGTGGCCGACGCCTATTGCCCGCATCTGGGGGCGCATCTCGCCTCCCACACCGGGGGCAAGATCGAGAACGGCACTATCACCTGCCCGTTTCACCGCTGGCAGTTTGCCGCCGATAGCGGTCAATGCACCCGGATCAACTATTCCAGGATCGTGCCGCCCAAGGCGCGGCTGACGCTCCATCCGGCGCGCGAGATGCATGGCATGGTTGTGATGTGGCATCACACCGAGGGGCTGCCGCCCGACCATGAGCCTTATATCGAGACCCGGATCGATACTGAGCCCGGCTGGGTGAAGCTCGACCCGCTGCGCTGGGAGATGTACGCCCAACAGCAGGAGTTTCTGGAGAACATCTTCGACAGCGCCCACATATTGGAGCTGCACAATTCCGAGACGCTGCCGCGCTTCGCCAGCATCGACGACACGGCCTACGGCATTAAGATCGTGCTCGACATCGACGTGCCGGACCCCGAGTTCCCCGTCGCCAAATGCATCAACGACTATTCCGGCATCTCACTGGCCGTGCAGAACAACCGCGCCCGCGGCGAGAACCTGCTCTTCACCAGCTTCACCCCGATCGACGAGGACCGGGTGGAGATGACGGTCAACGCCTATATCAAGGAATCCGGCTCCGCCGAGCTTGATAGTGCCTTCGGCACCCAGTTTATCGAGCGCTTCAAGTACGAAGTTGCCCAGGACCTGGCGATTCTGGAGCACAAGAAGCATCTGGAGAAGCCGCTGCTATGCTCCGGCGACGGGGATATCCTGCGCTGGCGGCAGTATACGCGGCGGTTTTACTAGGGCGTCGCGAAACGCAATCCTTGGAATGATATAACGGGCAGGTTAAGAACGCGGCGCCAGCCCGAAACCAGCAGCCACCGAACCCCGCCGCGTCATGACCGATACTCAGCACGACGCCGTCGGCGACGCCTTGAACGCCGTCGCGGAGGATATCCGCGAAACCGGCAATGAAAACGACGCCCGCTATTTCGCCGAGCATCGCGCCCGCTATCTGCGGACGCTTGCCCGGATACGGGTGCTGAGCCCGCCCGCGGGCCGGTTGCTGGATGTCGGCAGCCATTTCCTGCACCAGACCGCCGCGCTCAGCCGCCTGGGCTATGAGGCGCATGGCATGGATGTGTCGGTGTTCTCCGAAAGCGGCTTGGCGCTGGGCCGGGCCGATCGCTTCGGCGTACGCAACCACAGCGTCGACGACTTCCAGAACGGTGCGTTCCTGCCGGGTATGGACGGGGAGTTCGACCTCGTCGTGTTCACCGAAATCATGGAGCACATCACCTTCAACCCGGTGCTGTTCTGGCGCCGCATCTATCAGCTTCTGAAGGTCGGCGGCGCGATCTACATCACCACGCCCAACGCGCTGACCTTGTGGAAGATATTGGCGGTGACCAAGAACGCGCTGACCCTGCGCGGCGCTGGTCTGCCGATGCATCGCATCTTCGACACGGTTACTTACGGGCACCATTGGAAGGAATATACCGGGCGCGAAATGCGCGGCTATTTCGGGCTCCTCAGCCCGGATTTCGATGTCGGTGTCGGCTATTTCAACCTGGATTCGGGACCGCCCGGCGCGGCATCGCCCAAGGCGATGGCTGTGCGGCTGGTCAATGCCACCGCTGCGATCGTCCCGGCTTTCCGCGATCAGATCGAGGCGGTGGTGCGTCTTCCCGGCAAAACCGGCTGGACGCTGGAACCGCCGAGGTTTGTGTAGCGCGCCGGCCCAGGGTGGACGGCCAGGGTGGACGGCCCTGGGGGCCTCCGGCTATAAGGCGCGCGATCTTCCGATCCTCCCGAACACGCAAGAGAGACCCATGTCCGTCGAACGTACTTTTTCGATCATTAAGCCCGATGCCACGCGGCGCAACCTGACCGGGGCGGTCAATGCCAAGCTCGAGGCGGCGGGATTGCGGATCGTCGCGCAGAAGCGCGTACAGCTGAGCGAGGCCCAGGCCAAGGCCTTCTATGCCGTCCATAAGGAGCGGCCGTTCTATAGCGACCTGGTGTCCTTCATGATCTCCGGCCCGGTCGTGGTTCAGGTGCTGCAGGGCGAGAACGCCGTGGCCCGGAACCGCGAGGTGATGGGCGCCACCAATCCGGCCAATGCCGATGCGGGCACGATCCGTAAGGAATTCGCCGAGTCCATCGAGGCGAACTCGGTCCACGGCTCCGACAGCCTGGAAAATGCGAAGAACGAAATCGCGTTCTTCTTCTCTGAGAGCGAGATCGTCGGCTAGGCCGACGATCAGCGCGTCGCGAACGTTGCCGGGGTCTTACAGGACCCCGGTGATGAAGCCGAGCAGGAGGACGACGACGACCACGCCGATGATGCCGCGCATGATCAGGTGCGTGTAGCCGGCATACATCTGCTGATGGCTCTTCAGGTCGCTGAAATCTTCATTGTTGCTGGCCGGGCTGCTCATTGTCTTTTCCTCGTAAAACGGTAACGATCTTTTAGACAGGATGGCCCGCGGCCATCAAGTCGGTTGTCCCGGTTTTTGGCGGACTGCGGCGCTTTACCCGAGCGGGTTGAGCGATGCCCCAGCGGCGAAATCGCCGTCGGCGACGCGCACGATCCCGTCCACCACCTTGACCCGCCCCTCAGCGATCAGCCTGACCGCCAGCGGATAGCATTCATGCTCCGCCTCCAGGATGCGGGCGGCGAGCGCGTCCTCGTCGTCGCCGTCATGCACCGGCACGGCGGCTTGCAGGATAATCGGGCCGGCATCCATCTCAGGCCGGACGAAATGAACCGTGCAGCCGGAGAAGCGAACCCCGGCCTTCAGCGCCTGGGCGTGCGAATCGAGCCCCTTGAACGACGGCAGCAACGACGGGTGGATATTGATCAGCCGGTCGTGCCAGCCTTCGGAAAACCCCGGCGTCAGCAGCCGCATGAAACCGGCCAGGCACACCAGCCCGACCCCGGCGGCGTGCAGCTCCTGGTCCAGTGCGGCGTCGAATGCCTCGCGGCTGGCGAATTCCTTGTGCGGGATGACCTTGGTCGCGATCCCGGCGGCCTCTGCGCGGGCCAGCCCGCCGGCATCGGCCTTGTTGGAGATCACCAGCGCGATTTCCGCCGGATAGGCCGGATCGGTGGCCGCGTCGATCAGCGCCTGCAGGTTGCTGCCGCGGCCGGAGATCAGGACGCCGAGCTTCAGCTTGGCCATGCCGAGTCCGTGTTGGTCATCTCGACTCGATGCTCGCCGGTGGCTTTGACCACACTGCCGATCGGCCGGGCGCCCGTACCTTCCAGCAGCTTCAAGGCTTCATCCCGCCGGCCCGCGCTGACGATGGCGACCATGCCGATGCCGCAATTGAAGGTGCGGGCCATCTCAGCCGCCGGCAGGCCGCCGACTTTGGCCATCCACTGGAAGACGGGGGGCAGCGTCCAGGCGTTGGCATCCAGCGCCACGCCCAACCCGTCGGGCAGTACGCGCGGGATATTCTCGGTCAGGCCGCCGCCGGTGATATGGGCGAAGCCTTTGACCGCGCCGGCGCGGACCAGCTTCAGCGCCGGCTGGACATAGATCACCGTGGGCGCCAGCAGCGCCTCGCCGAGGGTCTTGCCCGAATCGAACGGGGCAGGGGCGTCCCAGGCGACGCCGGATTGCTCGACCAGCTTGCGCACCAGCGAATAGCCGTTGGAATGCACACCGGAGGAGGGCAGGCCGATAACCAGGTCGCCCTCGACGATGTTCTGCCCGTCCAGCGCCTGGCCGCGCTCGACCGCGCCGACCGCGAAGCCGGCCAGGTCGTAGTCGCCGTCGGCATACATGCCCGGCATCTCCGCCGTCTCGCCGCCGATCAGCGAGCAGCCTGCCTGAAGACAGCCCTCGGTGATGCCGGCGACGACGCGAGTCGCGACACCGACCTCCAGCTTCCCGGTGGCGAAATAGTCGAGGAAGAACAGGGGTTCGGCACCCTGGACGATCAGGTCGTTGACGCTCATCGCGACCAGGTCGATGCCGATCGTGTCATGCAGGCCGGTGGCGATGGCGATCTTGAGCTTGGTGCCGACGCCGTCGGTGGTGGCGACCAGGATCGGATCCTTGTAGCCGGCGGCCTTGGGGTCGAACAGCGCGCCGAAGCCGCCTAGCGAAGCAGTGGTGCCGGCGCGTGCGGTGGCCTTGGCCAGGGGGCCGATCGCCTTGACCAGCGCATTGCCGGCGTCGATGTCGACGCCCGCCGCCTTGTAGGCGCCCGGTTTTCCGTTTGCCCCTGGTTTCTCGTTCGTCGGTGTCGTTATGGCATCCTCGCGTTGGCTACGATATGGTCCGGCAATCCGGAATCGGCGCACCCAGAAGGGGCGATTGGCTCAAGCCGGCATAGATGAGCGAACATGGACTGGTTTGCAATGTTTAGAGGCCGCCGCACCATTCGAACCCTCGTCCTGGCGCTGGCCGCCCTGCTGGCGGTTTCGGCAAGAGCGGAAACCTATCTGACCGTCAGCGACGTTCCGGTCGATGTCACCGCCAAGGATGCCGCGGCGGCACGGGACCAGGCTATCGCCGTGGCGCAAAGCAAGGCATGGGACAAGCTGGTCAAGGAGCTGGTCCCCAATCCCAGCGACCAGGCCCGTATTCATGCCAGCCAACAGGATATCGAGAGCTTCGTCCAGGATTTCGGCGTCGAGAACGAGCGGGTTTCGACCGTTCGCTATATCGGCCTCTATGATGTTCGTTTCCGTGAAAGCCGAGTCCGCAGATATCTGGCCGACTGGGGTGTCAACGTGGTCGCCAGCACGGACTTCATGACGCCGCCGGGCGAAGGCATGGAGCAGCAGCCGGCGGTGCCCGTCAGCGGTCCCGCCACACCGTATCCGATTGCTGTTTCGGTTGCCGGGGTTGAGGGCTGGGTCAGGCTGCGCAACCAGTTGACCGGGACGCCGGGCGTCCAGCACGTGGCGCTCGACGCGCTGACGCGCGAGGCGGCGGCACTGACGCTCGATTTCTCCGGCGACATCGTCGCCTTGCAGGCGGCGCTGTCGAACAGCGGCTACGTGCTGGTGCAGACCGCGCCGGGCAACGCCGCCGGCCCGGGCATGTTCCAGCTGCGTCCCGCCGGATTGGCACCGCCTCCGCCGCCGCAATGAAGCCGCGCATCGAGTTTTCCTTCACCCGTCAGTTCCTGTTCTGGCTGTTCGTCACCGCCGCGGCGATCCTGTTGCTGTGGCAGCTCAGCGGCATGCTGCTGCCCTTCGTACTCGGCATGGCGCTGGCCTATGTGTCGGACCCGGTCGCCGACCGGCTGGAGCGGCTGTTCTTTCCGCGCTGGCTGGCCAGCCTGCTCGTGCTCGGCCTGATCGTCGGACTGGGAATCCTGGTCCTGGTCCTGGTCATTCCGGTGATCGCCAATCAGGCCATGCAGCTCGCCGAGCAGATGCCGCATTATCTCGACCTGCTGCGGCACCGCTTCCTGCCGCAGCTCACCCGCTTCGTCGCCAAGGTCGGCGGGCCGCATGATGCCGCGGACGTGCAGAAGGCCGCCGGCGCCTATGTCGGCAGCGTCTCGTCTTGGATGTTCGGCATGTTGAGCCACCTCTGGTCCAGCAGCTTGGCGATCGCCAATGTCGTCTACGTCATGGTGCTGACGCCGCTGGTCGCCTTCTATTTCCTGCGCGACTGGGACCGGATGGTCGCCAAGCTCGATTCCTGGTCGCCGGTACGCCACCGCGACGATATACGGGGGCTTGCGCGCGAGATCGACGATATCCTGGCCGGATTCATCCGCGGCCAAGCGACGGTCTGCGTGATCGTCGGCCTCTATTACGCGGTGGCGCTCAGCCTCGCGGGCCTCGAATATGGCGCGATCATCGGCACGGCGGCCGGAATATTGAGCTTCATCCCCTATCTGGGTGCGATCGCCGGCCTGGTTGCCAGCGTCACAGTTGCCTTCATCCAGTTCGACGACCATCTGAGGATCGCGATCGTCGCCGGCGTCTATATCCTGGGGCATATGATAGAAGGCAATCTCATCACGCCGATGCTGGTCGGCAACCGGGTCAAGCTGCACCCGGTCTGGATCATCTTTGCCTTGACGGCCGGCGGCGCACTGTTCGGCTTCACCGGCGTGCTGCTGGCGGTGCCGGTGGCGGCGGTGGTAGGCGTGCTGGTGCGCTTCGCGCTGCGCCAATATCTCGACAGCAATTTCTACGACAACCGCGCCGAACCCCTCCCGCTGGTCGATCCCAGCGAGCTCTGACGATGACTGGGTCGGAGCAGCTGATCTTCCCGTTTCCGGAGAAGGTCGATCACGCCGTTGAAGCTTTCATCGTCGCGCCCAGCAACCGCCATGCCTTCGACTGGGTCGATCGCTGGCCGGACTGGCCGTTCACCGCGCTGGTCCTGGTCGGGCCGCCCGGCTGCGGGAAGACCCATCTTGCCTCGCTGTGGCGGGAGCGCAGCGGCGCAGCGCCGATCGATCTCGGCACCGCCGGGATCGAGCAGGCCGCGGCGCTGACCGCCGACGGGCAGCCGATCCTGGTCGAGGATTGCGACCGCGTGCTCAGCGAAACCCAGGTGGATAGGGCTCAGGCGGAGCGCGCGCTGCTGCAGCTCTACAACCTAGCCAAGGCAGCCGGGTCGCGGCTGCTGCTGACGGCCCGCCAGGCGCCGTCACTGTGGCCGCTTCAGTTGCCAGACCTCAGGTCCCGCCTCAACAGCGCGATGGTCGTCGCCATCGATCCGGCGGATGATGAGCTGCTGAGATCGGTCGCGGCCAAGCTGTTCGGCGACAAGCAGGTCGGGGTCGGCGACGAGGTCGTCTCCTACCTGCTGAGCCGGAGCGAGCGCACGGTCGCCAACGTGGCGCAGGCGATCGAAAGGCTGAATACGATCAGCAAGACCCGGCAGCGCCCGATCACCGTGCCGATGGCGCGGGAAGCGCTGCTCCAGTCCGATGACGAGGATTAACTGTCCTAGTCCTCGAGCAAGATCGGTCGGCGCGTCGCCAGCATCCGTCGCCGCGCGCCGAACGCAAAGACCGCGACGCCGGCCCAGATGAACAGGAACGACACCGCGCTGAGCGGCGTCACCCTCTCGCCATCGGCAAGCCCGACCGCGAATTGCAGTGTCGGCGAGATGAATTGCATGAACCCGAGTACGGTGAGCTTGACCCGTTGTGCGGCGAAGGCGAAGGCAATGAGCGGAAGGACGGTCGCCGGGCCGCAAAACAGCAGCAGCGCCGTCGCTTCGCTCCGCCGCCCGAACACGCCCGTGCCGGCATGTTCCAGCCACAGCGCATAGGCGACGGCCGGCAGCAGCAGGATCGCGCATTCGACCAGCAGGCCGGTCTGCGCATCGGCGCGTATCTGCTTATGGACCACGCCATAGGCGCAGAATGAGGCGCCCAGAGCGACGGACACAAACGGGAATGTGCCCAGCGCTGCACCCTGAATCGCCACACCGATCGCGGCGAGCGCGATCGCGACATGCCCGGAACGGTCGATCCGTTCGCCGAACAGCATCGCGCCCGCCAGCATGTTCAGCAGCGGATTGATGTAGTAGCCGAGACTGGCGGATATGGTGTGGCCGTTATCGACCGCCCAGACATAGAGGGTCCAGTTGAAGCCTATCAGTAGCGCCGAGATGAGGAGCGCCCGCAGCTCTCTCGGTGCGGCGGCAAGCGCACGAAGACCGGCGCCGCGCCCGACCAGAATGACCAGGATCAAGGTGAGTGGCAGAGACCAGATCGCCCGCCACGCCACGATCTCGAACGGCGAAGCGCCGGCGCGGGCCGCGGCGTGGAACAACAGCGGCAGCAGTCCCCACAGCGTGTAGCAAATGAGGCCCGCAGCCTGTCCCCGCTGCTCGTCCGAATCGGTCTGCATGGTCCGGATTTATCGGATTACCGATTGTGGAGACAGACTAGTTTGCGATGGCTGGGTCGCGGAAACGCGATTGCTTGCAGTCAGCTGTCCATCTTCGGCGTAGTGAAGCGCCGGAATGCCACGCTTTCGGGGGTCAGCCGGCTCCAGCCGCCGTCGCGCAGGTCGAAGATGGCGATCGCCGAGGTCGGGAACTTCACGCGCATCATCAGCGCGTCCCCCTCCGTCTCGTCGCGCGCCAGCCACAGCGCGAGTTCCTCCAGGCAGGGATTGTGGCCGACCGCAACCACGCTGCGCGCCGTCGCCGGCACCGACTGGATGCGCTTCAATAGTTGCGCCGGGCTGCACAGATACAGGTCTTGCTCGAGGGCGAGCTCCGGCGCCTTGGGCAGTGCCTGGCTTGCGATCTCCCAGGTTTCGCTGGTGCGCCGGGCGGCGGACACCAGCGCCAGGTCGGGCTTGAACGGGGCGAGAATCCCGCCAGCCCAGGCGGCGTCGCTTCGTCCACGCTCGGTCAGTGGGCGGTCGAAATCCCCCTGGCCGGGCACGGGTTGGGCGGCCTTGGCGTGCCGCAGCAGGGTGAGGAGGGCCATGGGAGAACCTCGTTACACTGTATTAATTGTGCATGACGCGGATGTCTCTTTGGTAGCGCAGCTACGCTGACTTTGCTATGTACCGCTTGCGATCGGCGGCAGATATCACAGACCCTTAAGACGTCCCAATCTGCGAGGATTCCATGGATGCGACCCAGCTTGTTCAGGAAAGCGAAGTCCCTGTCGCCGCCAGGCTGATCGACTCGCCCGACCGGTTCCTGAACCGCGAGCTGTCTTGGCTCGCCTTCGACCAGCGCGTGCTGGAGGAGGCGCAGAATCCGCGCCACCCGCTGCTGGAGCGGGTGCGGTTCCTCTCGATCACCTCGTCCAATCTCGATGAATTCTTCATGGTCCGGGTCGCCGGGATCAAGCAGCAGATGCAGGCCGGCGTCACCATCCCCAGCCCGGACGGCCGTACACCGGCGCAGCAGCTGGCGGCGATCCGCGAGCGCGTGCATGAGCTGATGCTGATCGGGCGCAGCACCTGGCTCATGCTAAGGCAGGAGTTGCGCGAGAACGGCATTGCCGTCATCGACGCGCCCGAACTCACCGCCGCCGAGCATGAATGGCTTCAGGAAAAGTTCCTGGCCGACATCTTCCCGGTCCTGACTCCGCTGGCGATGGGCCCTACCCATTCCTTTCCCTTCATCCTCAACCGCGGCATCGCGCTGGCGGTGCAGATGTTCGATGAAAGCACCGGCCGCGATCTCGACGCGCTGGTGCCGATTCCCTTCCAGCTCGACCGATTCGTCGTCCTGCCGGGTGGCGAGACCCGCTTCATCCCGCTGGAGCAGGTGATCCTGCTGTTCCTCAAATATCTGTTCCCGCCCTTCGAGCTCAGGGCCTCGGGCGTGTTCCGCATCCTGCGCGACAGCGACCTCGAAATCGACGACATCGATATCGAGGAAGACGGTCATCACCTGATGCTGAACATCGAGACGGCGCTGAAGCGCCGCCGCCGCGGCAACGTCATCCGGCTCAACGCCAGCGATGACATGTCGCCCGACCTGCTCGACTTTCTGAAAGAGGAACTCGCCGTCGACCCTGAGGATGTCAGCATCTCCGAGGGGCTGATCGGTCTGGTCGACATCAAGCAGTTGATCGTCGACACGCGGCCGGACCTGCTGTTCACCCCCTATACGGCGCGCTTCCCCGAGCGCATCCGCGATTTCGGGGGCGACTGCTTCGCCGCGATCCAGGCCAAGGACATCGTCGTCCATCACCCGTATGAAAGCTTCGACGTCGTCGTCCAATTCCTGCGCCAGGCGGCGCACGATCCGGACGTGGTCGCGATCAAGCAGACCCTCTACCGCACATCGAAGGACTCGCCGATCATCAAGGCGCTGATCGAGGCGGCGGAGGCCGGCAAGTCGGTCATCGCATCGGTTGAGCTCCAAGCGCGCTTCGACGAGGAAGCCAACCTGCGCTGGGCGCGCGACCTGGAACGCTCCGGCGCCCAGGTGGTGTTCGGCTTCGTCGACCTCAAGATCCACGCCAAGACCTCCCTGGTCGTGCGGCGCGAGGGCGGAACGCTGCGCTCCTACGTGCATTACGGCACGGGCAACTATCATCCGGTGACGGCGAAGATCTATACCGACCTGTCCTTCTTCACCTGCGACCCGGTGCTGACCACCGACGCCCAGCGTATGTTCAATTTCGTGACCGGCTATGCCCGGCCCGACGCGCTGGAAAAGCTCGCGATCTCGCCGATCAATCTGCGCAGGACATTGTGCGAGCTGATCGAGGAAGAGATCGGACATGCGCGGGCAGGCCGGCCGGCGCATATCTGGGCCAAGGTGAACAGCCTGGTCGATCCGGACATGATCGATCTGCTCTATCGCGCGTCGAACGCCGGGGTGGAGATCGACCTGATCGTGCGCGGTATCTGCTGCCTGCGTCCCGGCGTTCCCGGCCTGTCGGAACGCATCCGGGTCCGCAGTCTGATCGGGCGCTTCCTCGAACACGCCCGCGTCATCGCCTTCGGCGCCGGCCACGCCATGCCGTCGAAGCATATGAAGCTGTTCATCTCGTCCGCCGACTGGATGCAGCGCAACCTCGACCATCGCATCGAAACCCTGGTGCCGCTTGAAAATCCGACGGTGCGCCAGCAAGTGTTCGACCAGATCATGGTCGCCAATATGAAGGATGACATGCAGAGCTGGCAGATGCAGCCCGATGGCACCTTCACCCGGATCAAGGCGGGGCGTAACCCATTCTCAGCGCATAATTATTTCATGACCAACCCAAGCCTTTCCGGCCGCGGCAGCGCGATGCACGAAACCCGTAACCCGCCCCGTCTGCAACTCAAGTCGAGCTCGTGACGGGACAGGCGAGGGGGGGCAGGCCCATCGAGGCGAGGGCGGCAAAACCGTCCGAGCAGCGCATCGCGGTCATCGATATCGGCTCCAATTCGGTGCGGCTGGTCGTGTTCGACCGGCTGTCGCGCGCGCCGATTCCCTTGTTCAACGAAAAAGTTTTCGCTGCGCTGGGCAAGACGGTCGGCGAGACCGGCAAGCTCAACCCCATCGGGGTCGAGCAGGCCTTTTCGACTCTCACGCGCTTCAGCCTGCTGCTGAAGGCGATGAATGTCGCCTCCTGCCATGTCGTCGCCACGGCGGCGGTGCGCGATGCGACGGACGGTCCGGCCTTCCTGCAGCAGGTCAAGGCCCGCTCGGAGCTCGACGTCACCATCATCAGCGGCGAGGAGGAGGGGCGGCTGTCGGCGGAGGGCGTGCTGTCCGGCATCCCCGACGCGGACGGGCTGATGGGCGACATGGGCGGTGGCTCGGTCGAGCTGGTGCGGGTCGATCACGGCGTCGTCGGCCAGCGCACGACGATGCCTTTTGGGCCGTTCCGCCTGATGGCGATGAACATCTCGCGCAGCGCCCAGGTCACTCTAGTCGAATCCAAGCTGGCTGAGTTGCGGTGGCTGTCGGAAGTCAGGGGCGCAACCGTCTATGCCGTGGGCGGCATCTGGCGCGCCTTCGCCAAGGTCCATATGGAGCATACCGGTCACCCGCTCCACATCATCCATCACTATTCGATTTCCGCGGGGGAGGCGATCGAGTTCGCCCAGCTCCTGTCCCGCCAGAGCCGGGCGTCGCTCGAAGGGGCGGACATCGCCCGTCGCCGGGTCGAGGCGCTGCCCTATGCCGCCATGTTCATGGAGTGCCTGCTCGAGCGCACGCGGCCAGCCAGGCTGGTCTTTTCCGCCTACGGCCTACGCGAAGGCATATTGCACGACCTGCTGCCGCCCGAGACCAGGGCGCTCGACCCGCTGCTGGAAGCCTGCGACGACTTCGCCGGCCGGGTCGGCCGTTTCGGCGACCCCGAGCTGCTGATCGCCTGGGTGCGCGGGCTGGGCGAGGCGTTCACCACGCATCTCCGCCTGGCGACCGCGACCTGCCTGCTCAGCGACATCGGCTGGCTGGAGCATCCCGACTATCGCAGCGAGCAGGCCTACCTCAAGGCGATCCGCACGCCGCTGGGCGGCATCGACCATATGGGCCGGGCCTTCATCGCGCTGGCGCTCCATACCCGCTATGGCGGACGCATGGATGATCCGGCGGTTTATGCCTCGCATGCCCTGCTGACCCAGGATGAGGTCGCGGATGCGGTGACGCTCGGGCTGGCGCTCCGTCTCGCCTACACGCTCTGCGGCGGTGCTCTGTCGCTGCTGGACGCGGCCTCGCTGACCCGGGACGGCAACCGGCTGATCCTGCATATCGCGCCGGAATTCGCCGACCTCAATGTCGACGTGGTCGAGCGCCGGCTGGAGGTGGTGGCGACGCATATGGGCATCTCGGCCGAGATCATGATCGCGCCGTTGCCGGCGCGGTTTCAGAGATCCCGCTGACCCCAGAGGATACGCCAGGCGCGGTCGGTGATTGACGGGCGCCATGGCGGGTGGTCGCGGCACAGAAGGGCGCTGACGCTCCGCTCGATCGCGTCGAAATTCATCAGGTCGGAAGGAATGTCGTGGCGCGCGACCGCCGCGTCGCCGAAAGAGACGCTCAGCCCAGTCTTCGCCCGCACCGCCCGCTCGACCCCGATCCGATAGATCGGGTCGCCCGACAGACGGTCGATGTCGACCACCAGGTCGGCCGCCGGCAGCGCCCGGTCGAGGCTGAGGCTCAGAACCGCGTAGAAGGCGGCGTAGGACTGCTCCGGATCGGCGGCCTCTAGCATCGTGGCATAGCGTTGGTATTCGGCATCGACGGTGGTGGCGTCGACCATCGGGATGCCGAGCAGCCGCGCGACCCGCCGGGCCGGCTCCAGCGCGGCCTTGCCCAGGATGAAATAGGGCATAACCTCGAAATAGGCTTGGCCTGCCTCGCGCCGCCGCACATAGCCTGAATACCATTGCTGCCGCGAGTCGCGGACCAGCAGGATGTGCATGCCGCGGAAGCGGGTGCGCAGCCACGGCGCCCGCCCGATAGTGCGGCAGCAGCCGAACACCGGCACCTGTCCCAGCCGCCGCGCATGGCCGGCCAGCGCCGCGATATAGCGGCGCTCAGGCTCCAGCACATCCGGGTTTTCGGCGAAGAAATGGTCGACCGGGAAGCTCTTCTGAAAGCCCGGGACGCCGCGTTCGCCGACCAGCGGCAGGTACTCGGCGAAATAGCCTGCGCCGAGCCGGGGGTGGTGCGATGCCCAGGAGTCTGGCGACCGGCTTGCCAACTCCTGACACGTTTCCGTGCCCAGCGCCTCGTGGAACGGCTCGTAATAGGCGCAGGCCTCCGGCAGGGCGCGGAAGCGGCTCCAGACATAGGTGCTGCCGGCGCGCCACAGGCTGTGGATGAATACGGTGGTCTGCTTCATGGCTGATGAATTCCTGCCGGGGCGGTCATCGGTGGTACGGCACGCCGGCGGGCCGTCCCCCGCACGAAAATTTTCGGGGGATTTCGGGTGGGCGCGCGTATCAGCTCTCGAACCGCGCTGGCCGATGGCCGCACGTTGCGAAGGACCTCACGATGAAACACTGGATGCCGATCGGCCTCGCCGGCCTGATGCTGATCCTGCCGGGCTGTGCCGGCGCCGGACTACTGGCCAAGGCTGGGGCGCACAAGCTGTTCGGCGACAAGGAGAAACCACCGGCCGAGCGGATCGCCGCGGCGCAGGAGAAAGCGATCTCATCCGCTCACGGCGGAGCACCGGACACGCCGGTCGCCTGGAGCGACGGCAAATCGGGCATCCAGGGCGCGCTTATCGCCGATAACGTTCCGGTGGGCGCCGACGGCTGCCGCGCCTATCAGCAGACCATCGTCCTGTCGGGTGAGACGCTGCAGGGCCGCGCCACCGCCTGTCCGCAGAAGGACGGTTCATGGAAACTGTCGAGCCAGCCGCATCAATGAGGGCCACTCGGGCTTCTGGCATCGGACGGCCGTCCGAAGGCTCAGCCATGGCCGCGCGGGTGCCGAGGCCTGTAATCCTCAAGGGAAATTTCTCACCGCTATAGGGGGAAATCATCGGTACGGATCGTATCATCACCGTCGGGATATGCACCGAAGGCAGCGAGCATGAATTTAGACAGTGCTGGAAGGGGATGGCCCATGGTCGTGCGGTTGACGCTCGGACCTTCCGGCGCCGGCCGCGACAGGGTGGCCAGGGCTGTCATGGATAGTCCGCGCCTCTATGGCGAAGCCTCCGACCCCGAGCTGCTGCACTGGTCGGCCGGCGGCGACAGGCGTGCCTTCGGCGAGGTCGTGACCCGCCACGGGCCGTTTGCGCTGCGCGTCGCGGCCCGCCTCGTTGCCGACACCCATACCGCCGAGGATCTGGTGCAGGAAGCGATGGTTCGCGCCTGGTCGCAGGCCGCCAATTTCGACCCGCGCCGCGCCCGCTTCGCCACCTGGCTCTACCGGATCGTGGTCAATCTCTGCATCGACCACCGCCGCCGGGTGCAGCCCGAACCGCTGCCGGACAATTTCGACCCGGTCGATACCACGCCGGCGGCGGATGAGGCATTGGCTGCCAGCCAGCGCCGCGCCGCGTTGGCCAAAGCGCTCGGCGACCTGCCGGTGCGCCAGCGCGCGGCGATGACACTGGTTTACGACGAGGGCCTGTCCGGCGCCGAGGCGGCCCAGATTCTGGGCGTTTCGACCAAGGCGGTGGAGCGGCTGCTGGCGCGCGCCCGCGGCACATTGCGGGGCCGGCTGCTCGCAGGCGGTCCCGGTCAGGAGATGGAAGCATGCTGACGCTGAAGCGTTTTGCCACTCTGGCGGCAAGTTACGGCGCGGACCTCGACCGCTGGCCGGAAGACATACGCGGCGAGGCGAATGAGTTGCTGGCGGCATCGCCCGAGGCGCGGGCGCTGCTCGAACAGGCGCGGACGCTCGACACGGCGCTTGTCGGCAACGCCGTGTGGCAGCTCGGAGAGCAGGAGGCCGCGCTTGTCAGGCTGCGGATCGGCGTCGCGTCGCGGATCGCCGATACGGCCGGGCTCAAGCCGGCGCAACGGCCGTCGTGGCGCCTCGACCTGCGCTGGCTCGGTATGGCGGCGGGCAGCGGGCTCGCTGTCGCCGCCGGACTGGCGATCGGGGTGTTGGACGTGCCGGCGGCCTCGTCGCCGGACATCGTCCAGATCATGTTCCAGCCCGCGCCGATCGATATCCTGGCGGAGTAGGGCGATGAACGAGACAATTCAAAAGACGTCGCGCTGGTGGCGGGTCGTGCTGCCGGTTTCGCTGGTGTTGAACCTGTTCTTCGTCGCCCTGATCGGCGGCCATGCGCTGCGCGTCCACAAGGCCGAGGAGACGTTCGGAACGCCGCTCGGCCGGGCGCTGGCGCGCGTCCAGGCCAGCCTGCCGCCCCAGGACGCCGCCGCCTTCAGCGCGGCGATCAGGCGTGGGGCGCCGCAATACGGCCAGGACCTGCGCGACCTTGCCGACGCGCGCCAGGCGCTCAACCGGCAGGTGACGGCCGAGCATTTCGACCGGGATGCGACCCGTCAGGCGCTCGCCGGATGGCAGACGGCGTGGGGCCGGTTCGTCGGCGACTTCGCCGACACGTTCGTCGACGCGCTGGGCGACCTCTCGCCCGAGAGCCGGCAGAAGCTGGTCACCGAATTCCGCGCGGCGCATCCGCCGCGGTCGCGTTAATCAGTGCAGGGCGGTGGATGGCCGCCGCTCGGCCGCGTTCAGCACGTAGAGCGACCGCCGGTCGGGCTGTGCGACGCGTCCCGGCGGCTCAGGGATCGCATAGGCGACGGGGCGGGCGTGATGCGCCAGCATCTTCTCCGGATCGTAGATCGAATTGAAGCGGAACAGGCTCCGCGCGAAATTGGTCTGGCCGCGCAGCGCCTGGCCGGCAACCATGCCGAACGTGTTCCATAGCGTCTTCCAGCCGAGATGCTTCATGCTGAGCACCTGCTGAGTCTTGATCAGCTCGCCATAGAAATCGGCGAGCGGCATCTTCGTCGGCAGCACGCAATGCGCGATATCGAACAGCCTGTAGTCGCGGGTCGCGAGGCGCCGCTGTTCGGTCAGCCAGGTTTCGGTGCCGGGATAAGGTGTGTTGATGCTGATATTCACCACTTCCGGCACCTCCAGGCACCAGTCGCGCACTGCGGCGAAGCGTTCGGTGTCCCAGTCTGGATCGGCAATGATGTTGATGGCGACATGGATGCCGAGCGAACGGGCGAATTCCAGCGCTTCGAAATTGCTGCCTAGCGACGCGCGCTTGCGGTATTTGATGAGGCCCTCCGCGTCGAGCGCCTCCAGCCCCAGGAACATGAATTCCAGGCCGAGCTGCTTCCAGAAACGGAAGACCTCCTTGTTCCGCAGCAGCACGTCGCCCCTTGTTTCGAGATAGTAGCGCTTGCGGATGCCGCGCGCGGCGACGGCCTCGCCGATCGCCATGCCGTGCTCCGGGTGGATGAAGGCCACATCGTCGACGATGAAGACTCCGGGCTCCCGGATCCCGCTCAAATCCTCGATCACATGCTCCGGGCTGATCTGGCGATAGGAGCGGCCGTAGAAGGTCCAGGCGCTGCAGAAAGCGCAATCCCAGGGACAGCCGCGCGAGAACTCGATCGAGGCGCAGGGGTCGATCGGCCCGAGGAAATATTTACGCCGATGACGCAGCAGGTGCCGCGCCGGCTGCAGAATGTTGAGGTCGTCCGCGAAGACGGGCTCGGGCCCCGAACCCTGGGACGTCACCGCGCCGGGCGTGTTGAGCAGCGCCTCCGTTGCAGGCTTCTCCGCCAGCTGCTTGAGCAGGACCGGCATGACCGCTTCGCCTTCACCCTTGAGAACCGCATCGATGGCGCCGTCGGCATGGCTGAGGACGGCGTCGGGGATGAAGGACACACTGTGCCCGCCGACTACGATGACGGCCTGCGGCAGGCACTGACGTGTCGCCTTCGCGAGGTCGACGATC
>Ga0268266_10002347_pt1 | contig 20466 bp, 15 predicted proteins | sample KBSS13metaG_FD_190356 | JGI IMG/M metagenome (GOLD analysis project Ga0268266, IMG submission 190356) | Switchgrass rhizosphere microbial communities from Kellogg Biological Station, Michigan, USA - KBS S1-3 metaG (SPAdes) (version 2) | ecosystem: Host-associated > Plants > Roots > Rhizosphere... | reverse complement strand
CTTGAGCGCATGATCGAGATCGCGCATCAGCGCCGAGCCGGATTGACCACCGGTGACGTGGCGCGCCGGACAGCCCATATTGATGTCGATAATGTCGGCGCCGGCCGCTTCCGCAACCCGTGCCCCCTCGGCCATCCAATGCGCCTCGCAACCCGCGAGCTGAACGACATGTGCGCCGACACCGGCTGTCTCGCAGCGCAGAAGCGACATCGGCCTGCCATGCACGAGCTCGTCGCTGGCGGTCATCTCCGAGACGACCAGTCCTGCGCCGAGCGTGGCGGCAAGCCGTCGAAAGGGGGCATCGGTGACGCCGGACATCGGCGCCAGAAGAACCCGGTTGGCGGCAGCAATCTCGCCTATTTTCAACGGCTTAGAGCGTGAAATTTCCGGGCCGGTCACGTCGTTCTCATGGTTAGGGCGGCGGCTTCATTGCAACCGTCGGCGCATATTGTGAGCACAAATCTTGGGCAGTCAAGCTTCTTGCCTACACTTTAGACAGTTCTATCATTTGTGCAAGTGCACTGCAACACAAACCGCTTTCCCACAGGTGATGGGAATCACTCTATTTTCGGTATTCGGCATGGTAGGGCTGTGCGCCAGCGCGCCCGCCCCCTTTCAACGCCTGTTCGTTCCGTATTTGAGTCCTTTATGCCCAGACCTGAGCGTACCGCAGCCATCCTCGTCGCAGCCGGACGCGGGCTTCGCGCCGGTGCCGGCGGACCCAAGCAATATCGCGAGATCGGCGGACAGACCGTGATCTTCCGTGCCATGCAGGCGTTCTGCCGGCATCCGGACGTCTTCGCCGTGCAGCCGGTGGTGAACCCCGATGACACCGCGATCTTCAACCAGGCTGTCGCGGGACTGCGCTACCAGCCACCCACCAGTGGCGGCGCAACGCGTCAGGCCTCGGTGCATGCCGGGCTCGAGGCGCTGGCGGCGGAAAAGCCCGACATTGTTCTGATCCACGACGCCGCGCGGCCCTTCGTGACGCCTGCGGTGATTTCACGCGCGATCGACGCCGCCGGCCGCACCGGCGCGGCGGTGCCTGCGATCCCGGTCACGGACACGATCAAGCAGATCGGCGAAACCGGTGATGTCGAGGCGACACCCGAGCGCGCAAGCTTGCGAATCGCGCAGACGCCGCAAGCGTTTCGCTTCGATGTGATTCTCGATGCCCATCGCCGCGCCGCGCGCGACGGCCGCAGCGATTTCACCGATGATGCGGCGCTCGCGGAATGGGCGGGATTGACGGTAGCGACATTTGAAGGCGATCTTGCAAACATGAAACTGACAACGCCTGAAGACTTTATCCGCGAGGAAGCCCGCCTCGCCGCCCAGCTCGGCGACATCAGGACCGGCACCGGTTATGACGTGCACGCCTTCGGCGACGGCGATCATCTGATGCTCTGCGGCGTACGCGTACCGCACACCCGCGGTTTTCTCGCCCATTCCGACGGCGATGTCGGCCTGCATGCGCTGGTCGACGCCATCCTCGGCGCGCTGGCGGACGGCGACATTGGTTCGCACTTCCCGCCGACCGACCCGCAGTGGAAGGGTGCTGCGTCCGACAAGTTCCTCAAATATGCCGTCGACCGCGTCACCGCGCGCGGCGGCCGGATCGCCAATCTCGAAGTCACGATGATCTGCGAGCGCCCCAAGATCGGCCCGCTGCGCGATGTCATGCGCGCCCGTATTGCCGAGATCACCGGGCTCAACATCTCACGCGTCGCCGTCAAGGCAACGACCAGCGAACGGCTCGGCTTTACCGGCCGCGAGGAAGGCATCGCCGCAACCGCGAGCGCCACCATTCGTCTGCCCTGGAGCGAGTAAGATGAGCGGCAGCGATGCGCGCGCCCTCTCCCGCTCGCTGCTCGATCTATGCCGGATGCGCAAGCTGACGATCGCAACGGCGGAGTCCTGCACCGGCGGCCTGGTCGCCGGCGCGCTCACCGACATTCCCGGCTCCTCAGACGTGATCGACCGCGGTTTCGTTACCTATTCCAACGACGCCAAGCGCGCGATGCTTGGTGTCAAAGCCTCAACGCTGACGACCTTTGGTGCGGTCAGCAAGGAAACCGCGACGGCCATGGCGGTTGGCGCCCTGGAAAAAGCCGGCGTCGATCTCGCGGTCTCCATTACCGGCATCGCCGGTCCTGGCGGCGCCACGCCGGGCAAGCCGGTCGGCCTGGTCCATTTCGCAGTCGCCTCACGCGACGGCAAGATCCTGCACCGCGAATTCCGCTTTGGCGCCATTGGCCGCAGCACCGTGCGCCAGCGCTCCGTGGTGGAGGCGCTGCGCATGCTGATGGAACTGGCGCGCGGTCCGCAGCCGCCGATCAAAACGCCCCGTCAGACCATGAGCCGCCTGCGTCCCCGGGTGGCGCGAACGCCGCGCCGCGCCGCGGTGAAGCGACGCCGCCCGACGCGGAGTTAAGCGTCAACCCCGGCCCTGCGCGGCCAACGCCTTGGCGCGCGTTTCGCTGAGCGAAGCTGCCGGCGTCAAGGCTTCCGGGCTGATCGAGAGCTCGATGATGGCCGGAAGTCCGCTTGCCACGGCTTCGTCGAAAGCGCGGGCAAAGTCTTCCGTCCGCTCGACATGGGCGCCAAAGCCGCCGCAGGCGCGCGCGAGCGCCGCGAAGTCGGGGTTGGCGAGATCGGTGCCGGAGACGCGGCCGGGATACTCGCGTTCCTGATGCATCCGGATCGTGCCGTACATGCCGTTGTTGCAGACGATCACAATCAGCGGCAGCCGGTTTTCGACCGCGGTCATGAATTCCATTCCCGTCATCTGGAAGCAGCCGTCGCCGGCAAAGCAGATGACCGTGCGCTCGGGATGCTGCAGCTTGGCGGCAACGGCCGCGGGCAGGCCGTAGCCCATCGAACCCGAGGTCGGCGCCAGTTCGGTGCGATATTGCCGATAGCGCCAGAACCGGTGCACCCAGACGGCGTAATTGCCGGCGCCGTTGCAGATGATGGTGTCGTGCGGCAAGCGATCGCTCAAACCGCGCACGATCTGCGAGAGCTGGACGTCGCCCGGCGAGCGTGTCGGCTCGGCAAATCCCAGATAGTCGGCATGCGCCGCCTTGACGTGGTCGGCGCGCGATCGATGCTTCGGCTCCAGCCGCTTGATCGCCGCCGCAAAGGCCGCGCTGCTCGCGACCACGCCGAGCGTCGGAGAATAGACGCGGCCGATCTCCTCGGGATCGGGATAGATGTGAACCAGCGGCTGCCTTGGCTTTGGAATATCGAACAGCGTGTAGCCGCCTGTGGTGGCTTCCCCCAGCCGCGCGCCGAGCGCGATCACCATATCGCTGGCGCGGATCCGCTCGGCGATCTTTGCGTCGAGCCCGATGCCGATATGGCCGCCATAGCAGGGATGCAGATTGTCGAAATAATCCTGGCAGCGGAACGAGACACCAACGGGCACTTCATGCGCCGATGCAAACGCCTCGAGATCGCGGCGTGCCTGATCGCTCCACCCGCCGCCGCCGACGATCAGAAACGGCTTCTTCGCCTCCGAAAGCAGCGCATGGAACTGCAGCAGGGTGCCGTCGTCAGGCGCGATTGGAAGCGGCGTGTAGGGCGGCGCATCCGGCACCTCGGCGGTGTCGGTGAGCATGTCCTCCGGCAGCGCCAGCACGACGGGGCCGGGACGGCCCGAGGTCGCGGTGAAAAAGGCGCGCGAGATGAATTCCGGAATCCGCCGCGCGTCGTCGATCTGGGCGACCCATTTCGACATCGGCCCGAACATCTGGCGATAGTCGATTTCCTGGAACGCCTCGCGCTCCATCATGTCGCGCCCGACCTGCCCCAGCAGCAGGATCATCGGCGTCGAATCCTGGAATGCAACATGAACGCCGGCCGACGCATTGGTGGCGCCGGGCCCGCGGGTGGCGAAGGCGATGCCCGGGCGGCCCGTCAGCTTGCCATAGGCGTCCGCCATCATGGCCGCCCCACCCTCGTGCCGGGCGTTGATGAACCGCACGCGCTGGCTCTGGTACATGCCGTCGAGCGCGGCCAGGAAGCTCTCGCCGGGCACGCCGAACACGGTGTCGGCGTTGTGCAGCGCAAGCTGCTCGATCAGAATATGGCCACCGGTTCGAAGATTTGCGTCCATTACCTCGTCCTTCCGCGGATTTAGAACCGGATTAGAGAATGCCGCCGGTACCAGCAACCGGTTTTCCTGCGCGATCAGGTATTCCGCCGGGTCATTTTCGTTCTTGTTTCGGCGCGACGCGGGCTTCCACGCCGGTGACGGCTTCATAAGTTTTGATGACGGCGGTGCAGGACTCGCCGTCGTGCCCGAGCAGCGCCGCCTGCCGGTAGGTCTGGTGCACGGCCTCAGCCATGAACCCGGGCAGGCCCGCCTCCTCCAGCCAGCGCGCGTAATAGCGGACGTCCTTTCGGGCGTTCGCGAGCGACATCAGCGGGGTGAAGTCGCCGTCGAGGGTGGCCTGGCCATACAGATCGAGCATGCCGCTTTTGGCGCCGGCCGCCGAGATGATGCCGATCACCTGCGAGAGATCGAGCCCGTCCTTTGCGGCGAGCGCAAACCCCTCGCACCACGCCGCCACATTGGCAAAGGCGATATAATTGTGAATGAGTTTTAGGCGGATGGCGTGGCCGAGCGGGCCGATGTGGAAGATGTTTTCGGCATACAGCTCGAAATAAGGCCTGAGGTCGTCGAGCAGGTCGCCTTCGCCGCCGAACAGCACGTTGACCTTGCCGATGTCGGCATGTTTCGGGGTCCGTGTCATCGGCGCTTCGGCGTAGCGCCCGCCGGCCTCACGCACCATCCGGTCGAGCTTCGTAACCATTTGCGGGCTGCCGGTGGTGTGGTCGACGACGATGAATCCCGGCGCCGGGCCGGCAAGCAGCCCGTCGCGGGCGATCATCAGCGCTTCGACATCCTCGGCCTCGTTGACGCAAATCATGATGATGCGGCAATTGTCGCGGATCTCCTGAACGCCGCCGGCAACGGTCGCACCGAACGATTTGGCGGCGGCCACAGCGGCCGGATTGAGGTCATAGGCGGTGACCGCCACGCCCTTGGCGACGAGGTTCTTCACCAACCCGCGTCCCATTCCGCCGAGGCCGATGAAGCCAACGCGTTCGAATGTCGTCATCTGCGGCCTTCCGATCTGGGCTAGCGGTCTTTTGTGAGCTTTCTGGCTTTCGCCTGGCAGTTCTGCTGCACCGCGTTCTTTTTCCGCCCGGCTACCACGCTCGCAGGCTGTCTGACAACCTCATTGATCCAGTTTGCGCCGCGCGCCTTGTTTCGATATGCCTGTTTACGGGCATGGATCGCAATTGCGGGTTGAGGGCGACGCCGCCAGCAGGACAGGACCAATCAGGTGAAGTTCAAATCCCTCGAGCGCACCCCTTCATTGCCGCAGGAGATTGTCGCCAGCCTGACCGGCGCCCTGCACGCCGGCGAACTTCGGCCCGGTGATCGCCTGCCGTCCGAACAGGCGCTGGCGACCGAGTTCGGCGTGGCGCGGACCGTCGTGCGAGAGGCGATCTCGCAGCTCAAATACGACGGCATCGTCCAGAGCCGGGTCGGCGTCGGCGCCTTCATCAACCAGCCGCAGGAACGGACGGCGTTCCGGATCAGCCCGGAGTGCTTCAGGAAGCGCAAGGAGCTGTTGAAGCTGTTGCGTTTGCGGAACGGTGTCGTCATCGAAGCCGCGGCGGACGCGGCGCAGGCGCGATCCAGCCACGATATCGTCCGCATGGAAGCCATTCTCAAGGAGATGCGGGACGCGATCAGCGACAGCGATCACGGCGCCGAGCGCCACTTCGAAGCCGAGCGTCAGCTGATCCACGCCATCGCCAAGGTGGCCGACAACGAACACGCCCTCAATTTCATCGTGATGATCGACAGCCAGATTGCCGAAAACCTTCGATCGGTCGCCGTCAAGAATACCAAGGCAACCGAACTCGCCGCGGTCGCGATCGAGGAGCAGGTGCAGCTGGTCGAGGCCATCAAGCGCGGCGACCCGGTCGCAACGCGGGATAAAGCCCGCAAGCACTATGACAATGCCGCGCAGCGGCTGGCCGATCGCGCCGACTTTGTGGATGTCTAACCAACCTTGCCCGGTATTGCCCCGCCCTTCCCGTAGACCGCATCCGCCCGCTTTTCGAATGCGGCGGCAAAGCGCTGGAACGCGGTGTCGAACATCGTTCCCATCAGCATCGCCAGCATCCGGCTCCTGAATTCGTAGGACAGGAAGAATCCGACGTCGCAGTCGGTTTCGGATTTGGGCTCGAAGGTCCAGCGGTTTTCGAGATTGCTGAACGGGCCCTTGAGATACTCGACCAGTATCTTCAGGTTCGGCCGGTCCAGCGTCACCCGGCTGGTGAAGGTTTCCCGCACCAGTTTGAACGACACGGTCATGTCGGCGATGATGATTTCGGTGCCGTCTGCATTCGGCGTGCGCTGGCGTATCTTCAGCGACTGGCACAGCGGCACGAATTCCGGATAGCGCTCGACGTCGGCAACCAGATCGAACATCTGCGACGCGGTGTGATGAACCCGGCGCTTGCTGGAAAAGCGCGGCATCAGTGCGTACTCGCCCGGTTCTGCTCCAGCGCGATTTGCTTCAGATAGTCGTTCGCCTGCGTCCGGTCGGTGAAGCAGACCAGCGATTGATCGGCGCGCAGTCCTTCAAAATAGTTCAACAGCTTTGGCCGCTGCTGCCGGCGATAGGTCCAGACATAGCGAAAAAATTCGAAATCGAATTTCTCCGGGCAGCCTTCGGCCATTTCAGGGCGAACGCGGCCATAACTACCGGCGATCCGCCTCATGATGCCGAGCATGCAGTTGAGGCGCGGCAGGTCGAACCAGATCACGGTATCGCTGGAATGGCGGCGCAACTCGCCCGCGCCGTGGTTGGTGAAGTTACCGTCCATGACCCACTTCGGCTGGCGAGCGATCTCGGCCACGCGCTGTCCGAACTCGGCGTTGTCTGACGCGATCCAGCCGGGCTTCCAGTACAGCGCATCCAGCGAAACGAAGGGGATGCCCGCAATTTCCGACAGCCGTCGAGCAAATGTCGACTTGCCGGACCCCGACGATCCCATGACCAGAACGCGTTGCATTGGCTCGATCCGAGACTAGCGGGCCCGTGCGAGGCGTGCCGCCTGCAGCCTCGCAAAATCCTCGCCTGCGTGATGCGACGAGCGCGTCAAGGGGCTCGCTGACACCATCAGAAAGCCCTTGGTGTAGGCGACCTTCTCATACCCTGCGAATTCATCCGGGGTCACGTAGCGCATGACGGCGTGATGCTTGCGGGTTGGCTGCAGATATTGCCCGATGGTCAGGAAATCGACGTCCGCCGAGCGCAGGTCGTCCATCACCTGCAGCACCTCGTGCCGCTCCTCGCCGAGGCCGACCATGATGCCTGACTTGGTGAAGATGGTCGGATCGATCTCCTTGACCCGCTGCAGCAGCCGGATCGAGTGGAAATAGCGCGCGCCCGGGCGCACCGTGAGATAGCGCGACGGCACGGTTTCCAGATTGTGGTTGAACACATCGGGCTTGGCCGCCGCGACCAGCTCCAGCGCGCCTTCCTTGCGCAGGAAGTCGGGGGTCAGGATCTCGATGGTCGTGGTCGGGCAGCGCGCGCGGATGGCGCGAATGGTCTGCGCGAAATGCTCGGCGCCGCCATCGGCAAGATCATCGCGATCGACCGAGGTCACCACGACATGGGCGAGCCCGAGCTTGAAGGTCGCCTCCGCGACATGTTCCGGCTCATTGGGGTCGAGCGCGCCGGGCATGCCGGTCTTGACGTTGCAGAACGCGCAGGCCCGGGTGCAGGTATCCCCCATGATCATGAAGGTGGCGTGCTTCTTGTCCCAGCACTCACCGATGTTCGGGCAGCCAGCCTCCTCGCACACCGTGACGAGGCCGTTCTCTTTCACGATCTTTCGGGTGTCCGCATAGCCGCGGGTGTTCGGCGCGCGCACCCTGATCCAGTTCGGCTTCGGCGGCGACAGCGCATCCGGCCGGTTCACCTTTTCAGGGTGACGCGGGCGCACCTGGGTAGCGGAGACGGTATCGACGAGAACGACCATTTTAAGTCCGGATATGGCTGGAAACACTAGCTAATCGGTGCCGCCCGTGGCTGCAACCCCGTTGGCGGAAGACTCGCTGAGGCTAGCAGAAACGTGCAACATATTGGCAGTTTTCACCTGTTCCGCCGTGATTCCCACCTGATAATGGCTCAAAATCCCAAGCGGGCCGATGGCGCCGCCCCTCCCCTCGGCAAGCCGATCAAACGCTCGTTTTTTAACCGCAGCGTACATGAGGTCGCGCCCGACCTGATCGGCGCGACGCTTCTGGTCGACGGCGTCGGCGGCATCATCACCGAGGTCGAGGCCTATCACCACAGCGAGCCGGCCGCGCATTCCTTCAACGGGCCGACGCCGCGCAACCTGGTGATGTTCGGCCCGCCGGGCTTCGCCTATGTCTACCGCTCCTACGGCATCCACTGGTGCGTGAATTTCGTCTGCGAAAAGCCAGGCTCGGCGAGTGCCGTGCTGATCCGCGCACTGCAGCCGACCCACGGCCTGCCCGCGATGCGCCGCCGCCGCGGCGTGCCGGAGGAACGCGCGCTGTGCTCCGGGCCCGGCAAGCTCTGCGAGGCGCTCGGCATCACCATCAAGCACAGCGAGCTGCCGCTCGATCAGCCGCCCTTCGCACTGCATGCGCGGCCAGCCAAGCCCGACATCGTCGCCGGCGTGCGGATCGGAATTACCAAAGCGGCCGATCTGCCGTGGCGATATGGTTTGAAGGGATCGAGGTTTTTGAGCAAGCCGTTTTGACCGAACGTCGCCCGTGCTCGTGAAGCCGTCATTGCGAGCGAAGCGAAGCAATCCATCCTGACGCGGAAAGAAAGCTGGATTGCTTCGTCGCAAGGGCTCCTCGCAATGACGTTGCACTATTTGTGAGCACGGCTCCACGATCTCGCGGCGCGTTGCACCCGAGGCTTGCTCGACGTTTGCCCTCCAGAAATGAGAGGGCGCAGGGAATGCCGGGCGCCGACTGGCACCCGCGGTCTCGTGTGCAAGATGCACTCAGGAATGCGCACACGAGCATACAGGTACAGCCGAAGCAGCCCGGCATTCCCTGCGCAGTGGTGTTACGGCTTATGCCGAGCTCTCCCTGGAGACGAATTCCTCTTGCCTCCATCGCCAGCGAATTGACGGCTCGCATCGCCCGGTTGAGCTTTGCAAACCTCCGCCGGCTTCACGCCAGCCACGGGCGCCAGGACCACACGGTTTTGCCGTACGCAGCTTCCTCCGCCACCAACTCCGACCAGCCAAGTGCATGCCAGCCGAAGCAATCGCGAAAGCGTTTAAGCGCCGTTCGTCTGCGCGCGATGTTCGCTCACGGAAGGCCGCCCTGCGAACACCCTTCGCGCCCGACGCTGCCGCGTCCACCGCAACCCGCCCCAACGTTTGTGACGATGGCCAACGCCCCTCTTCTCGGGACGGGATGGCCGGAGTTGTAGGGGTGATTTGGGTCTCGCGCGAAGCGGAATATTTTTGCGGGCGAGGCTGGACGGGGCAAATCAGCTTGAAGTTATTGGAGAAAATAGTGCATTCGCGCAGCGGCCGAGATCCGTGGCCCATCCATGTCACGATCTCTGGCTTGACGCAGTTGAATGCAGTGTCACCGCAATCCACACTTCCTCTGCGGGACGATGGCTTGCCTCGCTGCGTTCGCAATGATGGGGATAGGTCGGCGCTTTGCGGCTTTGACACCATCTTCAGTCGCTCCAGCAGTAGCCCGCATGAGCGAAGCGATATGCGGGATGAAACACAAAACTCCGGATGTCGCTTCGCTCATCCGGGCTACGATGCTGAACATGATCGCAGCGATGCAGCCGCGTCCATCGATCGCCGGCTCTGTACAAAAGTATACAAATGAGCTGATTGAGTAAGTGGCTCCCGCGCTGCGCCTGCGTCATGGCGCTTCGCATCTGGTGCGATAGACGATTCACTCGGGCGTAACTATTTTCGGTTGACCATGACCGATAACGCGCGCGCTGGAATCTCCCGGACCCCGACAGGCGAGCTGCTGGCCGCCATCGAAAATCTCGCACGTGCGGGAACGACCGAGGATATCGTCGAAATCATCCGCACAAGCGCGCGGCGCATGATCGGGTGCGACGGCATTGCCATGGTCATTCGCGATGGCGATCTCTGTCACTACATCGAGGAAGACGCGGTCGGCCCGTTGTGGAAGGGTCGCAAGTTCGCGATGTCGGATTGCATCAGCGGCTGGGCGATGCTCCACAAGCAGACTGCCGTCATTCCCGACATCGCTGATGACGCGCGGATCCCTGTACATCTTTATCGCGAGACCTTCGTGCAGAGCCTCGTGATGGCGCCTGTCGGCATTGAGCAGCCGATCGCGGCGCTCGGCGCCTATTGGAGCGAGGTTTACGAGCCCTCGGACTACGAGATCGAAACGGTCGAAACCCTGGCCCGCGCCACCGCGACGGCCATGGAAAACGCGCGTCTCGTGGCAGCGCTTTCGCGCGCTTTGGCGCAAGCCGAGCTGGCGCGCGACGAACTTCGCCATCGGGTCAAGAACGCCTACCTCGCGGCGCAGTCACTTGCGATGCTGAGCTTGCCGCCGGACTACTCCCGTGTGTTCTCGGCGCGCATCGCAGCGCTCGCCCGGGCGCACGAGTTGATCGACAAGAAGCTTACCCAGCAGGATTCGATCCAGATATCAGAACTTCTTGGCGCCGAGCTCGAACCCTATGGGCAGAACGCGCCCGGCCGTCTGGTTCTCGGCGGACCGGACCTTTCGCTGGAAAGTGCACAGGGCATTGCGCTCGGGCTGGCGGTTAACGAGCTCGCCACCAACGCATTGAAGTACGGCGCGCTTGCAACGCAGAACGGGCGGCTGCAGGTCAGCTGGAGGATGGAAGGCAACCACCTCGTTCTGGACTGGCTGGAAGCCGACGGCCCTGAAGTGCGAACCGCCGCCCTGGAGAGCTTCGGCTCCCGGCTGCTGCGCCGCCTGATCGAGGGACAGCTCGGCGGCAGCGTTATCCGCCAGCTCGAGAAAAACGGGGTCACCTGCCGGCTGGAGTTTCCCGTGCGCGTGGTCGTCACGCCGGATGAGCCGGCGAGCGTGGGCAGCACCGGCTAGCAGGTAGCCCGCATGAGCGCAGCGACATGCGGGAAGACCAAGACCCGGATGTCGCTGCGCTCATCCGGGCTACGATTTTTCCACTTGCTTCACCGCCCGCCGCAGCTCAGCGAGCGAAGGCGAAAGCAATTTATATCGCAGCATAACGGATAGATGGATTGCTTCGCTGCGCTCGCAATGACGTGGATTGGTCGACGGTCCACGTCTGAACGATCATACGTATAAGAAACAATTCACGATGCCAGCGCGATCCGGATCATCCGCGCGAGATCGGAACTGAGGGGCAGAGGGCAGGATCAGTCGCTCTTTGCCTTCTCCTGCATCGCTGTCTGAAGTCTCTTGATGTCGGCTGGCGACAGCTGCGGGCGATCCACCTTGATCGTCAATTTGTTGAGTTGAGCGGTCAGCGCGAACGGCGGTTTGTAGTCGGCATCGTTGACGCCAGTCAGCGTGTCGGAGCCGACGTCGAAACTCTCGTCCCACTGCAGGATCATCGGCAGCGTCTTGGGCATTCGCTTGGTGGCGACCTCCTTGCCGTCCACCTTCAGGGTGCCGGTGCCGGGTTGGCCGAGGCCACTGAAGTTGTTGTATTGCAGCGTACCAACACCGATACCCTCATATTTGAAGTCGAACTCGACCGTGTGGCGACCCGGCGATAGCGCATCCGCGCCTTCCCACTTGATGCGTTCGAGATCCACCATATTCCACAGGAACACCGGCTTGCCCTTCAGCAGGTAGAAGCCATAGCCCCCGAACCGTCCGCCTGATGTCAGGATCATGCCCTCCGCGCCGCCGCTCGGCACCTCGACATCGGCTTTGATTGTGTAGGACGTATTCAAGAGCAGCGGCGAGTCGCCCTGCGGCAGGCCCACCATTGGCCGCTTGTAGACGAACTCGCTACGTCCCGCAGTGATGTTGGGCCGCGGCGCGATGACGCGCGCCGCCACCGAGGCGTCCATCGGAAACACCTGGTACTTCTTGGCCTCGGCGATGAACTTCTGCTTCATCTCCCTGACCTTCTGCGGGTTCTTCGCCGCAAGATCGTCGGTCTGGCTGAAATCCTGGTTCAGGTTGAAGAGCTCAAGCGTTTGATTGTTCAAGGGATCGATATTGGCGGGCCCGAATGCCTCCCAGGGCGCGCGGTTGACCTTTGTGCTCAGGAACCAGCCGTCGTCATACAGGGCCCACTGGCCCATCATCTCGAAATATTGCGTCTTGTGCCGCGTCGGCACCTTGGCGTTCTTGGCATCGAAGGTGTAGGCGAAGCTGATGCCTTCGATCGGCTTCTGCTTGATGCCGTCGACGAGCTCGGGCGCACTGATGCCGGCAGCTTCGAGGATCGTCGGCACGACGTCGATCACGTGGACAAACTGCTCGCGCAGGCCGCCCTTGTCCTTGATCCGCGCCGGCCATGACACCACCATGTTCTGGTTGATGCCGCCGAGCGCCGAGGCGTTCTGCTTGAACCAGCGGAACGGTGCATCGAACGCCCACGACCAGCCCGCGGACATGTGGTTGTAGGTCAGGTCGGTGCCCCAGACGTCGTAAAACTTCATCTGTACATCGATCGGCAACTCGTTGAGGCCGTTGAAAAAGGCGACCTCGTTCGGCGTGCCCATCGGCCCACCCTCGGCGCTGGTGCCGTTGTCGCCGTTGATGTAGATGATCAGCGTGTTGTCGAGCCTTCCCAAATCCTCGAAGCCCTTTATGACCCGCCCTATTTCGTGGTCGCTATAGGCGGCGTAGGCCGCGAAGATCTCGGCCTGGCGGATATAGAGCTTCTTCTCGTCCGCCGACAGTTGATCCCACTCCTTCAGGACATCCTTCGGCCATGGTGCGAGCTTGGTGTCCTTCGGGATCACGCCGAGCCGTTTCTGGTTCTCGAAGATGCGATCGCGAACCTTGTTCCAGCCTTCGTCGAACAGCTTCAGCCTGCTGATCTTGTCCACCCACTCCTTGGTCGGGTGATGCGGCGCATGGGTGGCGCCGGGAGCGTATTTGATGAAGATGGGCTTGTCCGGCTGGATCTGATGCATCCGGGTCATGTAGTCGAGGGCGTCGTCGGCCATCGCCGTGACCAGATTCCAGCTTCCCGCCTCCTTGCCCTCGAATGGATAGATCTGCGTCGTGTTGCGGAACAGGTTCGGCTGCCACTGGTTCGCATCGCCGCCGATGAAGCCGTAGAAATATTCGAAGCCCATACCGTTGGGCCATTTGTCGAAGGGGCCGGATTGGCTCGCCGCGAAGGCCGGCACGTTGTGGTCCTTGCCGAACCACGAGGTGGCGTAACCGTTGTCGAGCAGGATACGTCCGATCGTGGCCTTGTCCTTCTCGAGAATGCTGTTGTAGCCGGGGTAACCGGTCGACTGCTCCGAGATGACGCCGAAGCCGGCGGAGTGATGGTTGCGTCCTGTGATCAGGGCTGCCCGCGTCGGCGAGCAAAGCGCGGTCGAGAACGTGCGGTTATAGCGCAAGCCTTCGCTTGCGAGACGATCCATGGCCGGGGTCGGGATCACGCCACCGAACGTGCTGGGCACGCCAAAGCCGGCGTCGTCGGTGATGATGAGCAATACATTGGGCGCGCCCTTCGGCGGCACGACCCGCGGCGCCCACCAAGGCGTCGACTGCAGCGCGCCGTCCTTGATCACGCCGCCGAATTTCGGATCGGGCGGCGGAAGTTGTTTGCCGCTGATGGTCGAGCTCGCGCTCGGCGAACCCAGCGTGCCGCTGACCTGCTGGGCTGCGGCCTGGCTGGCCATGGCGAGCGAGCTCGCAAGGCAGAGGAGCGCACTGGTGACGGATCGAAGAGAAAACGCACGCGAATTCGGCATGGTCCGGCTCCCTTGACCGCTTTTGGTCGGCCAAAATTTAATTTGACAACCGCCGTCGTTCTCCTCGCTTGATCTGGATCAACTGATCGTAGGCGAATTCCGCGCAGCGTATCGGACAATCGCACCGCACCCTATTTGAGCCCTTACCATGCATCGTCGGTGATGAATGCACTGTCTCCGCGATCGCCGTAATCGCAGGAGCCCCCATCCGCAAGAACTCACGATGCCAGCGCGATCCGGATCATCCGCGCGAGATCGGAGCTGAGGTAAGGCTTCGGCAGCAGCAGCACGCCGGCGTCGAGCCGGCCATGATGGACGATAGCGTTCTCGGTGTACCCAGACGTATAGAGCACCTTGAGTTCCGGGCGCCGCTTCAGCGCCTCGGTCGCGAGCTGCCGGCCGTTTAGTCCGCCCGGCATGATCACGTCAGTGAACAGCAGATCGAAGCGTTCGGGACCATCAATGAGTGCCAGCGCCTCGGCGGCATTACCGGCGGCCATGGTTTGGTACCCGAAACGGCTGATCTGCGTCACGACGTATTCGCGGACCAGCGCGTCGTCCTCGACAATCAGGATGGATTCGTCGCCGTGTTCGCCCCCAGAGATGCCGGCCTCGGCGGACACCGCGTCCGGGAGGCCCGCGGCCGCCGGCAAATAAAGCTTCACGGTAGTACCGTGGCTCTCTTCGCTGTAGATCTTGATGTGTCCGTTCGACTGTTTGACGAAGCCGTAGACCATGCTGAGACCCAGCCCCGATCCCTTCCCGACCTCCTTGGTGGTGAAAAACGGTTCAAACACCTTGTCGAGCAGGCTGCCGGGGATGCCCTCCCCTGTGTCGCTCACCGCGATCATGACATAGCTGCCCGGCTTAATCTCGCTGGTCATGCTGGGGTAGTTCTCGTCGAGCACGACATTCCTGGTTTCGAGCGTCAGTTTGCCGCCGTTCGGCATCGCGTCGCGCGCATTCAGTGCGAGGTTGAGGATCGCCGTCGAGAGCTGACTGGGATCAATCAGGGCCGGCGCGGAATCGTGCGCCAGCATCGATTCGATTTCGATCTGCTCGCCGAGGGTCGGTCGCAGCAACCGCGCGGCATCGATGACCAGGGCGTTGACGTCAGTGTTGCGCGGCTGCAGCGGCTGTCGGCGGGAGAAGGCCAACAGATGCCGCGTCAGGTCGGCCCCCCTCGCCGCGGCGGCGCTGATCATATCGGTGATCTGGACGAGATTCGGACGATCCTTGACTGCGTCGCCGAGGATTTCGATTGTTCCGGTGATCACGGTGAGAATGTTGTTGAAGTCGTGCGCAACTCCACCGGTGAGTTGGCCGATGGCTTCCATCTTCTGCGCCTGCCGGACCTGGGCCTCGTTGGCCTCGATCTCCTGAAAACGCTTAACCATGGCCTCGGCCTTGCGCCGGTGTCGGATTTCCTCCTCAAGCGCCGCATTGGCCTGCGCAAGTTGCGTGCGTGACGGCTGAACCAGGATCCGGGGCAGCGACAGCAGCAGTGCCGCCGCAAGCCCGACCGATATCAGCGCCAGAAAGCCTTTGGTAAGGCCTTCAATGTCGTAGGCCGGCACCCACAGCGTGAGGATCGCCAGCAGGCGGGTCACCCCGCAGACCGCGACGAAGATGGCGAATATCCCGAACACGCCGCGGTACATGAGGTCGCGGCGCCGCCACACGAAGAGCCCGATGACGAACGCGGTGGCAAAGAAGGCGCCGGCGAGGATGCCGTCGGAAACGGCATTCAGCCAGATCAATTCCGGCTTCCACAACAAGCAGGCGCCATGCGGGGTCAGCGTCGACATGTTCAGAATATCCTATCTGTCCCGGGCTGAGGCCGATATTTCGATACCCGGAACGATAGCACGCGAGGTTCCGCGGCGTGGGAGATAATCTGTGGCACGTCCGCCGACCGTCCCGAACTTGTGGACTCGCGCGCCAACTATCGAGCCGCCAAAGCCCCGGATGTCGCGACGCTCATCTGGGCTACGCTTCCTGCTCCTGATCAGGCCCTCGATGATGACACAAACTATCTCAGCCGTCATTGCGAGCGAAGCGAAGCAATCCATAGCGCCACAAGTGGAGAGATGGATTGCTTCGTCGCTTCGCTCCCTTGCACAAACGCTTCGCGTTTGTCGCAGGCAATGACGCGGATAGGTCCTGCGGCCTACGTCAGGACGCCAGCTTCAGCCGTTCCAGCGCTTCCTGCAGCTTCGCTTTTCGCTCCACCGCCGCCTCGCGCTTTTCCTTTTCTTCCTCGACGATCTCTTCGGGCGCGTTGGCGACGAATTTCTCATTGCCGAGTTTGGCGTCGACGCGCTTGATGTCGGCGTCGGCCTTGACGATTTCCTTGTCGAGCCGGGCTTTTTCGGCCGAGAGGTCGATCACGCCCTTGAGCGGCAGTGCCACCACCTCGCCGCGCACGAGCAACTGCACGGCGCCCTCGGGCGGACGAGCGGCGAAGGAAATATCCGCCAGACGCGCCAGACGTTTCACGGTGTCGTTCCAGCGCTGCGCGCGCCCTTGAGTCTCCGAGGACGCACCCGACAGCACCAGCGGGATCAACGTGGCCGGCGGAATATTCATTTCCGAGCGCACTGAACGGATGGCGGTGACGAGATCGACCACCCAGCCGATTTCGGCCTCGGCGGCCGGATCGCTGAAATCGCCGGCGTCGAGCGCGGCCATGACCGGTGCGCTCAGCGGATCGCCCGGCCCTGCCAGCGCCATCGCGGCGATCTGCTCTGGAGTGACGGAGCTCGCCTTGCGCGGCCATTCGGCCAGCACCAGCAGGCCGTCGCGCTTCGCCGTCACCGCCCACAGCTCTTCGGTGATGAAGGGCATGAAAGGATGCAGCAGTTTGAGGATCTCGTCGCGCGCCCATGCCGTCATGGCGCGGGTCTCGGCCTTGGCGGCGCCCTCCTCGCCCATCAGCACGGGCTTTGCGAGTTCGACATACCAGTCGCAATAGACGTTCCAGACGAAGCGGTAGATCGCATTGGCCGCATCGTTGAAGCGGTAACCCTCGATCGCCTCCGAGACTTCGCGCGTGGCGCGCGAGGTCTCATGCGCGATCCAGCGGTTCAAGGTTTCCTTTGCCGCCGTCGGATCGAATCCATCGGGCTTCTCGCAGCCGTTCATCTCGGCGAAACGGCAGGCGTTCCACAGCTTGGTCGCGAAATTGCGATTGGTTTCGACCAGTTGCGGCGACAGCTTGATGTCGTGGCTGTGCGCCGCGCCGCGCGCCAGCGCAAAGCGCAGCGCGTCCGCGCCAAAGTCGTCGATGACGCCCAGGGGATCGATGACGTTGCCTTTCGACTTCGACATCTTGGCGCCCTTCTCGTCGCGAACCAGGCGGTGGATGTAGACGGTCGAAAACGGCGCGTCCTTCATGAAGTGCAGGCCCATCATCATCATCCGGGCGACCCAGAAGAAGATGATGTCCCAGCCGGTAACGAGGACGTTGGTCGGGTAATAGCGCTTCACTTCCGGCGTCTCATCCGGCCAGCCGAGCGTCGAGAACGGCCACAGCCCGGAGGAGAACCAGGTGTCGAGCACGTCCTCGTCGCGCGTGATGAAGCCCTCGCGCTTGGCAGGGTCCTGCGCCATCTCGCGCCCCTGCTCTTCCGTGATGACTTCCTGCTCGACGTAATAGCCAAGCGCGTTACCGACGGCTTCTTCCTCGGTCTCGGCGACGAAGACCTTGCCGTCGGGGCCGTACCACGCGGGAATCTGATGGCCCCACCAGAGCTGGCGCGAAATGCACCAGGGCTGGATGTTCTCCATCCATTCGAAATAGGTTTTTTCCCAGTTCTTCGGCACGAAGCTGGTCGCACCCGAGCGCACCGCCGCGATCGCCGGCTGCGCCATGGTCTTGGCGTCGACATACCACTGATCGGTGAGGTACGGCTCGATGACGACGTTGGAGCGGTCGCCATGCGGCACCACGTGCGTGTTGGGTTCGATCTTCTCCACGAAGCCGAAGTCTTCCAGCCGCGCCACGATCAGCTTGCGCGCGGCGAAGCGGTCGACGCCGTGCAGCTCTTCCGCCAGCATCAGCGCGCCTTCGGGCAATCCGCGCAGATAGTCCTCGTTCTCGTTGAGCGCCAGGCAGCCCTCGCGATCGAACACGTTGATCTGCGGCAGGCCGTGCCGCTTGCCGACCTCGAAGTCGTTGAAGTCGTGCGCCGGCGTGATCTTGACGGCGCCGGACCCCTTCTCGGGATCGGCGTAGTCGTCGCCGATAACAGGGATGCGGCGGCCGACCAGCGGCAGGATGACGTGCTGGCCGACCAGATGCCCGATCCGCTCGTTGTCCGGATGTATCGCAACGGCGGTGTCGCCGAGCATGGTCTCGGGCCGCGTCGTCGCCACCACGACAAACGTCGAGGGATCGTCGGGGCTAAAGGTCTTGCCTTCGATCGGATAGCGCAGATACCACAGACTGCCCTTGACCTCGACCTGCAGCACTTCGAGATCGGAGATCGCGGTCATCAGCTTCGGGTCCCAGTTGACCAGCCGCTTGTCCTTGTAGATCAGGCCTTCGCGATGCAACTGGACGAACACCTTCACGACCGCGCGTGACAGGCCTTCGTCCATCGTAAAGCGCTCGCGCGACCAATCGCAGGAGGCGCCCAGCCGCTTCAACTGGTTGACGATGGTGCCGCCGCTCTCGGCCTTCCATTGCCAGATGCGTTCGAGGAATTTGGCGCGGCCGAGGTCGCGCCGGTGCTCCTGCCGCTCCATCAATTGCCGTTCGACCACCATCTGGGTCGCGATGCCGGCATGGTCGGTGCCGGGCTGCCACAGCACGTCGCGGCCGCGCATGCGCTCGAAGCGGCAGAGAATGTCCTGCAGCGTGTTGTTGAGCGCGTGGCCCATATGCAGCGAACCCGTCACGTTCGGCGGCGGGATCACGATGGTGAACGGCGCGGCGTCCTTTCGTTCCGGGCGGCCGGCCATGAACGCGCCGCTCTCCTCCCAGATGGCGGACATGCGGCTTTCGATATCGGCGGGCTGGTAGTTTTTCTCGATCATGGCACTGCAGCTGGGATGGTGGGGGTGCTCTTAAGCAAACCGTCGCCGGGCCGCTCAAGGGAATGTGAGTCAAATCAACGTGGTAGCGGCCGGTTTGGATGTGATCGGCGCCGGGCGCGCCCCTAGAAAGCCGCCACAGCGGCTCAAGTCAACCTGACAACTCACTTCGGGGCAGCGGGGAAGCTGCGGTCACGCCGGATTGAAGGTACGGATGGGCCCTGATCGACGCCCGCCCAGGCCGCCTTTACCCAACCTCGGGACTAACGTCCGCCGCGCGAAACCCGTTCGATTTCGGCCTTGACGATTCGCTCCACCAATCCCGGCAGATTGTCGTCGAGCCAGGATTTCAGCATCGGCCGCAGCATTTCCTTGACCAGATCTTCCAGCGTCCGCGCATTGTTGCTCAGCACGGTATTCGCCAGCGAGTTGAAGGCAGATTCCACGGCGGAGACGGTCGAATGCGATAACATCGGTCGTGCTGGCGCGCTCTCGAACGGCGGCTCATAGGCCGGCTGGCGGCGTGACGCCTTGGCTTCGGTGAATTCGATGTCGTCCTGCGGGTCGACCTTGTTGAACGTCGCGGGGGCCGGGGCTGGCGCCGGCTCCGGCAACGCCATCTCGTCGGTGAGTTCGAACACGTCGGGTTCAGGCTCAGGCTCGCGCTGCGCCGGCCTGATGTCGGCTTCCGGCGTCGCCGCATCGAGGCCCGCCAGCATGGCGTCGATGTCGTCCTGATTGTTGCTGACAACGGCCGGTTCAGGTGCGGGCGGCGGCGGGGCCGGCTTCGGCGCGGGAGCCGGCTTGGGCGCCGGCGCAATCGCCGACGGCGGGATATCCTTCATCACCGCCGGCTTCGCGGCCACAGCCGGGCTCGCCGGTTTCTCGGCAGCGCCAGGCTTAGCCTCGTCGTCGGCGATGATGCGACGGATCGACGCCAGAATCTCCTCCATCGAGGGCTCTTGGACCTTCGCAGGTTGCGTCATCTCCGACTCCACATCGAAACCATTTTACACCAAAGCCACGAAGGAATTGCCGGTTCCGGATATGAAGGCCGGGATTTTCATCGCACAAGCCCTACTTGTCCCCAGATCAAGCCCGCCCGCGGCACCGCGCGCGGGTCCTGCTCCCCTCAAGGCGCCCCCCAACCCGCGTCCGTGAGATGCAAAGACGCGGGCCACGAATCGCCAGCTCGCCCAAGAAACGCTACGTCATGGCCACAATCGATTGCAAGCAAAGCGCCCGGCGCTTTGGGCGCCGGGCGATGATTTCATCCCGTCTGTGCGGAAATGGACTCAGATATCAGCGGCCGTCGGGTGTGCGAACGCCGGCCCAACTATCGCGCACCTGATGATAGTGCACGCTCGGATCGTAGACCGTGGTCGGCAGGTTGAGCACCTGCGGCGATAGCCGTCCGATCGTGCTCAG
>Ga0268266_10002346_pt1 | contig 20467 bp, 22 predicted proteins | sample KBSS13metaG_FD_190356 | JGI IMG/M metagenome (GOLD analysis project Ga0268266, IMG submission 190356) | Switchgrass rhizosphere microbial communities from Kellogg Biological Station, Michigan, USA - KBS S1-3 metaG (SPAdes) (version 2) | ecosystem: Host-associated > Plants > Roots > Rhizosphere... | reverse complement strand
AAGGCACCCAACTCACCCTAGTGCCTCGCCATAACTGGCGACCCTGACGGGACTTGAACCCGCGACCTCCGCCGTGACAGGGCGGCGCGCTAACCAACTGCGCCACAGGGCCTTGCTTTGCGACTCCATCGTACGAGGTGCCGCGTGTACCCCCTACGGGATTCGAACCCGCGCTACCGCCTTGAAAGGGCGGCGTCCTAGGCCGCTAGACGAAGGGGGCCAGCCGAATCTCTCCGGGGTACTCCCAACGCTGTGACGCTGGGAGCCTCGATAGCTTAGGGTACCGGGACCCCAATCCTCAAACGAGATGCCCTTTGGCACGCAGTATCCTGGTCACTCGTCGCCCCTATAGCTCAGTTGGTAGAGCTACGGACTTTTAATCCGCAGGTCGCAGGTTCGAGCCCTGCTGGGGGCACCAAGATGGACATGACGTGGTCATGTGTCAGGCGCTACGTGCGGTGGCTATGTCGTCGGCCAACGGTGCAACGGCGCCGATGATCTTGCCGACGATCTCCTGCGGTACTCCAGCGGCTGACAGGCTGTCAGTCAGGTGTCCTGCGACCAGATTGAAGTGGTCCACCGTGATGCCGCGACCCTGGTGCACTTGGCGCATCGGCGCCCCGGTGTAGGGGTCCGGCCCGCCGAGCGCTGCGGCGAAGAACTCCGCCTGCTTGCCTTTCAGCCGGGCCATGTTGGTGCCGGTGAAGAACCCGGCCAGCTCGTCATCGGCCAACACGCGGTCATAGAAATCGGCGACAACCGCTTCGAGTGCCTCGGCGCCACCGATCTGCTCGTAAATGCTTGTCATGCCAATCCAGGGAACGCGCGACCGATTGCCGCCGTGTTGCCCTCCAATAGCGGCAGCGCTAACAACGCCTCACACCGCTAGTCACCCTTCTTGTGTCCATTTCCGTTGCCGCCGCGCTTCTTCGGCGGCGGCGGCTCCTCCACTTGAACCGGCGTCGTGGTCGGCGGTGGCGGTGGCACGAAAGAAGGCGTCGGTGCGGGAACGGACGTGCTCGTGCTGGCCGGCTCCGGGATCCGCGGGGTCGACGTCGAGTCGACGATGAACGCGACCGCGGCGATCAACACCGCAATCACGGCCGCCGCCGCGGCTAGGTACCACCGCGACGGCCGGCTGCGCCGCGGCGCCACCACCATCGTCGTCGGGTCGGGCAGCGGAGCGGCCAGCACGCGCGTCGCAGGCCGCACAGGCGGGCCGGCCGGGCCCGTCAGCGCTGCCCGCATCTCGTCGGCACTGCCGAACCGCCACGCCGGATCGCGCGCCATCGCCCGTTCGATCATGGCTGCCAGCGCGGGGTCCACGTCGGGACGCAGCGCGGTCAGCGGCGGCGGCGCACTGTCCGAAATGGCGCGAGCCAACTCGGCCAAGTTTTCCTGGGGGAACGCTCGACGGCCCGCCAGCGCCTCATAGCCGACGACACCGACGGCGTACAGGTCGTCGGCGACGGAGGCAGGCCTGCCCGCGATCCGGTCGGGAGACAGATACGCCATGGTGCCGACAATCTGACCCGTCGCCGTATGGGCGCTTGCCGCGCTCTTGGCGATGCCGAAGTCGGCGACCTTGGCGTGGCCCGACGGCGAGAACAGGATGTTGGCCGGCTTGATATCGCGGTGCAGGATGCCCGCGGCATGCGCTGCCGCCAGCGCTGACAGCACCTCGGCGAGGATCGAGCGCACCTGGGGCTGCGGTAACGGTCCGCGGGCAATCACGTCGGCCAGCGTCTGCTCGGACAGCCGCTCCATCACGATGTACGGCATGCCGGCGTGCTCACCGCTGTCGTGGACGGACACGATGTGCGGATGGTTGAGCGCGGCCGCGGCGCGCGCCTCGACCTCGAAGCGCATCCGGTTGTCCGGCTGCGAGGTGAACACCGGGTACAGCAGTTTGATCGCGACCGGACGGTCGAGCCGGATATCCCAGCCGTCGCGGACCTCCGCCATACCGCCGCGCCCGAGCACGCCGCGCAGTTCGTAGCGGCCGCCAAGCACTTCTGGCGCCTGCATACGTCAAAACTAGCCGGTCTACACCGGCGTCAAACCACCCCTAGGCGTGGCTGCGCGGTGCGGGGACCGCGATCGGGGCAGGCGTGGCGATCATCTCGACCGCGTTGGCAAGACCCTCGGCGATGGTCTCGATGACGTGCATGCCGAAGGTAAACGGTGTGGTCAGCACGGTCAGGGGCGACGGCGGCGGTGCGTAAGCGTCCGTCACATTCGTCGCTGACGCGGTCGGTGGCGCGGACAGCCCGATGACCACGGCGGCGAGCAATGACATCACCGCGCAGCCGACAGACCGCGTCAGACGAAACACAAGTGAATCGTGCCCCATAAATCGCTCCAGGCATAGCGAAAAACGCCGAATGTTACCGGGCTGGCACCGTCGGCACCACAGAAGTGTTCGGCCAGCAGCCCAACGGGCTGATATGCGCCTCCCGGGCGGCATCCAGGCACTTGCTCACCAGCCGTTCGTTGGTCAGGGTTCCGCCGGGACGGCCGAACGGGCGATCACGGTGACGATGACGAGCAGCATCGCTGCAAACACTTGCCAAGGCACTTGGGTCAGTCCTTTTCGAGGGCGGGAAACGTCCGCCGAATCGTATGATCAAAGGCGATGCTCTTCCAGCAAGTTCACAGGTCGTTTTGGCGGCGGCACCCGATAGTCACCGGCGCGGGAGTGGTAATAGCGCTCTGGTGGTTGCACATCGGCGCCTATGACGCGCTGGCCGTGACGGCGGTCATCGGCTTGCTGATCTTCGTGGCGCGGCGAAGGCGGGCGCTGACCATACGCGATGCGGGGTTGCGGGCGCGCGCCGAATTCGAGCATCGGCTGAGCCTGGCCGGTGATCCGCGCGGCGTCTACGGACGCTACCCGCCCGTACAGCCAGGCTGGTTTCCCGATCCCCAAAACCGTTCGCAGCTAAGGTATTTCGACGGCGCACTGTGGACGCCGTACGCGCGGCTGCGCTAGACGTCGGGGCAGTAGTGCATGCCGTTGTCGCGGTGACCGACCGGCGGCAGATTGCGGGCAGGCGTATGCACCAGTGGCGCGTCGGCAGGAAGGCGGCCAGTGGCGCGATCCCAACCGGCGCGCGCTCTCGGGTGATAACGGCGGCGCTTCGGCAGCAGCTTGAAGGACAAGTTCACCAGCCTGCCGAACAGCCAGTGCAATCGCTCATCGCGCGCCGACCACGTATAGCCAATTAAGTCGCGGACGGCAGGATCGTAGAGGCCGACGGTCACCCAAACGGCAAAGGGGCCAAGCACTTTCAGCTGCAGCTTCCACAGCCAATCCGGAATACACTGCAGTGACGGATGTTTGGGCATCGTCGACAGGTCGAGCACCTCGCGCGCAGCGAAGTTGTTCTCCAAGACGTTGCGGCACATGTGATCCCAGTAAGCCTGAAACTCTTCCCACGTCTTGGGCACCGGTCGCATGCTCATGCCGTACATGGAGTACCAGGTGATGTGCTCGTCGAACAACTGCCGCTTCTGCGCCTCGGTCAGACCGTCGCCGAAGCGTTCTGCCGTCAGGATCGTGCCCATGAAGAACGTCGAGTGCGCCCAGTAGAAGACGTCGGGATTCAGCGCGCTGTACCTACGGCCCTGAATGTCGACGCCCTTGATGCCGACGTGATAGTCGCGTACCTCGGCGCCGGTCTGCGGCGCCCGGTCACCGTCGAAGACCACACCTCCGATCGGATACAGCGACCGCAGCAGCCGCGGCATGCGCTCTGAGAAGAAGATCGAATGCTGCTCGACGGCCGCGCCCAATTGCGGATGCATGTTCTGCATGGAACCCGCCCACGGCCCCTGCAACAGACCGCGCCAGTCGCCGAACAACTGCCAGGTCAATGAGTCCGGCCCGAGCGGTGCAGGCACGCCGCCATACCCGCCCGCGGAAACGGGACAGCCTGGCGCCGCAGAGGGGGCACCGGTGGTTTCCGGACACACCTCAGACGTATCTTGAGTCACTGGTGATCTTCCGATCGGAGTCAGGTGGCATTTCTGACTACGGGCGTTGTCACCAACAGAGCTTAGGGAGTGAAGTGCCGTCCAGTCAACGACGCGGCCGATGGTCAGGCGTTCCGCTACAGGACCGCCAGGTCTTGCGCCGTGACGAACTGATCAGCGCCGGAGTCGATTTATTGGGCGGACCCGCAGGTCCGGCCTTGACTGTGCGGGCGGTCTGCCGTGCCGCGGGGTTGACCGAGCGGTACTTCTACGAGAGCTTCGCCGACCGCGACGACTTCGTCCGCGCCGTTTACGACGACGTGTGCACGAGGGCGATGTCCACACTGATGACCGCCGAAACCCCGCGCGACGCCGTCGAGCGCTTCGTCGCACTGATGGTCGACGACCCGTCGCGCGGCCGGGTGCTGCTGCTGGCGCCTGGCGTCGAACCCGTGCTCACCCGCTCGGGCGCCGAATGGATGCCCACCTTCATCGACCTGCTGCAGCGAAAGCTGACCCGCATCACCGATCCGGCCGTACAGGCGATGGTGGCCACCGGCCTGATCGGTGCCCTGACGGCGTTGTTCACGGCCTACTTGGACGGCCGGCTGGCCTCGACGCGGGAGCAGTTCATCGACTATTGCGTCGACATGCTCCTCAGCCGAGTTTCGAGCTACTGACCCGCTACGCGCCGGGAGTGCTGACCTCTGCCAGCTGGGCTTCCTCTTCGGCGGCAGCCTGGTCGGCCGCGGCCTTGGCCTCGCGACCCTCCGGGCTGGCCAACGAGGCGCCCGGGTTGGTCGCCGTCGCGTATCCGCCGTTGCAGTTCAGGTAGAACTGCACCTGGCTGTCGTAATGTGCGCCGTCATTGGCAGAGACGAACGGTGCTGTCTGCGAACGGGTTACCAAGCACTCGTCCTGTGAGAGCTTGTCGCCGACGCGGCCGGCGACGACCACCGTCTGGCCGGCATCACTGGCCGCCGAGGAAGCGTCCGCGTAGGTCTGCCCTGCATAATCGTCCGCCGCAGCCACACCCGTGCCGAACAGCGCCATCGAGGCTGATGCGGCGACGGCCGTAGCGGCCGAGAGAACGATAGACTTCTTCACTGAGCCCGACCTCCGAAATATCGTAGAAATTCCTGGGAAAAACTGTTATTTCCGGAGTGTATTGCGTGGCTCGCGTCACCGCTACCGCGCGCGTCAGCGTCAGCCCGCTTCTTGCGCTATCAACGCCTGACGACCTTCCGGGCTGGCCGCGGACGGTCCCGCCGAACCCGCCGACGCGACCGCGGCATTGCAGTTCAGCGCCACCCAAACCTCGTCGGGGCCCGGCGCCTGCCGCGGCTGATCGACGCTCGGTTTGGCCCATGCATTGGTGACGATGCACTTGTCGATATCGGCCGATCCGCCGGTGCGTGTCGCGATCACGACCGCCGCACCTTGGCCCTGGATGGTGTTCTTGGCGTCCTTGTACGTCTGGCCTACGACATCCGGGACCGCGGCCATGGCTGCGCCCGCGCCGATCGAGATGGTTGCTGCAACCCCGACGGCAGCGCCGAACAGAACAGTGAGGGTCTTCATGAGAGCCCAACCTCCGAGTCGTCAAAATGGCTGCGGTAGGAAATCACGGGCTCCCCAATATGCCCGCGCAGATAATAGCGCGACGCACGTTGCCCTGTGAGGCGGATGTGACACTCCGAGGACGAACATGCAACAACTTGATGTCACCGGAGTACACAGATATATTGAGTGCAACCATCAGGTACAGATAACCGGGAGGGGCCATGGCGCAAGGTCTGACAGATCTGCAGCTACTGCAGGAGCTCGAGCCCGTCGTCGAGCAGAACATCAACCGGCACCTGTCGATGCGCAAGGACTGGAACCCGCACGACTACATCCCGTGGTCGGACGGCAAGAACTATTACGCCCTCGGCGGTAAGGACTGGGACCCCGAGGAGTCGAAGCTGTCCGAGGTGGCCCGGGTCGCAATGCTGACCAACCTCTTGACCGAGGACAATCTGCCTGCGTATCACCGCGAGATCGCGATGAACTTTTCGATGGACGGTCCGTGGGGCTTCTGGGTCAACCGCTGGACCGCCGAGGAGAACCGACACGGCATCGCGCTTCGTGACTACCTCGTCGTCACCCGCGCCATCGATCCGGTCGAGCTCGAGATGCTGCGCATGGAGCAGGTCACCCGCGGCTTCTCCCCCGGCCAGAACCAGCAGCTGGAGGGCGACGCCGACCTGTTCGCCGAAAGCCTGTTCGACTCCGTCATCTACGTGACGTTCCAGGAGCTGGCGACGCGTGTCAGTCACCGCAACACCGGTAAGGCCTGCAACGAGAGCGTCGCCGATCAACTGCTGCAACGGGTTTCGGCCGACGAAAACCTGCACATGATCTTCTACCGCGACGTTTCCGCAGCCGGGTTTGATATCGCACCCAACCAGGCGATGCACTCGCTGCACAAGGTGCTGAGCAACTTCAAGATGCCCGGCTACACGATCCCGGACTTCCGACGTAAGGCCGTCGTCATCGCTTCGGGCGGTGTTTACGATCCGCGCATCCACCTCGACGATGTGGTCATGCCGGTGCTCAAGAAGTGGCGCATCTTCGAACGCGAGGACTTCACCGGCGAGGCCGCGCGCCAGCGCGACGAGCTGGCCACGCTCGTCGAGGAGCTCGAGGAGGCCTGCGTCAAGTTCGAGATCGCCAAGCAGCGCCGTCTCGAGCGGCTGGCCCAGATGGCGGACAAGAAGGCGGCAAAGGAGTTCGCCGCATCAGCGTCGTAACCGACGATCGGCCCGCGCTACGGATCGGGCCGATCGAGCTGCGGAGCCCTGTCGTACTGGCCCCGATGGCCGGTGTGACAAATGTCGCATTCCGCACGCTCTGCCGCGAACTGGAGCTGGCCCGGGCCGGCACGGTCAGCGGGCTGTACGTGTGCGAGATGGTGACCGCTCGTGCGCTCGTCGAGCGCCATCCGGTCACCATGCACATGACGACGTTCGCGCCCGACGAGTCGCCGCGCTCGCTGCAGCTCTACACCGTCGACCCGGACAACACCTTTGGTGCGGCGAAAATGATCGCTGACGAGGGCCTGGCCGACCATATCGACATGAATTTCGGCTGTCCGGTGCCCAAGGTCACCCGGCGCGGCGGCGGTGCCGCGCTGCCGTTCAAGCGGCGGCTGTTCGGCCGGATCGTCGCGGCGGCCGTGCGCGCTACCGAGGGCACCGGCATCCCGGTAACCGTGAAGTTCCGGATCGGCATCGACGACGCTCACCACACCCATCTGGACGCAGGCCGGATCGCAGCCGAAGAGGGCGCGGCCGCCGTGGCACTACATGCCCGCACCGCGGCGCAGCGCTACTCCGGAACTGCGGACTGGGAGCAGATCGCCGCATTGAAGCAGCACGTCACGACGGTTCCCGTGCTCGGCAACGGCGATATCTTCGACGCGGACGACGCGCTGGCGATGATGGCAGCCACCGGGTGTGACGGAGTCGTCATCGGCCGGGGGTGCCTTGGCAGGCCGTGGTTGTTCGCCGAGCTTTCGGCGGCCTTCGCCGGAACGACGCCTGCCACGCCGCCCACCCTCGGGCAGGTCGCGGCCATCATGCGCAGGCACGGCCAGTTGCTCGCCGAGCATTTCGGCGAGGACAAGGGCATGCGCGACATGCGCAAACACATCGCGTGGTACCTGCACGGATTTCCCGCCGGGGCCGACCTGCGACGGGCATTGGCCCTGGTCAAGACGCTCGCGGAGCTGGACTCGCTGCTGGGTCAGCTCGACCCGCAGGTGCCGTTCCCACTTGCGGCGACGGGGCCGCGCGGACGGCAAGGTTCGGCTGCATCGGTGGCCCTGCCCGAGGGCTGGCTGGCCGATCCTGACGACTGCACGGTGCCCGCTGGGGCGGACGTTATGCACTCCGGCGGCTAAACCGAGACGTTCTCGGTACCTTCGGTGGACTGGCCGTCTCTCAGGATGTCTCAGTACGATAAGGCTCTTGTCGTATCCGGCTCCAACGGCGGAGCCCGCAGAGTGTCGTTACCCGAGCTAGAGGCACACGAAGTACTGCATACGCCCACGCGCACCGACGCGCGCGACGGTCCAGAAAGTCGGAGGCCACCAGAACATGAGTGACGGCGACGGGGACTTCCCTGATGCCACTCCTGGGCTTCCCAGCGCTGGGCCCAACCGATGGCTTACCCGAAGTACGCCGCCATCGCCAGGCGCCGCGCCGTGGGAGCGCAGCGGACATTCCGACGTCGAGGACGACGACAAGGGCGCCCCTGCCGGTAACCACACCGACGGCGTCACCGTCGCCGACCTGATCGCGAAGCTGAACGGTGCGTCGAGCGTCCCCGAGGAACTGAGGCGACCCCGGCCTGCACCCGAACCCCGCCCGGCGCCCGAGCCGCCCGCGCCGGCGACCGAGATCATCCCCCCCGTCATCGAACTCGACGATCCGGACACGGAGATTATCCCCGTGGTCGCCGGGTACGCCTCTGAGGTGCCGGATCTGGCGGCGCTGCGCAGCGACGACCGGGTGCAGCCGTCGCGTATCGGGTCCGGACGCGGCGCTCCCCAGGCCGAGAAGAAGCGGCCGCGTTTCACCAAGGCGATGGTGGCCGGTCGGGCGGCCGCTGCGCTGATCGCGGTGAGCGCGCTGGCCCTGACCGGCGGCGCCTGGCAATGGCAGTCATCGAAGAACAACATGCTCAACAAGGTGTCGGCGCTGGATCCGAACTCGCGCGACATCCTCGACCCCAATGCACAATTCGGTGACGAGAACTTCTTGATCGTCGGGGTGGACAGCCGATTCGGTGAGAACAGCGATATGGGTGCGGGAACCACCGACGACGCAGCAGGCGCACGGTCGGACACCATCATGCTGGTGAACATCCCGGCCAATCGCAAACGCGTTGTGGCCGTGTCGTTCCCGCGTGACCTCGCGATCACGCCGACAAAGTGCGAGCACTGGGATCCCGACACGCACCAATACGGTCCCGTCACCGACCAACAGTCCGACGCCTACGGACAAGACGAGGTCTACACCGAGACAAAGATCAACTCCGCGTATGCGGTTGGCGGCCCCAAGTGTCTGGTCAAGGTGGTTCAGAAGCTGTCGGGTCTGTCCGTAAACCGTTTCATGGCAGTAGATTTCGCGGGCTTTTCAAAGATGGTCGATGCTCTTGGCGGTGTCGAGGTGTGCAGCACCACGCCGCTGGAGGACTATGAACTCGGCACCGTGCTGGCCAACGCGGGCAGGCAGGTGGTCGACGGCCACACCGCGCTGCAGTACGTGCGCGCCCGTCAGGTCACCACCGAAACCAACGGCGACTACGGCCGCATCAAGCGCCAACAGCTGTTCCTGTCGTCGCTGCTGCGCTCGATGATCTCCAAGGAAGTGTTCTTCTCGCTGTCCAAGCTCAACAACGTGGTCAACATGTTCATCAACGACAGCTTTGTCGACAACATCGACACCAAGGACCTCGTCGACCTCGGCCAGTCCGTCCAGGGGGTCAATGCCGGCCGCATCACGTTCGTGACGGTGCCGACGGTCGGATATGCCGACGAGTACGGCAACGAAACACCCCGCACCGACGACATGCGGGCGCTGTTCGACGCGATCATCAACGACGACCCGCTGCCCGAGGAGAAGAATCCGGACAACACCCCGGTGCCTGGCACGCCCGAGTCGAAGGCCAGCACCCCCGAGGCATCTCCTTCGCCCGCGCCGGAGAACGCAGAGCTGGTCAGCGCGGTCACCACCAATCCGCAGGACATCACCGTGCGCGTGTCGAACTCGACCGGTGAGGACGGCCTGGCGTCCACCGCGGCGAGCGAACTGCAGTCGCACGGCTTCAACGTGACCAGTCCCGACGACTATCCGGGGCCGCTGAACTCGACGACGGTCTTCTTCTCGCCGGGCAACGAGCAGGCCGCGGCCACCGTTGCGTCGTCCTTCACCAACCCCACCATCGAACGGGTCAGCGGCTTGGGCGATGTGGTGCGGGTGGTGCTCGGAAGCGACTTCCTGTCGGTGACTCCGCCGTCGCCGAGCGGCTCCCCGGTACAGGTTCACGTCGTGCGTGGGACCAGTACGACGCCGACCCATCTGCCCGAGGATCTGACGGTCACCAACGCCGCCGACACCTCTTGCGAATGACGGTGTAACACCGCCACCTTCGGCCCCATTTAGGCAGGTGGCATTCACCTTTCGTTCACCGCTTGCGTCGTGACGTACCTGCGACAAACACCGTAGGCTTGGCGCATGCGAACCGCGTACCACGAGCAATTGGATGCCCTGACAGCCCAGCTCGGCGAGATGTGCGGGCTGGCGGGCGCTGCCATGGAACGCGCCACGCAGGCCCTGCTGCAGGCCGATCTTGTGCTGGCCGAGCAGGTCATCACCGACCATGAGCAGATCGCGGCGATGAGCGCGCGCGCCGAGGAAAGCGCGTTCGTGCTCTTGGCACTGCAAGCGCCGGTGGCCGGCGATCTGCGATCGATCGTCAGCTCGATTCAGATCGTCGCCGACGTCGACAGGATGGGCGCGCTGGCGCTCCACGTCGCCAAGATCGCAAGGCGCCGCCACCCCCAACACGCGCTGCCCGAAGAGGTCAACGGTTACTTCGCCGAAATGGGACGCGTTGCAGTCGAATTGGGCAACAGCGCCCAGGAGGTGCTGATCACCCGGGATCCGGAGAAGGCAGCGCGAATCCGCGAAGAAGACGACGCGATGGACGACCTACACCGTCACCTGTTCACGGTTCTGATGGACCGGGAATGGAAGCATGGGGTCGCCGCGGCAGTTGACGTGACGCTGCTCGGCCGCTTCTACGAGCGGTTCGCCGATCACGCCGTCGAGGTGGCCCGTCGCGTCATCTTCCAGGTCACCGGCAATCACCCCGACGAGGAACAGATTCCCACCCCGCGCTGAGGCTTACGGCCGCAGCACGATCTTTCCCCTGGTGTGCCGCTGCTCCAGCGTGCGATACGCCTCTTGTACCTGGTCAAGCGGGTACACCGCGGCGATGGGCACCTCCAGCTCTCCCGCGGCGACCAGCTCCGCCAACTCGGCGAGCACGCGCGCTTCGGCGCCCTCGGCGTTGCCGTCGCCCTTCACGCCGAACCTCTCGATGGCTGCGAAGTCGATGATGGTGTCCACCCGCTGCGGATCGATGCCGAGTTCAGTCACCGCCAGTTCGACGTAGCCGCCGCCGAAGAAGTCCAGGAACGCGTCGATTCCGTTGGGCGCCGCGGTTCGTAACCGTGACGCCAGGCCGTCGCCGTAGTTGACCGGGACGACGCCATGCGCGGTGAGCCATTCGTCGTTCGACGGACCGGCGATGCCCAAAACCGTTGCGCCCGCCCGTTTTGCGAGCTGTACGGCGATGGTGCCGACTCCCCCGGCCGCACCCGCGACGGCGACCGTGTCACCCGGCTTCAACGCAACGGCACGGACCGCAGCGTAAGCGGTGGTGCCCACGCCGGACAGGCCGCCCGCGACCTCCCATGGCACCGGATCGGGTTTGGCGGTGAGCTGGCCAGCGGGTACTGCGACGAATTCGGCCTGACTCGAGCGCTTCTCGGTGAAGCCCAGCACCCCGTCGCCGACTGCGAAGCCGTCGACGCCGGGACCGACCTCGACGATCACACCCGCCAGATCACTGCCCTGTCCGGACGGGAACGTCGCCGGCCACCGGTCGTGAAATGCGCCGCGGCGAATCATCGCCTCACCAGGGTTGATTCCGGCCGCCTTGACCGCAACCAGCACCTCGCCGTCACCAGGCACAGGCTTGTCGACCTCACGCACCGCAAGGACGTCGATGTCGCCGTACTGATCGAACTGCACTGCTTTGGCCATGGCCACTACGACCGCCGCAGTGCGTCGATTATTCCCTACCCGAAGCGGCCGGAGATGTAGTCCTCCGTGGCCTTTTCGTTCGGGTTGGAGAAGATCTTCTCGGTGTCGTCGATCTCGATGAGGCGGCCCGGCTTACCCGTCGCCTCCAGGTTGAAGAACGCGGTCTGGTCGCTGACACGCGCGGCCTGCTGCATGTTGTGCGTGACGATCACGATTGTGAAGTCCTGCTTGAGCTCCGCGATCAGGTCCTCGATCGCCAGCGTCGAGATCGGGTCAAGCGCTGAGCATGGCTCGTCCATCAGCAGCACGTCCGGCTGCACCGCAATCGCACGGGCGATGCACAGCCGCTGCTGCTGGCCACCCGAGAGGCCGCCGCCGGGTTTGTCGAGGCGGTCCTTGACCTCGTTCCACAGGTTGGCGCCCTTGAGCGAACGCTCTGCGACATCGTCGAGCGCCTTCTTGCTGCGCACGCCCTGCAACTTCAGGCCTGCCACCACGTTGTCGCGAATTGACATGGTGGGGAATGGGTTTGGCCGCTGGAACACCATGCCGATTGTCTTGCGGACACCGACCGGGTCGACTCCCGCGCCGTAAATGTCCTCGCCGTCGAGCAGCACCGAGCCTTCGACGCGGGCACCGGGGATCACCTCGTGCATGCGATTCAGCGTCCGCAGCACCGTCGACTTGCCGCAACCCGACGGTCCGATGAACGCCGTAACGCTGCGGGGCTGAACGGACAGTGCGACATCTGCGACGGCGTGGAATGAGCCGTAGTAGATGTTGACGTCCTTGAGGTCCAACCGCTTGGCCACGTGAAGCTCCTAAACCTTCTTGGGGGCGAAGATCTTCGCGATGAACCGCGCCCCGATATTGAGTATGGCGATCAACAGGATCAATGTCAGTGCCGCGCCCCAGAGCCGGTCGGTCGGCACCGGGTTGGCGCCTGCACCCGCCGAAATCTGGTCGTACATCATGCCCGGCAGCGATCCCATGAATCCGTTGAACATGTCGAAGTTCATCGCCTGCGCGTAGCCGACCAGGATCAGCAACGGTGCGGTCTCCCCCATCACGCGGGCCAGCGCCAGCATGATGCCGGTGACGATGCCCGACAACGCCGTCGGAATGACGATGCGCACGATCGTCTTCCACTTGGGCACGCCCAGCGCGTAACTGGCTTCGCGAAGGTCCATCGGAACGATGCGCAGCATCTCCTCCGTGGCGCGCACGATGACCGGAATCATCAACAGCACCAACGCAAGTGACACTGCGAAGCCGGAACGTTGGAAGCCGAGCGTAGCCACCCACAAGGCGTAGATGAACAACGCGGCCACAATCGAGGGCACACCCGTGAGGATGTCGACCATGAACGTGGTGATCTTGCCCAGTCGCGTACCGCCGCCGTACTCAACAAGATAGACGGCGACCAGGATGCCGATCGGGATCGAAATGATCGCGCACACCAGACCCTGCAACACGGTGCCGATGATTGCGTGGTAAACCCCACCGCCTGCCTGGAACGCCGTCATGCCCGCTTGGGAGTTGGTGAACCAGACGGGTGAGGCGAGCGCCTTGATGCCCTTGGTGATGGTCGAGTACAACACCCACAGCAACGGCACCAACGCGATCACCAGCGACGCCGTAACCAACACCGTCGCAATGTTGTTGGTGACCTTGCGGCGAAGGCTCACGCCCTGGAAGGTCGTGACCTTGACCGGGCGGTCCAAAGTCGAGGTCATTTTGCCCCCCTTCCGGCGACCGCGGCGCGAGCAAGCGAGTTCACCACGAACGTCAGGATGAACAGCACCAGGCCGGCGGCGATATACGCGCCTGCTTTGTACTGGTCGTTGAATTCGCTTGCGGTGGCAGCAATCTTGCTAGCAAAGGTGTAGCCACCGTCGAACAGCGTCCAGCTGAACGCCTTCTGCGTACCACGAAGGATGATCAACAACGCGATCGTCTCACCCAGCGCACGGCCGAGGCCGAGCATCGCGCCGCTGATGTAACCGGACAGGCCGAACGGCAGCACCGTGGTGCGGACGACCTCCCATCGGGTGGCACCAAGCGCGAGCGCCGCTTCGATCTGACCGCGGGGCGTCTGGATGAACACCTCTCGTGTCACCGCGGTGATGATCGGCAGGATCATGACGGCAAGCACGATGCCGGCCGTGAAGATCGTTCCGCCGCCCGCCACCGACGCGTTGCCGGTCTTGAACAGAAACAGCCAGTCGAGATTCTTGTTGAGCCACAAGGCAAACGGCTTGAGCACCGGGGCCAGCACGTAGAGCCCCCACACGCCGTAGACGATCGATGGCACCGCCGCGAGAAGGTCGACCATGTAGCCCAACGGGCCCGCCAGCCGTCGTGGCGAGTAGTGGGTGAGGAAGATGGCGATGCCCAGCGCGACTGGCATGGCGAGGATCAACGCGAATAGCGAAACGAAGACAGTCACCTGGAGCAGATCGAGAATGCCGAAGTGCATCGCCGACGTGTCGGTGGTGATCCAGTTTCCGCCGTAGAGAAAGAAGTTCTCTTTGTTGCGAGCGAGCGCAGGGACCGCCCGCCACAACAGGAAAGCCCCGATCGCCGCGATGATGACGACGATCAGGACTCCCGAGCCCTCCGCAAGCCCGCGGAAGACCCTGTCTCCCAACCGGACCTTCGTGCCTTTCGAAGGGTCGGTGGAGATGGGCGGCGGCGCGGGAAAGGGTGAAGCGATCACTTCACCCGATCCCGCGTCCGCTGGGTTCGGCAGCCCGTTTGCTTCGGTCACATCGAGCCTATCGGTCATTGGTCCCGGCACCCATCCTCACCGCAATCGTGCTGTCGCGCAGGGCAACTATGCAATTGCGTCGACGGACTTGAGCAGACGCTGCTTGAAGGAGTCCGGCAGCGGGACGTAACCGGCGGCAGACAGGTTGGCCTGGCCCTGGTTCGCCGAAACCGTCAGGAACGACTTCACCGCGGCGGCGGTGTCGGCGTCGTAGCCCTTGCTGCACACGATCTCGTAGGTGGCAAGCATCAGCGGGTAAGAGCCGGGTTCCTTGCTGGCATACAGCGCGTTCAGGTCCAATGTCAGGTCGTTGCCGTCGCCCTTGACCTTCGCGGCGGCAACCGCCTTCCCGGTGGAGTCGTCGGTCAGGGCGACCGCGCCCGCGCCGCTGTCGATCTCCGCGTTCTTCAGGCCGGCAGCCGCGGCCGGGCTCTTCTCCACATAGCCGATCGAGCCGGGCGTCGCCTGGATGGCCTGCACCACGCCGGACGATTTCTGCGCGCCCTCGCCCGCGCCACCCTGGAACTCCTTACCGGCGCCCTTCGTCCACGACTGCGGGGCGGCAGCGGCCAGGTACTTCTGGAAGTTGTCGGTGGTGCCCGAGGAGTCCGAGCGGTAGACCGGCTTGATGTCGGCGTCCGGCAGGCTCGTGCCGCTGTTCAGCGCGGCGATGGCCGGGTCGTTCCACTTCGTGATCTGCCCCTGGAAGATCTTCGCCAACACATCCGCGTTGACGACGAGCTTGTCGACACCGTCGATGTTGTAGGCCAGCGCAACCGGGCCGAAGACCAGCGGCAGGTTCCATGCGGGGTTGCCGCCGCAACGGTCAGCGGCCTTCTGAACCTGGTCGTCCTTCAGCGCCGAGTCGGAGCCGGCGAAGTCGACCTGCTTGGCGATGAACTGGTCAACGCCCGCGCCCGAACCCGTCGGGTTGTATGCGAGGGTCTTGCCGGAGCAGACCTGGCCCCACACCTTGTTCAGCTCGGCGATCGCGTTCTGCTGGGCCGTCGAACCCTCGCCGGTGAGCGAGTTCTTGCCGGCGCAATCAGCCTTGGCGGACGCGGTGCCGGTGCCCGTGCCCGATGCGCTCGTGCCCGGAGCCGAGGCGTTGTTGTCGCTACCGCAGGCGGTCAGCGTCAGCGCGGCGATCGCCGTCGCTGAGAGGGTCGTGCCGAGCGCCTTGCCAATGCTGTTGAGCTTCACTGATCCCACTTTCGGTTGACGGCTTTGAACTCCACGGCAACGTATGCGGCCGTAGTGGACGAATCTCAGATGGAAAGTGAACGGAAGGTGAACAGGTCCAGCTAATTCACAGGTGGCGCTGCGTAGGCTGCGTCGACGCTGAATACGTCGAAACCCAGCCGTTGATACGTCTTAACGGCCGCGGAGTTATCTGCCTCGACGTAAAGCATCACCGTCGGTTGTTCACTTTCGGAAAGCCGCACCGCGAGATGGTGCAATCCGACCAACGTGAGCGTGGCGCCCAGTCCGCGTCCCTGCGCGGCCGGATCGACCCCGACGACGTAGACCTCACCGAGGTCGGCGTTGTGCACCTTGGTCCAGTGAAAGCCCAACAGCTTGTCGGTCTGCTCATCGACTGCCATGAACAATCCCGCGGGGTCGAACCACTGCTCGCCGCGCCGCTCTGCGATGTCGGCGGCCGTCCACCCGCCCTGCTCCGGGTGCCATGCGAACGCGGCGTTGTTCACGCGCAGCAGTTCAGCGTCGTCGGCGGCCCCGGAGTAGGTGGTGATACGGACTCCCTCGGCGGCCGTGACCGGGGGCAGGTCGGTCAGCGGCCTACGCATCTGGAGCAGCTCGCGCACCACGGCGAGGCCGAGCGCGTTGGCTGTCGCACGCGCGGCCTCGAGGTTGCCGTGCGCCCAGATGCGCGTGTCGTCGCCCCCTTCGGACAACCCGGCGCGCGCCATCGCCGAACCGATGCCGCGGCGTCTGGCGTCGGGACGCACCACCAGCTCAGCCATCGCGGGGTCTGCGGTGAGGTTCAGGTAGCCGAGGATGTCGTCGCCCTCGACGGCCAGCAGGTGCCGAGTGCGGTCGTGCGCGAGTTCGCGAAGCACTTGGTCGCCGACGGGTGCGACGCCGTCTTCTTGTCGGGCCGCCGCGATCAGCTCACGGATCCGGCGCTGCTCATCATCGGACAGGCCCGCACGCCAGCCGATTGAGCTCACGGACTGCGCAGCGGGTCAGCCAGCGCGTCGGGCACGCTGTCTGGCGTGTCGTAGCTCGCGTCGTCGACCATGTCGTCGGACATTTCCGACCCCGGCGCAGGCGGCCTGCCGCGCGCGGGCCGGACCGCCTTGTAGCCGACGTTGCGCACGGTGCCGATCAGCGATTCGTATTCCGTGCCGAGCTTGGCTCGCAACCGTCGCACGTGCACGTCGACGGTGCGGGTGCCACCGAAGAAGTCGTAGCCCCACACCTCTTGCAGCAGCTGCGCGCGGGTGAACACCCGACCGGCGTGCTGAGCCAGATACTTCAGCAGCTCGAATTCCTTATAGGTGAGGTCGAGCGGGCGTCCACGCAGCCGGGCGGTGTAGGTGCCCTCGTCGATGATCAGCTCGCCAAGGCTGATCTTGCCGACGTTCTCCTGGTTCGCCACGCCCCCGCGACGTCCGACCAGCAGCCGCAGCCGGGCGTCGATCTCGGCAGGCCCAGTGCTGGGCAACAGAATCTCGTCGAGCCCCCATTCGACGTTGACGGCGACCAGACCGCCCTCGGTAACGACGGCCACCACGGGGACCGAGGTTCCCGTCGTACCCAACAACCGACACAGGCCCCGGGCGGCGGCCAGATCTGTGCGCGCATCGACGATCGCCACATCCGCGGTGCCTGCCTCGAGAAGGGACGACACTTCCGTCGGCGCTGTCCGCACGTTGTGGGCCAACAGGGCCAACGAGGGCAGCACAGACTCGGGATGCGGGTCGACGGTCAGTAGCAATAGATCCAACTGGCCCTCCAACAGCCATAGGGACCTCGCCCGGACAACGATGTCGGTGGTGACTTCCCAGATTCACGCCTGACATACGGCCGTTACCCGGCCGATGGTCATCTAACGATAGCGCGGCACCTGCTGGTTAGCCGCGCCGAGCAGGGCAACCCGCCGCCGTGGGCCAGAATGTCCGGGTGCGAAAGCTGCTGATCGGTGCCATCGCGACCGTAACCGTGGTGGTCGTGGGTGCCGTCGGAGCCGACTTCGGGGCGGCGATCTACGCCGAATATCGGCTGGCCAGAAGCGTGCGCGCAGCCGCAAACCTGGACTTCGACCCGTGGGTGAGCATCCTCGGCTTTCCGTTCATCGCGCAGGCGACCCGCGACCACTTCAACGAAATAGAGATCAAGGCCAGTGGCGTTGATCACCCTGTCGTCGGCAAGGTGGGCCTGGAGGCAACCCTGCACTCGGTCGATGCCGCCGACGTGTCCTGGCTCATCGGACCCGACGCGAAGCTGCCGGTCGGTGAGGTGGAAAGCCGCATCATCATCGATTCGACGCATCTCGGGCGGTTCATGGGCGTCCCCGATCTGCTGGTCGAGGCCCCGTCGCGGGAAACCAACGATGCGACGGGCGGCACCACCGAGTCCGGCATTTCCAGCAACCGGGGGCTGGTTTTCACCGGCACGCCGAAGAAGGCGGGCTACGACAAGAAGGTCAGCATCGCCGTCGACCTGTCGATCGCCGGGCCCGACCAGACCACGCTGATCTTCACCGCGACCGGCGTGCTGACCGGCGCGGGCACCGCCGACCAGGAGATTCCGGCGGACCAGCTGCCTGCTGTGCTCGCCGCGTTCAGCAATTCTCTGCCTGGTCAGAAGCTGCCGTTCGGGGTGCGGCCCACCAGCGAGGGGGCCCGTGGTTCAGACGTCATCATTGAGGGCATCACCAAGGGAGTAACCATCCCGCTCGATCGGTTCAATTTGTCATGAGCTCATCAGTGGTGCTGGCGGTCACGGTGCTGATCGCCGCGTTGGGCGTGGCCTTTGTCATAGGCCGGTTGGTGACGCTGCGTGCCGGGATGCTGAAAGCCGCCTCCGAAGCCAGCAATGTCGACACCTCCGACCTCGGGCTTTCCGAAAGCGGGCCGACCATCTTGCACTTCAGCGCGGATTGGTGCGGACCCTGCGGGGCGGTACGGCGGGTGGTGGATCAGGTGTGCGATGAGCTGCCCGGCGTCGCGCACGTCGAGATCGACATGGACGCCAATCCCGATGCGGCTCGACGGCTTTCGGTGATGTCGCTGCCGACGACGTTGATCTTCGATGCGGACGGCCGTCCGCGCTATCGCACCACCGGTGTGCCCAAGGCCGCTGACCTGCGCTCCGCCGTCGAACCGCTGTTGGCTTGATCACCATGTCATTGGGTAAGCTGTCCGACGTGTCCGCCCGCCTCGAGCCCATGCTCACCAAGCGCCGCGCAGTCGATCTGTGCCGCGTTGCGGGTTGTTGCTGTTGTTGTTGTAGCTGCTGAGCGCAGCCGCGCGGTCTAGCGCGCTCGCTCGGAGCAGCCGTTTCGGCCTGCTCATTCCCAGCCCGTCAACGCAACAGGAGTCTGTTTCATGTCGACCAACACCACGACCACGCAGGTGGATGTGCGTGGCCCCCGCTTCGCCGCGTGGATCACCACCGCGGTGCTCGTGGCGACGCTGCTCGTGGCGGCCGTCAGCCCGCTCGCCGCGGCCCTGATCCTGGGTGTCCAGGCGATCGTTTTCGCCATCGGCGCGTGGCGCGGCCCGCGTCAGCATCCCTATGGCCTGATCTTTGCGCGCCTCGTACTTCCCCGGCTCGGACCCGTCACCGAGAAGGAACCCGTGCCGCCGCTGAAGTTCGCGCAGCTGGTCGGTTTCGTGTTCGCTGTCCTCGGTGTCGTCGGATTCGCTTGCGGCATACAGCTTCTCGGCCTGATCGCCACCGGCTTCGCGCTCGTGGCGGCGTTCCTCAATGCGGCCTTCGGCATCTGCCTCGGTTGCCAGCTCTATCCGCTCATTTCTCGTTTGACTCAATCACCAAGCAACCGAAAGGAATTCGTTCATGGCTCGTAGTGAGGTCCTGGTCAGTACCGACTGGGCCGAGAGCAATCTCACCGCGCCGAACACCGTCTTCGTCGAGGTCGACGAAGACACCAGCGCCTACGACGGCGGCCACATCGAGGGCGCCATCAAGCTGGACTGGAAAGAAGATCTCCAGGACCACGTCAAGCGCGACTTCGTCGACGCGCAGCAGTTCTCCAAGCTGCTGTCTGAACGCGGTATCTCCAACGACGACACCGTGATCCTCTACGGCGGCAACAACAACTGGTTCGCGGCGTACGCGTACTGGTACTTCAAGCTGTACGGCCACGACAAGGTCAAGCTGCTCGACGGCGGCCGCAAGAAGTGGGAGCTCGACGGGCGCCCCCTGTCGGCGGAGCCGGTGAAGCGGCCGCAAACCAGCTACACCGCCAAGGATCCCAACAACGCGATCCGCGCGTTCCGCGACGAGGTCATCGCCGCGATCGGCGAGAAGAACTTGGTCGACGTGCGCTCCCCCGACGAGTTCTCCGGGAAGATCCTCGCTCCCGCGCACCTGCCGCAGGAGCAGAGCCAGCGGCCCGGGCATATCCCCGGCGCGATCAACGTTCCGTGGAGCAAGGCGGCCAACGAGGACGGCACCTTCAAATCGGATGAGGATCTCGCCAAGTTGTACGCCGAGGCGGGCCTCGACGGTCAGAAGGAAACCATCGCCTACTGCCGCATCGGTGAGCGCTCGTCGCACACCTGGTTCGTGCTGCAGGAACTGTTGGGACACAAGAACGTCAAGAACTACGACGGCAGTTGGACGGAATACGGCT
>Ga0268266_10002344_pt1 | contig 20473 bp, 28 predicted proteins | sample KBSS13metaG_FD_190356 | JGI IMG/M metagenome (GOLD analysis project Ga0268266, IMG submission 190356) | Switchgrass rhizosphere microbial communities from Kellogg Biological Station, Michigan, USA - KBS S1-3 metaG (SPAdes) (version 2) | ecosystem: Host-associated > Plants > Roots > Rhizosphere... | reverse complement strand
TCTTCCGCAGCCCATGGAAGGTGAGGCCCGGCCTGATCTTGCCCGCGGCGACCAGCTCGCGCTTGATCCTGTCGAAAGACGAGTCGAGCCCGTCTTCGGTGTAGGGCTGGCCGAGGCGATTGAGCACCAGGGTGCTACCGACCTTGCGGCCGTTCGCCTTCGCCGCGCGGCCCATCTGGATATCGTCGGGCTCGTTCAGAATAGCGGTCAGCCGCTTCGCCTCGAAGATGGTGAGTTGCCTGCCGTTCTTTTCGATCATGTCGAGGTTGATCGAACCGCCGATGCGCGCGGCCTTTGGGACGCGGACCACGTCGGCCTTGCGCATGCCACCGTAATAGGCGAGCGCCACGGCCTTGCGCAGCCCAGAGCCGCCGCCCTTCAGGAGGTGGGTCGCCTTCACGAGAGCGTCGAACTCGGCCGGCCGCCATGCCTTGTTGGGAACGCCCGCGCCGGTCGGGCGGCGGACCTTCGGCACGCCCTTGGCGGCGTTGGCGGTGACATGGCCGCGCGGCACGCCCCAGCCCAGCACGACGCTCGGGTCTTCACGACCATGTTGGCCAGCCACCGGCCGCGGGCGTCGAAGACCTCGTCGCGCAGTTCGAGGATGTAGGGCTGGTCGATCTCGAAGAGCGGCTTGTCGTGCTGGCTCTTGAGGGCGTCGATCGCGCGCTGGTAGCCGATCTTGCTGGCGGGCTTGAGCTGGGTGAATTCGGGCGAGGCCTTGTAGAGCACGAACAGTGCGCCCAGCGTGCCTGGCTTCTCTGCAGGGGGCGGCGCGGCCGTCTGGGCGTCGAGCGCCTTCACTTCCTCCAGGAAGGCCTGCAGATGGGTGTCCGGGTTCGCCTTGAGGCGCCGTCCGGTGCCGCGATGATAGCGATAGACCTCCCCGCTCTTGGCGCGGACGATCTTGATGCCGCTAATCTTTACGTAGGTCATCGCGCAGTTTCTGCCGCCAGTCGGTCGGCCCGGAAGGCTGACGTGTCGTGCCGAGCCGGTCAACGGGCAGGGCGTTCATCCAGCGGTCGAGGTCCTGCCGCAGGTAGAAGCGCTCCTGGCCGATGTAGCGGGGCTCGCAGCGCGGCGCGACCTCGCGGTCGAAGCGTTCGTCGCCGAGCTGGCCGCAGTAGCGCATGGCGTTACGGCGGGTCAGCAGCCCGCATTCGTCCATGCGGATGACGGCACGGGCGGTCATGCCGCTGGCCCAGCCATGGAGCGCGCTCGCTCGATGCGATAAGCACGGCCATGGAGCGATCGCCGACCGAGATTACCACCGCCCGCCGCAATCTCGCCCAGCGTATCGAGCGGTTCATCGATTCGATCGAGAAGGGGGATCGAGAGCCGACGCGATTGGAGGCGAGCCACCTCGCCGCTGCGATCGGCTGTCTCCGTCAGGATCTCTGCCCGGACGGCGAGACCTGGGTGCTGTACGCCGAGAAGGGCTGGCGGCCGGAACTGGTCAACCCGGCCGGGGAGACCTTGGGTGTCCGCCGTCTCCGGGAGACCCTGGTGGAAGCCGTCGGTGAGATGGGCACACAGCACAACGGTCACTGACCGTTCGTCTCGACCAATCTGGGGGAGCGCAGGCCGGCGGCTCATGCGTCAGCGGCCACCTTGGGCACAGGTCAGCGGAACCGGAATGGTTACTTCGACGTGGCCGTTGTAGGGGCAACACGCGATCGCCATCGTCGCCAGCAGAAAGGGGAGGAGGAACGCATGGCTTCCGCTGCGACTGCGGCAGATCACATCCATCGTAGATTCATTCAACGCATTGGACGGGTTCTCGACGGGATCGACCGGGAGCACCGTTCGCCGAACAAGATCGAAACCTACTACCTGCTGAACGCAATGCACGACGTGGCGGACGGCCGATTCTCTGCAATAGAAGATTCCATGCTGAGGGCGGAAGCGGCGATGAAGGCGACGCCTCATCAGATCCTCAGATTCATGCGCGATTGCCCAACCATGTCGACGAACGCGATCCGCGCCAAGCTCGGCACTCTTGCCAATGAACCTGGCCGGTGACCTAGAGAGGAGACGACGGCACGGCGCCGGAGGGATCGCCCCCGGCGCCGCACAGCCGTTCTGATGGGCGCGTGGGCTCATCGACCTAGTTCTTGGCGCCCGTCATGCGCTCGATGTCGCGAAGGATGTTGCTGAGAATCCTTCCCTCCCAGGAGTGCGGGTCGACACCGGCGTCGCCGTCTTTGACGACCAGGAAGAGGAAGCGCAGCTTGGTGGCGATGTCTTCGAGGCTGACGACCGGAGCCTCGATCATCGCGTCGATCGCCTCATGGCACGGCGCAGCGACGGCGTCTTGGTAGAGGCCCTTCGGCGTGACCCGGACCTGTTCAGTGATCTTCTCCGTGCCGTCGCTGCGCAGCACGGTGGTGCTCTTGTGCTCCAGCAGGCCGGTATTGCACTTCGTCTGGTAGCCGAGCCACGCGGCACCGCCGGGGCGCTTGTAGATCCAGCCGTTGTGCGCCAGCCAGTCGAACAGCTCCTTCGGCCGGATGCCGAGGTTCTTCGCGGCCTCCGTGATGTTCAGCGAGCCCTCGGCCTTGGTCAGGCGCTCGTGAGCTTCCACGTCCCCGCGCATGTCCTCGACCTGGGTCTCCAGCGCGATCACCTTCTCGGTGTAGGTCAGGAGCAGGCCGCGCATGGCGGCGGGGTTCTCGAGGATGGTGGCCGGGTCGAAGGTCTGGCGCTCGGCTTCGAGCTGCTGCCAGCGGTCGATGATGCGAGCCCTGAGTTCAGGCGAGTAGCCGGAGACGACGACCATCGTGTTGCGGAAGTCGAGCCTGAACTCGTTGTACGTCTGGCCGTTCTGCGGGTGGACGTAGGGGGTCTCGTTTCCAGCAACGACACCCCTGTCGACCAGCGCCCGTATGGTCTTCAGCACGTTGTCGTGCGTGCTGCCGGTCAGGGCCGCGATCTCGCGGCTCGACATGGTCTTCTCGCCGATTAGGACGACGGCTGGGGCGATGGGCTGGGCGACAGGCATTGATGGCTCCCGCGAAGGATGAAGCCATCATTACGGAATTCGGAACCAAGAATCAAGCGATTGTTTCCGAAAATCGAAACACTACAGACCGCCACGCTTTATTTCTGCCACTGCATAGACCTTCGACCACCTGGTACTGGGCATGATCGTGTCGGACGGGGGGTTGAATTGCCGGGCAGTCCAACCCTGCTCCTGAAGTCCAATCGGGCGCCGAATCGCCCCTAGCAGCGTGCCGTCCGGGACCTCTTGTAAGAACACGCAGTCGATGCCCGCCCGCACTGGGACGGCGGGGTTTACGATGACTTGGTCAGCATGTTCGATGGCCGGGCTCATCGCAGTGCCAACGTTGTAGAATGCGAACGCGTCCTTCACGCCGCGCAGACGGTCTGACCTTTGGATCCATTCAATTGGCTTGGTGTCTAGCTTCATTACTCCGTGTTCCAGCACCGCAGAACTTGCCCAAACTGGGATCTGCGGAAGGCCGGCGAGGCGAGATACGGAAGCCAATAGTCGGTCGGTCAGAGCATCGTCAGGAAGCGAATCGAGGGCATTCGCGTTGTTGATACGATCCAGAACCTCTGTTTGCGACATCTCCAAGTAGGCGGCCAGCTTACCGACCTCGCTGGATTGAAGTCGCCTGTGTCCGTAGATCATCTCCGTTACGCGAGCGGGCCTTACATTAAGAACGGCGGCTAGACCGGCTTGGGATTTCCCCTTGGATTTAAGGACTTGCAGTCGTTCTTGGATCCAACGCATTCCCAACTCTACTCCCGAGTTCCGGATTGATCCCTTACGCATATCGAAATCATGATTGACATGTGGTTCCGATTTTCGGAACATAAGAAATGGTTGAAAAAACAGTTTGCGCGGCGCTGGAGGAGTTGGGCCTCACCACCATCGCAAGGGAGATGGACATACCCATCTCCACCTTGAGTGGCTGGAAGGCGGGAATACCAGGCCGCGGCCAGAATCGGCTTTGGCGCGAGCAGCGTTTTTGGGAGGCGGTCGAAGCGCTACGGGCTGCTCGATCAAAGGCCTCAACAAAACCTGCGGCTGAACAAGCGGCCACTTGATGGTTCGGCTCCGGTTGACCCGCAGTGTGCACGATCCTTCTTCCAGCTCAGGCCCCTTTGGCCATCGCCCAGGCGGTGCGGTGATGCGTGCCGCGCCATCAGTTCTTCAGGGCATCGGGGACCGGCTGCGTCTGCTCCGCATGTCGCTTCTCGACGGCATCGAGGGCGAGTCGGATCGACGCGATGGCCGAGACGGGAAACCGGAGTTGGGCGGCAACTCGAACGTCATCGACGGCGGTGCGATCGACGACGATGTGATGGCCGTCGATCAGCGTAATGTTCCCTACGCCATCAGCACATCCGTGGCTGCCGACCATCCCGAAGAATACTACCGGAGCGTTGGCCGCTCGCAGCAGTGCCAGTTCCCGCCGCAAGCGCTGGTCGGGTGTCGTGTTGTCGGTCTCTACCATTCGCGTGCCTCCACTGGTTCTGCTCCGGTCTCGATGCTGGCAGCGCGCCCCACAGGTGTCGATCCCGTGGACGCCACGGGTAAGGCGGTACGGTGATGCTAACGCTTGGCCGCATGCCAGAGCGCGGTTGCTCCGCCGTGCGCACGCAACTGCGACAGCGTGGCCCGGAAGGTAGTGATTGGGGCTTCGGTTGCGCCCGACGTGCTTGTCGGCGGCTGTGGCGACGCGTGTTGGCTGGCTGCAAGAATCGCCGCCACCATTGTGTCGAGCTTGATTGCTTCGTCGTCTGTCATTCGGTTCCCTTACTCGGTTGTATGGCAGCTCCGATGGTGGCCGGCCGCGCTCCGGGCGTCGAGTCCGGGCGCGGCCTCATCCTAGCCGTCGTCCCACAGCTTTCCGCCCTTCTTCCAGCCGTCGATCTGGCCGGCCAGAGTCTCGCGCGCTGCATCGATCGCGGGATCGGGTGCGATCTCGTACATCGTATTCAGGCAGTCCAGGGCGCCGGTCATGACCCGTCTGGCCGCCTTGTCGGACAGCACCTTGCGCTGGGCCAGCACCATCAACAGCTCGGCGGCGAGTGCCCAGCCGGCACAGCCGATGGCGGCGAGCATGATCTGTCGGCCACGCTCGGCCTGCTCGAACGTGAGCTTCGGACGGCGCGCCATCTAGGCCCCCAACTGGCGGCCGGCCTCTCGACCAGCCGCCAGCGCCTGCCGCGGGCTGACGGAGCTCGCGGGTCCCTCCGCCACGGCAAGATCCTCATTCAGTCTGGCGCGCCGTGCCGCTCTCCATCGGTGCTCAACCGCCGTGGAGGCGAGGCGGTGGGCAAGCCGTCCGGCGAGCGTCCCTTCGATGGGCAGCCAGCGGCCGATCGCCCTTCCTCGATCGGCCGCCGGTGCATCGGACGGACCATCGGAGCGGGGGCCTTGAGCCATCGGCGTCCGTCCGATCCACGAGCGCGGGGCATGCGGCTCGCGGCCTCTGTCCGACCGGTCGTCGCGGTCGGATTCAAATTCGGGGGGCAGGCCCTGCAAGGCCGCCCCGCCACCGCCCGAAGGCGGCGTGTCGTCATCGTCGTCGTCGGGCCGCTGGCGCGCTGCAACGCGCTTCGCGGCATCTCCAGCTTTTTCCCAGGCCATCCGACGCTCCCTCTATCCGCGTCGCCGACCAAGTGGTCAGCGCCTCGCTCCACAGAAGATGGAGCAGGCCTTGACCAAGAAGTTGGCTGGATCACCCAAGGAGAAAAGCGTGAGCGTGAGGAGTGAAGCGCGCGAGCTGCTGTGGGGCGCGGTCCCGCAGCGGCTCGGCGACAACCGAAAATCGTGGTTCGCCCACTGTGCGCACATCCTCGGCTGGCGAGCCCGGCGTGTGCGGGCGGTCTGGAATCTGGAAGCGCGCGTCACCGTCGAGGAGATGCGCCAGCTCGAAGCCCTGCAGCAGCGCGCAGCCCAGCGCGAGAAGGATCGTCATGAGATCGAGGCTCTTCTTCAAGGCCATCGGAACCCTGTGTCTGTTGCTGAGCAAGCACCTGCTGGGCCCGCTCGACGCGAAGGTGCTGGTGCTGGGGAAGTGGGCGGCGAGCAGGGCCGGCTTCCTTCCTTCGACGAACAGCCCTGACCGGAGGCCGCAATGAACGCCGGACGACTGATCGAGATTCGGGCCGATCTGCTGATGGATTTGGCCCTGAAGATCGGGTGCGTGGCTGAACTGTTCGACCGCGTCTCGAAGAGCCTCCACGAGCAGGCAATGCGCGACCTGGCCAGCGCCATCGTCCATGAGCTGGAGGACATAGACGGTGCCGGCGACGAGGCTGTCCCACAGGTGTCCCATTTCGGCAGTGGGACAGCGGCGTCAGACCATACGGAATTTAGCACTTCCTTCGCAGAGCTCGAAAATCGGCCCGTACAGCGCGACGGCACGGACCGGCCCCCGACACCGGCTGAGGCCGCCGCTGCTCTAGGAGCCGCGCTGCGCTCAGAGTACGGCGAGAGTTCATGTTCACGTTCATTCGAGCGTGAACATGAACAGGAGCAGCGGCCCGATCGGGGCTGGCAGCGCCTGGGCGATGTAACGAACCAGGTGGTCAAGGCGGCGGTGGTCACCGGTGCGATCCGCGGCCACATCCCGCGCCCCGTCGCCAGCGAGATCGTCGCCAGCAAGACGCTGCGGGACGCGTGATGACGTTCACCTTGTATCCTCATCAGGAAGACCTGATCGAGCGGGTGTGGCGCCGTATCGAGGCCGGCCGACGGCGCCCGTGCATCGTGGCGGCGACGGGCTTCGGCAAGACCATCCTGATGACGACGCTGATCCATCGGCACATGGGCGAGGGCGGCTCCGTGCTCGTGCTGGCTCACCGCCGCGAACTGATCAAGCAGACCGCCAACAAGCTCCACAAGGCCGGCATCGATCACGGCGTCATCCTCGCCGGCATGCCGACTCGGCCGGGAGAGCGCGTGCAGGTAGCCAGTGTCGCGACGCTGCATGCCCGAGCGGTTCGCGGTGGAGCGATCGACCTGCCGAAGGCCACGCTGGTCCTCGTCGACGAAGCGCACCACGTCCGGGCCCGGACCTATCGCCAGATCCTCGAGGCCTACCCGGACGCCATCATCGCGGGCCTGACGGCGACGCCCTGCCGCGCCGACGGTCGCGGCCTCGGGAACGTCTTCGACGTGATCGTGGAAGGCGCGCCGATAGCGCAACTGATCGCCGACGGCTATCTGGTCGGCACGAAAGTCTATGCCCCGTCCACCCCCGATCTCACCGGGGTGAAGATCGAGCGGGGCGACTATGCCGAAGGCCAGCTCGCCGAGCGCATGGACGACGCCAAGCTGGTCGGCGATGTCATCGTCCATTGGCACCGGCTGGCCGATCGCCGCCCGACCGTTGTCTTTGCGACGGGCGTCGCCCATTCGGTCCACCTGCGGGACGAGTTCCGTCGCAGCGGTGTGCTGGCCGAGCACATTGACGGCAACACGCCCACCGTCGAGCGCGATCACATTCTGGCCCAGCTCGCCGGCGGCAAGATCGATGTCATCTGCAACTGCGCGGTCCTGACCGAAGGCTGGGACCAGCCGCAGGTTTCCTGCCTGGTGCTGGCCCGGCCGACGAAGTCGGTGTCGCTCTACCGCCAGATGGTCGGCCGCGTCCTTCGCCCGTCTCCGGGCAAGACGGACGCGCTGATCCTCGATCATGCCGGCGCGATCTTCGAGCACGGCTTCGTTGAGGATCCTGTGGAGTGGTCTCTCCAGGAGGACAAGCGGGCCGAAAGCCTGGCGCAGAAGAATCGACGCGAGAAGAGGCGCATGAGGTCGCTGGCGACGTGTCCAGAGTGCTCGGGCGTGCGCTGGGAAGGGGAGGGCTGCTCCTGCGGATGGAGGCCGGTGCCGAAGCCGATCGCCGTCGAAGTGATCGAGGGCGACCTGGCGGCAGTCGACCGCAACCGCAAGCCCCGGAAACAGGACACCTCCGTTGCCGAAAAGTCCATGTTCTACGGCGAACTGCTCTGGATCGCGCGCGAGAAGAAATGGAACCCCGGCTGGGCTGCTCACAAGTACAGGGAGCGGTTCGACGTATGGCCCCGTGGCCTTGGCGACGTTCGCGCGATAGAGGCCAGTCCAGCGACACGATCCTGGGTGCGCTCCCGCATGATCGCTTATGCAAAGGCGCGAGCCGGCGATCGGGCGGGTGCTGCATGATCGTGTCGACCGTCGAACGCGCTCGCGGGCGATGGAGGGAGATCCTGCCGCAGCTCGGGGTCGAGCCCCGGTTCCTCGTGAACCGTCACGGCCCGTGCCCGATCTGCGGGGGGAAGGATCGCTTCCGGTTCGACGACAAGGACGGCGACGGAACATGGTTCTGCAATCAGTGCCGCGCCGGCACCGGCATCATCCTGCTGCGCAAGCTCAAGGGCTGGTCGCACAAGGAAGCCTGCGATGCCGTCGACGAGATCATAGGGACAGGCTACCGCCCGCCGGCCGTGGTGCCGAAGGCGGCGGCGCCGGTCGATCACGGCAGCAGTGCGCGGGCGGCGAAACGCCTGCTTGATGAGGCGTCGGCGTCGGATGTGGTCGAGGCCTACCTGACGAAACGCAGGCTCTCGGTGTCGGCGCCAGCGCTTAAGGGTCACCCGCGCTGCCCGTACTACGTCGAGGAAGTCCAGCCCGATGGTCGGAAGCACTACCGCATGCTGGGCAGCTTTCCAGCGATCCTCGCTCCCATCGTCGATCGCACCGGCGCGCTGATCGGCGTGCAACGCGTCTACGATGCGGATGTCGACGACCGCAAGAAGGTCATGGGCGATCTCAAAGGCGGGGTCGTGCGGCTCGGTCAGCCGACGGACGAGCTTGGCGTCTGCGAAGGATTCGAGACCGGGCTGGCGGCCTACGAGTTGTTCGGCATTCCCATCTGGGCCGCCCTCACCGCCGGCAACCTCGAACAGTTCGAACCGCCGCCCGGCATCGTGCGCCTGCATGTGTTCGGGGACAGCGACGAAAGCTCGGTGGGACAGGCGGCAGCGTTCAACCTGGCGGTCCGGGTCAACCGCTGGAACGTGCAGCACAAGACCGGGGCCGAGCCTGTCCGGGTGCACCTGCCGGTCGACCTCGGCACCGACTGGCTCGACGTTTTGAATGGAAGGGCGCGGCTCGATGGCGACTGAGAAGCGGAAGCCGTGGTTCAAGTTCTACAGTCGCGACTGGCGTTCGAATGCCAAGCTGCGGCTGTGCAGCTTCGGCGCGCGCGGGCTGTGGGCCGACCTGCTGTCCCTGATGCATGAGAGCGCCAGCTACGGCTTCCTCCTGGTCGAAGGGCTGGTCCCAACGCCGAAGCAGCTCGCCTCCCTGCTCGGCGGTTCCGAAGCCGAAGTCCGCAAGCTGCTCGACGAGTTGAACAGCACGAAGGTCTACAGCGTGACGGGCAAGGCCATGCCCGAGGATGTGTTGGCGCTCGTTCCCAAGGGCATGCCGAAGGGAGTCATCTTCTCCCGGCGCATGGTTCGCGACGAGTTCAAGGGCAGAACCAACCAAGAGAACGGAAATGCGGGAGGCAATCCCGACATCCCCCGCGGCGCAGTGCCGAAAGATCAACGCGGACGCGGTTACAAGCGAACCGACGCGCCGAACAAGACGATGCGTATTTTCAACCAACACGATGGACACTGCCATTGGTGCGGTGACGAGCTGATCTTCCACCCGGACGGAAGTGCGCGGGGCTTCCACGTGGATCACGTTGTGGCCATCTGCGACGGCGGTACCAACCACGAAAGCAATCTCGTTCCGGCGTGTGCCGACTGTAACCACCAACGCGTCCGACTTGATGCCGTCGGGCGCGCCCGACAACAACCACACCAGTTTTCCGACCATAACCGGTCGGAAGCCTCCGACCATAAAGCTCAGAGATCAGAGGTTAGAGTATGATTCTTACCAGGAAGAGATTGATCTCAGTCGGGGTGTTTGTTGTGGGGAGACAGGGACGGGCCGTTCGCTCGCCGCCTGCCGATTTTCCCACCAGCCCCGGGCGCCTGCCGTCGGTTGGTCGACCGCGCACCAGCCCGTGGCGAGCCCGGGTGCGCCGGCCGGCACCACCGAGCCGCGCGCAATGCCCAAGGGTCGGCGCTCGATGAACGTCGCAGGCATCCCATTGGTAAGCCTCAATGCACCGCCGGCAACAAAAAATGCCCCGGCACGGCCGGGGCGAGTCATCTTCTTGATCGAGCCAAGTCCTAGGGTCTCGCCTCGCGGCGCTCAACAGCGCGGGCGAGGGAGCATCGCGCAGCATGGGTACTCCTGAGGAGGAAGCAATGACGATGTCGTCCTGCCCCCGGCCGGCAGCGTCAGTGCGTGTCCCGACGGGCTATTCCGCCGACAAGCCCATGGGCTGGCTATCCGCCACCATCGCGGCCTTCGCTTCGAGAGCCAGTGCGTCCGCCTCAAGGTCTGCCGCGTGGCGCTCGATCCCAGCTCGATCGGCACTGACCGACGCGAAGCGCGTGCAGGTCCGAAGCTCCTGGGCGTACTCGCGCTTGGCGGCCGCTATCTTGCGTAGGATTTCACTGCGATCCGTGCTCATGCCGTCGATTATCCACCCATTGGCCGCTTCTGCCGATGGCTCATCGGGGCAGGGTAGACTTACGTACTGGCGGTACTACCGATGAGAGCAGCTTTCCGCCCGAGGCCGACGCGCTGGAACGACGCGTGCGGCGCGCCAGTGCCGGCAATATCAGCGTACGCTCCGACGGCGTCTCCCTTCGGCAAGGGGGACAGCCGAGCATGCATCACTTCCCTGGCCCTCGCCTCAAGTACTAGAGCGTCTGCCTCGAACTCGGCCGCGAGGCGCTCTATCCCGGCCCTGTCAGCGCTGACCCTGGCGAAGACCGCGCACTCCCGAAGTTCCTGGGCCTGCTGGCGTTTGCCAGCGGCCTCCCTTCGCAACAGCTCACATCGGTCCATGCTCATGAGATCGCGTTCCCATCCCTTCATTCGGCGACCTCAACGGCGAATCCCCACCCAATGTTCCGAGTGCAGTTCCAGTGCGTTTCGCCCTCGGTGTATCCGGTGAGGGTTGAACCGCGCCCCGCTCGGCCCCGGCGCTGGACCGAGGAGTGCACTGCGATCCTGGTAAACCTTATCGATGTCACCGGCACGAATGCGGTAACCGCGATCACGCTGGCGGATGGCGCTGAACGGACTGTCCGCACAACCAACGTGCTGACATGGACGCATGGGGCAAGCCTCGTCCTGCCGACCGGGGCCAATATCACCTCGGCGCCGGGCGACTACTGGACGTTCCGTGGGCACGGAACAGGCGTCACGAGGATGACCGGACACCAGCGGGCCAGCGGCAAGCCGTTGGCGCAGGACGTGGTTTTCAGCGTCTCCCCCTTCGTCAGCTCCGACACGGCCTATACGAACGGGGCGACAGTCCTCATCCCGCACGGTCTCGCGACTGCCCAGCTTCTGGTGCAGGTTATGATGGTCTGCCAGTCGGCTGATGCGGGATACACCGCCGGGCAGGTCATCCTGCGTGGCTCCGGGGAGGACCAGTCGAACGTTGGCGTCACTGTCGTGTTCGATGCCACGAATGTTGGGCTTGTCATCGCAGCCTCTGGCGTGGCTGCAGTCAACTTGGGTGGCGGATACGGGATCACCGTTCTCGATGCGACGAAGTGGAAATTCCGAGTCAGCGCCTTTCCATACTGATTGGTCAAGGTTGTAGATTGAAGAGGTCCTTCGCATAGACATACTGATCGCAATCCCCGCGTAGCGTTTTTGGGAGATTGCGATGAGCCCTCCGAACCAGGGGTTCAAATACAAGGCCAGCCTGACCGCGGCGGCCAGCGACGGAACCGGCGTTCTCGTTGCAGCCTGCGGTTCCTCACGAGGGGGAGGCATCCAGCTTTCTGGCGCATGGACCGGGACGGTCCAGTTCGAGCAGTCGATTGACAACGGGCTCACCTGGATCGCCAAGACGGTTTATCCAGCCGCCGGCGGAACCGGGGCCGTATCGGCCACGGCCGGCGGCCAATGGAAATTCGCATGTGGCGGCGAAACGCACGTAAGAGTGCGTTGTTCGGCATTCACGTCCGGCCCCGTCGTCGTGGACGCAACCTTCACAGCAGGGCTGGACGAGGCCGTTGTTGCCGGTGGGGCGAGCGGCGGCGCCTACACATCGACTGTCGATCTCACCCGCACATCCGACACGAACGCCTACACGGGCAACGACGTTGTGGGCGCCGCCACGGGCTCGACTGCTGCCCTCACTTTCGCAGGTATCGGTCCCGCTGCCGGCGGGTCGGTGTTCGTCACGACTGCTCGCTTCGAGGTCGACGTAAGTGCCGTGCCGTCCGGCATGACGAGCTTTCGGCTGTACCTCTACAACGCCACGCCGCCATCAGCGCTGGGCGACAATGCGGCATGGGACCTGCCATCCGGTGATCGCGCGGCGTTCCTGGGCTATGTCGACCTCGGGGCGCCCGTGGACCTGGGCGCAACGCTGTACGTCGAGACGCTGCAGATAAACAAGCAAGTCGTCGTACCGTTTGGCGGCGCTCTCTACGGTTACCTGGTCACCAACGGTGGCTATACGCCTGCGTCCGGAACGGTCTTCAAGCTCGTCCTCCATTCCGTCGGTATCTGATGACGCCGACCGTTCGCACTGTAGTGATGGGAGGCCTGGGGACGCCGCTCGGCCTTGGCGTCGCGCTGTATGAGTGGTGGAGCGCGGCCCGAACGGACCTGGTCGCCATTTCCAGCGGCCTCGTGTCGTCATGGCGCGGCGTGAAGCTCGGTGCGAATGCGGCGCAGGCCACTGGCGCGGCACAGCCGACTTGGCAGTCGGCGGGTTTTGGCGGCCGTCCAGCCATCGCCTTCGACGGTAGCGACGACAACCTGCGTTTCGAGTCGATGGCCGGCCTCCCAAGCGGCGCGACGCCTTGCGAGGAATGGTACGCGGTTAGTCAGCAGAACGTACCGGCCCTAACGTCCTCGACCTATCTCGGGGCATCCGGGGGAAGCGCGAACAACAACAGCCGCGCCATCGTTCGGGCGGTGGTGAGCGGCGTGAATCGCGCGCGCGCCGTCGACAGCCAGGGAGCGGCCGGCGCGGCTGTCACGCAGAGCGTCACCGACTTCATCGGCCGTCATGTCGTGCGCGCGATCTACGATGGCGATGACATCACGATCGAGGTCGACGGTATCGCCGCCATCCCGGTTGCGTCGGTCCCCAGCATTGGCACCGCGCGCGTGACCTTCGGCGCAAACAACGCCAGCACGGCAGCGAGCTTTGGGCAGGTCGCGATAGCCGACCGCCTCTTCACGGCTCTGCTTTCTGCGTCGCAAGCCGCACTGATGTACCGCTACTTAATGAGGGGCGTGTAGCGGCCATGTTCGACGCGCTGCCTCGCGACTTTCTCCAGACCAGATATCCGGCAGTCGGCGCCTTTGCCACGCTGGCCGCTGCTGCCGGCGCGCCGTTGGCGGCTGTCTTGCGCGTGCAGGTGCAGCGCTACAGCGACAGCTCATCCTACGCTCCGGCCTGGTACAAGCGCGTGAGCGCACAACCGAGCAGGCCGGTCGGTTACGAGAACGCTGGCTGGTTCCGGTCAGTTGACGGCGGCTACTTCGAGATCGAACCGGATGGTGGCACCGGCCGTGTTCGATGCGCGGCGCTCGGTGACGGCATCGCCGGCGTGCGCGCGGCGCAATCCTTCACCAAGCGGCTGCAAGGCGATCCGATCTTCTACGAGATGCCGACGACAGGCGGCACGGTCATCACGGCCACTGACGAAGACGTGGATATCGACTTCTCCGACAGCCTGATCGGCCAGGTGCAGAACTGCGTGGCGTTCGTCAGCATCGCCGGCACGTACGAAGAGACGTTCACGGTCACGAACATCGCAAGCAACGTCCTGACGTTGTCGGGTTCGGGCACCGGAGCCCTGGCCAAGGGCAAGCTCATCAGGATGGGCGACCTGATCACGCCGCACTGGTGGTCGCAGAGTTCGACGCGCCGCGGCGTCTTCGACGGGTCGCGCCGCGCCGGCGAGTTCGGTGTGGTGGGTGCCGTCAGCGGCAACACCGTGACGCTTCGGCAGACGCCCGAATGGGCGACCGATCGCACGCCCGAATACGCCCGGGAGATCATGCGCGTCGACGTGATCGGCGTCGTCGATAATGGCTCCGGCGCCTGTCGCGTCTCGCTCGGCCACAAGCACTTCGGCACGACCGGGATCAACTACACGGGCGAGAATATCGGTGGCGTTCCGGGTGCCAACGGCACGTTCCCCGTCGCCGTCATCGACGACTATACCGTCGACCTTGTCGGCTCGACGTTCTCCGGCTCCTACACGTCGGGCGGAACCGTTCGCAAGTCGCTGACCTATTCGACGCACGCCACGGCGGGCATGCAGATCGGCAGCATGCGCGACAACTCGTGCCGTGTCCGCGTCGGCAAGATCATGTGCCCGGCGTCCGTGACCTCGGCCGTGGGGCGCCTGATCAAGATCAGCGCCCGGTACGTCGATGTCGGCTCGGACTACGTCGAGAAGTCGACGGGCATCATCTTCTCGCTGATCGCGTGCTTCGGCCGTGTCGAATACTACGCGGCGAGCACCGGCGCAGCGGGCAAGAACGCCGGTTACATCCTGACGAATGCCGGCTCGACCCTGGATGTCCACGTTAACGGCAGTCGTACGACCCGCCACACGATCGACGGCGGCCAGGCGTCATCCGGTGACGGCACGACAGGGCTCGCGGCCTGCGGCGCAGCCGCCTATACCAACGTCTACATCTACGGCGGCAATTTCGGGTCGACGGAAGCCGCGCATGCCACGCACGCCGGCACATACCGATGGACGTTCTACTGGCCGAAGGCGCGTCAGACCGGTGCGAACGTAGCCGTGCGCGGTGTCGGGCACACCGTCGTCGACGCTCGCAGCATAGGCACCGGCGCAGCCGGCGGTGACAACGACGACGTTGATAGCGGGCCGGACGGCGGCGGCGCGTTCTCGAGCTTCTGCCAGTTCGCGATCGGCGTCGTATCGGCCGAAGCCAGCCCGGTCGGCACCAAGATTCGCCTAGCGGTCGACGGCCGCGCCGGTCGCGGCCCCGAACTGGCCACTGGCATGCGGGTGGCTGTCGGCGGCGCCACGGGCGCGTCAGCGGCGAGCACCAACGGCCTCCGGTACATCACCGTGATCGGCCAGGGCACCATCGGATCGACGACTGTGACGTACATCGATCTGGACGGCACGACGTTCAGTTCGGCGAGTGGCGCCGGCGACGCCGTCGTCGATGCGCTGCTCGACGCATCGGACGCCTTCACCATCGTTGACGCCCAGATGGAAGACAACCCGACCACGATGTTCAATGGTCGGAACAACGGCGGCTACACGAGGATCGAAGGTGGGACGTGGCGCGGCACGGATACGGCGTCCCATCCCTACGCCGCGGGCCGCGGGCTGACGCTCATCAATCACACCACGGAATTCTCGGGCGTGCCGGAAGACGGCATCGTGTGGGGGTCCGCCTTCGCCGAGTTCTTCGAAGCCTACAATTGGAAGGTCAAAGGCCCCGGCGCCTTGCCGCCGCTTTACGACCTCAACACCCGGCCGCAGGCCGTGACGGTCCTGATGCACGGCGTTCACGTTCACAACCCGGGCGGACCGCTTGCGGCCATCTATCGGCGCAACGTCGGCACCAAGCTCCCGCCTGAGGGCAGCCGCTTCGGCAACATCACTGTCCACGGCGAGTGCACGACGCTGATCGCGGGCTTCTCCATGGAGGACAGCATCACTGAGATGGCCGCTTTCTGTGACGGGCCGATTATCGTGAACAAGCAAAAGCTGCTCGACGCACCGGACGCATGACATGAACCACGGACAGGAGCATCCGTCTGCCACGATCCGGGCTCTGACAGACGAGCGGTTCCTTGCCGCCTACCGCGCTCTGGTCGTGATCGGCGTTGCCGTGGCCTCGTTCTTCCTCGTCCGGCTGGTCAGCACGATCGACGACACCGCCCGCCAGATGCAGGACTTCAAGGCTGCGATCCAGGCGCAGGTCAGCGACTTCAAGATCGAGGTCGCGCGCAGCACCTCGACCAACAACACGATGATCCAGGCCATCCAAAGCCGCATGGATGCCCACAGCCGGCGGATGGATATCCAGGACAACGACATCCGCGACATCAACAAGCGGCTCTACGAGGGGCGGGCGAAGTGATTCTCCGGGCGCTTTCCCACGCAATCTTCACAGGCGATCGGGAATGGGCATGGCGCCGCCGGATCGTCCTGTGGGGCTGCCTCGTCTACCTCGCCGGCATCGTGAATGCGATCTGGTTCGACCGCGATCTGGCGCACGCGACCATGATCATGGGGGCCTGCTCGACGGGCTTCGCAGCGACCCTGGCAACCTACGTCGGCCTCGCGGTGGCTGACGACCACCTGAAACGCGAGACGGCACGGAAGGCAGAGCAGCAGGCATGACCGACCTCATCGACGATCTGATCACCGACGTGCTGGCCAAGGAAGGCGGATACGTCAACGACCCGGCGGATGCGGGCGGCCCGACCAAGTTCGGCATCACGCTCGCCACGCTGCACGACTGGCGGAAGGCACCGGTCTCGGCGGCCGACGTGCAGAGCATGGGCGAGGAGGACGCGAGGGCGATCTATCGAGCGCGGTACTTCCCCGCCGGCTACGAGAAGATCCCGGACAGATCCCTGCTGGCTTTCCTGTTCGACTTCGGCGTCAACTCCGGCCCTGGTGCTGCCGTCCGCGCCCTGCAGACCGTCATGCGGCGCAACGGCATCTATCCGCACCCGATCGACGGGGATTTCGGCCCGCTTTCCCGCGCCGCGCTCACGCAAGTCGAGAACTGGCAGGCGCTCTTCTACGCCGTGAAGTGCGAGCGCTACGAGATGCTGCTCCGCTACATCGGCAGCCGGCCCGAGAACGCGCGCTTCGCGGTCGGCTGGTCCAACAGGCAGGACCAATTCGAGGAACGCTTTTGATGCCCGCCTGGCTCGCCAGCATCGAGGCCAAGATCATCGGCGGCTTGCTTGTCGTGGCCCTGATCGGCGGGGTGTTCCTCTGGATCTACGACAAGGGTGAATCGGCCGGCTCCGCAGACGTGAAAGCCAAGGTCGCTACGGAGACCGTGAAGACGATCGATGCGGCGCGAATCACGAAGGAAAAGGCGGATGCTGAAACTCACTCTGTGCCTTATGGCGAGCGCGCTGACGGCCTGCGCTAGCATGCCCGTCGTGACTGCCGTCGACACTCTCTGCGTTGCCACGACGCGCTACCACGCGACTGATGCGCAGGTGGCGGCCTTCAAGGCAGATCAGGGCCTCTGGGAACCGCTGGTCAATTGGCTGTCCAGCTTCAACCGGGTGAGGGACGGGGCCTGCCTCAAGCCCACCGTCGGTCCGTGAGCTCCAACCTCTTGCTGGTCGCGGCCTGCTGACCGGCCCGTCGCCAGCGACGATCGCGACCTCGCCGCGTGGGAGGCCGAGACCTGGCAGCGCGGCCACGACTGCGCTGACCAGATCGACGGCTGGCGCGAATGGTGGGCGACACGGGCGGCGAAGTGAATTCCCGGGCTTGGCGCTAAATTCGTCCGGCCCTAAAGACTCCACCAGCCTAAGTATAGGCGATAGGGCCAATTCATTCGTCGCGTGAGCGTTGATGGGTTTCCTTCGATCACTGCGTTGATGGGCGGCATTCTGGCAAACCGGAATCGGGATCCTTCTCGAAGCGCAGGCACTTGTTTGAACAGATTGGGACACTGTCAGTGCATAGCCGGGCAATCTTTGCCGCATACTGCTCGCGCGTTATGACATATCCCGTCGGATACAAGACATTGGGCATTTTGGGATAGTAGTAAGCTATTAAGTAAGGCAACAATTTCTGGTCTACGCTCTCAGCATCCCACCACGTCGAACCGGCAAAATCGCTGCCCGACGTATTCGCCAATCGAGCCCCTTCCAAATTCACCGTACCAAACAAGGTATCAATCATTTCTGTTTTCGACAAGTCAACATCTTTGAGATTAGTGTAAACTAGCCATATGCCCGACAACACGAGTGATTTAGAGCCTTTGGTTTTGTTATGCTCTTCGCGCAAGTAAGAAGAGATTCTTTCAGACAAAAATAGTATGGTCCCATTGAGGTCGTTCTGTAATTGCCTAAGCGCCAAGATCGACTTTTTCTTTGCCGGGTCCGGGAATGACGAGTCGATCGCGTCCTGCTTAATGTTAGGCGAGCAAATACCGAGATGTGACCACTGGTCATCTTTCGGTGCTGCTGCAGATATCATCTGCTCTCTGCAGGTAGTTTGGGTCCCCTCGGCGCTCTTCCTTTTCTCTCGAGCAAGCTCAATAACTTGGGCGTAGTTGCTTGGGGTTACGGGTTCGATTTGTAGCTTCCAAAGCTCTTCAAATGCCGATCGAGAAGTTACACCTATCATTAGCTTCTTTACGATATCGGCTAGTTCATCGTTGTGCGAACCAAGGCGCTTAAATGCCCTCAGCTTAGCCATAAATGTCGGACTGGAGTATAACTGGTCTGCCGAAGTCTTTTCGAGGTCAATTTGGAATGATTTCCAATTATCTGCTTCTCTGGCGACCTGCAAATCTCCCAGCTTTTGCCGTTCTACTTCCGCAGAAGAGCGAATCTGCTGATTGGAAATAAACAACGTAACAACGACGGTAAGCAGAGAGGCAACGGGGATCAGAATGGTCGAGAATAAGGTTGCTCGCATCTGCCTCGAGCCAAGGCCGGCATCGATCTTGATCTTTGCTCGCTCTTCTATTGCCTTGTCCTTCTCTGCAATTATCTTTTCAATTTCCGCGCTTGCCTTGGCCATGCTCACCACTTTTTCAGCCTCGGCCAAGTCTTTGGTGCCATCTATCTTGGCGAGGGCTGCCCGCAAGGCTTGCTCAATAAGCTTGGCTGTGTTGTTTTCGCCGGAAGGTGCTGAATTCGCTGGTCGATCGGTCATCGCGCGCCCCAAAACTATGGTCTAGCCAAGCAAGAACCGTTGCCGGTTGAAGAAGGCCAGAGTTTCGCATCTTTGGGAGGCAGAGTAGCAAGTGCGAAAAATCCTGAAAAGGGTAAGGATCGTGCCGATATTCAACCTGGCGTTACTGTTGCAGATGCGCTGCTATGTACTCCAACGTGGGTTCCACAATAGACACCCTCCGCGGTCTGGTCGCGATTTTCCACGGATCGAAGATGCACGCGTCGGAGTCCCGTCATGCTAGAGGGGCGCGCATACGCAAGGTGTTGAGTGCACGAACGGAGAACGGGCCCACGATCTAGGCCACCCACACGGCGGTAGAGAGGATGATCCACAGCCTCATTGTCCCTGTTCGTGAGGCGGGTCAACATGATGCAACTGCCGCTGCCCGGACACTGGCCGCGCAATCAAACAGCCGTGACCACGCGGTCGCGCTCGAGGAAATCGAACGCGACAAGGTCGCCGCCCTATATGAGATCGATCTGATCCTCGATCGTCTCGCCGAGAAGCATGGGATTCTATCGCAGGGTGGTCGCCAAGGCTGTGGCAGGCTACGTCAGGGACCTCGCCGATCGGTATGCGACGCACAACAACGATGCTGTCGAGTTGGGCTGGCACCGCGGCGGAGACAGCCCGCTCTACTAGCGGCTTGTTATGTCGTGCTAGCGAACAACGAAATCAGCATTGGTCAACGCTAGCCCAGCGTCGAGCGTCGCGAACTGTTTCGCACCACCGGCGGCGCTGCCGTTGCTGTCGTAGAACAGCTTGCCGGTGTCAGTCTCGTAGATGATGCGGTCGCTGGAATCCTGCGCCGTGCCGCTGGCATTGGCGGCGAACTGGGCCAAGCTCAGCATACCGGAACCCGTGAGTGCGCTGAAGACCGTCCGACTGAGCTGTATGGTGTCGGCGGCGACATTGAAGTCGGTGATCGTGTCAACGTTAGACGCGCGGAGGGCGTCCCTGAAGACGAACGTATCGGCGCCGAGCCCCCCGGTCAGCACGTCCGAACCCCTCCTGCCGTTCAGGACGTTGTCGCCTGAGTTACCGACGAGCGTGTTATCGAACGTGTTGCCCCGGCCATTGATATCACTGCTGCCTGTCAGGGTCAGCCGCTCGATGTATTGGCCGCTCAAGTCGAAGCCGACGGAGCTCATGACCTGGTCTGTTCCTTCGCCCCTGTTCTCGATCACGACATCGCCGTCATTGTTGACGATGTAGGTATCGTTGCCGGCGCCGCCCGCCATCGTGTCGGCCCCGGCGGTTCCCGTGAGCGAATCGGGTCCGGATGTGCCAACGATGGGTGAATCGCCGGTGAGCCAGGGCGCGCTGGTGTCGAGTGTCGGACGCGTGGAGAGGTAGGTCGTGCCCGAGACGCTCGCAGGACCATAGGTGATCCGATCCGACGTGAGGCCATAGATATCGTTGCCGGACAGGTTGGCGGTGACCGACGGTTCATTGGCCAGCAGATAGCCGC
>Ga0268266_10002343_pt1 | contig 20488 bp, 22 predicted proteins | sample KBSS13metaG_FD_190356 | JGI IMG/M metagenome (GOLD analysis project Ga0268266, IMG submission 190356) | Switchgrass rhizosphere microbial communities from Kellogg Biological Station, Michigan, USA - KBS S1-3 metaG (SPAdes) (version 2) | ecosystem: Host-associated > Plants > Roots > Rhizosphere... | reverse complement strand
GCCGCCGACATCGGAGCGATCGCGCAGCCGCATCGACACGGCGTTGTAGAGCACCAGGAAGGTCAGCGCGGTGAGCGCCACGAGCGCGGATTCGGTGCCGTTGAAACCGGCGACCGCATGCAGGACGAGGCCGAGGGAGGCTGCGACCAGCACCATGCAGATGGCGATGAAAATCGTCGAAATGCGAATCATGTCGCGCGCCACGCCCTCAGGTCGGAACTGTATTCATCCGGGAAAACACGGAAGTTTCAGCCGCGGTCCGGTTTGCGCTTTCCCCAAGCGCGGCAACCTTAGCATCAATGTTGATTCGCAGAGCTAGTGTTCTTTGATTTGGCCAGGAACTGTGGCGTGCCGGCCATCACCCGCCGCTGCTACCCGCCGGTTTTGGCGACCGGGGCAGCGGTCGTATGGCGCTCGATCTCCGAGTTGAGCGCGGCCCCGAACAGCACGATGGTGGTCGACACCCACATCCACATCATCAGGCCGATCGCGGCGCCAAGCGAGCCGTACGTCGCGTTATAGTTGCCGAAGTTCGAGAGGTACCAGGACAGCGCGGCCGAGCCGCCCATCCAGAGCAGGGCGGCGGCTAGAGTTCCTGCGCCCAGCCATTCCCATCGTGTCGCACGCCGGCTGGGCCCGAACCGGTAGAGCAGGCTCAACGCCACGAGCAGGACCACGATCAGCAACGGCCATCGCGCGAGGCCGACAATGAATCCGATCCCGGATGGCAGGCCGAGATGATCAAACAGCAGCGGAAACGCCACGACCGCGCCGACCATCAACAGCAGGGCGACGATCCCGCCGGTCGTGAAGGCGAGCGAAAGCAGATTTAGTTTGAGGAAGCTGCGCGTTTCCCGCACCTCGTAGACGACATTGAGCGCGTCGATGATCGCCTTGACGCCGGCGTTGGCGCTCCAGAGAGCGAGGGCAAGGCCAAACAGAAATGTCCCGCCAAGTGCCGCGTTGCCCTTGGCGAGCACGCGCGCAATCTGGTCCTGCACGATCTGGAACGATCCCTCCGGCAGCATCAGTGCCAGCGATTGCAGATTGTCGCTGATGGTTCCGGGATCAGTGAACAATCCGTAGGACGAGACGAGCGCCGTCACGGCCGGGAATATCGCGAGCAGTCCGAAGAACACCACGCCCGCCGCGGTAGCGAGCAAACGGTCGTCATTGGCGCGTTCGTAGACGCGCCACAGGATATGCTTCCAAGCCGCCCACGGAAGCGAGACCCAATTGATCTTGCGAGGGCCAGTGGTTTGGGCGCCGGGTTCCCAGGCATGTTCATGCGCGGCTGGTGGCGCGATCGATTTTCCGGAGGAGCTTACCTTTGCATCTGCCTGGAAAAAATGCTGCACGCTCAGGACCAGAATGGCTGTCGCGGCCACCAGGCGCAAATTATCCCTGGGGTCTGATCGCGTGCGGGGCATCAGACGCCCGGTGGTCGCGCATTTGTCCGCCGCCGCATTGCGGCCCAACCCAGCAGCGTCGCCATCAAGATCACGCCGGCCTGCATGTTCCTGTTGTTGTGCCCCGTCCTGCGCCGCCGCCCGCGATTGGACCCTGCTGGCGGCCCCGAGGACGCCAGCAAGACCGACGCCGCGGTGTCCCTTGCGGCTTCAAGCTGATCCGGTTGGAGTGGATTGGCCTTGATCGCCACGCGAAGACGGCTGGTGAGCGAGGGAAAATGTGGCGAGGGTTGTTTCAGTTTAGTGGCAGCTACTGCGGCGCAGATCGCGGCGATCGCGAGCAGCAGCGCGCCGATCGCGCCGAATGCCCAGAACTGGCCGTAGTTGATGGCGACCCAGCGATACAGCGCCATAGTGCCGACGAAGCACGCTGCGATCAGGAAAATGCCAGCGGCGGCAAACAACCCTGCGGCGATGGCATAGGATGCCACGGTCCCGGTCGCCTGGTTGGTCCGGTCGCGCAGATATGACCGTGTCGCCAGCTTGATCTGGCTGAGCTTCAGTCCGATTCCGGCGCGCAACAGGTCGCTCGAAGGCGCGAGCATCTCTGCGGTACCTCCACCGGCGGCGACACGATCGTTTCCGCCGGTGGATGAACGCCGGTTGGTTTTGAATGTTCCTGTAGCGGCCGTAGCGTTGTCGAGCGAAGCGGTTACCGCTTCGCGTTCAGACAACGCGTCACAACCAAGGACTACGCCGTCGCGCGGATCACCTTGGCGACCTTTTCGACGATCTCGCCGATCTCGTCTTCGGTCATGATCAATGGCGGGGTCAGCACCAGCGTGTCGCCGGCAACCCGCAGCATCAGATCATTGTCGTGGAAGGCGCTGTTGAGCCCGGCGAAGCCGCGCTTGCCCGGCGCGTCGGCGGTCGGCGCCAGATCGATGCCGGCGGTCAGGCCAACGGTGCGGATATCGACGACGCCGGGCTCCTTGCGCAGCGACATGACCGCCTCGGCGAATTTCGGCTCGAGCTTGTTGGCGCGCTCGAACAGCTTTTCATCACGGTAGATATCGAGCGTGGCGAGACCCGCCGCGCAGGCCAGCGGATGGGCCGAGTACGTGTAGCCATGGGCCAGTTCGGCCACATGTTCCGGGCCGCTCATGAAAGCGTCATGGATGGTGTCGCGTACCAGCACGCCACCCATCGGTGCGGCGCCATTGGTGATGCCCTTGGCGAAGGTCAGCATGTCGGGCGTGACACCGTAGCGCTCGGCGGCAAACGCGAAGCCGAGCCGACCATAGCCGGTAATGACCTCGTCGAAGATCAGAAGGATGCCGTGCTTCTCTGTGATCTCGCGCAACCGCTTGAGATAGCCCTTCGGCGCCGGCAGTACGCCGGTCGATCCCGCCATCGGCTCGACGATCACGGCAGCGACAGTGTTGGCGCCGTGCAGATTGACGATGCGTTCGAGTTCGTCCGCGAAATGCGCGCCGTATTCGGGCTCGCCCTTGCTGAAGGCCTGCTTGTCGCGGTCATAGGTCGCCGGCAAATGATCGACGCCGGTCAGGAGCGAGCCGAACATCTTTCGGTTGCCGACGATGCCACCCACGGAGGTGCCGCCGAAACCGACGCCGTGATAGCCGCGCTCGCGGCCGATCAGGCGGATGCGGCTGCCCTGGCCATTGATCTGGTGATAGGCCAGCGCGATCTTGAGCGCGGTGTCGGCCGCCTCCGAGCCGGAATTGCAGAAGAACACGTGGTCGAGGCCAGCGGGCGCCAGTTCCGCGATGCGGCTCGCCAGTTCGAACGCCTGCGGGATGCCGAACTGGAACGGCGGCGCATAGTCCAGCGCCTCGGCCTGCTTGGCGATCGCCGCCGAAATCTGCGTGCGGCCGTGGCCGGCATTGGTGCACCACATGCCCGAGGCGCCATCGATGATCTTGCGGCCGTCGACGGTGAAGTAATGCATGTCCTTGGCGCCGGCGAGCAACCGCGGATTTTTCTTGAACGCCCGGTTCGCGGTGAACGGCATCCAGTGCGCGGCGAGATCGTTCGGCACATTGACCGAGTTGGGGCGGGGGCTCTTGTCCAGCATGGGCGGCCTCTTTGGGGTTTGAACGTCGAGTTGGCCCCAAAGTATCAGCTTCGCCGTCAAACGGGAACGCCAGCGGCCCGTGTTATTTCCGCGCAACTTCGCGATTTAGAGATCGGCGGCGGCGATCCAGAATACTTCGCCCTCGGAATCCTCGGTATCGAGCCAGAGCAGCGGCAGTTGCGGATAGGCGGCTTCGAGTTGCGGACGGCAGCGGCCGACCTCGCATAGCAGCCCGCCCTGCGGGGTCAGGTATGCTTGGGCTTCGTCCAGGATACGGCGGACGATGTCGATCCCGTCGGCGCCGCCGTCGAAGGCGAGTTTGGGCTCGGCGCGGCATTCGCGCGGCAGGTCGGCCATGCCCTGCGCGTCGACATAGGGCGGATTCGAAATGATGAGGTCGTAGCGTTTGCCGTTGAGCGGCTTGAACAGGTCGCCGCGATACAGCGTGACGCGATCCCTCAGCCCGTAATCCCGGACATTGCGCGCAGCGACGTCGAGCGCATCCTTGGAAATGTCGACCGCATCGATTTCGGCATTGGGAAAATTCCGGCTGGCCAGAATGGCAAGGCAGCCCGAGCCGGTACAGAGGTCGAGCACGCTCTCGACCGCTCCCGGGTCCGAGATCAGCGAGCCCGCCTCGTCATCGCCGTCGCCGCCGAAATGATGTTCCAGCAATTCGCCGATGAACGAGCGTGGCACGATGGTGCGCTCGTCGACGTAGAAGGGCAGGCCGCGCATATAGATCTTGTTGACGAGGTAGGCCGTGGGCTTTCGCGTCGTGACACGGCGTCCAATCAGATCAAGGATCTTCTTGCCTTCGGCAGCGGTCACGCGCGCCGTCGCGAATGCCTCGAACTGATCGGGGCGAAGATGCAGTGCCTCGCAGACGAGGAAGGCGGCTTCCGCAACCGGATCGGTGGTGCCGTGCGCAAACACCAACTCGGCCTCGGTGAAGCGGCTGACGGCATAGCGGACGAAATCGAGCAGCGTCAGCAGTTCACCGGCGCCGACCTTGGCAGGTTTCGACGGACTCGCGCCGCGCTTGGCCGCCGGTTTTGCGCGTTTGGCCATCAGGGCTTGGTCCAGCGCGCGGCGGCGGCATCGTCATGGTCGCGCGCCTCGACCCAGCTCGTGCCCTTTTTGCTTTCCTCGCGCTTCCAGAACGGCGCACTGGTCTTCAGATAGTCCATCAGGAATTCGGCCGCTTCGAAGGCCGCCTCGCGATGCGCCGACGCGGTCACCACCAGCACGATATTCTCGCCCGGTGGAATGCGGCCGAAGCGATGAATGATGGTGAGCCCCTGCAACGGCCAGCGCGAAAGCGCCTCGTCGGCGTGGCGCGCGATCTCGGCCTCCGCCATCCCTGGATAATGCTCAAGCGTCAGCGCGGCGATCGGCTCGCCTTTCTCGCTGCCGCGGCAGATGCCGCTGAAGGTGACGACGGCGCCGATGTCGGTGCGCGCTTTGGTGAGGGCCGCGATTTCCTGCGCGACGTCGAAATCCGCTTCCTGGATACGAATGGTCGCCGTGACAGACATGGGTGAGCTCAACCGCCGGTCATCGGCGGGAAGAACGCAATCTCGCGCGCGCCTGATATCATCGCATCAGGCTTGACATGGGCGTGGTCGATCGCGGCGCGGATCACCTTCGGCTTCTCGAAGGCATAGGCATAGGCCTCGCTACGGCTGGACAGCCAGCCGATCAAATCATTTACCGTTCGCACGTCGGCCGGCGGCTCGACGGTTTCCTCGGCGACGCCGACCCGTTCGCGCACCCAGGCGAAATATTTCACTTTCATCCCTCATCCTCCTTGATGAGGTGATGGATGCCGGCGCGGAAATAATCCCAGCCGGTGTAGATCGTGAAGAGTGCCGACATCCACAACAGGACGATCCCGATCAGGGTGGTCGCGGGCAGGAGCTGCTCGCCGGCTTCGCCGGCGATCAGGAAGCCGATGGCGACCAGCTGAATCGTGGTCTTCCATTTCGCCAGCTTGGTCACGGGCACGCTGACCCGCAGCGCGGCCAGATATTCCCGCAAGCCCGAGACCAGGATTTCGCGGCACAGGATCACGATGGCCGCCCACAGCGTCCAGCCGTGGATGCTGCTATCGGCCGCCAGCATCAGCAGGCAGGACGCCACCAGCAGCTTGTCGGCGATCGGATCGAGCATCCGGCCGAAGGCGGACTGCTGGTCCCAGATGCGTGCATAATAGCCATCGAGGTAGTCGGTCACCGCGGCGGCGATGAAGACGGCCAGCGCTACCCAGCGCAGCCACAACGGGCCGTCCAGGATCGACTGGGCGAAAACACAGCCGACGACCACCGGAATGGCGGCAATACGGGCGTAGGTCAGGATATTCGGCAGGGACAGGGTTTTGGTCTGCCCCCTGGTTGTTGCGATGTTCATCCGTCTTACCAATACCGCTGGAGCGTGAAGGTCAACCGTGCGTGCCTAGATCATCCGTCGCAGGCGACGCCCAAATGACATGTCTCCCAAGTCCAAGTCCGTTAACCAGGCTGTGCATGGAAAAACTCAAAAATCTTGCGGGCGCTTTCGGCACTTACCCCCGGAACCTTGCCAAGGTCCGCAATCGAGGCCCGCTCGATCTCCTTCAGCGTTCCGAAGTGATGCAGCAAGGCACGTTTGCGTGACGGGCCGATGCCCGGAATTTCCTGCAAGCCGGCTTCCCTGATGTCTTTTTTCCGCAGCTTGCGGTGAGATCCGATCACGAAGCGATGCGCCTCGTCGCGCAGCCGCTGGATGAAATACAGCACGGGATCGCGCGGTTCGAGCTTGATGGCTTCGCGGTCCGGCATGAACAGGGTTTCCCGCCCGGCATCGCGCTCCGGGCCTTTGGCGACGGCCATGAGGGAGACCTGGGCAAGTCCGAGACCCGCGAAAATCTCCCTGACCGCGTTGAGCTGGCCGCGCCCGCCGTCGATGATGACGAGGTCGGGCCATTGCGGAAACGAATCATCGTCGGCCTTTACCTTGGCGACATCGCCCTCCGGCGGTTTCAGCAGCCGCTTGAAGCGCCGTTCCAGCACCTCGCGCATCATCGCATAGTCGTCGCCGGGCGTCAGTCCCTCGGACTTGATGTTGAACTTGCGGTACTGGTTCTTGATGAAGCCGTCCGGTCCCGCCACGATCATCGCCCCGACCGCGTTGGTGCCCTGGATGTGGCTGTTGTCGTAGACCTCGATGCGCTTCGGCACCTGCGGCAGGCCGAGCGTGGTCGCGATCCCTTCCAGCAGCCTGCTCTGCGTCGCCGTATCGGCCAGCTTACGGCCAAGCGCCTCGCGCGCATTGGTCAGCGCATGCGTGACCAATTCCTTTTTCTCGCCGCGCTTCGGCACCGAGACTTCGACCTTGTAGCCGGCCTTCACGCCAAGCGCGTCGGCAAGCAGCTCTGATTCCTCGATCGCGTGCGAGAGCAGGATGAGTTTCGGCGGCGGCTTGTCGTCGTAGAACTGGGCGAGGAACGCGCCCAGCACTTCTTCCGGCGTGAATGACTTTTCCGCGCGCGGGAAATAGGCGCGGTTGCCCCAGTTCTGACCGGTGCGGAAGAAGAATACTTCCACGCAGGAATAGCCGCCCTCCTGATGGATGGCGAACACATCGGCTTCTTCCACGGTGCGCGGATTGATGCCCTGCTGCGACTGGATCGCCGAAAGCGCGGCGAGACGGTCGCGATAGAGCGCGGCGGTCTCGAACTCCAGCTCGTTGGATGCCTTCTCCATCTCGCCGGCGAGCAACTCCTTCACGGCGTGGCTGCGGCCGGACAGAAAATCGTTCGCCTCGCGCACCAGCTCGGAATAACCGGGGAAGTCGATCTCGCGAGTGCAGGGGCCCGAGCAGCGGCGGATCTGGTACAGCAGGCACGGCCGCGTGCGGCTCTCGAAGAAGCCGTCGGTGCAGGAGCGGATCAGGAAGGCGCGTTGCAGCGCCGTGATGGTGCGGTTGACAGCGCCGGCGGATGCGAACGGCCCGAAATATCGTCCGGGCCTGGTCTGCGCGCCGCGGTGTTTGAGAATCTGCGGAGCCCAATGGTCGCCGGTGATCAGAATGTAGGGAAACGACTTGTCGTCGCGCAGTTGCACGTTGAAGCGCGGCCGCAGCTGCTTGATCAGGTTGGCTTCGAGCAGCAGCGCTTCGGTCTCGGTCGTGGTGGAGACGATCTCGACCGTTACCGTAGCCGCGATCATGCGCAGGATGCGCGCCGGCAGCGGGGCGTTGGCCCGCGCGTAGGAGGCAAGCCGCTTGCGGACGCTTTTGGCCTTGCCGACATACAGCACGTCGCCCGCGGCATTGAGCATGCGGTAAACGCCGGGCGAGGTCGGCGCCAGCCGCACCGCGTTTTCGATCGCCGCATGGCCGACCGCCAACGGGCCATCGGCGATCGCCTCGGTGGACTCCTCTGCGGCGTCCGGCAGCCGTGCCTCCTCGTCCTCTTCGGCGGCTGCCGTAGCGGGATCGACGTCGTCGGCGGTCAGGTCCTGCGCCGGCACATCCGGCTGGGAACCCCGGCGCTCTTTCCGCGAGGGTTTAGGGTGATCGGTAGAATCGTGATCCATGGGCCTAAATTAAGCGGTGCAAGGCGGCATCGCCAGCATCTGGAGCGCACTCCATGCTGGATGAAGGAAGCCCGGTAACCCGTTGTTAAGAATGATGAGCAGGCGGTAACCCGGCTTAACAACCCTTTAACTTAAAACTCTCGATAAATCCTGCCTGAATAAAGTGGAGTTCCGTAACCAAACCGGTGGTCTTGCCCGGCCTGGTCGCGGATGTTGCGTGGGGTTGCGTGATGAGCAGGTTTGTGTGGGGCGCCTTGGCGCTGATCGCTACAGGCTGGACCGTGTCGGCGCAGGCGGCCGATTTCTACGGATCGCGCGCCCCCAATACCATCAACCAGTCGCTGCTCCGTCCCGACAGTTGGGCCGGTCCGTATATCGGCGGCACCCTCGGCTATGCCTGGGGCTCGGTTGCAAACAATCCGACCAATCCGTCCGGTTTCGTGGGCGGCGTCGAGGCCGGCTACAATTGGCAGCAGCCCGGCAGCCCATTTGTGTTCGGCCTCGAGGGCGATATCCAGGCGACCGGCGCTGATGATACCTTCGCGCCGTGGAAATTCTCCAATCCCTGGTTCGGCACGGTTCGCGGCCGCGTCGGTTTCTCCTTCAACAACGTCTTGTTTTTCGGCACCGGCGGTCTCGCCTTCGGCGAGCTGCGCGCCACCACCTTCGGCGTAACGGAGTCTCACACCAATGCGGGCTGGACGCTCGGCGCAGGCGCCGAGATGGCCTTTGCTCCGAACTGGAGCGCCAAGGTCGAATATCTCTATGTCGATCTCGCCAACAGCAACTTCGTCATTACAGGGGCGTCCAATGGCTACCGGTTCGGCTTGATCCGCGCCGGCGTGAACTACCGCTTCTGAGAACAAAGAAACTGTCGACTAACACCTCCCGGCGGCAGCAAGTCGCCGGGATTTTTTTTGCCTGTATGCAGGGTTGTGCGCGGCCGTCGCGCACCGCATCGCTCCGGGCAGCGACGTCGTGCCCAGCGTCGTCTTCGCATCGGGAATCCGGTCCGCGTTCAACGTGAGCGTGAGCTCACGATGAAATCACCAAATTGACTGCCTTCGGGCCTTTACCCTTCTTGTCGGGCTCAACCTCGAACGTAATGCGCTGTCCTTCAGTCAGGTCCTTCAACCCGGCACGCTCGACTGCGGTAATATGAACAAATACATCGCGGCCGCCGTCATCAGGCTTGATGAAGCCGTAGCCGCGTTCTCCATTGAAGAACTTGACTGTACCAGTCATGGCCATCGGGAAAATCCTCCCCCGTATTGCTCCGCCGCTACGCGCACCTCGCGTATCGGCCGACCGGACTTTCGCTGCCGGAAGCTTGGCCACCTGAGCCGATGCGGTTTACGCTACCGACCGACCTGGATTTTATTAGGCCTTGAACACTCCGCCGCAACCATTCGCGGAAGCGGAACGTAAGCCAGTCCCAACGGCCTGAGCATAATACTGTTTCCCGCCGATTGCCTACGGCGATTCGCACTTTTCAGCGAGCGCGCCCCGCCTCCTTATGGCTTGGGCGTCTCCAGCCTGAACCGGCCAGCCCCGCCCTGGCCGAGCGGTTTTTCGAGTTCGGGCAGAACCGTCTTCAACTCGCTCGGGAGGGTCCAGGGTGGAGTGACGATCAGCAGCCCGGTGGAGGTGAGGGGGCCGCCAGGCACCTGCGGGGCAACGGAAAATTCCAGCCGCAGGCATTTTCCGGCCGGCTTGCTGGCGGCGGCGGCACCCGCGACGAGGTGCGCCAGGGTGTCGGTGGCACGCCGGCTCTTCACGGGATACCAGATCAGATAGCTGCCGGTCGGCCATTTCGCGTAGGCTTCGGCGAAACCATCGGCCAGCCGGTCGAATTCGTCCTTTTGCTCGAACGAGGGATCGATCAGCACCAGCCCACGCCGCTCGTTGGGGGGCACGAAGGCGGGTAACGCCGTCCAGCCGTCGAGATCGACCACCCGCGCCTGGCTGTCGCGGCGCAGCGCGTCGATCAGTTGCCGACGGGCGCCGGACTCGATTTCGCAGGCCGTGAGGCGATCCTGCGGCCGCAGCAGCGCCCGGGCGATCAGGGGCGATCCGGGATAAGCCTCGAGCTTGCCCGGCGCGTTGAAGGCCCTGACGATATCCAGATAGGGCGTCACCAGCGGCAGCGCGCCTTCCGAAAACCGCGCCTGCATCACGCGCGCGATCCCGGTCAGCCATTCGTTGCCGCGGCGTGCTTCATCGCCCGTGAGATCGTAGCGCCCGGCGCCGGCATGGGTGTCGATGACGCGAAATGGGGCCTGCTTTTCCTGCAGATAGGTCAGCATGCGCACCAGCACGATGTGCTTGATGACATCGGCAAAGCCGCCGGCATGAAAGGCGTGTCGGTAATTCATGCAACGAGGGTTACGACATCGCGGCGCGGAAAGTAACCCATATCGTCGAGCGCGCGTGTGGCCGATGACGTCTCCAACCATCGCGAGACGATTTTAACCGATCATTCATAGAAACGGCCAAAACACTTGTGTTTCAGCAGATTGCCGCAGCTGGATGTCGTTGCTAATTTTCAATCTGAGGATGCGCAACTAGAACAGTTGAGGAAGTCAGTCATGAGTGTGATCGCCGCTGCCTATTCATCGTACACGAGCTGGTCGATTTCGCAGTCCGGCACCGCGGCCGCGAATGCCGACACGGGAAGCACTTTCGGCACGGCATCATCAACTGCATCTAGCGCCTCGGTCACCGCGGCCACCACGGTGACCATCTCGTACCGCGCCAAGCTCTTGCTCGCGCGGGCGTCGTCGGAACAATCCGTCGCCGACCGGCTGCAGGCGCAGGTCGATGCCTTTCGCTCCGACCGGTCGGCATCGGCTTTTCGCGGCAGCGGTGCCGGCGGCGATCTGTCGGGCGGACTGGATTTCTTCAGGATAATCGCCGGAGCCGGTAACGACAGCATCACGGTTCAGGCCAACAACGCGACGATCGATGCCGGCGCTGGCGACGACGTGGTCGATACGTACCGCAACGCCAATGTTGTCGCCGGCGACGGTGACGATGTCGTCAGCACCTATGGCCATTCGACCGTCGACGGTGGTGCCGGCAATGACCGGATCTCGACTTACGATCATTCAACGGTCACCGGCGGTGACGGCGATGACCAGATCCACACCTATGGATATTCCGTCGTTTCGGGCGGCAACGGCAACGACAGGCTCGACACGTACGGCAATTCCACCCTTGACGGCGGCGCCGGCAACGACGTTCTCAGTGCCTATGCCAATTCACGCCTCAATGGCGGTGCGGGCAACGACAAGCTCAACGCCTATGACAACGCCACACTTGATGGCGGTTCGGGGGATGACATTCTCAGCGCCTACGGCCAGTCCACCTTGCGTGGCGGTGACGGCAACGACCGCCTCAGCGCCTACGATCAGGCCAATCTGAGCGGCGGCGCCGGCAACGATCGGATCGACGCCTATGACAATGCGGTTGTCGATGCCGGTACCGGCAACGACACCGTCACCACCTATTCGCACGCAACGGTTTCGGCCGGCGACGGCGACGACTATGTGCTGACCAACGATTTTTCCGTCGTCGATGGCGGTGCCGGCAACGATGCGATCCAGGTCGGCGGATCCTCGACGGTGACGGGCGGGTCCGGCAACGACCACATCAGGGTAACGGGCGACAATACCACGGTCAATTTTGCCAAGGGGGACGGCAACGATATCGTTCAGGTCGACAACCGCAGCGACAGCGTCGATTTCTCCATCAGCGGTTATTCGCGGGATGATGTCACCGTCACCCAGCGTTACGGAAAGACCATTGTCAACTTCAAGGGTTCCGACGATTCCCTTGTGTTCAATCTCGGCAGCAGTGGATCGGCGCGGCTGAGCTTCGCCGATCACACCAGCCTGGATATCAGCGCCTGACCTCACGCCTGGCCGGCCTTTTTCTCGTGCAAGTCTTCGCTTGCGCGGGCTAAGGAGAAACGCATGGAGCTTGAGCAGGCACTCACGGCGATCGAGCGCGCGAAAAACGTGGCTGAACTGTCTGCCATGCTGTTCGATTGGCGCGACGAGAGCGGCGTTGCGCACCTCGTCTATCATGCCGTGCAGGTCCCGGCCTCCGGCAAACCCAACCCGTTGCTGCTGCCGACCTATGACGAGGCCTGGGTGAAGCGCTACGTGGAGCGTGACTACTTTCAGATCGATCCGGTGCTCAAGGCCGGCCGCAAGGGATTTCTGCCGATCGACTGGCTGACGGTGGAGCATGGCACCGTGGATGCGCGCCATTTCTTCACTGAGGCGCGGAGCTATGGCGTTGGCAGCCATGGCTTTACGCTACCAATTCGCGGGATCGCCGGTGAGCATGCACTGTTCACGATCACCGCGAACGCGACCGACGATCAGTGGCATCGATGGCGGCTCGGCTATCTGCGCGATTTCCATCTGGCGGCGCAGTATCTTCATGACCGCGCCATGCGGCTGGCGGGTTTTCGGCCGGACAACGCGATGCGACCGTTGTCACGCCGCGAACAACAGTGCCTGCAGCAATTGATGCACGGTCAAACGCCGGGCCAGATCGCCGCTACGTTGAACCTGTCCGCAAGCGCGGTTCACACCTATTTGCGAACGGGGCGGCGGAAGCTCGGTTGTGCGACGATCGAGCAGGCCGTCGCCAAGGCGGTCCGCTTCGACCTGCTCGGCTGACCGCGTACCAAAGGACATCGCTCTCGCGAAAACCTGTCCGGGCTTGCGGTGTGAAACCTAGCCGCCGCGCACCGGCGGCATCACCACCTCGTCACGGCGGCAGGCGCGGCGGTCGATTTCCTCGCAGGCGCGGAATTGCATGTCCTTGCTCAGGCAGACCCGCACTTCGCTGAGGCGCCGGCTCGTGCAGATCACCGAAATCGCCGAACTGCTCAGGCCCGGGTTGACCTTGATGAAGGCCGCCTCGAGATCGGCCGGAGCGATGGTTTTCTGCTCCGACAATTGCAGGAATTCCTCGGGGATTTTTACGGCCGCACGCGCCTTGCGAACGCTCTCGAAATAGGCCCGCGCGCCAAGACCGGAGCAGGTGCCGTGCTTGTCCCATTCGTTGAAGATCAGGCCCGGTGCGGGCATCACGTCCAGCATCGAGGTCATGATGTTGCGATCGAGCCGCGGCGAGGGCCGCTGGCAATATTCGGGAAAGCCGCGCTCATATTGCGGCCACAGCCCATGGACCACGAAGGAATAGGGCCGCTCGCACTGGACCTGTGAACGACCGCTCCTGCCGCGCTCGGCGGCCGCCTCGCAGAACGAGGGCGACCAGGAAAGCGCAAGGACGTAAAAATCGAACTCGCCCGGAGCGTTCTGCCGACGGTCCTGCGCGGACGCCATCCCGGCGGAGACGACGATAAGCGCCAGCGAAATCAGAAGCCGTGAAATAATGACGGATCGGTACATTGAACGCCCCCTCTACCTGAGTGCGGAAGCCTAGCAGGGAGGCGGAACATTTCAAGAACAAAATTGAGGGCGCGGACGCAAGCCCGCGAAAACCCGTTCAGTCGATCGACAACGAATCAGGGCCGGGCGGCGCGGCAGCCAGGGCTGTAGGCCCAGTTGCGGTCGAGCCCGGTCACGCACCATTCGACCCCCTGGCCGAAGCCGGCAAAGCCGCCATCCTCGATGATCGAGTAATGCACGGTGCGCATCTTGCCGTCGCTCAGCATCACGTCGCCGCTGCAGTAGCGGCGCGGAACGTTGTCGGACTGCCAGGGCCGGAAGGCGGTTTCATGGATCCGGCCAAAGCCGGTGATCACAAGCGCCGAATTCCAGAACTTGCCTTCCTTCTCCTGGAATTGTGACGCGATCGTCGATAGTGCCCGCTCGCATTCGGCGACCTGGCCGTCATAGCGGGGGCCGGACAGCCAGAAATTCAGCTCGAATGGGTTGGCGGCCTGGGCGGCAGGGCTGGAGACCAGCAAGGCGAGCGCGGCCACTATGGGGGCGATTGCTCTCAAGGATGTGAACAGGTTGCGCATGGGGAATCCGCCGGTAAATCAACGTGAGAGACGGTGACGCGAAGCCCTGACAAGGTCAAGTGCAGCGCGGCAACACCTGGCGGCCAAGTCCGCTTGGCGCCGTAACCATTCTTTTCACGGCCATCGGCGCACACTATGCTGTGCTTCGGGCGAAATGGAGTCTGCGATGCGAAGAATTCTGGCCGCGTGCCTAGTCGTCATGGGCGGAATGCTGGCGGGTGCGCCAGCGCAGGCGCAGTGGTTCGACATCGATACAGTGCCGTCGTTCAAGGGCAACGACACCGGTGGCATCATCGCCTATCCGCTCGCGATGCAGGCCGACGCCCGCCAGCTCGCCGTCGATCACTGCGCCCGCTACGGCAAGGTGGTGAAATTCCTCAGCGTACAGGCCAATTACGGCGGCTACGTCTCCTTCGCCTGCCGCTGGGTGCCCTATGGCGCCGCCGAGCGGCCGCTGCGCACGCTTTACTGAGCGTCGCCGCTACCCTGATTTCCCGGCCGGACATGTTTTTGCCACGCGGAGCGTGTGTTGACGTCGCGCGCGCACGATATCGTGGAAGATTTCAGGGGAGCTTACGCATGCGACGACTGCTTCTTGTGTCTTGTTCGGCCGTTGGTCTGCTTGCCCTGTTGCCGGTGAGCGGCGCCGTCGCCGTGGAGCTGCCGGTGCGCAAGGCCGGCCTCTGGGAGATGAAGGTGCTGAGCGGTGGGTCGGTCCCCGAGATGACCATGCAGCAGTGCTCCGACGAGACCACGGACAAGGACATGAGCACCGCCATGTCGCCGGTGGCCAAGGACATGTGCTCGAAGCAGGACATCCAGAAGACGGCGACCGGCTATGTCACCGATTCCGTCTGCGGCATTGCCGGCATGACGATCAAGTCGAAGGCCGAGATCATCGGCGATTTCAATTCCGCCTACACGGTGAAATCGACTTCGCATACCGAGGGTGGGGTGGGCGGCGCTCCGCGCGACAGCACCTCGACGATCGAAGCGAAGTGGCTCGGCGCCTGCAAGCCCGATCAAAAGCCCGGAGACATCATGATGCCCGGCGGCATGAAGATGAACATCAAGGACATGCAGAAGCTGAAGGCTCTGATTCCGAAACAGTCGGGGAAGTAAGCAGTCGGGCCATATGGTTCGAGACGCGCGGCCTGTCGCGCTCGTCATCATCAGGTGGTGAGCACAGCTACACCGGCACCCTGACAGCCGCCCTCAATCCGCCCATCGGGTTGTCGCCGAGCGTGATATCGCCGCCATGCGAGCGGGCGATGTCCCGGGCGATGGCGAGCCCGAGACCGGTCCCGCCTTCGTCCTGGTTGCGGGCATCGTCGAGGCGCAGGAACGGCTTGAACACTTCTTCGCGCATGTTGGCGGGAATGCCCGGCCCGTCGTCGTCGACCGTCACCGTCAGATAGCGGTGATCGCGATGGCCGGTGATGGCGACCGTCTTGGCGTGGCGCGCCGCGTTGGAGACGAGGTTGGCGATGCAGCGCTTGAACGAGGCCGGCTTCACCGTCACCACGGGCAGGCCGTGGAACGTCACCGTCGCGATGTGGCCGTTGCGCTCGGCGTCGCTGCGCAGCTCCTCGAGCGCCTTCGACATGTCGGTCGGCTGCGCGACCTCGCCGCTGTCGCCGCGCGCAAAGGCGAGATAGGCCTCCAGCATGCCGGACATCTCGTCGACATCCTTGCGCATGCCGTCGACTTCGGGGCTGTCGCCGATCAGTGCAAGCTCGAGCTTGAAGCGGGTCAGGATGGTGCGGAGGTCGTGGCTGACGCCGGCGAGCATTGCGGTGCGCTGCTCGATCGAGCGTTCGATGCGGGCCTTCATTTCCAGGAACGCCTGCGCTGCGCGCCGCACCTCCCGCGCGCCGCGCGGGCGGAAGTTCGGCACCTCGCGGCCCTTGCCGAAACTTTCGGCGGCGTCCGCCATCCGCAGGATCGGCCTGATCTGGTTGCGCAGGAACAGTACCGCGACGATCAGGAGGATCGAGGAGGTACCGAGCATCCAGAAGATGAATATCTCGGAATTGGAGGCGTAGGCGGAGCTGCGCTGCGCGAACACCCGCATCACCGTATCGTCGAGCTGAATGCGTATCTCGACCAGATTGGATTTGCCGACGGTGTCGATCCAGAACGGGCGGCGGATCTGGCGGCCGATCTGTGACGACAGGGTCTGGTCGAGCAGCGAAAAAAACGGTTTTGGTCCAGGCGGGGGCATGTCGCCGACAGGAAGGAAGTCGACCACGAGTTGCAGCCGCTCGCCGACGCGGCGCAATTGCGCGCGGTCCTTGTCCTGCGGATAGAACTTGTAGATGTCGATCAGGCTGGCGATGTCCTGCACCACGGCTGCAGACAATCGCCGCGTCACCGTGTTCCAGTGCCGTTCCATGAACACGAAGGCCACGACCGTTTGCAGGATCACCATCGGCACGATCATGATCAGCAGCGCGCGGGCATAGAGGCCAGTCGGCATCCAGCCCTTGAACGCGTTGCCCATCCAGCCATTGGCCTTGGAGACGCGTCGCGACGCATTGCGGATGAACGTCAGGCCGGTGTCGAGCGTACTCATCGTTGCCGGCTCAGGGCGACGCGACCAGGCGATAGCCGATGCCACGCACCGCTTGCAGGAATAGCGGATTGGCGGGATCGCGCTCGATCTTGCGGCGCAGGCGGTTGATCTGCACGTCGACCGCTCGCTCGTTCACCGTACCGTCACCGGTCAGCGCCGCGCGCGGCACGGTCTCGCCGGGCGCAGCCGCCAGAATGCGCAGCATCTCGCGCTCGCGGTCGGTCAGGTGGATGATTTCCTCGCCCTGGCGCAATTCGCCGCGATCGAGATGATAGACGTAGGGGCCGAAGGCGATTTGCTCCAGCGCCTCCACCGGCGGCGGCGCGCTGCGCTTGAGAATGTTGCCGATCCGCAGGATCAGTTCGCGCGGCTCGAACGGCTTCGCGACATAATCGTCGGCGCCGATCTGCAGTCCCTCGATCCGCGCCTGCGCCTCATGGCGCGCCGTCAGCATGATGATCGGCACCGAGGAATAGGTGCGGATGAAGCGAGCCAGATCGAAGCCGGTTTCGCCAGGCATCATGACATCGAGGATCAGCAGGTCGAAATGCAGGCCGAGCAGTTTGGCGCGCGCGTCGTTCGCGCTCGAGGCGGTCGTGACACGATAGCCCTCGCCCGACAGAAACCGCGACAAAAGATCGCGGATACGGCGGTCGTCGTCGACCAGGAGCAGATGCGGGGCGTCGTCGGCCATCTGCCGCGTCTCGCGCGCAGTGGCTGCAGCGATGGTTGCTCCTTGCGCCACGGTCACTCCCTTGGCTTCTTGCTGCCGGTCCCGAAGATCGCCTCCAGCACCTTGTCGGGGTCGTCGCGATCGATCATCGCACGCAGGAATTGGCCGATCGCCGCAACGCCATCCGGGCTGATGTCCCGCAGCGCGCTCATGATGCGATCGGTCTGCAGTCCTGCGAGCTTTGCCACCAACGCTTCGCCCTTGGGGGTGGCGTAAAGAAGGCGCTGCCGGCGGTCGTTATTGCCGGTCTTCTGGATGATATAGCCCTCATCGAGCAACTGCTTTAGCACCCGGCCCAGCGACTGCTTGGTAATGCGCAACACGTCAAGCAGATCAGCGACCTTGAGGCCGGGATAGCGGTAGACGAAGTGCATCACCCGGTGATGGGCGCGGCCGAAGCCGAACGCCTCCAGCTCATGGTCGGCGTCGCCGACGAAGTCGCGGTACGCGAAGAACAACAATTCGATGATGTCCCAGCGCAATTCACCTGTCCGCAGGACAGGGGAAACGCCGGCGGCCGCTTGCGAATCGGGGTTGGCCGGGCCCCTTGAGAAATTTATGTCAGTCATGTTGACATATCTTGGGTTCAATGTTACAAAACTGCCAGCCACGACGAAACTTTAAGTCGTTTCGAACCTGGCGACGTATCAGGCAGCCGGAAAAAGCCAGCGATGGCGGCAACGGCCGCCGCAAATGAACTACCGTGCGATTGTCGAGCGGCATATCGGCAAACATACTGGACTTCGGCATCCCGCAAAAGCATGTCCTCAAGGGCATGACGGCGATGGAAGCCGGCCGCAAGGCTGGTGATGGGGAAGTCCAGACCTTTTTAGCCAGCGGGCCCGGGAGCAATGGGCCCGCGACAAACAGCGCGTCGGTTCCGACAGCGGGAAGCAAGGGCGGGAAGCAGGACATGAGTTTGAAATTCGAAATCCAGCCTGCGGCGAATCCGACGTCCGAGCAGGAGCGCACGGCAAAGCTCGCCGACCCCGGCTTCGGCCGGATTTTCACCGATCACATGGCCATCGTCCGCTACAACCAGGCGAAGGGGTGGCATAACGCGCGCGTCGAATCGCGCGCGAATTTTCCGCTCGATCCGGCAACGGCCGTTCTGCATTACGCGCAGGAGATTTTCGAGGGCCTCAAGGCCTACAAGCGTGACAATGGCGTGAACCTGTTCCGCCCGGATGCCAATGCAAGGCGCTTCAAGGATTCGGCTGAGCGCATGGCGATGGCGCCACTGCCGGAAGATGTGTTCATCGAAGCGGTCGAGCAGGTCGTGCGCATTGACAGCGCCTGGATCCCCGGCGGCGAGGGCAGTCTCTATTTGCGGCCTTTCATGATCGCGAGCGAGGTGTTCCTCGGCGTGAAGCCATCGTCGGAATACATCTTCGCCGTCATCGCCTCGCCGGTCGGTTCCTATTTCAAGGGCGGCCCTGCGCCCGTCTCGATCTGGGTGTCGGAGAACTACACGCGCGCGGCAATCGGGGGCACCGGGGCCGTCAAGTGCGGCGGCAATTATGCCGCGAGCCTGCGCGCGCAGGCCGAGGCCATCGAGCACGGCTGCGACCAGGTCGTTTTCCTCGATGCGGTCGAGCGCCGCTATATCGAGGAGCTTGGCGGCATGAATGTCTTCTTCGTGTTCGACGACGGTTCGCTGCTGACGCCGCCGCTCGGCACCATCTTGCCGGGCATCACCCGCGATTCGATCATCGCGCTTGCAAAGGATGCCGGCACGCGCGTGCGCGAGGAAACCTACACGATCGACCAGTGGCGCGCTGATGCAGCGAGCGGAAAGTTGAAAGAGGCGTTCGCCTGCGGCACGGCCGCCGTCATCTCGCCGATCGGCAAGGTGTGTTCGGCGAGCGGCGATTTTCTGATCTCCGGCGGTGCGGCAGGCCCGGTCGCCATGGGGCTGCGCAAGAAGCTGGTCGACATCCAGTACGGCCGCGCTGAAGACCCGCACGACTGGATCCGAAAGGTCCTCTGACCGGCGGCGGAATCACTCCGCCGCTGACACAAGCAGCGTTTCTTTGATGTGAGCATTGGGCTGCGTACGCAGCGCGAAGTTGCGCGCGTGCGCGATGAAATGAACTGAGCCAATTGGAGAGAGGCCATGGGAGTTTCGTTCGACAAGATCGATGGCGTCATCTGGTACGACGGCAGGCTGGTGCCGTGGGCCGATGCCAACGTGCACATTCTCACCCATGGCCTGCATTACGCGAGCTGCGTGTTCGAGGGCGAACGCGCCTATGGCGGCAGGGTCTTCAAGAGCACCGAGCATTCCGAGCGGCTGAAGAACTCGGCCAACATCCTCGATTTCGAGATTCCGTATTCGGTCGCCGAGATCGATGCCGCCAAGCAACTCGTGATCGACAGCAACAATTTGCCCGACGCCTACCTTCGTCCGATCGCCTGGCGCGGCTCGGAGGTGATGGGCGTGTCGGCGCCATCAAACACCATCCATCTCGCCATCGCCGCCTGGAATTGGCCGAGCTATTTCGACCCGGCCGAGAAGCTGAAAGGCATCCGGATCGGCATGGCCGAATACCGGCGGCCCGATCCGACAACGATTCCGGCAATGGCGAAGGCGTCGGGCCTGTACATGATCTGCACCATCAGCAAGCACAAGGCGGAGCGCGCCGGCTATGCCGATGCCATGATGCTGGACTGGCAGGGGCGGGTGGCCGAATGTACTGGCGCCAACATCTTCTTCATTGAGGACGGCAAGATCCACACGCCGATCGCCGACTGCTTCCTCGCTGGCATCACCCGCGCCACCGCGATCGATCTCGCCAAGCGTCGTGGCATCGAGGTGATCGAGCGCCGCATCATGCCCGAGGAACTCGATGGCTTCACCGAGTGCTTCATCACCGGCAGCGCCGCCGAAGTGACGCCGGTGTCCGAGATCGCCAACTGGAAATTCACGCCCGGCAGGATCTCCGAGCAGTTGATGGCCGATTACACCGCCGAAGTGCAGCCGAAGGGCAAGGCCGCGGCGGCCTGATCTTTCTTTCCTCTCCACTTGTGTCCGCCTTCGCCAAGGCTTCGTCGGACATGAGGGAAGAAGGGAAGAAGGGAAGAAGGGA
>Ga0268266_10002342_pt1 | contig 20491 bp, 20 predicted proteins | sample KBSS13metaG_FD_190356 | JGI IMG/M metagenome (GOLD analysis project Ga0268266, IMG submission 190356) | Switchgrass rhizosphere microbial communities from Kellogg Biological Station, Michigan, USA - KBS S1-3 metaG (SPAdes) (version 2) | ecosystem: Host-associated > Plants > Roots > Rhizosphere... | reverse complement strand
ATCCAGTGTCGCAAATCTCGACGTACACGAATGACTTGGCGCGCTGCCCACCGCGCTCACCTGAGCGCAGGGTGAGTGTGCCGCCGGCAGGCATCGCATCGACGGCGTTCAGAAGCAGATTGGTCAGTGCGTCCCGGATCTCATTCTCGGCGCCCATGACCAACGGCAGTTGGGCCGCGAGCGCGCTCTCGAAACGGACGATGATGCCTCGTTCCTGTGGAATGTCGTCCCAACGGACTCGAGTCAGCTCGGCAACCTCCCGCAACAAACTGTTGAGATTAAGCGGAGACAGCGTGAGCTCAGGCTCGCGTGGGCGATAGAACATCCGCATACGGCCAACGGTGCGTCCGACATCATCGATTGCCCGATTGATCACTGTGAGATATTCCTGTGCCTCGCTGCTGAGGGACGAATCGCGCTCCAACAGGTATTGCACATAAATGGCGGCGGGGGATAATGCGTTGTTGATATCGTGGGCGATGCCACCGGCGAGCTGTCCCAGAGCGCGCAGGCGCTCCTGCTGCATGACAGCTTGCTGGGTGCGGCGCATCTCCTCATAGGCCTGTTCCAGTGCACCATGAAGTACTGCCTGGTGAGCGGCCAACGCGACGTGCTCGCTCAGTTGCCGTATGAAGTCACGCTCATCGATGTTGAAGCTATCGACGCCTCTGCGGGCTGCCACCAATCCACCTGATACCTTACCCTCGGTGCGCAACGGCGCCACGACGAGCGCACGCAGCCCGGCTTTGGTCAGCCGCTGTGGGAGCGCCTCTGGATTTCGCTCGGCGTCGGGTTCGTAGAAGAGCTCACTCCGCAGCGACCGCGACAAGCTGATGGTGTCGAGTCGCAAGCAGCCAGGATCCTCCTGGGCCAACCACGCTGCCGCCTGTGTTACGTGGCCAACCGCAGCCCCGGTCGCCGTCGCGGATTGCGTCGATTCCGACAGGCACGCGTATCCAAAGTCGAGTGGCAGGTGCTCCTCCAGGCTGCGCACGGCCACCTGCAGAATGCTGCGCAGGTCCTGCCGCTCGACGATGGCCCGCGTGATCTGATTCAGTAGTTTCAGTCGATCCACTTGCGCTTGCCGCTCGCTCTCGGCTTTGCGGCGCTCCGCGACCTCTTTGCGCAGGTCATCCACGCGTTGCTCGAGCTCGAGCGTCAAGGCCATGACCTCACGGTTGGTCTGCTCGAGCTCTTCGTACAACTGACGAATCGTTTCCTGCGCGCTCTGCAGACTTTCCTGGGGCCTCTTCATGTTGAAATGCCCCGCGCCACCAGCACCGTGGCGTCGTCTTCGGGCTTCCCCAGCGCGGACAGCAGCCGCCGGGCTATGCGATCGGAGGGTTGTTGCGCGAGATCGGGAAAATCCTGCCAGCTCCAGCGGGAATGCAGGCCGTCGGAGTGCATGATCAGAATCGAGCCGGGCGCCCACGGACACACCGTCGTGAGTGGAGAGAGGGAGCTCAGGCCGACGACGCCGCGGCGTGCAAGAACCGTAATCGGGGCTCCCTCACCGAACACACGCACGCTGATGTTGCCAACGCTGGCCACGGTCACGGACCCGCGGGCCCCATCGTCGAATCTCGCAAGCGCCATGACGACCCCGCGGGTTGCCTTGCAGGTGCGGCCTGCACCACGAAACAGATCGAGCAGCGGCCGGTCGAAGTGTTGCTCGACGTATTGTCGGGCAGTCAGCGCGGCGCGCTGCGCGAATTGCCCATGACCCAACCCGTCGATTACCGCTGTCAGGGCATTGCCGGCCCATCGACGGACCAGGAAGGCGTCGCCATTCTCTCGTTGGTTGCGAAGCGCACGGGTTGCGGCGCCGAACTCAATCCACGGCGCGGGTGTTGGACCTGAAGCGGAACGCAGCCAACGGTGACACACAATATGGGCACCGCGCGGGTCAACCGACCGTAACTCCAACTCGTCCATGAGGCGATTCACGGCACCCAATCCGACTCCGAGGCTGCCGGCCGTGGAGTAGCCGTCGGTCAGCGCTTGCTCGATGTCCACTATACCCGGCCCGCTGTCTTGCGATTCGATGCAGATTCCAGCCCGGCCCGCGGCGTTGGCTGCCAGCAGTGCGAGCGAGCCACCGCCTGCATGCCTGATGAGATTGGACGCGAGCTCGGTCGTGGCGACGACGATCTCTTCGCATTCGAGCGTGGAAAAGCCGATGGATGCTGCAAGGTCCCGGGCGCACTGCGCGGCGCGTTGCGTATCCGCCGGACTTTCGATGGAAATTCGCACCACCTGAAGCTTCAGTGTGCGCGCCACTTAGTCAGTGTGACGCAGGTTCCTTGTCCCGGGTCGGACCGGATCTCCAACTCATCCATCAGACGCCTGGCCGCGGGCAATCCCAATCCGAGACCCTGGCCTGTCGAATAGCCGGCCTCGAGCGCTTTGGAGATGTCGGGGATTCCAGGACCCTGGTCGATGAACTGCAGCTCGATTCCGGAGCGCTCCCGGGATCCAAGGCGACGCCAGCGGACGATGCCCCCGCCTCCGTATTTGTAGACGTTGCGCGCCAGCTCGGATGCGGCTGTCACAATGCGCGTGACGTCCGTAATTCCGAAGCCTAGAGCCAAGGCAACTTCACGCACCGTGTGCCGTGTGGCCACGATATCGCCCTCAGTTTCGATGGCGAGTTCGCCCTCCGCGTCAGTGCTCATTGAAAGGATTCGAGCGTGGTGGAGGAGGCGAGCATCACGCGGTCGAGCGCTCGATCCACCGTGAGCGCGGTCTCGATGCTACCGAGTGCGAGCCCGATCTGGGTGGTGGTGATCGCCACCGCGGGCCGCATACCCACGACAATGGTGCGTCCTCCCATGACGCCGATCATTTGCGCGGTCTCCGTAACCGTTCGTGCGAAGAACGAATCCAATGTCTCGACAGCCGAAACGTCGAGAACGACGCCTTTGGCCTGGTGGCGCTCCATTTCCACCAGCACCTTTTCCTGCAATGCCGCAACCGTGGAGTCGTCGGGATCCGACGGCAGGGTGACAACCAGGATCTCCTTGATCTTGATGACGGAAAGCGTTTCCGGGCCCATGAGCAAGCTGCTCAAGCGCCCACCGGCGCGGGTACGACCCTCAGTTTCAACGCCTCGAGCGCCATGCGCAGTCCAGCGGAGAGGGACGAGCGCGTCGTGACACTCGACAGATCGATTCCGAGATGCACGAGCGTTTGCGCGATTGCCGGTCGTACACCGGTCAGGATCACTTCGGCGCCGAGTAGGCGAACCGCCGCCGTCGTCTCTATCAGATGCTGCGCGGTCTGAGTATCGATGCTCGGAACGCCCGTGATGTCGAGCAATGCGACCGGTGAATTCGTCTCAGTGACCCGATTGAGCACCCGCTCCATCAGTTGCTGCGTGCGCTGGCTGTCGAGTGTGCCGATGAGCGGGACGAGAACGATGCCCTCCCAAACCTGAACGACCGGGACGGCCGCCATCTCGAGAATCTCCTGCGTCTGTTTACGGATCTTCTCCTCGGCCTCACGCCGCTCGCTCAGGTCGCGAGTGATCTTGCCAAAGCCGCGAATCTCGCCGTTGTTGGTGCGCAGGCAGGTGAGGACGACATTGGCCCAGAACCGCGAGCCATCTTTGCGCACCCGCCAACCTTCATCTTCGAGGCGACCGTTCTGGGCGGCAACCCGCAATTCATGGTCCGTTTTGCCCTTCGCCACATCCTCCGGTGGATAAAAGCGGGAGAAATGCTGACCGATGATCTCGTCCGCCTTCCAGCCTTTCAAGCGCTCGCCGCCCGAGCTCCACGTGATTACGATCCCCTTGGGATCGAGCATCGTAATGGCGTAGTCGGTGACATTGTCGATAAGGAGTTGGAGAAGTTCCGCTTCGCCCGTTGGGACGCGCGGCACTGGGGTTGTGACAGAGGCTTGCTTCCCGTTCGCCATGACTGACCTCCACGAGGGCGACGCAGGAGTCTAACTTGAGATCCGTCTCATAGGCGATCCTGCGCCGCATCAAGCGGCGCCGTCGAATTCCAACGGGTTCCGAGCCACACCGCGGGAAGCGCTGCGGTGCAGGGCTGTCACGAAACCTGCAACTCGCTCGGCTCCAATTGGGTTTATAGTTTCCAACAAGCGGCAGATCCTGGGCGAGTTATCGAAACCCGAAGCGATTTGCGCGCTGCACTTCAGTGGGACGCGAGGCAATGATCTCATGGGCGACCATCCCCCGCGCGTGTTGATTGTCGACGACGAGCCGGAGCAAGTGCGTGCATTGAGCTACACGCTGTCGACCGACGGTCTACTGACTACCGGTGCGGGCAATGCCGCCGAGGCACTGGCGATCCTGCGTTCGGCAATGGAGAGTCCCGAGCAGACGTACGATATCCTGATCACCGATCTCCAGCTACCCAACATGGATGGCATTGCGCTCCTGCGCCAGGCACAGCTGATCGACCCGGACCTGGTTGCGGTCCTCATGACCGGCCATGGTTCCATCCCGACGGCGGTGGAGGCGATGACGAGCGGCGCGCTCGACTACCTTCAGAAACCGTTCGGCGTTGCAGCTATCCGGTCGGTAGTGTCGCGGGCACTGGCTGTCAGGCGTTTGCGAGTCCAGAATGCGTCGCTTCTGCAACACCTGCAGGAACGCACCTGGGAGCTCGAAGTCAGCAATCGGGATCTGCAGAGCGCGAACCGCGAGCTCAACGCGCTCGCGCATGCGCTGTCCGCGCAGTTGCGAGATCCGTTGAGCACCATACTCGACACGCTGACACACGTACTTGGCGAACAGCCTCGCCAGCCTGATTCCGACGTCACAGGGTCCCTGACGGATGTCATGGACCGCTGCCGGCGGATGATCGACTCGCTGGATGCTCTGTGGCATTTGAGCGAGCTGAGCGCCCGGCCAGCGACGCGTGAGTGGCTTGACGTTCGCGCGCTGGTCGATGATATCTTGCGAGAACTCAGCGCGAAAGGGGCTGGGGACCTGTTTGATATCTCGGTGACCGGGTTACCCGAAGCCACCGCAGACCCGCGGCTCCTCAGGATGGTCTTCACCGTGCTGCTGTCGAGCTCGATAGAGCATCTGCGAACAGCTATGGCGCCGAAGCTCAAGATAACTGGCGAGCGGCACGGGCACGCGGTGATCTTCCTGATTCGAGCGAGCGACGCCGGATCAGGACCGGTGGAAGCCTCGAGTCGCATCGAGCGCTTCCGCACCATCCCGGTCGCGGATGGATTCGGGACCAGTGCCACCGGGCTTTCGACCGCGCGGCGTATCATCGAGCGCCTGGGCGGACGACTGACGACCGAAGCAACTTCCGGCCGGGAAATCCTCTTTTCAATCCGCCTGCCGGGTTGATTTGCGCAGGGCGCCAACGGAGACTCGTCAAGTCTTCTCCTCGATCCGCTGCAGCGCCGTAGGGTGGCGTGGGGCGATGCGGCATTCAGTCGCCTACCTCGCTCGCCCGGCATTTGCGCAAAATCTGTTGACCTCGCGCTGCGAACTGCACTAGGGTCGCGCACTTGCAGGAGGGTTCGGTTTGATTCCCTGACCTGGGGCGCCACCTTCCAACGTGTGGGCTGTTATGGCGCCCAAACGCCGGGCCCGCTTGTCGTAGTTTCCTCCTGAGTCGGGATGACTTATGCATACGACGTGTACCCCCGAGAACGTGAGCGCAACGCCGGTTGCTGTGTTGAACGGACCGCAGCTGAGTCTTCTTGAAGATTCTCCCCGCGCGCCGGTTTTGTGCGGCTCCAGAACGTCAGCTCCGGCAGAGCATCCGCCGCTCCCGCAGCGGACCGAGCTTGATTCCGGAGAACTGGCTCCCGAACTGGTCAACGAATGGCACGAGGCGTGCCTTGCCCGTTGTGCACTGGACGAACTCCTGGAGCGCGGCGTGCTCGCGGGTCTCTTCGGTTGACTGGCGCGGGGCGTTAGCTGTCGTCGCGGAGGATATCGTCTGTGGCAGCGTGTATGCATCGCTGCAGCTCATGACGCGCCCAGACGATCGCGAAGTCATCGGCATCGGGATCTGTCTCGAGGGACTTCAAATACCCGAGCGCATGCTGCACCCGTGAATCCTGCCACCTCGCGCTCTCGATGAGGTAAGCCATCGAGCTCTCATCGCGCGCCCGCTCCGAAGAGTCCGACAGATGCAGCCGCGAGCGGTGCCACAGCTTCGGTCCTGTATATCGCCTTGCGCGCGTCAACGACTCGAGCCATGTCATATTCAACCTCCGCGATTCGCAGCCGCGATGGTGCCACCAACCGGAAGTGATTTCACGCTGCGGTCGAACAAAGAGACCGAACTGACACGTATCCGTTCAAGCAGGTGTCAGTCTCGCTCCCGCAGCCAGGATGAGATTCGAGCCCGAGGATCGAGTTGTGGACGCTGGCTGACATGAATGCCGATGTGGCCGGTATCGAGCGCGCAGCACGTGTAATCCGTGCTTCTGATGTACTGCTGCATGACTGCCGAGGCGGCGGCCGGCACGAGGTGATCGCGCATCGCGTAGATGTTGAGTACCGGTTGCACCACGCGTCCCAGGTCCACCGTCTTTCCTCCGATCACGAGGGATCCGCCAATGAGCCGGTTTTCCTGATAAAACCACCTCACGAACTGAGTCAACGCAGCGGCGGCCTGCACCGGGCTGTCTGAGATCCACCGCTCGACTGCGACGAACCGATCGATGACCGCCTGCTCCGGGTTGCGCGCCAGGAAGGCGACGTACTTGTAGCTTCCCAGCCGGAAAGGCGCGAGTGCAAGGAACAAAAGGTTGAGCAGGAAGCCCGGCACGTTGCCTGCGCGCAGCAGTAACTCCGTGTCGAGATTACGGACCCACTTCGAGAGGAGATCCTCCGGCGTGTGGAAATCTACCGGGGTCGTGATGGTCACGAGGTTCGCGACTCGTACCGGGTGCAGCGCCGCATAGCAAAGGCTGAACGTACCGCCCTGGCAGACACCCACCAGATTGAGGCCGTCGACTCCGTGGGTCCGGAGTATGTACCGGGCGCAAGTGTCGAGGTGTCCCTCGATGTACTCATCGAGACCGACACAGCGGTCGCATTCGTCGGGATCGCCCCAATCGAGCAAATACACCTCGAGGCCTGTGGCCAGCATCCGCCTGACCAGCGACCGTTCCGGGCTGAGATCCAGGATGTAAGGCCGGTTGACCAGGGCGAAGCAGATGAGCACGGGCTTATGGCACACCTGCGGCGCGAATGGCAGCGGAAAGTAACGATAGAGCGTTGCTCTACCTGCGCTCCAGACCGCCTGTTTGGCAGTGCAACCCACGGACGCGCCATGCACCCGAGGCGGATTCGTGAGTACGGCCGCCGCGATGCGGCTATCGAGCCCCACGTGCTCGAGCTTCAACGAGCAGACGCAGTGTTGCGTTTGCGAGCTCCGCCTGTAGCCGACAGTACTCATCTTTGCGCACGGCCTCGGCATAAGCCTGCTCCGCGCATTCGATCCACACCTCGTAGGCTTTCAGGAGCTCGTCGACACTCGGGTGAGGCACCGAGGCTGTGTTGCTTCGGATTCTAAACCGTTCGACGGCGGTATGAATGATCCGGCTCCAATGCGTTGTCAAACGCAATTGCAGCTCGAGCAGACGCGCCGTCAGCTCGAAGGTGTGCTCGGTATCAGGGCTGCTTTTACGGCTATCGGTGTGTTGAACCATATCGGTATGCTCTGCACAACGACTGAAGTATGCACCATTCCCGCGGTGCGGATCATTGTGCGCCGCATACTCGCGAGCCAGAAGTCTAACACCGACGACACCGCAATGCCGACCCCGTGAAGTTGATCGCCGTAAGGTGGCGGGTGAAAATCGTGGACAACAAGAGCGGCGAGGATATCGGCGTGGAAATCCGCAACAAGACAGTCGTCATCACGGGCGCGGGACGCGGCATCGGCCGCTCGCTCGCCTGCTATTTCGCAGCCAACGGCGCCAACGTGGCTTTGCTGGACACCATCAGCTCCGACTTGGATGAGACCCGAGACCGGTGTGCCCAGCACCCCGTGCGGGCTGGCACATACGTGTTGAGCGTGACGGATGAGGGAGCAGTCGGAACCGCGTTGGATCGTGTCGTGAGCGACTTCGGCCGACTGGACGGAATTGTCAACAATGCCGGGATCGTTCGGGACTCGATGCTGCTGAAGGTGAAGGGAGGGCAAGTCATCGACAAAATGACGCTCGCGCAATGGCAGGCGGTCATCGACGTGAACCTCACCGGCGTGTTTCTGTGCGCGCGCGAGGCGGCGCAGCGCATGGTGAATCTGGGCAACGGCGGGGTCATTGTGAACATGTCGAGCATCTCCCGTGCCGGCAATCTGGGGCAGACCAACTACAGCGCGGCCAAGGCTGGTGTGGCCGCTATGACGGTTGTCTGGGCACGAGAACTGGCCCGCTACGGAATTCGCGTCGGGGCGGTCGCGCCGGGATTCGTGCGCACTCCGATGGTTGAGAGCATGAGGGAGGAGGTTCTGTTGAAGGTCACGGCGCCCGTTCCGCTGGCGCGGCTCGGTGAGCCAGAGGAGATTGCGCGCGCCGTGGGATTCATCTTCGAGAACGACTTCTTCACGGGCCGCTGCCTCGAGCTCGACGGCGGTTTGCGACTTTAGTTGGCGGTGCGCGGCGCACAAAATAACTTCTGACAGCGCGCTAGTGCGTTGCGTCTCGAGCTGTAAAATTCACGATTGCGTCGCAACAAACAACTGACAATGTCAGTCGGGTGTCCTTGCGACGCGTACAAACAGGCGTACAATGGGTCTCGTCTCCCACAATCCTCTCCTACAGGTGGCCCGTCATGACAGACAACCGCACATCGTTCGACCCCAACGCCTGGTTCGATGCTTATCGCGAGACTTTCGCGCCTGTGTACAAGTTTCAGCAGGATGGGTTCAAGACCATTGAACGCTTTACCCGCTTCAACTACTCGGTGGCGGGCGACTACCTGGAGTCCGGCATTCAACAGGCGCAAGCGGCGCTCGCGGCCAAGAACCCGTCGGATTTCCTGGCAAAAGGAGCTGAGATCGGGTCGAAACTCGGAGAGAAGATCAGCTCGCGCGTGCAGGAGTTCATGAACATGACAACGGAGGCGCAAGGACAGTTCTCGCAATTCGCCTCGGAGGCCGTCAACAGGGCAGCCTCAACCCCGACAAAGAAGGTTATGGCGAATGCCTGAATTCCCGGTAAGAGACACCGGCTCGGGGGCGGGCGCACGCCGCGCTCCCGAGGCCGATGGCGACGGTCATGGGACGCTCCAGTGCAGCATCCTGGGCGACTGACACATGCCTCCTGATGCGCAACGACTCGCGCCCGGCCGGTGAGGGCCTGCGGCGACCGGCACCGGAGTCCGAGCTAAAGCGAGAGATCCTCGCGCGGCTCGCGGCGGCTACCGGCGGGCTTGCTCCGACTGACTATCTGCACGCCTGGTGGGAGTGGTACCGCGACCTCGCAGCGCAGCCGGACAGGCAGTTGGCATTGGCCCGAAGCGCGGTGGAGAAGCTCCTGGATAGCTGGCAGTTCGCCGCGAGAGCCGCCTTGGGTCCACCCCTGGAGCCGCAAGGCGCGCAGGCGGGATTCGCCAGTTCCGCCTGGAAGCTCTGGCCCTTCAACGCAATGGCCCGAGGATACGCAAACTGGACCTCCTGGTGGCAGGAGGCTCTGGATCCGGAAGTGCCGGGGACTACTGCGAATCTCGCGAGAGTCCGCGTTGCCGCCCGACTGCTGCTGGAGGCGGCTTCCCCAGCCAACTTTCTCTACACGAATCCCGAGTTGTTGCAGCGGACAGCCGAGGAGTGCGGGCAGAATCTCGTGCGGGGTTTGCGGTATTGGCTCGAAGACATGCAGCAGACAGTGCAGGGCCGCCGCGTCCCGCACTTCGAAGTCGGGCGGCAGGTCGCCATTACTCCTGGAAAGGTTGTATTCCGCAACCGACTCATCGAGTTGGTGCAGTACGCGCCGCAGACGCCCACGGTCTACGCCGAGCCGGTGTTGATTACGCCGGCATGGATCATGAAGTTCTACATCCTCGACCTCTCCCCCCGCAATTCGCTCGTACGCTACCTGGTGGAGAAGGGGCACACGGTCTTCATGATCTCATGGAAGAATCCAACAGCAACGGACCGGGATCTGACACTCGAGGATTACGTTCAACTGGGATTCCTCGACGCGCTGACCGAGGTCACGCGCATCGTTCCCGATCGCAGGGTGCACGGGGTCGGCTATTGTATCGGGGGAACGCTGCTCTGCATTGCCGCCACGCTGTTGGCCTGCCGGGACAGGTTCAATTTCGCGACATTGAGCCTGCTCGCCGCATTGGCCGACTTCAGCGAGCCCGGCGAGCTGTCGGTCTTCATCAGCCCGAGCCAGTTGGCCCTGCTGGAAGCGTTGATGCATCAGTCGGGTGTTCTGGAGAGCAACCGGATGGCGGCGGCATTCACGCTGCTGCGTTCACAGGATCTCTTGTGGACCCCCGCCGTCGAGACTTATGTGCGCGGCGAGCGTCCGACAATCACAGATCTCATGGCGTGGAATGCCGATGGAACCCGGATGCCCTGGCGCATGCACAGCGAGTACCTCGAGCGGTTGTATCTGAAGAATGAGCTTGCCCGCGGCGAGTTTACCGTGGCGGGTCATCGCCTCGACCTGAGTACGCTGCGGGCACCCATGTTCGTCGTCGGCACGGAAACCGATCACGTGACTCCGTGGCGTTCGGTATACAACGTGCGCCGCCTGACGCGCTCCTGCGATTTCACTTTCGTTCTGACGAGCGGTGGGCACAACGCCGGCATTATCAGCGGGCCGGAGCACCCTAGACGCCGGTTCCGCTCGCTCACCTGGACGACGGAGACGGACAGTTTGTCTCCGGACGACGCTGTCGCGATGGCTCCCATGCAGGCCGGCTCATGGTGGCCCGCCTGGCAGCAGTGGCTCGCCCGGCACTCCGCCGCGGAGCAACAACCGGCTCGCGAGGTAACTGGCGCTGAGGAGGCCCCAGGCCGTTACGTTCACGAGTGATCCCAAGCTCAAAACATGTGCATGCCGCCGTTCACGCAAAAATCCGCGCCCCCATCGTCGCGTGGCTGGCATGATGCCAGCCACGCGACGATGGAGGCGATTTCCTCCGGCCTGCCCAGGCGGTGTACAGGAATGGACTCGATCACTTTGTCGAGGACGTCGGGACGCAACCCGGTTAACATTTCGGTCTCGATGTAGCCCGGCGACACCGTGTTGACGGTCACGTTGCGGTGTGCCACCTCCCGCGCTAGCGCCATCGTGAAGCCGTGCATGCCCGCCTTGGCGGCCGCGTAGTTCGTCTGACCGAGCTGCCCCCTCTGGCCGTTCACGGACGAGATGTTGATGATGCGGCCCCAGCCGCGCTCGACCATGGCCTCGACGACCTGCTGTGTAACGCAGAACAGGGAGTCGAGATTGGTGCGGATCACCGCATCCCAATCCTCCATCGCCATCTTGCGAAACATCTTGTCGCGCGTGATGCCGGCATTGTTCACGAGAATGTCGACGGGCCCCGCCTCAAGCCGTGCCCGCTCGAACGCCAACTTGGCGGAGTCCCGGTTCGTAATGTCCATCTCCACGACGACGACGTCCTTCCTCAGCTCACGCATGCGGCTGATCCATTCGCGCTTGCGCGCGGAATTGATGCTGCAGCCCGCGACCACCCGGATTCCCGCTGCGCACAACCGTGTGCAGATTGCGGTTCCGATGCCGCCGGTGCCACCCGTCACAAAAGCCACACGCTGCGCGCTCATAACAGTTCCGATCGCGAGGCAATCACTGCCTCCGGCGGAAAGATTCTCACAACGGACGCTCCACACACAATGTCCGCGAAGCAACATCAAACCAGAATGAATAGTCCTGTTGCGCTGCGGGGTTAAAGGACGGCCGTAAGTGATCGACGGCGCGAATTGCGGTGTTGACGTTGACTTGAGTGCGTCATAACCGCGCGATACTCTTGATGGGACGCGACGTTAGGAGAGGGGCTCGCGGGCCGCGACGTAGTTGTCGCGGCGCAATGCCTGTTGTCAGGAGGTCTTGTGAAGCAAATCACCGTCAATCGGCACGGCCGGTTGGTTCTCCCCGCTCACTTCTTCCCGGAAATAGATTTCTCGCCACTCGAGTCTCTCGACCAACTTGCCGCCGTCATCAAGCGCGACTTCGAAGACAAGGCACCGACCGGGATGGATCTCCTGCGGCGCATCGAAGCGCGTGCCTACAACAACCGTTACGAGCTGCTGCGCGATCTCGCGCTGCATCTTTTCTGGGTCAATCGCTTTTGGATCACGATGTACGAGGAACGGCCGATGGCGTGGCGCCACGTGCCGAAAAGGCGCGACGAGGTCTACATTCCTGTGGTAACGCCGTGGAAGGACGGAGAGCGTAAGGTGGCTGGTGTCGAGGCCGAGTATCAGCGTTTGCCGTCCACCTGGGATCCGGCGGTCGAATACCGGATATTTACGATCCTCTTCGATCTGTTCAGCCATCGCCGGCACCACGCAGTTGAGATTCCGGCGATCCAGCCCACCGTGATCGAGTTCCTCGAGGAGCCGTCGAATCTGACTCTGCACATCGCCTTGCACGACCCGGATTTCCCCGTGTTTCCATACGAGGAGATCGTCGATTGTCACGAGGAAACGCCCGAGCTCGAAGGCCTGATGCGCTGGGCGATGGTCCTGTTCAACCAGTATCCCTGGCAACGCCAGCACGTGCGCCTCATCGAGGCCGGCAAGATCCGCGCTGACGACGTGATCCTGGTGCTTTACCCACGCAACCGTGAGGTGAAGCAATTCATAGCACGTGTGAAGTCTGGACACCGTGTTGCCCCAAAAGCGCAGATACCGCAGGCAGTGGCACCGCTACGCGCTTATGCGCCGATAAGCGTAGCCAGACAATTTTCGATTCAGCCTCGGTTCGAATCTCTCGCGGCCGTCAAGGGCGAGCTGCCGTTCACGAACGACGATCTCGTGCGCAACGCTGCGTACAACTGGTCACCCATGTCGGCGCGCCAGATATTGGAGAAGACCGGAATCGAGTGCCGGCTTTACACAACCCGGCCACTCGAGGACATAGCCCTGCACGCAGCGCGCCTCGCCCTCGAGCACGCTGGACGAAGTCCGCGGGAGGTGGGCGCGGTGGTCTGCTGTACCTGCACGACGACTCGACTGCTGCCCTCACTGGCTAGCTGGATCTCCGGCCAACTTGGCATGTTCCAGACACACGCCTCCTTTGATCTCATCGCAGCGTGCGCCGGTATGAGCTATGGAGTGGCCGAGTGCATACGGCTGCTGCAGGAAGTCAGCCGTCCCGTCATGTTGGTATGCGCGGAGAAGTTCTCCGACAAGATCGGTAGCGTTCGTCCGTCGCGCATGGTTTTCGGTGATGGCGCCGCAGCGCTGATTCTGGGGCCGGCAACTGACGCGGCTCCCTCGGATATCGACCTGGTCCAAACCTATGCAAGCGGGCCCGTCCAGCAGGTCAACTCGATCGTCGGTCCGAACCCCGAGTTTGACAACGGGATCACGGTGTACGGGCCCGAGGTCGAAGCGCTGGTCCAGCGATATTTGCTGCAGATGGTGGAGGAATTGTCGGTGGCGCGCGACGCGGAGGAGCCCTCGCGCTCCTTGCTCGATGCGGTCGATCTGGTCGTGCCACACCAGGCAAATCGCAACATGGTAACGAAGCTTGCGAGCGCTGCCGGCATCCCGGCAGGGAAGCTTTATTTCAACGTCGATCGGGTCGGCAATACGTCCGCGGCGAGCATCCCGATTGCCCTCGCGGATGCTGCATCCGCGGGCGTCATCCGACGCTCATCCCGAATATTCGCGCCCGGCTTCGGCGCGGGGGCCGTGGCGGGATACGTCGTGATGCGTATTGATCCCCGGATCATCGCGCCGCAACCCTTCGTTGCAAATGCGCGAGGCTACGGCGCCAAGCCATGAAGGTGGAAACGGCGGACGTCGACGCTCAAGAGCGTCTCGGACCGACCCCGCGGTCTGTGGAGTCATTCTCCAGATTCATGAGCATTCGCACGAGTTGAGCGACCGAGCTCGCGCCCATCTTCTCCATGCCGCGCGCGCGATGGAATTCCACGCTGCGCTCGCTCACGCGCAGGTTCGCCGCAATTACCTTGTTGCTTTCACCGCGGCTTACCTGGTCCAGCACCTCCCGTTCGCGTGAAGTAAGCGACAGCAGCTTTTGTCGAATCGTATTGCTTTGGGCGAGAGCGAGCCGCCTGCGACGGTCGAGCTGCAACGCGCGCTCGATGTTATCGAGGAGCTCTGCCTTGGGCATCGGCTTCTGCAGAAAGTTGAAGGCCCCGCTTCGCATCGCTTTCGCTACGTGAGCGACATCACATCGCTCTGCAACGAATATGATGGGAATGATCGCGCCGCGCAGCGCAAGCTCGTGTTGCAGGGCAAGGCCGCCCATATCGTGCATCTCCATGTCCAGGACCAGGCAGCCCGGCAACGATGGTTGGTAATGCTGAATAAAATCGCACGCCGACGGGAATTCCCTGCACGCCGTGTGAATCGAGTGCACGAGTGCGCGGACCAACAATCTGACAGAGGTGTCGCGATCTACGACGTAGACGGTTTCTGCGGCTTGCAGCATTCGAATCAACCATCGCGACTCACCGCAGCGAACTGCAGCGCGTTATATTCTCGTCGAGCCTGAGACATGGTTCACAACAACCTTCGGGTTTCCGAAGTGCAGCAAGCGTTCAACGCCCTCATACTGCACTTGCTCTAAGACGGCTAACGGAGTACAGCACATGCACAATTTGCGCACGATCAAGAAGTATCCAAACCGGCGATTGTACGATACTGAGGAGAGTCGTTATATCACTTTGGCCGACCTGAAATCCCTGGTTCTCGCTCAAGTCGCATTTGTGGTGATTGACAGAAAGTCGGATGAAGACATCACGGACGGCGTTCTCATGCAAGTTCTCGCCGAAGAAGAGCAGCGCGGAGCGGGTTTGTTGAGTAGAGACCTGCTCGTCCAACTCATCCGCGCCTATGGGAGTCCCGTACATGGCTCGATTGCGGGTTATCTGGTGCAAAGTCTGGCGATACTTCTGGGTGCAAGCCACGTCGACGAAGCCTCCCAGCGCGATGCGGCGCGGCTGAATTTCGAGCGCCTTCACCAAGGCCACTGACCACGCTGTTTGATACTCGTGTTCGCGCAAAATTGAGCGCACGGACCGGTCGCACAGCTGCTCGACTGACTAATATGGCTGCGCATGAATCAAGCGACCGACGCTGGCAACGCCGGCCAGCAGCAAATGAACCGCTTATACACCCTACGGCCGATGCGCACTCCGGGTCCGAGGGACGAGGGGCGGCGCTCCTGAAGGCGGCATTAGGTGGAGATGAGCTCGTGCTCCATGCTCAGAGAGTCGTCGCGCTCGGGAATCCGACAGCCCCACGGGGCTATCAGTTATTGACACGCGTACGATTGCAAGACGGCCGCCTGCTGAGTCTGCCTGAGTTTGTCTCCGTTGCCCAAGGGCACGGTCCCCTTCCGACACTCGATCGTCGGGTCCTCCGGCACATTACACAAATGATGCATGGACGCGACCGGATCCTATGTCGGTCGGGGTTGACGCTCTCCATAAGTGTGACTCGTGAATCGGTCGCAGACGCGGACTTCGTGCAATTCCTCAGTGGCGAGTTGCGGCGTTCGGGCATCGCAGAACGGGTACTGATCGAAGTCACGCCAGCCGCAGCGGTGGATGGACTGAACTCGGATGATCACCTGCTCAGAAGTTTGTGCACGAGCGGCTGCAGGCTGAGCATCGATGGAGTGGGACCCGAGCAGAAGACTCTGGCGACACTCCGACATCTGCCGATTGGCCTGGTAAATATCGACAGTCAACTCGTTCGGCGCGTTCTCTCGGACCCTCAGGCAGAGGCAGCGGTCCGTTCCATTGCCGTGTTTGCCCGTACGCTGGGAATCACCCCGGCTGCGAAGTGCGTCGACACGACAAAACTGTCAGAACATCTCGGGGAGCTGGGTGTCGAGCTCGGACAGGGGTACGCCTTCGGATGGCCGGAGCCTTTCGCGCAGATCCTTGGAAATCCGTGACCTGTGGATCGTGCACCCTGACGAGGGGCTCGCGACGTTGGCGGCGAGCTACATCCTGCCTCGGATCCAAGGCTACCAGGTGACCAAAGGAAACGGCTTGCCCCGGTTTCGACCACTTCCGCGATCACAAGGATGCCAAGCTCGGCGAAGAGGGCGGTCATCGACCTGAGCGTCAGGGCATTTTCGAAGTCTGCTGTCAGTCAACGCGGTGCACAAGCCTGGCGGCGGAGCTTCGGCTGTAAAATACGCGGACTCGCAATTCCCCAGTGCGTGCCCTGCTCGTGCACACCGATCCCAAGCCGCGCGACGTGAGTCTGCCGGCGAGCATGTATTCGGCGCGTACATCACAAATCGAGGTTCACTGGCGACCGTAATCAGCTGATAGGCAGAATGGTGCTCTGCGCTACGCGCAGGAGTCCGCACGGATTGATTGTGCCCGCTGTCACCGCAGTGCCTTTAGAATGGCGGAGGCCTCCACGTTCTAAGAAACATGACTTACAATGAATGGTTCTTTAGCGGACACTTCCCCCCGATCGCCCGCTGATGGCGAGATCCCGACGCATCACAACCAGGAGCGGCTCTCACAAGGCGAGGTGCAGTGTTGGATCGATGTGTTGCATTCCTCGGTATACCGTTGGATGACGAACGACGCATCCGTGCGGCAATTGGCATGATGACGGTCGCCAAGCAGGTGCCCACGCCCTGGCGCATCAGCGCTGTCGAGGAGGCGGATCTCGTGATCGTGGCGCCGGAGAGCCCAGCCTCGCGAGGTCCGTCGGAGGGCGTTGTGTTGAGACGCGGCGCCGTGATCGCCGTGTTGGTCGGCGCAGCCGATGCGCCGCCACCGCACTGTGAAGCACTTCCCTGGCCGGTGCGTGCGCCGGACGTACGCAATCTCCTACTCAAGGTCGAGACACACTTGTCGGGTGGGGCCGGGGTCTCTACGGGGCCCACCGTGCCCGGTGCATCGCCGGACGGCTCCCTATGTCTTAGCGGAAAACTGCTCACCCCCGGCGCCGCACCCCCCGCCGGGGCGAGAGCCGCGCCGAAGATCGGCAAAGTACTGCTTCAACATCTACGCAACGCGCTCGGGCGCTTCGTGAGCCGATGAGGCAGTTCCACGGTGCCACTCAACCACATCCCGTGCTCCCGCCAGCATGGATCACGCTGCGCTGCGATCGAGTGAGGCGTCAAGGAGCTGTGAGTCCGCTCGCATTATTTCCGCGCCCGTTGCGAGAGAGTTGACTGTGGGGCAGGGGCGATGGGTTGGGCAAATATGTCTAGAAAACCTCAGAAGCTCACAGGACGTGCGATACGAGACGAGCGGGGCACCAGTAGCTGGGAATGGCTCACGGACACCGGCACCGCCATTCGCGAGCTCGATACGGCGCGACTCAAAACCCTCAGCGAGGGGGTCTCCTGCAGTGAGGGCCCCGGGCAAAGCATCCCTGAGTTCGATCCGTACAACCAGTCGACGTCAGCTCAGGGTGAGCCCACGAAGCCCAAGCGCAGGTCACTGGACGACATGCGATGTCTAAACGAGCAGATCAAAGCTGCACAGAAGACGGCCCAGGACAAGAAGTGAACCCACGACACGGACAGTCTTTGAGTGGGTCATCGCGGCATCATCCTGTTCGGTACCGGTGCTCCAGTCTCGGATACGCGACCTCGATCAGGTACGTCATTGATCAACTGCGCAGCCCTCACGACACGACCGCCTGATGGGTGAGATTCAGCGGATCGAGTACCGGGTTCGTGGGAGGCACGTAAGTGATCAGCGCACCAGTGCCGCCATCGCTCGCCACGTGAAATCCGCTGCCATCGTACTGACCGGCCATGCTGATACTCGCAGTATGATTCCCGTCGCTTATTGTAAGTGTGCCGCCCGTTCCAGCCGCGTTCGCGCAATACTGGACCGACATGTTCCCGCTGTATTGAATGTCGCCGAGATCGAGCTGATCATGCGGGTTGAATCCGCTGATCGTGCCCGTGAAATCCAGTACGTCATCGAGCTTCAAGGTGCCCGCCGAATCGGCGCCAAAGCTCGTGTTCGCAGAAGAAGCCGATCCAAATTCGAGAATACCGGAGCCGGTGATGGAGGCACTGCCGTTGCCCGTCACTGCCCCTTCCACCGTGACCTTGCCGCCATCCGCCCAGATGGTCCCGGTGTTCTCGAGCCCGCTCAGAATCACCAGGCCGCCACTGCCGGTTGCCTCGAGGCTTCCGCCGTTGAAGACCAGGTTCGGCCCGGTGTCGATGAGCAGTGCGTTTGCACCGGTCGCGACAATCGCGCCCTCGTTGACGAGCGTCATCTGGCCTGCTCCGAGCTGTCCCGCGCCCGAGATCGTGTTGTCGACGTTGGTTAGAGTCACATCCGGCGCGGTGCCGCAGATGATGTTCTGACTGCTGTCTGACAGCGTGATCTGGCCGCCACCCTGCAGTGTGATGCCGTGCTCGATCAGCTCCAGTTCCGACTGCCCGGCGGCCGAATCGATCTCGATCGTGCCGGAATTGTTGATGGTGCCGCTCAAGGGCATGATCGCCCCGTCACCGATGACCATTTTTCCCGCGTTGTCGACCACGGGTGTCTGATCGAAGACGAAGTTTGTCGCCGCGAGCGAGCCCGCCTGAACGCCGTTCAGGGTAATCGACTCCCCGTCGCCCACTGCGATTACGGCATTGCCGTTGCTGTCACTACTCAGGTGTGCCTGTACGTCGGCAAAGCTGCCGAGTCCGGTGTATCCAATGAGATCGACCTTATCGGCTGAGGCGTCGAAGTTGTAGACGATATCGTTGCCGATCGGCTGCGAGAAGACGAGCAGGTCGCTGCCGCTGGAAGCGGTGAGGTGATCGTCACCCGAGAGGGCGAAGATCGGGGAGCCCTTGGCGTACACCTCGACGTTATCCGCCGCGAGGCCCTGCCCGAAGGTACCGTCGGCATTGGTCCAACTCGCCGAGACACTCAGGTTTACTGCCCCCGAGAAGCTGTCGGGCGAGGTGAGCGACAGCGATGACAGATCGGTGGTTTGGATGGACCACGTGCCATCAGGGTTGTGAGTACCGCCATTCAATGTCCAGTTGTCCGGCACCTGCGCGACTGTCAGGGTGACGAGACTCCCGTTGGTCGGCAGAGACTCCAGCCCGAGGTTGATAGGCTCTCCAGCGGTGCCGGCCGGGTCGGTTTTGGTGATGGTCGAAGTTCCGAGGACCGCGCCGTCGCTGGGATTGGAGATGGTCACAGTGACGGACTTGTTGTTGGCGTTTATCAGCGATACGCCAAAGGCCTTGGAGCTGTCCGTGGAAGCGAATGTCAGGTCTCCGGAGGTTGGACTGCTGACTGCGGTGCCAGAAGCAGCCCAGTGAACCGTTTCGGTATTCAGCACACCCTCACCGGATGAAAGTGTCCGTGTTACCGTGTAGTTGACCGTCGTCCCTTTCGTTATGGTTCCCGGGTCGACGAGCGAAAAGATCGGCGCTGCGTCGCCCTCGGTCAGGTGTGCGATCGTGCTGCTCGTCCCCAACACAGCGCCATCCGATGGGCTGGAGATAGTAGCGGTGACATCCGGGCTATGGCTGCCCCATACGTGGTTGTCGGTGGTGGTGACGTTGAAGGTCTTACTTGTGTCGCCTGCCGCAAAGGTGAGAGTGCCACTCTGGCCGTTGGCGGACCAGTTGACCGTCTCCGGGTTGGCGACATTCTCTCCGCTGGCTGTCGACCGATTTACCGTGAAGGTGAGTGTGGAGCCCTCGGTCGCGGAGGAGGCATTGGCGCTCACCGAATAGCTGGGCGGCGGATCGGCTTCCGTAAGGGTCGTGGTCGCACTGGTCGTGCCGAGTGTGGCTCCGTCGGTCGGGTTGGAGATCGTGGCGGTCACATTCGGGCTGTGGGTGCCCCAGACCTTGTCGTCGGTCGTGGAGACAGTGAAGGTCCTGTTGGTGTCGCCTGCCGCGAATGTAACAGTACCGGATTGGCCGTTGGCGGTCCAATTGACTGTCTCGGGGTTGGCGACACTCTCGCCGTTGGCGGTCGATCGAGTCACCGTGAACGTGAGCGGGGAGCCCTCGATGGCCGACGAGGCATTGGCACTGATCGAATAGCTGGGCGCCGGATCGCCTTCCGTGAGAGCCGTGGTCGCACTGGCGCTGCCGAGTACCGCTCCATCTGAGGGGTTCGAGATCGTCGCCGTCACGTTGGGGCTGTGGGTCCCCCATGCCATATCGTCGGTTGTGGCGACCGTGAATGTCTGGCTGGTATCGCCTGCTGCGAACGTGAGAGCGCCGGACTGACCATTGGCGGTCCAATTGACTGTCTCGGGGTTCGCGACACTTTCGCCATTTGCGACCGTGCGATTGACAGTGAAGGTGAGCGTCGAACCTTCGGAGGCTGAAGAGGTGTTGGGGG
>Ga0268266_10002341_pt1 | contig 20498 bp, 18 predicted proteins | sample KBSS13metaG_FD_190356 | JGI IMG/M metagenome (GOLD analysis project Ga0268266, IMG submission 190356) | Switchgrass rhizosphere microbial communities from Kellogg Biological Station, Michigan, USA - KBS S1-3 metaG (SPAdes) (version 2) | ecosystem: Host-associated > Plants > Roots > Rhizosphere... | reverse complement strand
GCGGCGAACCGCGTCGATGCGGCCGCGCAGCTCGGTGCGCTGGCGGAGCAGCCATCGGTTGATGCCGTTCTCGAGCCAGCTGCGCACCGGCTCGAACAGGATCAAGATCACGAACGCGGCGACGAGCGCGTTCAAGAGGTACAGGCCCTGCTGGTTGGTCTGCTGGCCGCTGCCGATCCAGTACAGCAAGAGGCCGTACACCGCCGACAGGATCACGACGAGCGTGCCGAGCACCGCCATCTTGCCGACGAGCTCGTTGACGTCGATCAGCCGGTTGCGGAACAGCGTCTGCGACAGGAAGTACAGGTAGAGGATGCCGAGCACGTTGCCGATCGCCGGCCACGCGATGCCGAACCGCTGCGGCAGCACGTCGGTGAGCGTCAGCGTGGTCGCGACGAAGCCGCCGAGCGCGAGGTAGCCGATGCGCGTCCGCTCGACGCGCTTGGACGTCGCACGATACTGCGCGTACATGTCCCAGACGCAGCGGTACAGTCCGCCGAACACGTAGATGCCGAACGGGAACAAGAAGTAGCTGGTGTCGTGGAACGGCCGCCAGATCGCCGAGACGATCAGCGTGCCGTACGCGAGCATCGTCCACGCGAGCGTCACGCGGGGGCCGCGCTTGGGACCGCCGATCGACGGCTGCGCGAGGAAGATCCGGAAGAACCGGATCGCGGTCGGCGGGACCGTCGCGGCGGCCCACAGCGACAACCAGCGCATGACCGGCGAGCCGGTCGCGACGTCGATGAACGAGCACAGGTGCCACGCCGAAACCGTGAACGTGAACGCCGCGAACGCGGTGTACATCCGGTCCGAGCGCGAGCGCAGCAGCACCGAGGCGCCGATCGCGAGGATCAGGAGCGCGGCCAGCAGCGCCGTTACGGCCTGTACGTCCACGCCGTGAGTGTAGCGCCAAGGCCTGGTACCGTCCGCGGCGTGACCGATCTGTCGAAGCTGCCCGCCGTTCACGTGCTCGCCGACGCCGCGGCCAAGCACGGGGCGGCGCCGCGCTGGGCGGTCGTCGAAGCGGCGCGGCGGGCGATCGCGACGGCGCGCGAAGCGCTGCGCGCAGGTGCCCCGGGCGACATCGCCGCCGCCGACGTCGCGCGAGCCGCCGCCGAGCTCGCGCGGCCCCGCCTGCGCCGCGTGATCAACGCGACCGGCGTGATCTTGCACACCAACCTCGGGCGCGCACCGCTCGCCGCCGACGCGCGCGCCGCGATCGACGAGGCCGCGCGCGGCTACACGAACCTCGAGTACGACCTCGCGAGCGGCGAGCGCGGCTCGCGTCACGATCACCTGCGCTCGCTCGTCTGCGAGCTGACCGGCGCCGAGGACGCGATCGCGTGCAACAACAACGCGGCCGCGACCGTGCTCGGCCTCGCCGCGCTCGCATCGGGCAAGGAGATCGTCGTCTCGCGCGGCGAGCTGATCGAGATCGGCGGCTCGTTCCGGCTGCCCGAGATCCTCGCGCTTTCGCGCGGCACGCTCGTCGAGGTCGGCACCACGAACAAGACGCACGCGCGCGACTACGAGAACGCGATCCGGCCCGAAACCGGGCTGCTCCTGAAGGTTCACCGCTCGAACTTCGCGATCGTCGGGTTCACCGCCGAGGTCACGCCCGACGAGGTCGTCGCGATCGGCCGCGCGCGCGGCATCGCCACGATGATCGACCTCGGCTCCGGCATGCTCGTCGATCGCCAGATGCAGCTGCGGTGGGGCTTGCCCGCCGAGCCCACCGTCGCCGAGTCGGTGGCGAGCGGCGCGGACCTCGTGACGTTCTCCGGCGACAAGCTGCTCGGCGGCCCGCAGGCCGGCTTGCTCGTCGGCCGCGCTGCCGCGGTCGCGCGCGCACGCGCCCATCCGCTGATGCGCGCTCTCCGCCCCGACAAGCTCGCGCTCGCCGCGCTGCACGCCACGCTCGCCCTGTACAAGGCCGGCCGCGCCGAGGCCGTCCCCACGATCGGCATGATCGCGCGGTCGCCCGATGCGCTGCGCGCGCTCGCGGTGCGGATCGCGGGGCGCGTCGGCGGGACCGTCGAGTCGTGCATGTCGACGGTCGGCGGTGGCGCGATGCCGACCGCGGAGCTGCCGTCGTTCGCGGTCACGCTGCCGGCCGAGCTCGAGCCTCAGCTGCGCGCCGCCGCGGTCCCCGTCATCGGCCGGCTCGAGGCCGGCAAGCTGTGGCTCGACGTGCGGACGATTTCCGACGACGAGGTCGCCGACGTCGTCGCCGCGTGCGCTATACCTCCCCGCGCATGACTCCACGGGTGGTCGCCATCGCCGGCGGCAAAGGCGGTGTGGGCAAGAGCTTGGTCGCCGCGAACGTCGGGATCTTTCTGGCGACGCTCGGCAAGCGGGTCGTGCTGGTCGACGCCGCGTTCGGCGCGCCGAACCTGCACATCTTCGCGGGCGTGCCGCGGCCGGCGCGCAGCTTGTCGGAGGCACTCGCAGACGGCGGTCCCACGCTCGCCGATCTCGCGGTCCCGACGCACGTGCCGGGCGTACGGCTCGTCGGCGGCGTCTACGATCCGCCGTGGATCGCGAGCCCCGATCCGGGGCAGGTGCGCGTGATCGCCGAGCAGCTGCGCGAGCTGCCGGCCGACTGGGTCGTCGTCGATCTCGGGGCGGGGCTCTTGCCCGCGACGCTCGAGCTGTTCCTCGCGGCCGACATTCACCTGCTGATCGCGGTGCCCGATCCGACGTCGATCGAGCTGATGCATCGCTTCGTGCGCGCCGCGTTTCACACCTCGCTCGAGCGCAAGGGCCTCGCCCATCTGAGCTCGCTGCCCAAGCTCGACAACCACGAGCGCGAGGGCGGGGCACCGAGCGCGCTCGACGTGTATCTCGCGGCCGTCGCCGCCGGCTCCGAGGACGTCATGGCGCTGCGCGACGCGATCCTCGATTTCGCGCCGCACCTGGTGATCAACTCGGCCCGCAGCAAGTCCGACATGGAGCTCGGCCGCGCGGTCGCGTCGGTCGCTCGACGACGACTCGGCACTCCGATCAGATACCTCGGGCACCTCGAGTACGACGAGGCGGTGTGGGCGTCGACGCGCCGGCGCCGCCCGCTGCTCATCGAGCACCCGGAGACGCGCATCGCGAAGTGCTTCGAGCGCATCGCGCGCGGCCTGCTCGCGATCCGCGGCGCGAACGACAGCGCCGGCCTGCGCCTCCACGACGAGGACGTGCTGCCGTCGGACTCGCATTACGAGCTGCTCGAGGTCCCGCCGACCGCGAGCTTCGAGGACATCCGCCGCGCGAACCGCCGCATCCGCGACGTTTACGGCGCCGAGTCGATCGCCGTCTCGGGGCTCTACGATCCGGCGAGCCTCGAGGCCGTGCACCGCCGGCTCGACCTCGCGTACACGACGCTGATGGACGCTGCCAAGCGCAAGGACTACGACACCGAGCTGTTCCCCGACGGCGTCCCGATGCCGGTCGTGCCGCCGGAGAGTGCACCGATCACGCGGGCGCCGGCGGCGAAGCCCGACGATCCGGCCGCGATCGCCGCGCGCCCGCCGATGCCCGACATCGGGCCGCGCACCGAGTTCACCGGCCCGCTGCTGCGCCAGATCCGCGAGGCGGTCGGCGTCGAGCTGCGCGAGATCGCCGAGCGCTCGAAGATCGGCATGGCGTACCTGCAAGCGCTCGAGGCCGAGGTGTTCGCGAAGCTGCCGGCACACGTGTACGTGCGCGGGTTCCTCGCAGAGTACGCGCGCGCACTCGGGCTCGACGCCGAGCGCGTGAAGCAGACGTATCTGGAGCGCTACCGCCTCGCGCGCCCCGTGCACGACCACGGCAACGCGAGCGACGACGACGAAGCCGCCAAGCCTTGATCGGCTGGTCTGGCGCCTCTACGATCGCGTCATGGCCACCCTGATCGACAATCCCAAGCGCGCGCGCCAGCTCGCGCGTGCGATCGCTTCGGATCTGACCCTCTATCACGAGCCCAAGATCCTCGACGGGATCGACAAGGACAACCTGTTCGAGGTGATGGCCGACGAGATCAACGAGGGCCGCGAGCTGTTCAAGAGCCGCGTCACCGACGACATCTTCGGCCAGCACATCTACGAGCGCGCGATCGTCGACGTGCTGATCAAGTCGAAGGGGCACGTGAAGTCGAAGATCTGGTGAGTGACGAGCCCGACGACGAAGAAGACGATCAGCTGATCGAGATCGTCGTCGATGCGGCCGGGCGGCTCGACACGACGATCGTCGCCGCGGTGCCGGACCTGTCGCGCGCGGCCGTGCAGCGTTTGATCGACGATGGCCGCGTGACGCTCGCGGGCGTCGTCGCCGCCAAGGCCGGCGCCAAGGCACGCGCCGGCGACGCGATCGCGATTCGCGTGCCGCCGCCCGAGCCGCTCGAGGTGGTGCCCGAGCCGATCCCGCTCGCGATTCTCTACGAGGACGCCGACGTGATCGTGATCGACAAGGCCGCCGGCATGGTCGTGCATCCCGCGGCCGGTCACGCGCGCGGCACGCTGGTCAACGCGCTCCTGCACCACTGCACCGATCTCGCGGGCATCGGCGGCGTGCTGCGGCCCGGCATCGTGCACCGGCTCGACAAGGACACGAGCGGGGTGATGGTCGCGACCAAGACCGAGCGCGCGCATGCGGCGCTGACCGCGCAGTTCGCCGCGAAGTCGCGCGGCGAGCCCGGCGGCATCTCTCGCACGTATCTCGCGATCACGTCGCCGGCGCCGCCGACCAAGGCCGGCACGCTGCGCACGCTGTACGGGCGCCATCCCGTCCACCGCAAGAAGTTCTCGTCGAAGGTCGCCACCGGCAAGTCCGCCGTGACGCACTGGGAGATCGTCGAGCGGCTCCACGACGCCGCGCTCGTCCGGTTCGTGCTCGAGACCGGCCGAACACATCAGATCCGCGTCCACGCCTCCGACGCCGGCTGGGCGCTCGTCGGCGATCCCGTGTACGGCCACAAGCCGCGCGACGAGCGCCTCGCGGAAGCCGCGCGCAGGCTCGGCCGCCAGGCCCTTCACGCGCACACGCTCGCGTTCGCGCATCCCGACGGCAGACGCTTGAGCTTTACCGCTGAGCTTCCGACAGACTTCAGGGACGCTCTCCACTATCTCAACCTGAGCGACCCTAACCAGCCGAAATCATAGACGCGCCGAGGGACGGACTAAACTTGCTCTAAAACGGCGCCGGCCAGACGAGCTCGACGCGCTTGCCGGTGTGCGGGTGCATGAACGCGAGCGCCTCGGCGTGCAGCATCAGGCGATCGCCGGCGCGGCCGTAGAGCCGGTCGCCCGCGATCGGCGCGCCGAGCCCGACGGCGCAATGCACGCGCAGCTGGTGCGTGCGGCCGGTGCGCGGCACGAGCTCGACGCGCGTCGGTGCGCGCGACACGACGCGCCACTCGGTGTGCGCGGCTCGGCCGTGGACGGGATCGACGAGCTGGCGCGGCCGATCGTCGAGGTCGACGCGCAGCGCGAGCTCGATCGCGCCGGCGTCGGCCGCGGGTGCGCCGTCGAGGATCGCGACGTAACGCTTGTCGATCGCGCGGCGCGCGAAGTCGCGCTGGAGCGCCGCGTGCGTCGCGGCGTCCTTGGCGACGAGCATGAGGCCCGACGTGTCGAGATCGAGCCGGTGCACGACGCGCGCGTCGCCGAAGCGCGCGCGGAGCCGCGTCGCGACCGAGTCGCGCAGCGCGCCGCTGCGGCCCGGCACCGAGAGCAGCCCGACGGGCTTGGCGACGACGGCGAGCCACGCGTCTTCGAACACGACGCGTGGCTCGTCGGGATCGATCGCGTCCGCGCCGAACACGGGCGGCGGCGCGACGTCGAGCCCGCCGAGCATGTGCGCGAGGATCGGCCCGCACTTGCCGCGGCACGCGGGGTAGCACGCGCCGGCGATGCGCGGCCCGCCGCCGACCCAGACCTCGGCGAGCGCGATCGGCACGAGCCCGAGTCGATACGCGTGAGCGAGCAGCTTCGGCGCGGCGCAGTCGCCGGCGCCGCCGGGAGGCGCGTCGAACAGCTCGGCGAGCGCGCGCCGCTGGCCGCGGGCGTCGCGCAGCTCGTATGTCGCGTGGATCGCGGCGAGCAGCTCGCGTGATCGTGCGGCGCGCCGCGCGGCGATCGCGCGCGCCTCGGCGTCGAGCTCGGCGACGCGCGCGGCCAGTCCCGCGAGCTCCTCGGCGTGGGCGGCATCGAGCCGGCGCCGCTCGGCGGTATCGCCGCGGCTCTGTTGCGCGAGCGCGTGATCGTCGCCGCCGGCGTCGCGCGCGGCGTGACGGGCGGCGCGGCGCTGCCGGTGTGCGTCGCGAAGCTCGTCGAGCGCGGCCGTGTGACGCGCGCGCAGCTCGGCAAGCGCGCGGTGCGCCGCATCGGCGGCGAGCTCGGCCTCGCGCGCGGCGAGCACGGCGAGCTCGGCTTCGCCGGCGGGCCAGAACGCGTCGCGCGCCGCGAGATCGAACGCGGGCGGCACGAAGCCGTCGACGAGCCACGCGCCGTCGAGCATTCCCGAGAACGCACGCAGGTAGCCGACGCGGCCGTCCGGCGCCCGGACGACGAGTGCGCCGAACATCTTGCCCTCGGCGGCGGCATGCGCGGGGAGGGCGCGGACGATCTCGTCAGCGGCGCGACGCGCGAGCGGGTGCGGCTCGGTCGCGAACGGGCTCGGCATGCGCGTTGGCAGGTCGGCCAACGATGGTTGCGGCTCGAACGCAGCGAACATGCCTCGGTTTAGTCCGTCCCTCGGCGGATCAATGATCACGCGGGTTTGATCCGGCTCAGGTTGAGCTAGTGGAGAGCGTCCCCAAGGCCGTACTGGCGGAGCTTCTTCCAGAGCGTGGTGCGGTTGATGCCGAGCATCTGCGCCGCGCGGGTTTTTTGGTCGTCACACAGCTCGAGGACCTTGAGGATGTGCGCGCGCTCGAGCTCGTCGAGCGTGGGGACGTGGTCGCCGACAAACGTCGCGAACGCGGCGCCGGCGGCGGGGGCGCGCGGGCCGGCGACGTCGGCGACGTCGAGCACGTCGCCAGCGGCGAGGATGACGGCGCGCTCGATCGTGTTCTCGAGCTCGCGCACGTTGCCGGGCCAGCGCTGCGTCGCGAGATGCGCGAGCGCGGCATCGGAGAGCACGACGCGACCACGTTCGGCGCGCAGCGCGGCTTGCTCCGCGAAGTGCTGCGCGAGCAGGCCGATGTCGCCGGGCCGGTCGCGGAGCGGCGGGACCTCGATCGTGATCACGGCGAGCCGGTAGTAGAGATCCTCGCGGAAGGCGGCCGCCGCGATCTGCGCCTGCAAGCCGCGGTTGGTCGCCGCGATCACGCGCGCGTCGACGCGGATCGCCGACGTGCCGCCGACGGGCTTGACCTCGCCGTCTTGCAGCGCGCGCAAGAGCTTGGGCTGGAGCTCGAGCGGCAGCTCGCCGATCTCGTCGAGGAACAGCGTGCCGCCGTCGGCAGCCACGAACAGGCCGCGCTTGGACGTATCGGCGCCGGTGAACGCGCCGCGCAGGTGACCGAACAGCTCGCTGTCGAGCAACGTGCCGACGAGCGCGCCGCAGTTGACGGGCACGAACGCACCGCCGGCGCGCCGCCCGGCGAAGTGCAGCGCGCGCGCGACGAGCTCCTTGCCGGTGCCGCTCTCGCCGGTGACGAGCACGGTCGCGTCGGAGTGCGCGACCTTGTCGATCGTCTCGCGCAGCTGGCGCATCGCCGGCGACTCGCCGATCATCGACCCGTACGCGAGCCGCTTGGTCAGCGCGCCGTGCGCCTGCTTGAGCTGGTCTTCATCGAGCGCGCGCTGCACGACGAGTCGCAGCTCGTCGGGCGAGAACGGCTTGCCGATGTAGTCGCGCGCGCCCTGCTTCATGCCGCGCACCGCCGTGTCGATCGACGGATACGCGGTGATGAGCAGCACCGCAGGCGGCGGGTCACTCGAGCCGAGCAGGCGCGGCAGCAGCGACACGCCGTCGAGGTCGGGCAGGTTGATGTCGCACAGGATCAGATCGAATCGGCGGCGCGCGGTCGCGGCGATCGCGCCGGCCGCAGTGTCGGTGACCTCGACCTGGTGCCCGGCGCGCCCGAGCACGTCGGAGCACAGCGCGCGGATACCGCGTTCGTCGTCGACGACCAGGATCGCGCTCATGCGGCGTTGGGTATCACGACCCGGAACTCCGCGCCACGACCGTTCGGATTGTCGCCGACGTCGATGGAGCCGCCGGCGGTCGCTACCAGATGCTTGCAGACTGCAAGCCCGAGCCCGGTGCCGGTTCCGGGCGCCTTGGTCGTGTAGAACGGATCGAAGACGCGCGTGCGGTCGGCGGCGGCAATACCGGGCCCGTCGTCGGCGACCTTGATGATCGTCGCGACCCCGCCCGGCGCGGGCGCCGCGGTCACGGTGATCGCCGTGCAGCCGGCCTGCGCGGCGTTCTGCACCAGGTTGACCAGCACCTGCTGGAGCGCGTGCGCTTCGATCGCGATCGGCGCCGTCGCGGTGACATCGGTGACGAGCCGCGCGCGCGCCCGGCGCAGCTGCGGCGCGACGAGCTCGCCGACGTGCCTCACGACCATCGCCGGCATCGCCGTTCCCGCGGCGCTGCCGAGCATCGGCTCACTCGGCCGCGGCGCGCGCGCGTACTCGAGCAGGCCGCCGATGATCTTCTTCATGCGCTCGGCCTCCTCGGCGATCAGCTCGAGTGCGGCGCGATCGGGATGGCCGTCGGGCTTGTCCTCGAGGAGCAACTTCGCGTAGCCGAGCACGGTCGTCAGCGGGTTGTTGATCTCGTGCGCGACCTGCGCCGACATCACGCCGACCGACGCGAGCCGGTCGCCACGTGCGAGTGCCGCCGAGAGCTCGGCGCGCTCGGCGATGCGCTTGGCCATCTCGTCGACCGAGTGCGCGAGCGTGCCGATCTCGCCGGGGCCGCGAACCGGTGGCGCGTCGACGATCTGGCCGGCGGCGATCGCGTCGGCGCGATGCGCGAGCGCGGCGAGCGGGCGCGTCAGCCGCGTCGCGAAGAACGCGCCGAGCGCGAGGGCGAGTGCGAGCGCAACGGCCCCGATCACGAGCGTGTCGCGCGTCGTCGTGCGCGCCAGCGCGTACGCCTCGGCCTCGGGCTGCTGGTGCAGGATCGCCCAGCGCACGCCGCGCAGCGACTGGTAGCTCGACAGGTTGCGATACGCGCTGACGGTGCCGTTGGCCGACAGCGTGCCTTCGACCGTCGACGCGAGCGCGCGATCGACGGCCGGATCCTTGCCCGCGAGCGACGTCGGGCTCGTCGGCAACAGATCGCTGGTCGCGACCGGCACGCCGCTGCCGTCGACGACGAGCAGGCGGGCGCCGGGGCCGAGCCGGGCGCTCATCAAGATCTCGCGCACGAACCCGAGGTCGAGGCTCGCGACGACGACGCCCATCAGCTCGCCGGTGCGGCCGCGCGCCTGCACGACGAGGTGGACGGTCGGTCGCGGCCCGGAGAACATGGCATCGCCGATGTAGCCGCCGAAGCTGTGCGAGCCGACGTCGACGCCGGGCACCGGATCGCCGAACAGGAGCGCGCCGTTCGGATCGACGATCGACAGTGACTGCACGATCGGCACGTCGCGCCGCAGCCGTCGCAGCAGGAGCTGTGTGCCGCGGTTGTCGCCGGGTGCGTCGGCCCATTGCCCGGCGGCGAGCTCGACGGTGCGCCGCGCGTCTTGCAGCGTGCCGTCGAGCGCCTGGCCGAGCGCGCGAATGTGCGCGAGCGCGCCGCGCTTGACCTCGTCCTCGACGTCGTGGCGCGCGCGAGAGATCGCGAGCGAGCCGACGACAACCGTGGGCAGCACGGCCGCGAGCGACAGCACGACCAGCACGCGCCAGCGCAGCGTCGGCCCGGTCACGGCGCGCTCCCCGACAGCCGTGCCCAGCCGCGGCGCACGCCGTCGATCGCCTCGTCGGCGGTCGCGTCGCCGGCGACCACGGCCGCGAGCGCGGGATTGAGATCGTCGAAGAGCAGCGGCGTGATCGGCGAGCGCGGCAGCATCTCGGCGTTCGCGAGCGCGGCGCCGATCGCGAGCGCGAGCGGCGTGGCATGTGCGAGTGCGGCGCGCCGCGTCGGCACCGCCGCGAACGCGTCGGAGAAGATCAGCTCGACGTCGATCGAGGTCAGCTCGGCGGCGAGGCGCCAGCCGTCGTCGGGCCGCTCGGCGCAGCGCGGGACCACGAGCAGCTGACCGCCGCGCGGCGCGTGCGCGAGCGCGCTCACCGCGATCGCATCGCGGCCGGCGAGGTTGCCGAGCTGCCACGGCCCGGTGACCCAGTATGCGAGCTCGTGCTCGGTCCAGCGGCGCAGCTCGTCGGGCGCCTCGCTGCCGAGCGGGGGTGGTGCGGCCGCGAGCTGACCGAACAGCGCCGCGAAGTCGGCGAGCCCGCGCGCGGCGCCGCCGCCGGCGATTCGATCGGGCGCGAGCTCGGCGCCTTCGGCGCGCAGCCACGGCACGAGCCAGTACGCGTCGACGCGCAGCCCGAGCGGATGCGCGAATGCGGCGGTCTGCGCCTTCGCGGCCGCGACGAGATCGGCGATCGCGGGCGACGCGGGCGACGGCGTGCCGGCATCGCGCACGACGACGAGCCCGTCGACGGTCTGCGGTGCGCCCCACAGCTGGTCGCGATACGTCGCGAGCTGCGCGGCTTCGGGGGACCAGTCGAGCGTGGCGAGTGCCGGCGGCAGCGGTGCGAGCAGGTCGTCGGCGACGAGGCCGGGCAACCACGTCGCGTCGATCCGGATCAGATCGGGGCACGCGTGATGCGCGCGCAAGATCTCGCGGATGACCTGCTGGCCGCGCGCGAACGGCACGAGCGACGCTTCGACCGCGAGCCCGCGGTCGGCGATCGCCTTGTTGACGAGCTCGGTCTCCGCCGGCGCGAACGTGTGCAGGAAGTGGATCGGCGCCGGCGCGGCGGTCGGCGCATTGCCGCACGCCGCGAGCATCGTCGCGAACGCGAGAGCCGGCCGCACGCACCGACTCTACGGCGATGCCGGAGTACGCTGCAAACACCATGGCCCTCACGCTCTATCACCACCCGTTTTCTCGCGCGGCCGGCGTCGTGTGGACGCTCGAGGAGCTCGGCGTTCCCTACGAGCTGACATTCGTCGACTTCGCGAAGGGCGAGCACAAATCGCCCGCGCATCTCGCGAGAAACCCGATGGGCAAGATCCCGGTGCTCGTCGACGGCGACCAGGTGGTCACCGAGGGCGCCGCGATCGCGTTGTACCTCGCCGATCGCTACGCGGCAGGCCGGCTCGCCCCGGCGCTCGACGATCCGCGCCGCGGGACGTACATGCGCTGGATCCTGTTCGCGCCGTCGGTGATCGAGCCGGGCGCGCTGGCCAAGCTCAACGGCTGGGCGGCCAAGCCCAGCCAGGCCGGCTGGGGCGACTACGAGGCGATGCTCGCGACGATCGACCGCGCGCTGTCGGCCGGCGAGTACCTGCTCGGCGAGCAATTCTCGATGGCCGACGTCGTGTTCGGCGGCACGCTCGGCTACATGCGCCGGTTCAAGATGCTGCCTGCGAGTCCGGCTGTGGTCGCCTACACCGATCGACTCGCCGAGCGGCCGGCGCATCGCCGCGCCGACGCGCGCAACGCCGAGATCGTGAAGGAACGCGGGCTCGGCTGACCGCAGACGTGGTACCAGTGCGCTCGTGCAGAGCATGACCGGGTTCGGACGCGGCGTCGCCGAGCACGGCGGTGTCCGCGCGACCGTCGACGTGCGCGCCGTCAACCACCGCTTCGTCGACTTGAAGCTGCGCGTGCCGGTCGCCCCGGCGCTCGAAGAGGCGATGACCGCGAAGATCCGCGGCGCGATCGAGCGCGGCGCGATCACGGTCTCGCTGTTTCTCGAGCGGCCGCGCTCGGCGGGCGTCGTGCGCCTCGAGGTCGCGCGTGCGGTCCATGCCGAGCTCACCGCGCTCGCCCACGAGCTCGGCACCGCCGAGCCCGATCTGGCGCTGGTGCTCGCCCAGCCCGGCGTGATCGCGCCGGCCGAGATCATCGATCCGGACGCCGCCGTGCTCGCCGCGCTCGACGGCGCGCTGCGCCAGCTGTCCGAGATGCGGATCGTCGAAGGGCGCGCGCTGACCGCCGAGCTGACGCTGCGGCTCGACGAGCTGGCGCGGCTCCGCGGCGTGATCGAAGCGCTCGCCGCGGGCGTGCCCGACCAGCTGCAAAAGCGCTTGCACGAACGGCTCGCACGCCTGCTCGGCGACGGTACGGTCGATCCGCAGCGCCTCGCGCAAGAGGTCGCGGTGCTCGCCGACCGCGGGGACATCACCGAGGAGCTGGTGCGGCTCGGCTCGCACCTCGAGCAAGCGCGCGCGCTCGTCGCGGGCCGCGGCGCGGCGGGCCGCCGGCTCGATTTTCTCGTCCAGGAGCTCGGCCGCGAGCTCAACACGATCGGCTCGAAGTCGCAGCACGCCGAGATCACCGCCGCCGTCGTCGAGGCGAAGGCGATCCTCGAGAAGCTGCGCGAGCAGGTCCAGAACGTCGAGTGAGCGAGCGGATGAGCATGATGTCGTGCGATACTCGTTCGCCCGTGACTGACCGCGGAGTCCTGGTCATCGTGTCGTCGCCCTCCGGGGCCGGCAAGACCACGCTCACGCGGCGGCTGCTCACCGAGTTCGGCCCCAACCTCGAGTTCTCGGTCTCGTACACGACGCGGCCGCGGCGTCCGGGCGAGGTCGACGGCCGCGACTATCGCTTCGTGACGCCCGCCGAGTTCGAGGCGATGGTCGAGCGCCACGAGTTCGCCGAGCACGCGTACGTGTTCAACAACCGCTACGGCACCGCGCAGGCGCCGATCGATGCCGCGCTCGCCGCCGGCCGCGACGTGATCTTCGACGTCGACTGGCAGGGCGGGGCCGCACTGTCGAGCCGGTGGCCGGAAGACGCACTGAAGATCTTCATCCTGCCGCCCGATCTCGCGACGCTCGAAGCCAGGCTCCGCTCGCGCGCGACCGACGCTCCCGACGTGATCGATCGCCGCCTACGTAAAGCGCTCGACGAGCTCGGCCATTATGGCGAATACAGGCACTTGATCGTCAACGACGACCTCGAGCGCGCGTACCAGCTGATGCGCGCGATCTATTTGACGCGCCGCTTCGGCGAGCAGGATCGACCGGATGTGGCTTACCCGCTCGGCCAGCTCGGCGAGCTGGTGCGCGCGAACGCGCGGTCGGGCGCGGATGCTCACGCTCGTCGCCTCGTGTCGCAGCCGACGAATTAGAAAGTGGTTGACCACTAGCGAGCACCTCCCCAACCTAAGAACATGGGGAAGACACTGCTCGGACTGGTAGTCGTCGTCGCTGGGGTTGGCTGTACGCACACGTTCGCGCAGGACGCGATGCAACCGAATCCGCTGGTCGTACACGACGTGACGGCGCGGACCTCGGAGCGCATCACGATCACGCGCAGCGACGTCGACCTGCTCGTACCCGCCGGCAAGATTGCGGCGCGCTCGGGCGACGAGGCGAACGATCCCGCGCGCTCGGAGCGGCCGATGGTCAACAACACCACGCAAGAGTCGGTCGGCGAGTTCTATCAGTGGCCGCTCGAGAACTCGGCGAGCTGGACGATGGTGTCGAAGGACGATCTGCGGTTCCACGTCCAGCTCGACCACAAGTGGCTCGACTATGTCGACCTGGCCGGATGGTCGGCCACGCTCGAGGACGACCAGGGGCACGTGTACGCGCCCGCGTCGGTCGAGCACCGCCGTGCACGCCTCTTGTACGGCGACAACACGGCGGGCGACCTCTCCATTTATCGGGGTATGGGCGACATCGTGTTCCGCCAGCCCGACCTGCTCACCGCGAACCGCCGGTGGATCAAGCTGACCATCCATCACGGTGTGGATCAGTTCGAGTACACGTGGCGCTTCCAGAGCGACGTCGCGGCGCGCTGAGCCGAGCACGGCGTGGTACGCTGACGATCGACGCGCGGTGATGCACCAGCTCGATCAGATCCTCTCCGAAGTCGCGATGTACGACCCCAACGCGGACCTGCCGATGGTCCGCAAGGCGTACGAGTTTGCTGCACAGGCCCACAAGGGCCAGACCCGCAAGTCGGGCGATCCGTACGTCACGCACCCGCTGTCGGTCGCGCGGATCATCGCCGAGCTCAAGCTCGACGTCGCCAGCGTGTGCGCGGGCTTGCTCCACGACTGCGTCGAGGACACCAGCGCCACCGTCGAGCAGCTCGGCGAGACGTTCGGCAAGGAGATCGCGTACCTCGTCGACGGCGTGACCAAGCTCGGCAAGCTGCCGTACTCGACGCGCGAGGAGCAGCAGGCCGAGAACTTCCGCAAGATGCTGCTGGCGATGGCGCGCGACATCCGCGTCATCCTGGTCAAGCTCTGCGATCGCCTCGACAACATGCGATCGCTCAACCACCTGCCGCCCGAGAAGCAGGAGCGCATCGCCGCCGAGACGATGCAGATCTACGCGCCGCTGGCCAATCGGCTAGGTATCCAGTGGGTCAAGGTCGAGCTCGAGGACCTCGCGTTCAAGTACCTCTACCCGGGCGAGTACGAGCAGCTCGCGAACGAGATCGCGAAGACGCGCGCCGAGCGGCTCGAGTACATCCGCAACGTCGAGAAGCTGATCGCGGCCGAAATGGAGGCCGGCGGCGTGCCGTGCGAGGTGATGGGCCGCGCCAAGCACCTGTGGTCGATCTATCAAAAGATGAAGCGCACGCAGCGCCCGTTCGACGAGATCCACGACGCGATCGGGTTCCGCGTGATCACCGACAACCAGATGCACTGCTATCAGGCGCTGGGTGTCGCGCATTCGACGTGGACGCCGATCCCGGGCCGCTTCAAGGACTACATCGCGCTGCCCAAGCCCAACCTCTACCAGTCGCTGCACACCGCGGTGATCGGCCCGAAGGGCGAGCGCATCGAGGTCCAGATCCGCACCGGCGACATGAACCTGGTCGCCGAGCACGGCGTCGCCGCGCACTGGAAGTACAAGGAGGGCCGCGAGGACGCGGCCGAGCTCGCCGACGACAAGAAGTTCGCGTGGCTGCGCCAGCTCATGGAGAGCCACAAGGAGCTGCGCGATCCGACGGAGTTCCTCGAGTCGGTCAAGATCGACCTGTTCGGCGACGAGGTCTACGTGTTCACACCCGGCGGCGACGTGAAGGCGCTGCCGAAGGGCAGCTGCCCGATCGATTTCGCGTACGCCGTGCACTCCAACATCGGCGATCACTGCTCGGGCGCGCGCGTCAACGGGATGATCGTTCCGCTGCGCTACCAGCTCCGCAACGGCGACACGATCGAGATCATCACGAGCCCGAACCAGAAGCCGAACAAGGACTGGCTCAAGCTCGTCAAGACGGCTCGCGCGCGCACGAAGATCCGCTGGCTCCTGCGTCAGGAGCAGCGCGACAAGGCGGTCGCGCTCGGCACCGACCTCGTCGACAAGGCGCTGCGCAAGGCCGACACCACGATGACGCGTGCGCAGAAGCAGCTCGAGGCCGCCGCCAAGGAGCTGCGCTGCCAGACCGTCGACGAGCTGATCGTCCAGGTCGGCTACGGCAAGATCACGACGCAGCAGGTGCTCGACGCGCTGCCCGGTGCGCGCAAGACCGAGGAGGTCCCGGTCGTCAAACCCGAGGGCATGCTCAAGACGCTGCTGCGCAAGGTCACGCGCCGCACGTCGTCGTCGGGCATCAAGGTCGCCGGCGAGGACGACATCCTCGTACGCTTCGCGAAGTGCTGCTCGCCGCTACCGGGCGACCCGATCATCGGCTTCATCACGCGCGGGCGCGGCGTGACCGTCCACCGGCGCGATTGCGACAAGGGCCTCGATCTCGACCCGGATCGCCGCATCGACGTCGAATGGGACGGCACGAGCAAGGCGCAGCACGAGGTCGCGATCCAGGTCCTGTGCACGAACAAGCCGGGCCTGCTCGCGCACATCTCCCAGTCGTTCTCCGACCAGGGCGTGAACATCAGCCAGGCGCACTGCCGCACGACCGAGGACGGCCGTGCAGTGAACACGTTCCACGCGCTCGTGCGCGACCTCGATCAGCTCAAGCAGGTGATCCGCTCGTTGTCGCGGATCAAGGGCGTGTACTCGGTCGATCGCGTCGCGGCCGAACCGATCTGAGCCCGGCTACCGTTTCGGAGCGGGCTTGCCGGGCTCGCCGAGACCGGCGAAGAGCTCGGTCTTCGACGCGGTCGACTTCTTGGCGAGCTTGTTCTTGCGGCGACGGCCCGCCTTCTCGTGCTTGTTCTTGCGCTTGACGCGGGTAGCGGCGGTTCTCGAAGCCATGGCGGTGTGCTTTCTAGCGCCCCCCAGGCGCAGGTGTCAATCGTGTGCTACCGTGGCCTCCCTCGGGAGATTTGGCGATGAAGCTCTGCCCGAAATGTCAGAAGCAGTTCTCGGATGACGCCAACTTCTGCCCGGTCGACGCCGCTCGGCTCGTTCCGCTCGAAGCTCAAGCATCCGGCCAAGATAGCCTGAGCGCTCGATTCGAGCTGGGCGCTCAGATCGGCGGGGCGCGCACCGGTGCCGTCCACCGGGCCACCGACAAGACGACCGGGACGGCGTGCGTCGTCAAGCTCGTGTCGCCGGGCGTCGTGGCCCTGCCGGGCGTCGCTCAGCGGCTCGACCGCGAGCTGCGCCAGCTCGAGCGGGTCTCGAGCGCCGGCGTCGCCAAGGTCATCGGCTCGGGCAAGAAGGGCGAGACGGTCTGGGTCGCGATGGAGATGGTCGACGGCGCGCACACGCTCGCCGACGCGATCACCGCGCGCGGGCCGATCCCGGCGCCGCAGGCGGCCGATCTGGTCGAGGTGATCGGCGAGGCGCTCATCGAGGCCGCGCAGGTCGGCGTCGTTCACCGCGATCTGTCGCCGAAGAACGTCTTGTTCGCCGGCGGCGACGTCAAGCTCGTCAACTTCTCGTTGCCGGTTCCCACGAACGACAAGGTGCCCGGCATCGCCGAGTTCGTCGCGCCCGAGCAGCAGGACGGCAAGCCGGTCGATCAGCGCTCGAACCTGTACAGCCTGGGCGCGCTCTACTATTACGTGCTCACCGGCCAGACGCCGAGCCACGACAGCGTCACTCCGCCGTCGCAGCTGGTGTCGACCATCGTCGCCGGCTCGCCGGTCGAGAACGTGATCCTGCGCGCGCTCGATCGCAGCCCGACCAAGCGCTTCCTCACGGTGCGCCAGCTGATCGACGAGATCGGGCGCGTCGGCCGCGGCGAGGTCATCGAGCTCAACAAGCCGATCCAGCCCGCGCAGAAACGGCCGAAGGCGGAGCTCGTGAGCACGCTGATGGGCGTGACGAAGGGCGCCGGCTCGCTCGGGCTCGCGATGAAGAGCGCTGCACCGATCGCGTCGGCACCGACGGTGGGAACCGGCGTGCCCTCGGTCGCACCGAGCGCACCCGCCGCCGCGCAACCACAGGCCCCGATCGTGCAAACCGTGATCGGTATGCCGTCCCCGAGTCATGCATCGCCGCAGGCCGCATCCGCGTCCGAATCGCGCTCGCCGTGGGCCGCGCCGGCGTCGGCGCCCGCGGTCGCGCCTGCACCCGCCGCGGCTCCCGCTGCGACCATCATCGCACCGACGCCCGCTGCGCCCATCGTGCCCGCCGCGCCCGTCGTGGCATCGCCGCTCGTCGCCAAGAAGAACGCGGAGGCTCCGCGCGCGGAGAAGGAACAGAAGGGCAAGTTCCGCGAGACGATGTGGTTCAAGAAGGGCGATCTCGACACGCAAGCCGCGATCGATGCCGCCGAGGAGCGCGCTCGCACCGGCAAGGATGTCGCCCCCGACAAGGCCGATTCGTTGCCGATGGACGAGCGCTACAAGGACGACGGCTCGATCTCGGCGCGCGACAAGGAGAAGTACAGCCTCCGCACCGGCGGCACGCAGATGATGCATGCCGTGCGCGATGGCGGTCCGGCCGCGGCGCCGAAAGTCTCCGAGGACGACCTGATCGGCGAGATGAAGAGCGGCCGCAAGGTCGTGATGATCGCGATCCTGATCGGGATCGCGGCGGTCATCGCGATCGTCGTGATGCTCGCGACCTAACGCGCGATCACGCGCGCCTGCATCGGGCCGTCGCCGACGCCGCCGGCGAGATCGATCTCGCCGCGTGCACACAGCGCCGCCGCCTCCGTGATCAGATCGGGATGCGGGCCGGCGACGCCGATGATCGTGACCTCGCGCGCCGCCAGCTCGGCGGGAATGTGCCCGCTCGCGCCGTACAGCGTGAGCGTCGCGCGTGGACCCGCGAGCGCGTACGCGAGCTCGGGCTCGCCGGTCGCGATCACGCGCAGCGGGCGAGCGCCGAGGCCTTGCGCGACGAGCGCGTCGCCGACGCCGGCCGGCGTGGTCGGCACCGCGCCGCGCGACTGGAGATGCGCAGACCAGCTCGGATCGTCGGCGAGCACGATCGGCACGAGGCCTTTCGCGCGGAGCACGTCGACGAGGAAGCGCGTGATCGCCGTGGCGCCGGTGATCGCGACCGGATCGCGCGGGCCCAATCCGGTTCGCGCGTACAGCGTGTACGCGGTCGCGACGTCACCGGCGACGGCCGCGGCGGCGGGCAGTGGCAACTCGAGCCCGTCGGCGAGCTCGACGGCCCAGCGCGACGACACGCGCACGCGCGCACCGAGCTCGCCGCGCGGCTTCGCGGATGGACACACGGCAGCGCCGCCGCGCCGGCACACCTCGCACTGGCCGCACGGATCGATCGGTCCTGCGATGAAGACCTTGCCGTGGGCATCGCGCCCGGCGAGCGCGCCCGACGGCTGCGCTGCGAGCACCTCGAGATCGAGCTGCTCGGCGGTTTCGGGCTGCGCTACCAATCGTCGCGCGTGTTGTGCGAGCGCGCCGGATCGGTCGCTTCAGGAACGTCGTCGCCGACGAGCGTCTCGTCGCTGCTTTGGTGGTGATGGCCGTTGCCGTTGCCGTTGCCGAACGCCATCGCGAAGTCGTCGCCCTCGTTCTCGTAGTGGCTCTCTTCGATCAGCGACGGCTCGACTTCCATGTCGGCGGTGTCGACCGCCGCGAGCGGAAGCGGCATGCGCGGCGCCGTGGACGACCGCTTCGGCGCGGGCGGCGGGCCAGGAGGCGGCGTTCCCGGGCGCGCCGACTGGCCGTTCGACGCAGCGGCGGCCGGAGCCTGCTGCGTGCTCACGGGCAGTCCCTGGCGGGCGCGCCAGGCTTGCAGCGCGGCCACGAGGTCGTCGTACGGAATCATGGAGCGACGATACCACGGGCCGCCCGGCTCGCCGTGCTAAGAGTCCGCCAATGGCGATCCGCCTGCACACCTCGCCCTTATTGGCCATAGGCGGCATCGTGCACGGGTTTCCCGAGCGCGCGGGCGGCGTGTCGTCGGGGACCTACGCGTCGCTCAACCTGGGCAAGCGGTGGGGCGACGAGCCAGCAAATGTCGACGAGAACCGCCGCCGGCTCGCCGTGGAAGCGGGCTTCGCGCGGGATGGTCTCGTGATGACGCGCCATGTCCACGGCACGTCGGTGCACACCGTTGGCGAGCCGCTCGCCGACGACGCCGAGTTCGACGGCATGGTCTCGAGTCGCATCGGCAGCACGCTCGGTGCGTTCGCCGCCGACTGCGTGCCGATCCTGTTCGCCGACCCCGAGGCGCGCGTGATCGGCGCGGCTCATGCGGGCTGGCGCGGGATCATCGGCGCGGCGCCGCCTGCAGGAACCACCGAGACGCCGGGCATCAGCGTCGCCGCCAACGTCGTCGCCCGGATGGTCGGGCTCGGTGCGCGCGCCGATCGGATCCGGGTCGCGCTCGGCCCGTCGATCGGCCCGTGCTGCTTCGAGGTCGGCCCCGAGGTCGTCGCCGAGTTTCGCGGCGTGCTCGGAGATCTTCCGGGGCTGGTCGTCGCAGGTCCGCGCAAGGATCACCTCGACCTTCGCGTCGGGCTGCGCAGCGTGCTCGAGCGCGCCGGCGTGCGCGCCGAGGCGATCGACGCGTCGCCGCCGTGCACGCGCTGCGAGGCCGAGCGGTTCTTCAGCTATCGCCGCGACGGCAAGGGCGGCGTGCACATGGGCTTCATCGGCCTCGCTCACTGACAGGTCGCGACGGCGAGCTGATCGTAGCTCTGGCCGTTCGCGCCGGTCACCGCGGTTTGCGTCACGCAGCGCGCGTCGGTCGCGGTGACGCCGTAGCTCGTCGGCGCCGTCGCGATCGCGAGCGCGCCGTGCACGACCTCGAGCTGCGCCGCGGTGGCGGGGCCGTGGAGCGCGGCGTCGAGCGACAGGTCCGTGACGTCGTAGACCGGCGCGGCGTCGCCGAGCACGCCGTGATCGATGTGCTGCGTGATCTCGAGGCTGGGCGCGACCGCGATCGTCTCGATGCCGTCGCTGTTGGTCGACAGCACCGCGCCGAACGTGCGCCCGGCCGCGGGGTTGAGATCGATCGCGATCGCGGTCTGGCCGGCGCGGGCCAGCGTCGCCGACGAGGTGCCCAGCGAGATCCGATCGAGCGTGAGCGCGTGACCG
>Ga0268266_10002339_pt1 | contig 20508 bp, 22 predicted proteins | sample KBSS13metaG_FD_190356 | JGI IMG/M metagenome (GOLD analysis project Ga0268266, IMG submission 190356) | Switchgrass rhizosphere microbial communities from Kellogg Biological Station, Michigan, USA - KBS S1-3 metaG (SPAdes) (version 2) | ecosystem: Host-associated > Plants > Roots > Rhizosphere... | reverse complement strand
TGGGGATCCAGCGCGGGGCGGACGACGCGGCGATCAAGGCCGCCTATCGTCGCCTCGCGAAAGAGCATCACCCCGACCGCCATAATGGCTGCACCGACAAGGAAGCGCATTTCAAGGCGATCAACGAGGCGTACGACATCCTCAAGGACCCGCAAAAACGGGCTGCGTACGATCGTTTCGGTAAGGCGGCCTTCAACGGCAATGGCGGGGGCGATCCCTTCGGCGGCGGTGGCTTCGAAGGCTTCTCCGACATTTTCTCGACGATCTTCGGCGAGTTCATGGACCCGCGCGGGGCCCGCCAGAACGCTGCCCGCGGGGCCGACTTGCGCTACGATCTCGAACTGACGCTTGAGCAGGCGTTCACTGGCACCGAAACGACGGTGACGATCGAATCGCTGGCGCGCTGCGAACCGTGTCAGGGCCGCGGATGCACGAAGGCCGATCAGTGCGCACAAGCCTGCTCGACCTGCGGCGGCATGGGCAAGGTTCGTGCCCAGCAGGGCTTCTTTGTGGTTGAGCGGAGCTGTCCGGCCTGCCGCGGCTCGGGCGAAGTGATCACCGATCCCTGCACCAACTGCCACGGCGAAGGCCGTGCGGTGCAGCAGCGCAAGCTCTCGGTTAAAATCCCGGCCGGCGTCGACGAAGGCACACGCATTCGGGTCGCGAACGAAGGTGAGGCCGGCGTGCGCGGCGCGGCTAGCGGCGACCTCTATCTGTTCGTGCACATGAAGCGGCATCCGATCTTCGCGCGCGAAGGGACAACGCTGGTCGCCGACGTTCCCATTACCTTCACCACCGCGGCGCTGGGTGGCTCGATCAGCTTGCCGGGCGTCGACGGCGGCAAGGTCGACATCAAGATTCCGGGCGGCGTCCAGTCGGGCGAGCAATTGCGCCACCGGGGATCCGGGATGAGCGTCCTCAATGGGCGCGGACGCGGCGATCTGGTCGCGCGCATCCTCGTCGAAACGCCGACCAAAATGTCGGCGAAGCAGAAAAAGCTGCTGGAAGAGTTCCGCGACACGGAAACGGGTGACGAGTGCCCGGCGGCAAAGGGCTTCTTCGCCCGCGCCCGCGACTATTTCGGCGCTTAAATTCCGGCGCCCAGCCGGGCGATCTCCAACCGCATTGCAAACAGCTGGGCAAATAACTCGGCGGCGGCATGCTCTTCGAAATTGGGCTGGCGTGCCTTGGTGTGCGCAAGCCGGAATTCGCCGACAGCCTCGCCGTCGAGCAGCATCGGAACGCGCATCGTCGAGGCGAATCCGCGCTCGCTGAGCTCCTGAGCCTGCGCGACAGAAGGCGCCCGCAGTAAGGCCATTCCCGCGGCCGAATCGTCATCCTCGCGTGGAAAGATTGGGACGGGTTCGGCGGCGTTATCCGACGCGATCAGTGGAAAGTCGTCGCTGAGGGAGGCATTCGCGCCCTCACGGAACGGCACCCCGGTCCGGCTGCTCGTCGCCTTGGTATCGCCAGCGAGGAGGGTGACGCGATCGAAGTTCGTAAGCGCGCGCATGCGCCGCGCGCCGCCGTCGAGCAGCGCCTGCCCGCTCGCCCGGCCAAGGCCATCGATCAGCCCGCCGACGGTGCCGAAGGCTTCGCCGAGGCCTTCCTTCGGACCTGGCACGATTTCCAGGAGAACCCGCTCATCGACTTGCTGGAAGGCGATGTCGACCAGTTGGCGGTCGTCGGTCAGGCAGATGCGATAGGCGCGGGCGATGCCCGTAGTCCCGCTCAGCCGCGAGAAAAGATTACGCAGGTCATGCAGCGGTTGCGACAGCACGAACCGCCCGAGCGGTTCGTCGATCAGCGTGACGTGCGATTCCCCAAGCAGGCGGTGGACGTTCTCAGACGCACGCAGCACGATCCAGTCGAGCGATAGCTCGAGGAAATAGCCGCACGGTTGAATGTGCTGATCCACGACGTGAGGCTTACGTCAGGCGAAGACGCGCGAGAAGATCGTGTCGACGTACTTGAGATGGTGGTCGAGGTCGAACAGGGCCTCTAACTCCTCCGACGACAGGCGCTGCGACACATCGGCGTCGGCCTTCAGCAGGTCGAGAAGCGATAGCTGTCCGTCCGATTCCCACACCTTCATCGCGTTGCGCTGGACGAGCGCATAGGCGTCCTCGCGGCTGATCCCGGCCTGGGTCAGCGCCAGCATTACCCGCTGCGAATGGACAAGACCGCCCATCCGGTCGAGGTTCTTCAACATCCGCTCAGGGTAGACGACCAGCTTGTCCATCAGCCCGGTCAGGCGGCCGAGCGCGAAATCCAGGGTGATCGTCGCGTCGGGGCCGATAAACCGCTCGACCGACGAGTGCGAAATATCGCGTTCGTGCCACAAAGCGACATTCTCGAGCGCTGGCGTGACGTAGCCGCGGACCATCCGCGCGAGGCCCGTGAGATTTTCGCTCAGCACCGGATTGCGCTTGTGGGGCATGGCCGAGCTGCCCTTCTGGCCAGGCGAGAAATATTCCTCGACTTCAAGGACTTCGGTGCGCTGAAGGTGGCGGACCTCGGTTGCCAGCCGCTCGATCGACGAGGCGATGACGCCCAGCGTTGCAAAGAAATAGGCGTGGCGGTCGCGGGGAATGACCTGGGTCGAGACCGGCTCGACGCTGAGACCGAGTTCTGCGGCCACATGCGCTTCCACCTCGGGAGGAACGTTGGCGAAGGTGCCGATGGCGCCCGAAATCGCACAGGTCGCGACGTCGTCTCGCGCCGCGATCAGGCGCGCCCGGTTGCGGTCGAACTCGGCATACGCCTGGGCCAGCTTCAGGCCGAAGGTGGTTGGCTCCGCATGGATCCCATGGCTGCGCCCGATGGTCGGGGTCAGCTTATGCTCGACCGCACGCCGCTTTAGCACGACCAGTAGCGCATCAAGGTCGGCGATCAGCAAATCGGCGGACTGTTTCAGTTGGACGGCCAGCGTCGTGTCGAGCACGTCGGAGCTCGTCATGCCCTGGTGCAGCCAGCGCCGCTCGGGTCCGAGCTTTTCGCCGGCCCAGGTGAGGAAGGCGATCACATCGTGCTTGGTTACGGCTTCGATCGCATCGATTGCCGGCACGTCGATTTCGCCCAGCGCGTTCGAATCATGGGCCTTGCGGATCGTCACAGCGTCTTCGGCGGGGATCATGCCGATCTTGCCCATCGCCTCCGCCGCGACGACTTCGATCTGCCACCAGATGCGGTAGCGGTTCTCGGCCGACCAAATGGCCGACATTTCGGGGCGCGAATAGCGTGGGACCATGGCCGGGCGGCTAGCAGAGCCGCCGCAGTGCATCAAATCGCGCTGGCTATTCGCTACGCCCGCCGCCGAACTACGGCACAGCGGTCAATCTTACGTCCGCTTGCCGGCTCGGGTCACGCGACCAGTTCTGCTCCAGCAAATGGTCGGGGACTTCGATCCTTCCTTCGGCGATGAACGCACAGCCGCCGCCAACCTCAAGGGCCGAGACTACGCCGTTCTCGAGCTCGGCAGAGGCGCTGAGAAAGCTCGGCCTGCCCATCGCCACGCCCTGCACGATGTCGAGCCTGACATCCTTCCCCGCGCCAACTGCCGCCATTCCGGCGACGGCCGCGGCGGCCGCTCCGGTGGCGGGATCCTCGGGAATGCCGAGGGCGGGCGCAAACATCCGGCCATAGAGTTCCGACCGGTCCTCAAGTTCGCCAGAGAAGATGAATAGGTTGGGGGCCCAGCTCTCCGCCAGAACCCGGCGCCAGGCCTCGTGATCGAGCAGGGCGCGATCGACGACGTCGGGCGAGCCAACGTGGGCGTAGGTGAACCGCGGACCCATTCCGGCGCAGAAGACCCCGAGGACGTCGCCCGGCTGCAACGACAGGGCTGAGGCCACGTCCTGCGGAATTGGTACCGATTCCGGAACCTCGGGCGCGCGCGCGATCCGCAACGTGGCTGAGAAGGCCTCACCGTTCCGCCTGGTCGAAACCGAGACCGGGCCGAGTCCCTCTTCAAGGACAAAGTCTCCGACGGCGCATTGATTGGTCATCACCAGCGCACAAGCGGTCCCGACCGTGGGATGGCCGGCGAACGGCAGTTCCGCGCCGGGCGTGAAGATCCGGACTCGCCGCGCGTGGGCGGGATCGTCCGGCGGCAACACGAAAGTCGTTTCCGGATAGTCGAACTCCCGGGCGATCGTTTGCATCGCTTCGGTCGTGAGTCCGCGGGCGTCGGTGAGTACCGCGAGTTGGTTGCCGCCGAACGCCTTGTCCGTGAAGACGTCGAGAATCATGAAATCGTAGCGCATTGGTCATCCTTGTTGGTGCGAGGTCAGGCGCGGACGAGCAGTTCGATCTCGATCGACGCGCCGAGCGGCAGGGCCACAACCGCGACAGTCGTGCGCGCTGGAAATGGCGGCTCAAACTGCGCGGCGTAAATCGCATTGACCGCCGCAAAGTCTTCGATGCGCGTCAGGAACACACTGACTTTGACTATGTCGCCGAACGATTTGCCGGCCGCCGCGAGCAGCACGCCGAGGTTGGTGAATAGCTGGCGTGCCTCCGGCTCGACGCCACCGGCGACCAGCTTCCCGGTTGCTGGGTCTTGCCCAACCTGTCCGCTGAAGAACAGGAAATCGCCTGAGCGTACTGCTGGCGAGAAGGGACCGACGGGTGGGGAGAGCTCCTTCGAGCGTATGACTTCGAAACTGGCAGACATAGGCGACTCCTTCGTCCAAGTGCCCCTTCCAGCCGACTCCCCAGTCATTGATGGCTCCCACCTAATTGTGTTATTGTCACATTGCAATAGAACGATATGACGCCCGAGAAACGCCTCAAGGCCTTGGCCAACAGCCACCGGCTTCAGATCCTCTCGCTCCTCAAGGAGCCGGAGAAGAATTTTCCGCCGCAGGTCGACGGTGACCTCGTCGAGGACGGCGTCTGCGCAGTCTTTATCGAGGAAAAGCTCGGTCTGGCCCAGCCGACCACTGCTCAGCACCTCAAAGCATTGGTGGATTCCGGTTTTCTGATCCCCAAGCGGATCAAGCGCTGGACCTTCTACAAGCGCGACGAGCCGGCGATTGCTAGCTTCCTGATTGAACTCGGGTCCGACATCTAAACGCAATCCATCCGCTTCAATGCTTCAAATCGCCGCAATGCTGGCTACGGTTGTCGGCGATGGCCGATGATCCGGATGCAGGGCTGGTCGCCGTCGCGGTTGGCGGCGATCGCGCCGCGTTCGAGCGCCTGCTGCGCGCCCATTACGATCGGATCCATGGCCTGGCGTGGCAACTGACCGGATCCCGCGCCGATGCCGATGATGTCGCTCAGGATGTCTGCTGCGCGCTGGTTGAAAAGCTCGGCAGTTTCCGCGGCGAAGCGAAGTTCTCGACCTGGCTCATTGGTATCACCTTCAACGCCTGTCGCGATTTCAAGCGGCGGCAGCGCTCGTTTGCCGGGTTTGCCGAGAAGTTCGCCGTTGTCGTCGGCCTCGCGCCGGGGAACGACGGACGCGATGCCTATGATGCAGTGTGGATGAAAAGCGCGCTGTCGCGGCTGAAACCCGCCTATCGCGACGCTGCCGCGCTAGTTGTCGGGCAGCAGCTAACCCATTCGGAAGCAGCGGAAATTCTGGGTATCGCGGAGGCGACCGTGTCGTGGCGGATGAGCGAGGTGCGGCGCATGCTCGCCGGCTAACTGCAAAAATATTCCAGAAGCCTTCCAAGGAAATCCCGCGCCGCCGCGTCGAAGGGACATGCAGGCGATTGGGCCTGCTGTTTCCTGGGGAGGCTAAAATGTGCCTTTTCTGTCGTTCGGTGGGGCCAATCCTCGCCGCTTTCTGCCTGATTTCCTGCGCCAAGACCGATGTCAGCGGTGAAGTCGCGCCACCGCCGGCCGCCCCGGTCACCGCCCAAAAGGCGGACTCGGTGGTGGTCACCGGGTCGCGCATCGCGGCGGGTGAGGCTGACGTGATGAACTATCTGCCGGCGCCACCGCCGCCACCGGCGCCCGGCATGTATCAGACCTGGGCGCCGCCCTATCACGACGTTGGCCGCGACAAGTTCACCGCGACCTCGGAGAATCCGTTCAAGATCGTGCGGGAGGAGCCGGTCTCGACCTTCTCGATCGATGTCGACACCGCGTCTTATTCATGGGTGCGCGGGCAGCTGAACCAGAATATCTTGCCGCAGCCCGCCTCGGTCCGCACCGAGGAAATGGTCAACTACTTCCCCTATGACTACGCGGGGCCGAAGGGGACGGCTCAGCCCTTCAGCACCAATGTCTCGGTCATGCCGTCGCCGTGGTCGCCGGGGCGCAAGCTCGTTCGAATCGGGATCAAGGGCTATTCGGTGCACAAGGCGACGCGGCCGCGCGCCAATCTCGTCTTCCTGATCGACACGTCGGGCTCAATGCAGGAGCCGAATAAGCTGCCGCTGGTGAAACGGTCGCTAGAAATGCTGCTCGACGAACTCGACCCGCGCGATACGGTCGCGATCGTCACTTACGCGGGGTACGCCGGGACCGCACTGGAACCGACGCCGGTTAGCCAGAAGGCGAAAATCCGCGGGGTCATCGAGCAACTGGGCGCGGGCGGCGGCACGGCCGGCGCGGAGGGCATCCGCCAAGCCTACAACCTCGCCGAAGCCAATCTCGACCCGAACGGCGTCAATCGCGTGATCCTCGCCACCGACGGCGACTTCAACGTCGGCATCACCAACCAGGAGGAACTCAAGGGCTATATCGAGCGTGAGCGCGGCAAGGGCGTGTTCCTGTCGGTGCTCGGCTACGGCATGGGCAACTACAACGATGCGCTGATGCAGAAGCTGGCCCAGAACGGCAACGGGACCGCGGCCTACATCGACACCCTTAACGAAGCGCGGAAGGCGCTGGTGGAGGAAGCGAGCTCGACCCTGTTCACCATCGCCAAGGACGTAAAGATCCAGGTCGAGTTCAATCCGGCGGCGGTCGCCGAATACCGCCTGATCGGCTACGAAACCCGCCTCCTCAACCGCGACGATTTCAACAACGACAAGATTGACGCGGGCGATGTCGGATCGGGCCAGACCGTTACCGCGCTGTACGAAGTGACGCCGGTCGGGGGCCCGCGGGCGACGGACGAGCTGCGCTACGGGCGGCCGCTGGCAGGCGCAGCGGCAGGCCGTGAGCTCGGCTTCGTCAAGATCCGCTACAAGCTGCCCAAGTCGGACACCAGCCGGCTGATCTCGAGCCCGATCGACGCAAATTCCGAAGTGCGCACCTTTGCGGCTGCGCCCCAGGACGCTCGCTTCGCGGTCGCGGTCGCTGCGTTCGCCGAGTTGCTTCGCGGCGGCAAGCACAGTGGGTCGTTCACTTATGACGACGTGCTGAACATCGCGCAGACGGCGCGCGGGCGTGACGAGTTCGGTTATCGCCACGAGTTCGTCCAACTCGTCCGCGCCGCGAAGAGCGCGAGCACGATCGCCCGGCTCGAGGAGTAGGGAAGGGGGGCCGTCGCCGAAGTTCGGCGGCGGCCTTCGACCGACGGCGGATTGCCGCTATGGAGGGTCCCGATGCCGCCCGACGACCCATTGTCGCTGCCTAATCCGCCGCCGCCGCGGCCGGACAAGCGCGAGGCGGCAATCGCGACGGCGCTGCGGAAGTTCGATGGCGAACCAGAGCCGGCGCGGCCGATCCGGCCCGCCGCGACCGGCGGCTGGTGGGCTCGAAGCCGGCAGCCGCAGTTCGCGATGGGCATGTCGCTCGCGCTGATCGCCGGGATCGGAGTCCCGGCCACGTGGATCGCAATCCAGAATGGCGCGCTCAATCCGCCGAATGAACCATCTTCCCCAGCCGCTTCCCGGTCCGCCGCACCGCCGGCGATGCGCGATACGACCGACGTGCAAGCCGCGACAGCTGCTCCGCCCGAGCCAGCGCAGCCCAACGCCAGGGAGCTATCGGTCTCGGGGGCAGCGGAGCGAAACCCGACGCCACCGCCAGTGGTCGCGAACGAAGCGGACGCCAAGGCGGACGAGGCGCCAGCGGCGCAGCTTGTTGCCGCACCGCCGCCTCCACCTCCAGCTCCGCCGCCACCACCACCACCACCACCAGCTCCAGCACCTGCGCCACCCATGGCGGCGCAGAAATCGGCGGAGGGACTGGCATCTGGGGACATCGTCACTACGGGATCGCGCATCCCCCGTCCGCGCGTCTCAGCGGAGCGGGATCAGGCGGATGCACTGAATAGCCTGCCGATGCGGGAAGCGGCCCCTGCCGCACCGGGTTGGGTGATGCAGGACCGCGCTTACCGGACGTTCCTGACTCAGCTCCAGTCTGCGGTTCGCGCCAATGACCGCGGCGCGGTCGTCAGGCTGGTCGGCTTGCCGCTACGGGTGAATTCGAACGGCACGAGCCAGGTCTATCGCGACGCCGCGTCGGTGAAGCGTGATTACGAGCGCATTTTCACGCCGTCGGTGCGCCAGGCCATCCTCAACCAACGGTTCGAGCGCCTGTTCGGGCGCGACCAGGGGGTAATGATCGGCGATGGCCAGGTGTGGTTCGACCACCGTTGCACCAATGCCAGTTGTTCGCCGCCCGGACCGGTCCGGATCACGGCGATCAATCGCTAGTCGCGCTCCATCCAGTCCGAGAGCGCTTGCGATCGGTCGACCAACGCTGACATTTCCCGGGCGTCGAGTTCGCTCTCGAAGGATACGCCGGACAGGCCGTCGTTCTGCCAACGCACAACCGCCGGCCGCTCGAACGTCCCGCAATCGAGCATGACCGTCGCGCCGTCGCGGAGAGGGGACGGACAACGAAGCTTCGCGCCGCCAGCCGATAAATCGAGAATCTGGACGGAAAAGCGAGCCGTTCCAACCTGTAGGAAGGCCGGCAGCGCCACCGAAACCCGCGGATAAGCACGGCGATCCGCGAACGGATCAGGGTCCTGTCGGGACGGAAGAGGATTCGCTGCCATATTTGCCAGTGGCGATGGGGTACCACGCGGTTGTGTCCAGAGTGTTAAGGCTCAAATCAGCCCCATTGCCCGCATGCTCGTCCGGCCCTCCGCACCAACGATGACATGATCGTGCACCACCACCTTCATGTGCCTACCTGCCTCGACCAGGTCGCGGGTCAGGCGGATATCCTGCTGGCTCGGCGTTGGATCGCCACTCGGATGGTTGTGGACGATGATGATCGCGGTGGCGCCGAGCGCGATGGCGCGGGCAATCACCTCGCGCACGTGGACCGAGGCTTCGTCGACACTGCCCTGCCACAGCGCCTCGTTGGCGAGCAGCATGTTCTTGGCGTTGAGAAACAGGATCCGCACTTCTTCGACGCGCTTGTGGGCCATCGCCGCGTGAAGATATTCCTCGAGCGCGTCCCAGCTCGATAGCACCGATCCACCTTCGATGCGCGTTTCCAACAGCCGAAGGGCGGTGGCCTCGGCAATCTTGAGGGCGCCGATGGTCGGTTCGGTTAGCCCCTTCCGCCTCAACAATGCGATGTTTGCGCCCAACAAAGGCCCGATCCCGCCGAAATCATGCAGCAGCCGCTTGGCAAGCGGTTTGGTATCGACCCGAGGGATACTGAGCGTGAGCAGATACTCGATGAGCTCATAATCGAGCACACCAATGGGCCCAGCTTCCAGGAATCGCTCACGGAGCCGCGCGCGGTGCCCGGCGGTAAGCGGCTCGTCTTCATTGGTAGGGCGCGCGGTCATGCCGTTCCTTCTCGAGGCAACGGACCGAGCGTGGACAATCAACCACAGTTGCGCGCTGCAGAAAAGCGGTCATGCCGCATCTGGAACGGCCTTGGACGGGAGGGGTTAGTAGAAACCGATGGTGGAGCGGCCGGCATTAGAGGAGCCTGAAAGCGACCGGCCGCGTGGCCGCGCGCGGCGCTGGCCGCGCGTCGCCGGGCTCATCGCTGCCGCCGCGATGGCGCTGCTGGTCGTCGCAATCGGTATCCTGTGGATCCAGCGCCGGCCGATCGCGACTCACTATCTGAAAGACGAGTTCGAGCGGCGCGGCGTCCAGGCAACCTACCACCTCGACCGTGTCGGCCTGCGGACGCAGGAGGTTAGCAACCTCGTCATCGGCGATCCGAGGAATCCCGACGTCACCGCCCGCCACGCGATCATCCAGATGCAGCTGAAGCTCAACGGCAGCTTCAAGGTCTATCGCGTCGTCGCGCGCGGGGTGCGGCTGCGCGGGCGCATGGTCCACGGCAAGGTCAGCTGGGGCCAAATCGACAAGTTGCTTCCACCGCCGAGCAACAAGCCCTTCGCGCTCCCCGACATCACGCTCGACATCGCTGACAGCACGATTGCGCTGGCGACCCCGTTTGGACCGCTCGGCGTCGCGCTGGAGGGCAACGGCAAGCTCAGCGGCGGCTTCCGCGGCCGCGCCGCGCTCGCCAGCCCGCGCATGGTCCCGGGCCGCTGCGCCGCGGTGAACCTCCGCGCCAATGTCGCCGTCACGGTGGTTGCGCGCCGGCCGGGCATCGACGGTCCGGTCGTGCTCGACCGGTTCACTTGTCCGGCGAGCCGGTTCGACATCGTCGCCCCGCGGTTCGACGCCAAGGCTCGCTTCAATGAGAGCTTCACGAGCATCGACGGCAGCGGCCGGATGGCGATTGGAACGCTGACCGCCGGTGCCAATGGGCTCGCCGCCTTCACCGGCGAGCTGACCTACAAGGGCCCACTGACCGACGTCCGCGGCAACGTCCGCTTGGCTGCTCAGAAATCGCGCATGGCGACAATTTATGCCGACCGCACCCGCCTCAATGCGCGCTACCGGCTCGGCAGCCGCACGGGGAATTTCACCTTGCTCGGCGATTTCGCGGCGGACAGCGCCAGCCTCGCGCCATCGATGCTCGCTGGCGTGACGCAGCCGCTCGCCGCCGCGGCGAAGACACCGATCGGCCCGATCGCGACGTCGATCGGGGCGGCGATCGACCGCACCGCTCATAACTTCAATGCCGCTGGCCAGCTGCGCGTCGTCAACTTCCCGGGTGGTGGCGCTGTTCGGATCGACAGCGCCGACATCCTCGGCCCCGGCGGCGCCAGGGCACGGGTCGCGGGTGGCAGCGGGGTAACCTACTACTGGCCGGCGGGCGGCCTTCGCATCGACAGCAACATCCAGATGGCCGGGGGCGGGCTGCCCGACGGTCACGTCAGCCTGCGGCAGGCAACGGCAGGCGGTCCGATGAGCGGCCTTGCCGAGATCGCGCCCTACACCGCCCGCGGTTCGCGCTTGACGATGGCGCCAATCCGCTTCGCGGCGGCGCCGGATGGCTCGACCGAACTTCATTCGGCAGCGCAGCTCGATGGGCCATTCCCCGACGGGCGGGTCCAGGCGCTGCGCATTCCGATCGACGGGCGGATCGGGCGCGGCGGAAGCTTCGCCTTCGGTACCAGCTGCGCCGTGGTCAGCTTCACCTATTTGCAGACCGGCGCGCTCCAGCTCAATTCGACGCGGCTGCCGATTTGCCCGGTCGGGCCTGCCATCGTCTCGAAACAGCCCGGCGGCGCCTTGCTCGCCAGCGCGCGCTTCAGCGGGCCGGTGCTCAATGGCCGGCTGGGCAAGTCGCCGCTCAGCGTGCGCGCGGCGGGCGGGCAGATCGTCGGCAAGCAGTTCGGCGTGAACCAGCTCGCCCTGCGGCTCGGCAAGCCTGCATCGCCAATTGCCTTCGATGCCAGCCGGCTGGTTGGCTCGTTCGTCGGCTCGGGCATCAGCGGCACTTTCGGCGGGGGGAAGGCAACGATCGGCAACGTCCCGCTGCTGCTCAGCGAGGCGTCGGGCAAATGGAAGGTCTATCGGGGCGACCTCAGCGTGACGAGCGCGCTGACCGTGTCAGACCGTAACGCGGATCCTCGCTTCTATCCGCTGACCAGCAAGGACGTGCGCTTCACTCTCGCTGGCGATTACGTCCGGGCCAACGGTTCGCTGATGCACGATAGCACGCGCGTCACCGACATCGCGATCGAGCATCGGCTGTCGAGCGGCGCCGGTCACGCGACGCTCGATGTCCCGGGTCTCACCTTCAACGAAGGGCTTCAGCCCGAGGAACTTTCGCGGTTGGCCCAGGGGGTCATTGCGCTGGTCAACGGAACGGTGACGGGCCAGGGCCGGATCAATTGGGACGCCAAGGGCACAGTCACGTCGAGCGGTGACTTCACCACCGCCAACCTCGACCTTGCTGCCCCGTTCGGGCCGGTCGGCGGCATCAGCGGAACGATCCACTTCGACGATTTGCTCGGCCTGACCACCCCGCCGGGCCAGGTGCTGACCGCGAAGTCGATCAACCCCGGTATTCTCGTCGAGGAAGGGGTCATTCACTACCAACTGCTGCCCGACAATCTGGTCAAGATCGAGCGCGGCGAATGGCCGTTCATGGGCGGGCGCCTGATCCTCCAGGAGACCGTGCTCAACTTCAACCGGCCGACCGCCAAGCGGCTGACGTTCCAGGTGGTCGGGCTCGACGCGAAGACGTTCGTCGACACGCTTGGCTTCAAGGAGCTGACAGCGACTGGCAAGTTCGACGGCGTGCTGCCGATGATCTTCGATGAAAATGGCGGGCGGATCGTCGGCGGCCGCCTCGACGCGCAGGAGCCGGGCGGGACCTTGTCCTACGTTGGCGTGGTCAACCGCTCCAACCTCGGCATGCTGGGCAATGCGGCGTTCGATGCGCTGAAAGAGCTGCGCTACCGCTCGATGATCATCCGCCTCGACGGCGACCTCGCGGGCGAGTTCGCGACGCGGCTGACGATCGAGCAGCTCGGCCTTGCTGGCGGCAGCGGCGCATCGAAAATCATCCAGGGCGCATTCAAGAAGGTGCCGTTCCGCTTCAACATCAACATCAAGGGGCCGTTCCGCTCCCTTATTCAGACCGCCAAGTCCTACCGCGACCCGCGCGAGCAGATCGGGACCGTGCTGCCGCGCCCGCTCGAGGCTGTGCCCGGCATCGTCACCGAAGTCCGCCGCCGCGAGGACGAGCAACAGCAGACACAAACCCCGGTCCAGGAGACCGTTACTCCAACCCCACCGACTGAGAGATGAGCATGACCAGAAAAACCATCTACGCCGCAGCCGTTGCGCTGGCCGGGTTGCCGCTGGCGAGCTGCATTTCGGTCAAGACGCCGGAAAAGCCGATCGAGATCAACCTTAACGTTACGATCCGCCAGGAAGTGCTGGTGCGGCTCCAGCGCGACGTCGAGCAATTGATCAACCAGAACCCGCAAGCGTTCCCGCAGAACCAGCCGGCGCAGCCGCCAAAATGATCAGGCCGCTGCTTGCTTTCGCGCTGATCGCGAGTGCGGCGCCCGCGTTGGCGCAGACGCCGGCGCTCGAGGCGGCCCGCGCCGCCGGTGCAATCGGCGAGCGCTATGACGGCTACATCGGCATCGCCGCGCCGGTCTCGCCGCAGGTGCGGAGCCTAGTCGCGACGACGAACATCCGCCGCCGATCGCTCTACAGCACCCTGGCCGGGCGCAAGGGTGTCAGTCCGCAGGAGGTGGGGATCACCGCGGGCTGCCAGCTGCTCGGGCGGGTTCGGGTCGGCGAAGTCTACCTGCTGGCCGAGGGCGGATGGCAACGCCGCGCTCCGGGGCAGGCGCAACCGATCCCATCCTACTGCCGCTGACCGCAGCGGTTGACTAACGCCACCCCCCTTCATAAAGGGTCGGCGCCTTGGCGGTATCGAATTCCGCCATGCTTCTCGTACCCGTCTGACCCGTGGATTTCAGCCGGGGCGACGCACAGGGGAGATGCATGGCAGAGGATGACACCGGCGAGGTCCCGAAGCTTCCACCAGATGCACGGCTCGAATCGCTCGATCGGCGGCTCGACAAACTGCAGCAGGCGGAAGCCGCGAAGAAGGTTCAGGCGCAGGGCGATCCCAATTACCGGATCGGCCAGTTGGTCCTCAGCCACCTCGTCGGCGCGCCTTTTGGCGGCTTTGTGGTCGGGTTTGTCCTGGACAAGTTCCTGGGAACGAAGCCGTGGCTGATGTTGGCGATGTTGTTCCTCGGCTTCGGGGTCGGCGTCATGAATGTCATCCGGATTTCAAAAACGCCGCCGGGTCAGATGCCCGGCCAAGACAGGTAAGAGGAACGCGTGGCCGGTAAGATCGACCCGATGCACCAGTTCACGATCGAACCGATCGTGGGGAGCTTCCAGGGCGGGAATCCGTTCGTCTTCACCAACAGCGCGCTGTGGCTGGTGATCGTCGTCGGCACGATCTACGTGTTCATGCTCGGCGGGATGAAGCGCGCGCTCATTCCCGGGCGCTGGCAAGTCGCGGTCGAGGGCATCACCGGCTTTGTCGACAACATGGTTGTCGGCAGTATCGGGCCCGAGGGCCGCAAATATCTGCCGTGGGTCTTCTCGGCATTCATTTTCATCCTGTTTGCTAATTTGATCGGCTCGATGCCGTTCGGCGTCATTCCGGGCGCTCACCCGTTCACCGTGACGAGCCAGTTCACGATCACCGGCGTGATGTCGCTGATCAGCTTCGCGATCGTGCTCGGCGTCGGCTTCTGGAAGCACGGCCTGCATTTCCTGTCGTTGTTCGTGCCCAAGGACGCGCCGTTCATCTTCAAGCTGTTCATCGCGCCGATCGAGTTCATCAGCTTCCTCGTCCGGCCGTTCAGCCTCGGCCTCCGGCCGTTCATTGCGATGTTCGCCGGTCACGTTCTGCTTGATGTGTTCGGCAACTTCATCGTTCAGGCACTGAATGCCAACAGTCCAGCCGGATACGGGATTTCTTTGCTCTGCTTCCTGTTCGTCATCTTCGTCAGCGCGCTCGAGCTGCTGGTCGGGGCGATCCAGGCCTACGTGTTCGCGCTGCTAACCTCGCTGTACATCAACGACGCAGTCAACCTTCACTAATCGTTCGATTTTTCATTCAAGGAGTTCAATCATGGATCTCGCTTCTGCCAAGCTCATCGGTGCCGGTCTTGCAGCCATTGGCGTCGGCGCCGCCGCCGCCGGCGTCGGTAACGTGTTCGGCTCGTTCCTCGAGAGCGCGCTGCGTAACCCGGCCGCAGCCGACAGCCAGCAGGGCCGCCTGTACATCGGCTTCGCCGCCGCCGAGTTGCTCGGCCTGATGGCCTTCGCCATCGCCATGCTCATCATGTTCGCCTCCTAAGGCGAACGGACGAGTTTAGATGCCGCAACTCGCGCAGCTGTCCGAAGTCGCGCTGTCACAGTTCCTGTGGCTGGCGCTTGGCCTCGGCTTCGTCTTCTTCGTCATTGGCCGTGGCATGGTTCCCAAGATCCAGGCCACGGTGGACGACCGCGAGAAGCGAATCGCCGCCGATATAGACGCTGCGCAACAGGCGCGCGTCGCGGCGGACGAAACGGAAGCGGCCTGGCGGGCGCGGATGGATGCCGCCAGGGCTGAGGCTGCCAAGCTGTCGAACGAAGCCAAGCAGGCCAGCGCACGGGAAACCGAGGCCAAGGTCAAGAAGGCGGCCGACAAGCTGAACCTGAAGCTCGAAGCGTCGGAGGAAAGCATCCGCACGGCGCTCGCTGCGGCGCGTAGCGAGATTCAAGGCATGGCCGCTGAGGTCACGCAGGACCTCGTCAACCGCCTGACCGGGATCAAGGTCGACAGCAAGGACGCAGCGGCGGCGGTGAAGGCGGAAATGAATGGCTGAGCAGCAGACGACCGAAACCGTCGGTCACGAGCCGGCGGTTGAACATGAGCCGACCGTCCTCGGGATTTTCGATCCCGGCGCGATGGTCGCGTTTGCGATGCTGGTCGTGTTCGTGGTCTTCATCTGGAAGAAGGTGCCGGCAGCCATTGGCCGGGCACTTGACGACAAGATCCGGTTGATCCGCGATCAGCTCGCCGAGGCCGAAGACCTGCGGAAGGAAGCGGAGGCGCTGAAGGCCGAGTATGAGAAGAAGGCGAAAGCGGTCGACAAGGATCGCGCGGCCCTGCTCGAACGCGCCAAGCATGAAGCGGATGAGATCGTCGCCAAGGCCAAGACCGACGCCGAGGCGCTGATCGAGCGTCGCACGCGCATGGCCGAGGACAAGATCGCGGCCGAGGAGCGCGCCGCGGTCGAGGAGTTGCGCTCTTTTGCGGCCGGTGCCGCAGCCCGCGCCGCCGCCCGGCTCATCGCCGAGCGGCACGACGCGGCGACGGACGCCAAGCTGGTCGATCAGGCGATCGGCGAGATTACCGCGCGCTAGCGCGGCTTACTGCTGGTGCTGGCCGCTTGGCTGGCTGATCCCAGCGAGCGCCTGCGACGCCGATTGGCCGTCGCCATCGCGGCTGAGGTCGCCAAGGCTGACGATCCCGCACAGCTTCTCGTCACCGTCGATCACGGGAAGTCGGCGCACCTGCGCTTCACTCATCTTCGACGCGATGGTCGACACATCGTCGTCCTCGCGGGCGGTGATGCAATCTTTGGTCATGAGCTCACTGACCGGCGTGTCCGGCCCGTTGCCCTTGGCGACGCCGCGCACGGCGATGTCGCGATCGGTGATCATGCCGACCAGCCGCTCGCCATCGGTCACCGGGATCGACCCGGAATCGGTACTCAGCATGAAATTGGCCGCTTCCTTCGCGGTCTGATCGGGGCTGATGGTCTGGACCTCGCGGGTCATCACGTCGCTGACTTTCATGGGTCGTCTCCCTCGAATTACGACCACAGAACGAGCAGCCTCGGTGCAAGTGCCGCGCTTAGGGCACATTCTCCGTCAGGAGGTCGTAGGTCGCGACCAGTTCGTCCTTCTGGTTGAAGACTTCGACCGCCCATTTGACCTGACCGGTCTCCTCCGACTTGATCGACTTGGCGCGGATCGTCAGCTCCACACGAAGCGAATCACCCGGGTAGAGCGGGGTCAGGAAGCGCAGGTTCTCGAGGCCCGTATTGGCCAGCACCGGACCTGGATCGGGCCAGACGAACAGGCCGGCGGCGAAGCTCAGGATCAGGTAGCCGTGCGCGACCCGCCCCTCGAAAATCGGTGAGGCCTTGGCCGCCTCCTCGTCCATGTGGGCGTAGAATTTGTCGCCGGTGAACTCGGCGAAATGCTCAATATCCTCGATCGTGACCGTGCGCGGCTCAGTCTTCCACGTATCGCCAATATGAAGCTCGCTCATTTTGAGCGTGAACGGATGGACGTCGACGAAATGCTTGGGCGCGCCGGGCACATATTGCTCGGTGATCGCGGCAATCTTCGCCGGCGACGACTGGATAGCGGTGCGCTGCATGTAATGCTTCACGCCGCGCACCCCGCCCATCTCCTCACTGCCGCCGGCGCGGCCCGGCCCGCCATGGACCAGCACCGGCAGCGGCGAGCCGTGGCCAGTCGATTCGGCGGCGTTGGTGCGGTCGATTACCAGCATCCGGCCGTGGAAGGCGGCGGCGCCCTGGACGAAGTCGCGCGCCGCATCGGGCGAGTGGGTGAACAGCGACAGCGCCAGGCTGCCCTTGCCGCGATTGGCCAGTGCGATCGCGTCGGCCAGGTCCGCATAGGGCATGATGGTCGAGACCGGCCCGAACGGCTCGCAATCGTGGACCGCGTCATTGCCCCACGGATCGTCGCTGCGGAGCAGCACCGGTGGGAGGAATGCGCCGCCCGCAACAGCTGGCTCGGCGTTTGGATCGCCCGCCACGATCCGCGCGCCCGCGGCTTCCAGCTCGGAAATCTTCGCCCGCACGTCGTCGCGCTGGCTGAGGCTGACGAGCGCGCCCATGCGCGTGTCCTCGGCGCGCGGATCCCCGACCTTGGTCTTCGCCAGCCGTTGGCTAAGCGCGTCCTGCACCGCATCCAGATACTGGGCCGGCGCCATGGCGCGGCGGATCGCGGTGCATTTCTGTCCCGCCTTAACCGTCATCTCGGTCGCGACTTCCTTGATGAACAGGTCGAACTCGGGTGTTCCCGGCGCGGCGTCAGGGCCCAGCAGCGAAGCATTGAGGCTGTCCTGCTCGGCGACGAAGCGCACCGACTCGCGTACCACCGTCGGGTGCGTACGAAGCTTCAGCGCGGTCGACGCCGAGCCGGTGAAGCTGACCACGTCCTGGCCGGTGAAATGGTCGAACAGGTCGCCGACGCCGCCGACGATCAGCTGGATCGCGCCCGCGGGCAGGACATTCGCCTCGATCATGACCCGGAACGCGGCCTCGCACAGGTAGGCGGTCGCGGAAGCCGGTTTCACGATCGCCGGCACGCCGGCGAGCAGGGTCGGCGCGAGCTTCTCCAGCATCCCCCACACCGGGAAGTTGAACGCGTTGATGTGCACCGCCGCGCCCTGGAGCGAGGTGTAGATGTGCTGGCCGACAAAGGTGCCCTGCTTGGACAGCGGCTCGATCTGCCCATCGAGCAGCACGTGCGCGTCGGGCAATTCCCGGCGGCCCTTCGACGAGAAGGAGAACAGCGTTCCCGCACCGCCCTCGATGTCGATCCAGCCGTCCTTGCGCGTCGCGCCCGTCAAATAATTAAGTTCGTACAGCTCTTCCTTGCGGGCCATGATGGCAAGACCCAGCGCCTTCACCATCCGCGCGCGCTCGTGGAACGTCAGCTTGCGCAGCGCCGGTCCGCCAACCTCGCGGGCGTGGCGGAGCATCGCTCCGAAATCGACGCCGCCGGAACCGGTCAGCGCCACCGGCGCGCCGTCGATCGCGCTGACGATCTCGACGAGGCTGCCGTCCCCTGCGATCCAGCGATCCCGTTCGTAATTCAGCAATTGCGCGGTTTTCATCGGCCTACCGTGTTTTCCAGAACAGCACCGCCTCAATGGCGGCGAACGCGAAGATTACAATCGCGGCGCCGACGCTCCCGGCGACATCGGCGCCGATCCGTGCCGCGACGTAGAGCAGCATGATTAGGCCGATGGCCATGCTCGGCGCTCCAAGCCCGCGGAGCGCAGCGCTGCGGTGATAACCGAGCCAGAAGGCAAAGCGGTTGAGCAGCCACACCGCCGTGGTTGCCGGCAGCGCGCGCATCGCTGAACCATTGTCGAGATAGACTGCCAAGCCAAACAGGCCGACGAGGAAGACGACCGTCTGCTCAAGCGTGTTCTGCAGGTAACGCAGATTGATTGTCAGGCGTTTGGTCTCGTGGCCCTGGAGGGGGTCGAAGGCGTTGGTCTGGAGCCGCTCGTGGGCGACTGCTTCCACTGCAAGCACCACGCCGAACAGCGTGACGATGGCCGCGCATTTGAGCGCGACGACCATGCGGGCGGCGAGTTCCTCCATTCCAACCAGCGGCGGTAAGGCCCGGTCGATCGCAAACCACAGCAGCAGGCTAAGCGCCACCGAGCTGGCGATCGCCGCCATCCCCGTTCGTCGTTGTCCTTGCCATCCGGCTTTACTGGCCATCTTGGCCCCTTAGAAGAAACGCGGCGCGAATGTGAGGGGATGATGATGATCGATCCGGTCCGGCCAATCGAGCTTGCCGACATCGAGGCCGCACGGGAGCGAATTTCGAACACCGTGCTGCGGACGCCGCTGGTCAAGATCGACACCGGCGACCGGCGCGACATCCGGCTCAAGCTCGAGAACCTTCAGCCGACCAACGCCTACAAGATCCGCGGCGCGAGCAATGCCGTGGCCAGGCTCTCGGACGCCGAGCGCGCGAAGGGCGTATGGACGATCAGCGCCGGCAACGCGGGGCAGGGCGTAGCCTACGCCGCGCGCAGCTATGGCGTGCCGTGCACCGTCGTCGCGATCGAAACCGCGCCACAGACCAAGCTCGACCGCATGCGCGCGCTCGGGGCACAGATCGTGCCGGTGTCCTACGAGCGCGCCTGGGTGGCGGCCGAAACCCATGAGTTTCCGGGACTCGACGCGACCTTCATCCACCCGTTCGACAATCACGACTTCATCGCCGGCCACGGAACCATGGGGCTCGAAATCCTCGAGGATTGCCCGGACGTGGCGACGGTCATCTGCGCGATCGGTGGCGGCGGGCTGATCACCGGCGTCGGGAGTGCCCTCAAGGCGAAGAAGCCGGACGCGAAGGTGCTGGGCGCCGAGCCGCAGACGGCGGCGCCTTATGCGCTGTCGCTGCGCGAAGGCGGACCGCGCAAATTCGAGGCCTGGCAGGCGAGCTTCGTCGACGGCGCCGGCGGCAAGAGCGTGATCGAGCGCATGTGGCAGCGGATGCGGCCGGTCACCGACGGTGCGATCACGGTCACGCTCGACGAGACGGCCAGTGCGATGCGCCTGATCGCCGAAAAGTCGCGGACGATTGCGGAAGGGGCGGGCGGGCTATCCCTTGCCGCCGCGCTTCACGAGTCGTCGCTTGAAGGTCCGATTGTCTGCGTGGTGTCGGGCGGTAACATCGACCTCGCCAAGTTCGCGGAACTCGTCGCCTAGGTTTCAGGCGCCGTCCCGTTCGCGCAAATATGCCGCCGCCGCGAGATCCTGCGCGACGTGGCCGAGCGACTTGTAGATGGTGATCTGCTCGTCATCCTCACGCGCCTCGACGCGGCCGGCGAGGACTTCTCCGATCTCGGCGATCACATGACCATCGTCGACCAGGCCGGCGTCGCGCGCGACCGCCAGCTCCGCGCCCTGGGCCAGCACGCCGGGCCGATAATCGGCGACGTAACGCG
>Ga0268266_10002338_pt1 | contig 20511 bp, 11 predicted proteins | sample KBSS13metaG_FD_190356 | JGI IMG/M metagenome (GOLD analysis project Ga0268266, IMG submission 190356) | Switchgrass rhizosphere microbial communities from Kellogg Biological Station, Michigan, USA - KBS S1-3 metaG (SPAdes) (version 2) | ecosystem: Host-associated > Plants > Roots > Rhizosphere... | reverse complement strand
TTCCGGCGTAGGTACGAAGAACTACACCTTCTGCTGGGGTATGGGCGGAGAGAACCAGGTGTACGACGATATGGACGCTGTAGCGATTACGGAGCTTCGATAAAACAATGAGTGATTCGACAAGTTTAAAGGTTCGCAAAAAAGAAGAGTGTAAGTGGGATCTGGTCAGCCTGGGCGAAGTGATGCTTCGTCTAGATCCGGGCGACGTTCGTGTCGCGACGACGCGGCAGTTTCAAGTCTGGGAGGGCGGTGGCGAATATAACGTCGCTCGCGGTCTGCGCCGCTGCTTTGGTCTGAAAACAGCGATCGTCACCGCGCTTGCCGACAATCCGGTCGGCCGCCTGGTCGAGGACCTGATGAACCAGGGCGGTGTGGACCAGAGCCACGTTCAGTGGGTCAAGTACGACGGCGTCGGCCGCACGGTACGCAACGGCCTTAACTTCACGGAACGCGGCTTTGGCGTACGCGCTGCGTTGGGCTGCTCGGACCGCGGCAACACCGCCGTCAGCCAGCTGAAGCCGGGACAGATCGACTGGGACGAGATCTTCGGTAAGGAAGGCGCCCGCTGGTTCCACACCGGCGGCATCTTCTGCGCACTGAGCGAGACCACCCCCGAGGTCTGCAAAGAGGCCCTGATGGCTGCCCGCAAGCATGGCGTCATCACCAGCTACGACCTCAACTACCGTGACTCTCTCTGGAAGTCGATCGGCGGCAAGGCCAAGGCGACTGAGGTCAACCGCGATATCGCACAGTACGTCGACGTGATGATCGGCAACGAAGAGGACTTCACCGCAGCACTCGGCTTCGAGATCGAGGGCGTCGGTGACGACCTCGGTGAGCTGGACTCGGCCAACTTCCGCAAGATGATCGAGAAGGCAGTTGCGACCTACCCGAACTTCAAGGCCGTTGCTACCACACTGCGCCATGCGAAGACGGCAAGCGTCAACGACTGGGGCGCGGTCTGCTACTACGAGGGCAAGTTCCATGAAGCGCGTCCGATGCCTGACCTCGAGATCTTCGATCGCGTCGGCGGTGGTGATTCTTTCGCTTCGGGTCTGATCTATGGCTTCCTGAACGAGAAGGGTGCGGACTGGGCCGTGAATTGCGGTTGCGCTCACGGCGCGCTCGCGATGACAACACCCGGCGACACCACGATGGCGACCTTTGATGAGGTGCAGCGCGTGATGAAGGGCGGCGGCGCTCGCGTTCAGCGATAACCGGGAACTTTTCAGAAATAGGCCCGGTCGATGAAGTTCGGTCGGGCCGCAAGACTTAGGAAAGCGAGTAATTCAAATGACTAAAGCCGCGGTGTTGGTTTCGTTAAAACAGATTGGACTGGTTCCGGTGCTTCGCGCCGAATCGGTTGAGAAGGCGCTGGCACTGGCCGAAGCGATCGCTGCTGGTGGCGTCACGGTGCTCGAGATCACGATGACGGTCCCTGGCGCGATTCAGGTAATGCGCAAGCTGGCTGAGCAGCGCCCAGACATCCTGATCGGCGCGGGCACGGTGCTCGATGCCGAGACGGCACGCGCCTGCATCCTCGAAGGTGCGAAGTTCGTGGTCAGCCCGGCGCTGAATGTGAAGACCATCGAGATGTGCCATCGCTACTCGATCGCTGCACTTCCTGGTGCGCTGACTCCGACCGAGGTTGTCAACGCATGGCAAGCCGGCGCCGACGTGGTGAAGATCTTCCCAGCCAGTGCAATGGGCGGAGCGAAGTACCTCAGCTCTTTGAAGGCTCCTCTGCCCCAGGTGGAGATGATTCCGACCGGCGGAGTCTCGTTGGATACGGCGAAGACCTTCCTCGATGCCGGAGCGTTTGCGCTTGGCGTCGGTGCAGATCTGGTGAATACCAAGGCTATGGCCGAGGGTAAGCCTGAGATCGTCACCGAGAGCGCGAAGAAGTACCTCGCGATCGTGAAGGAATATCAGTCGAAGTTAGCCTGAGTCCTGTTGAAATCAGGTAGAAAGATTTCGGTACAAATAAGAAGGGCCTGGGTGATGTTCCCAGGCCCTCTTTGCTGTCTTTGTACAGGTTAGAAGTGTAAGCGCAGTACGAACTCCATGGTGCGAGGATCGGTAGTGCTGGTGACTTGTCCGAAGGCGTTGTTGAATGTTCCATCGGTATTGAAGTTGGGGTTATATGTTCCGTCGCTCTTCTGACCGCCCAGAGCAGGAGCTGTCGAGCCGCCAATCACAAAGGGCGACAGGTGGTTCGGAGCGTTGAACATCTCAGCACGAAACTCCATTCCGATCTGTTCGTGGATTGCAATATTCTTCTGCAGGGCTACATCCCAGTTATTGAACAGCGGTCCTTTGATGGCATCGAAGCCAAGATTTCCGTAGGTTCCCGGGGCCGGAGCACGGAAGGCAGCCGGGTTCAGATATTGTTTTCCGTTACCAGCATGAGAATAAGGGTCGCCAACCAGGTTCGGGCGTTGCGCAACGCTGGCTGTTGTGACCAGGTTGCCTGCAACCGACAGGCCGGAGGGTTGAATGACGTTGATCGGCAGGCCATTTGCGATACGGGTAATGCCCGAGAGCTGCCAGCCGCCGATGGCCTGTTTATACCACTCGTGCTCCTTCTGCCAGAACGGGATGGGATAGACATAGCTGGCGACGAAGATCTTCGGCTGGTTGTAGTTGGCCGGACCGTAGTCGGCGTGAAGATTGGTACTGTCCTGAGGCTGGTAATCGAAGGTTGAGCCGTTTGTTAAGGCCTTCGACCAGGTCCAGGACACGGTGGCAATGCCGCTCGTACCAAAGCGGGACTGCACGCGTACCTGCATCGAGTTGTAGTTCGCTTCTGCGCCGTTGGTGTACTGGTAGATTTCGCCGTATCCCTTGTAAGGACGCAGTGCGTTGCGCTGCGTGATGGTTGGATTGGCCTGCTCAGTGCCGGCAGGCGCCTGATTGAGGTTTTTGCGATAGGTGAGGTTCGAGGAGTTCGAGCCTACGTAGTTAATTTCAAAGGAGGTGTTGTTGAGCAGCTTCTGTTGTATGCCCAGGCTGTAGCTGTGAATCCGTGGCGGTGCGAGGTTGCGTGCCGCCGAATTGCCAATGTTCGTCGGCGCTGAGCTGATGCCGATGCTTCCCAGAGTATCGGCATTGCCCGCGCTGGCGAGGTTGGCGACTGCAGTAAAGGGAAGCTGCGAAGCCGCACCGTAGATGTAATTCCCTTCGACGCGTTCGTAGGAGATGCCGTAGCCGCCATGCAGAACCGTCTCCTGCCTGCCGCTCACGTCATAGGCAAATCCGACGCGCGGAGCGAAGGTGTTGTAGACGGTGTTGATAAGGCCGGAGGGCAGATTGTGAAACAGCGCCTGCACCTGTGGGTTGTTGTAGACCGACGGAGCGACGACTTGTTTGGATTTATCTGAGAATCCGGTACCGGGCAAAACCAGGCCATTGTACGGAGAAGGATTGGAGGTGATGACACCGCTTATCGGGCTAACAGTCGCAGCCTTCGCCGGGTCATAGGAGTTGGGATCGAAGAAGGCGGTGTTGTTAGGCCAGCTGTAGATCGGCGGCATGTACTGCCAGCGCAACCCCACGTTTAAGGTAAGCCGGCGATTCACGGTCCAATCGTCCTGCGCGTAGGTCTCGAACTGCATGAAGCGAGCTTGAATCTGTGGGATGTTGCTGCCCTCAGTGTATTGGGCGAAGTTCCCTTGTACGAGATTGCTGAGCGTCTGTGCGGTAGAAGGCGCCGAGAAGGTGAAGGCGCCGTTCAACTGCGGCGGAGCCGTCTGATTCTTGCGCGCCCGCCAGAAGTATGCTCCGACTTTCAATGTGTGATTGCCCAAGACACGCGAGAAGTCATCCTTCATCGCATAAATCCGTTGGTAGTTATCGAACTGCCGGGGAGTTACGCCGGGATTACCAAACCCGCTCAGTGTGATCTGCGGGATCATGGGCGAGGCGTTGTATAGAGTGGCGTATGTTATGCCGTAGTCGGAGCGGTTGATGGACCTGTTGCCGAACTGTGGATTTGCCCGAATGTTTCCACCCTCATTGATGATGTTTCCGGAGTAGGAACCTACCGCTGTGTTGACGGTCTTCGCGTCGAAGGTGTGGGTCCACGATACGGAGCTTGTAAGGCCGGGGATGGTTCGGTCATAGATGACGAAGTTGGTCGGATTGCCGACGTTCAACGTATTGTCGTGAACGAAGTGGCCGCTGATCATGTTCTTCTCGTTCAGGTTGTAGTCGATCTTAACCACATACTCTGACTGGTTGTTGTTGCCGAGTTGGAGATAGCTATAGTTACCGCTTGGGTCCTGCAATACCGATGAAGCGAGAGCGCGGCCGGTTGCGGTCGACGGTCCGGTGTTGATTGCGTTCTGGATAGCCGCTGGTGTTGGAACGGTCACGTTGGTTACGGTCGAGGTACGCAGGCGCTTGTACTCCTGCGCGGCAAAGAAGAAGAGCTTGTCCCGGTTCTTATTGAAGAGACCGGGGATCCAGATCGGGCCACCGATGGTGTAGCCGAAGTCGTTATAGCGCAACGGAGGTTTCACGAGCCGCTGGGTCGGTGGGATGCTGAGAGCGCGGAAGGGGTAGGCCTGAATCGCATCGTTGCGGATGTACTCGTACACGTTGCCGTGGAAGTCGCGTCCGCCGCTCTTGATTGCGACGGAGACGGTTGCACCTGAGGTGCCGCCGTAGCTGGCGTCGTAGCTGGATGCGACGTTACGGAACTGCTGCAGCGAGTCGGGTGAGATGTTGACGAAGTTGTTACCGCCGCCGCCGTTATCTTTGTTGTCGACGCCATCGATGAAGTAGTTCGCCGAGTCGGTGCGGATACCGTTGACCGACTGAGAGCTCCCGCTGACACCGTAGGTCCCGAAGAGGGCGAAACCGCCCGCGATCGTCTGTGATACGCCGGGTTGCAGTGTCAGGAGCTGAATGTAATTGCGGCCGTTCAACTGGATCTGGGTGGCTTCTGTGCTGGTAATGACACCGCCGATTTCGGCGGTTGTAGTCTGGATCGGGACGATGCCGGCTTGTACCTCAACGGATTCGGTGGCCTGGCCAACGGCAAGCTGCACAGGAACGTCGGGTTTGCCTCCGATGTCGACGTTGACTCCAGCTAATACCGACTTCTTGAAGCCATTCGCGGTGGTCGTAATCGAGTAGACGCCCACGGGAATGTTGAGGACGGTGAAGTTGCCATCGGCATTGGACTTCACGGTGCGGTTAGCACCGGTGGCCTCGTTGGTAACGACGATGTCCGCGTCCGCCACGGCGGCCCCGGTAGGATCGGTGACGGTTCCCGTAATCTGCTGTCTATCCATCGATTGGCCGAAGGCCAACCCAGCGGACGAAAAGATCAGGAAAAACGTGATGACGTATAACAGGCGCTTCATTACGACCCCCTAAAGTTCAAATGGGTGGATCTCTCGCAACACCAGAAGACGTGCCCCTTCCCTGGCGGCAACGTTCCAGCTATGCATTTTGTATTTATTACGCGAGCGAAAAAATATACAGGTGAGGGTAGAAGTGTCAAACAAATAATTGCAGGTGGCTAGGCATAATGTGTGCAAATCCGAGGCTATTTGCGAAAATCTCAACGAACGCACAGATGAAGGAATTCTCGTTGCGTAGATTAAATTCGAATAGAAACATAATCTCCGCTGAACAGTGACAAACGGCAGCGGCGACGCATGGCTCTCTGCTAGAACCTACGGTGGTGGGCTGCGCTGGATGGGCGGTCGGGATTCGATTTACTCGATTCCCCAGCAACGTTCTTCCCGAAGAGATCGAGCGAGTGACGATGGAGTTCTCTTCTGAGCTGACTCTGGATCTGGGTGCCCCCGTCATTTTTTGTGCAAAGTCTTCCAAGATTTGGACTTAGGCTTGGACCTCCCTCTATTGAGAGGACAGAAAACAGAAAAGCCCCGAACGCGATAGTCCGAGGCTTTCCTGTGGTTCTATCTCTATTTTAGTGGTTGGAAGGGAACTGATCGGCAGTTTGAATCTTGTTTGGTTTGTGAGAGATACAAGGGATTTGGGATTGACAGGCCTTTCCGCTGGCGCCCGGGTTACAAAGGGTGTCGACCGCAAATGATAAGACCGCTGCCATTGTGGGTGGCAGCGGTCTGGTTTTGTCTGGTTCAGGGCAGGTTAGAAGGAGGCTCGGAGCGAGAGCTGGATCTGACGGTTTGCTCCGATGCCGACCTGATTGCCGACGGTGCTGGAGTAGAGTCCCCATGCTGAGCCGGCAGTCGATTGTGTGAAGGGCGTACCAGGCTGCGGACCTGACACAGTGACAGCACCGGTTGTCGGGTTCTGGGTAACTGTCGCGAGGGCCTGGTTGAGACGCACTGTTCCTGGATTGGCGAAGTTGGGGTGGTTGAGGACGTTGTAGATCTCCGACCGGAACTCGATATAAGAGCGCTCAGTCATGTGGAACTGCTTGGAGAGTGTCAGGTCGAGTTGAGCCAGATTGGGACCACTGAGGTTGTTGCGGCGGAAGTTACCGAACGTGCCGGGCGCCGGAGTAGAGAAGGCGGCGGGGTTCAGGAAGTTATAACCGGTCTTCTGGAAAGGATTGACTCCGGCAACGACATTCGGACGGCGGATGTTGCGGCTGTTACCACCGCCGGGTGTATTGACGACGGCCGTGCTCAGGACCCTGCCGCTGACGACGACGGGCGAAGCGAAGGTCTGTCCGGCGTACGGGGTTCCGGGGTTGCCGACGTAGGCGATATCGGGACGGGTGATCAGCACATCGATGGGAACACCACTGCGGAAGTTGGTGATGCCGCCGATCTGCCACCCACCGGCGATGATGTCCATCGGACCGGAGAGGCTATAGTTTCGCCCCTTGCCGAAGGGCAGGTCATAAAGGAGGTTGACGTTGAGGGTGTGGCGGATATCGAAGATCCCGCGACCATACTCAGGCATGCTACCGAAGGTCTGGAGGGGAGCCTGCGAGGTGGTGGCTTCATTGGAGCCGGATGAGGTTCCAAGCTCCTTGGCCCAGGTGTACTGCGCGCCCAGAGAGAGGCCCTTGGAGAAGCGGCGTTGAAGCTGGGTCTGCAGTGCGTTGTACGTGTCGGTGCCGCCGGAGGTCTTGTAGTCGACTTCGGCGAAGCGGCCACCGAACTGGCGGACTGCGGTGCCGACGCCGGTGGTTGGGTTGGTGGTGGCGCTGGTGATGAGGTTGGTGATGGAGCGCAGGAAGAGATTGCGTCCCATGGATCCGACGAAGCCGACCATCAGCTGCACATCGCCCGGAAGCTTCTGCTGGACGGAGGCGGTGTAGGTGGTGACACGCTCAGGGATGTGATAGTTCGGAGCATAGGCGCGCGGCTGGTAGCCGAGCGTGGGGCTGTTGATGTCGTAACCGGCGTAGACATCGGTGGCCGGGTTGATGGGATAGACCTTGCCGGAGGTGAAGGTACGGGTGACGCGATCATTGGCTTCAGGCTGGATCTGATCCTCGGTCTGACCGGGACCGTAGAAGACGCCGCCGCCGATGCGAAGGACGGTATCGCCGTGCATGGAATCAGGCGCCCAGGTGAGAGCGAGGCGCGGACCCCAGTTGTTCTTCGAGCTGGCGTACCAGTCGCCGGAGAACTTGGGATAGATGGTGCCGGCGTTCATGTCGAAGACGACGTTCTTGTTGCGAGTTTCGTACAGCGGTGAGTAGTACTCGTAACGCAGGCCGTAGCTGAGGGTCAGGTTCGGACGTAACTTCCACTCGTCCTGTGCGTAGCCGATGTAGTAGGTCTGTTTGACGTGGGCGTTGCCGCTGAGACCGGTGAAGGGGCTTAGGTCGCTGAGATCGCCGAAGAACTGGATCTGCGACGGCGTGTTGGTGAGGAAGGTGCTGACGTTCTGATAGGTGTAGGTCGTGCCGCCGAGCTGGTTGTTGTAGAGCCCGAGAGGACGAATCTCCGCACCGAACTTCAGGTTGTGGTTGCCCTTGAGGACGGACAGATTGTCGATGTAGGAGTAGGTCTGTCCGGTGTAGGGAGCGCCGACGCCGTTGAACGAGCTGGAGAGCGAGATGAGTGCACCAACGTTGGTGAGGCCGCCGACGGCGATTCGGGTGCGGCTGAGATCGGCGCTCGGGCTGGAACCCGGAATGCCGAGAACGCGCATGTAGATGCCGTTGTAGCCGAACTTGGTCTCGTTGAAGATATGCGAGTTCCACATCTGCGTGAGAGCGACGATGCCGTTTTGGGGAACCGAGACCTGACCGAACTGGCTCAGTGAGGCATCCTGAATCTGGGTGGAGTTGCCCTGGTCGCGGTTGTAACGGGCGTAGAGGCTGAAGCGGTCGTTGATGTGGTAGTCGAAACGGAGCATCCCGAAGTCTTCCTGGATGCTGTTGGTGCCGATGGTGGTGACGGTCTGTTGGAGCACACCGGGCACGGACGGGTTGGGATCGGCAGGGAAGGCTGCCAGCAGCGGATAGATGGGGCTGTTGGGCGAAACCTGCGACCTGGCGAAGTTGGAGAGGGTGGCCTGAGAGTACGGTGCGGCCCAGCGCTGGCGGAGGCCCTCGTAGATGCCGAAGAAGAAGAGCTTGTCCTTAATGATGGGACCGCCGAAGGAGCCGCCGAACTGATTGAGGCGGAACTTCGGATTACCGGCGACTGGATTGGTTGCGCTGGCGCGACGGTTGAAGGCGTTGCGGGCGTCAAAGAAGTCGTTACGGACATACTCGAACGCGGAGCCATGGAAGTTATTGGTTCCGGATTTGGTGATGAAGCTGATCTGGCCACCGGTACCGGTTCCCATCTCGGCGGGATAGCTGGAGGAATCGATACGAAACTCCTGCACCGCCTCGAGAGACTGCTGGAGACGGAAGAGGGAGCCGAGCTCGCCGTTGAGGTTGCCGGGCGTAGTGTCGATGATCGAGGTGGCCTCGATACCGTCCAGGCGAATGATGTTCTGTTCGACGGCGCGACCAGAGAAGCGGATGTCGCCGAAGGTGCCCGAGCCGGAGTTGGTTGCGCCGGGAACGAGGAGGTAGAGTTGCGAGATCTGGCGACCGTTGATGGGCAGATCTTCGATCTCACGAGCGCTGACGTTGCCGCCGATTTTGGCAGACTCGGTATCGAGGGAAGCTGTGCCCGATTCGACGGTGACCATGGTCTGTGCGCCCTCGACATCGAGGGTGAAGTTGCGGCTGATCTCCTGACCTACCTGGAGAGTGATGCCTTTTGCCTGAAGTGTCGAAAAGCCGGTGTGAGAGATCTCAAGCGTGTAGGTGGCGGGTGGGAGTTGGACGAGAGTGAACTGCCCTGAGTTGTTGGTTGTGGTTGTGCGCTGGCGGCCGGTGTTCTCATCGGTGAGGGTAACGTTGGCGTCGGCAAGAACGGATTCGGATTTATCTGTGAGGAAGCCTGTGATGCTTCCTGTTGTGGTCTGTGCAAAACTCTCGGATAGGAATACAAGGAGGACTACTAACAAATATTTGATTTTCATGGGATCCTCTGATCGAGTATTGGGAGTCTCTATGAAAATCGTGTTAGTTTTCGATGAACAGCAGAACTATTCGGTAGTCAGTGTGTCTAAAATGGCCATTTTCTCCGGATTTGTTAACAGACGATGAAACGATGGTGGCGAAGGATCGTGTGTTGGCTCCGAACTACGGGCGAGGACGCGTGACCCAGAGGAGTGGCTGCCGTATGGGAAAGGTTCGATCGAGCTCGGGATTGGATGTGTCAGGCGGAAGTGTGCGCCAGGTTTCGGCGTATTCGGGGCGGCTGTAGGCACGGGCGGCGAGCAAGAGGGCTGGGCGACGCAAAGGGAGCTCGGTGAAAAAGGCGGAGTCGGCCCTGTAGGGCCACGAGTTGCGGTGCGCGATGAAGGGATAGAGTCGAGCGACGGCGACTCGCATGCCGGGGCCATCCTGTAGCTCATAGCTCCAGACGCTTTCGAAGCGGGTGGAGAGCAGGTCGCAGGATGCGGCGAGCATATCGAGAGTGAATAGAGTATTTCGATAGGGATCGGGCGTGGTGAGCTCACGAGGGAAGGTCCCGTCGAAGGTGATCTGCGCGCGGATAGTGGAAGAACGAAACTGGTGGCGCAGCGTGGTGAGAGCGGAGTCGTCCTTGAGATTGAGCCGGGCGCAGGCGGCGGCCTGAAGCATCCATGAAGCCCCGTTGTGATCGCGCATGTCACGAGCGAGACCGGCCATACGTGAGTTATTGAGCCAATCGAGATAGTGAGTGAACCACTGAACGAGAGCTGCCAGATCGTTGGAGGGGAGCGCCTCGGAGTTTGAGAGAAAGAGGAAGGACTGAGCGACCTCGACGAGATGGACAGCTTCTATGAGACCTTCAGGACGACCGGTCTTTGCGGGCGGGATGGTCTGCGCGTATTCGAGACTGGGAGTCATGGAGGTCTCAGGAGAGAGGAACCATGCGTGAAGGTGGGCTATTGCCTGGCGGGCGTAGCGTTCGTCTTTCGTGATGACGTAGGCCGAGGTGAGCGCGGGAACGATATGAGCGAGTGAGAGGACCGCATCGCGGTGGGCTGTGAAGGTGCCCGGCTCAGAGTAGAAGTCGTGCGGAGTTCCGGGAGAGTTAGGAGCCGGCAGTGTTGTAAGGGGGGTGGGGGGCTGGGTGAGATAGCGGTCAGCAGCTGAGAGGATCCGATCATGGTCGATCACAGCAACATTAGGACGGGTAGGAGTGCCAGAGTCAGGGGTCTGTGCAGGCAGCTGGGAAGAGAGCAGAAGGGCTGTGGTTTGAGAGCAGAAGGACCTGCGTGTGATGAACATGGCTGCGACCCTTGGGCGGAAGGGTATCACGAAGGAGGAGTCTTGGAAGGAGCTACTGGACTAACGAATGTGCCGGAACCCGCGTCCAACTAAATTGAGCATGGATTCCGCCGTATCTGAATGGTATGGTGAGAGGTGATGATCCTGAACTTCGCCGAAACGAGACAGGGACGGGCGGCACGCAGCGCTGGAATGGTGTTGTGCCTGCTTGTGCTTGTGTTTGCGTTTGCGGCAAAGTTGTCATGGTACCAGCCCAAAGATGTTGCGATGGGATCGCTGACTTCGAGCAAGATGTGGCAGCACGAGGCGAAAGTTGCCGATGCGATGCTGTCAGCGCCTGAAGATTCAGGATCCGTCGTTGCGGCCACCACTTTGTTCTTGCTGGTGGCGGTGACGCCCTTTGTACTGAGCCAGGCCGCATCTGGTGAGTGGCTGGAACGTGAAGGGATCTTTGTCTTCCGGAAACCGTGGTCTAACCGTGTCTCTCAGCTCAGAGCACCTCCCGTTCGTTAAATCTTCCTGACAAGCTAGTGTTTCGTTCGCCTTGAGGACAGGTGTCTTCGGCGTTGATTTGTCACTGAAGTTCTGAAACCGAAAACGATTTTTTGAGTGAGCTGACTATGGACTGGTCTTGTTGGACTCGGCGCTATGTGCTGCCTTGTGTGTGTGGTGCTTTATTGGTAGGCGGATTCTCTGGGTGCAAGAGTGAGGAAGAGAAAGCCGATGCAGCCGCAACGATTCCGCGTGCAGCGGTGGCAACGGTAAAGAGGGAGCCTGTAACAAAGAACCTGACAGTGGCGGGCGAGTTCATCCCCTACCAGGAGGTCGAACTGCACGCGAAGGTAGCCGGATATATTCGGCGAATCAATGTAGACATTGGCGACAGAGTTCGCACTGGCCAGGTTCTGGCGACGCTGGAGGTTCCAGAGCTTACAGCGCAGGTGACAGGGGCTGAGGCTGGTGTGCGGCATAGCCAGGAAGAGGTTGCGCTGGCGAAGAGCCAGGTGGCCAGGGCTGAAGCCGACCACAACGCACTGCACATGGCGGCGGAGCGTTTAAAGCAGGCGGCTGCTGCGAGGCCAGGAATGATTGCTCAGCAGGAGCTCGACGATGCTGAGGCGAAGGATGCTGCCTCAGAAGCACAGGTAGCTGTTTCGAAGTCGACCGTTGCGGCACAGCAACAGTCGATGGATGTTGCCAAAGCGGAGCAGATGCACTACTCCTCACTTGCGAGTTATTCGCAGATCACGGCTCCTTTTGATGGAGTGGTGACGTGGCGGTATGCAGACACAGGCGCGCTGATTCAGGCGGGGACGTCGAATTCAGGATCGATGCCGGTAGTAAAGGTGGCGCAGGTAAATAAGCTGCGTCTGAGGATTCCGGTCCCTGAGTCGTTAGCGGGATATGTGCGTACGGGAGATACGGCGGATGTTCGCGTGCAAGCGACGGGCGATCACTTCGCGGGCACAGTCGTACGAACGACCGGGGCGCTGGATCGGGCAACCCGAAGCCTGCAGGTGGAGGTGGATGTTCCGAATCCGAAGTCGAGCCTTACTCCAGGAATGTACGCGGACGTCACGCTTAGGATTGCGGGCAGTCAAGATGCTCTCATTGTTCCGGTGCAAGCGGTCGATCGTGAAACGAGCGGTGCTTCGGTACTGGTGGTGAACGCGAGCGACAAGTTGGAGCGCCGACAGATAAGAACAGGACTAGAGACATCGGATTCGGTTCAGGTTCTGGACGGCGTGCATGAAGGAGAACGCGTCGTTGTTGGCAACCTGGACTCCTTTCAACCGGGACAGCATGTTGATGCGCGGCCAAGTGCGATGACTGCAGTTGGAAAGGGGGAGTAGCGATGTCAGGATTTTCGATCCGCTATCCCTTCTTCATCATTATGCTGTGTCTCGTTATCGCGGTGGTTGGATCCGTAACTGTGACGCGGATGCCGGTGGACTTGTTTCCGGATATCAACATTCCAGTCGTGGTTGTCGCGACGTTCTACAACGGCATGCCTCCAGAGCAGATTGAGGCGAGCATTACGAATCCGTTCGAACGATTTTTCACGTTGGGAAGTGGAATCGATCATATCGAATCACGGTCGTTGACCGGTGTGAGTCTGATCAAGGTTTACTTTCAGCCGGGGACGAATGCCGATGCGGCGGTGGGCACGATCTCGAATCTTGCGATGGCGCAGCTTCGGCGTCTGCCGCAGGGAACGCTGCCGCCGGTGGTGTTGAAGTTCGATGCGTCGAGTCTGCCGGTTTGCCTGATTACTTTGAAGGGTGAAGGCCTGAATGAGACCGAGCTTCATGATCTGGGGCAGTTCACGGTACGGAATCAGATCGCGAATGTTCCGGGAGCTTCGGTACCGCAACCCTTTGGAGGGAAGTATCGGCAGATTCAGGTGTATGTCGATCCGCTGAAGTTGCAGGCGCATCAGCTGAGCCTGATGGATGTGGTGCATTCGGTGAACCAGGCCAACGCAATTCTGCCTTCGGGCGACGTGAGGATAGGGCCGAAGGACTACAACATCTACACGAACGCAGAGATGCCGACGATGGAGGAGATCAACCGCACTCCGCTGAGGAGTGTGGGAAATGGTCAGTTGCTGATCTCCGACGTCGGCGAGGCGAAGGATGCCGCAGCGATCCAGACGAACATTGTGCGGGTGGACGGGCAGCACTCCGTTTACCTGCCGATTTTGAAGCAGGGAGGCGGAGGAAACACGATTGCGATTGTGAATGGGATTCGTGTTGCAATCAGTCGTCTGCTCGATATCCCGAAGAGCCTGAAGGCAAGGGTGGTCTTCGATCAATCGGTCTTTGTGAAGACGGCACTGAAGAATCTGGGGAGCGAAGGATTGATCGGCCTGGTTTTGACCGGAATGATGATCCTGATCTTTTTAGGCAATGGTCGGGCGACGATGGCGGTGATGTTGTCGATTCCATTGTCGGCATTGGCCGCGTTTCTGATCCTGAACATGATGGGCGGCACGATTAACACGATGGTGCTGGGTGGGCTAGCGCTGGCGTTTTCGCGGTTGATCGACGACTCGGTGGTGGTGCTCGAGAATATCTTCCGTCACATGGAGATGGGCAAGGAGGCGGCTAGAGCCGCCGAAGACGGTGGAGAAGAAGTGGCGCTTCCGATTCTGGCGGCGACTTGTACGACCGCGATCGTCTTCTTTCCGGTGGTGTTTCTTTACGGTGTCAGCCGATTTCTATTCGTTGCGCTGGCGCTGACCGTAGTGCTGTCGATGTTTGCCTCGTACATCTTCGCGAGGACGGTCGTTCCACTGTATTGCGCGACGTTCATCAAGAATGCTCATAACGAGGCAGCGCATCATGCCGGAGGAAACCTGTTCCAGCGATTTGTGCGATGGTTCAATCGTCGTTACGATCTCGCGTTGATGCACTATGACATTTGGGTGAAGAGAGCTTTGAAACGCCCGTGGCTGGTGCTGGCAGGCGGCGCAGGCATCTTCGCGTTCAGCTTGGTGATGGCTTCGTTTCTGGGCCTGTCGTTCTTCCCCAGGACCGATCCGGGCCAGTTTGTCATCAACGTGAAGGCTCCCGCGGGAATGCGGCTGGAACAAACGGATAAGTATATCGCCCGCGTAGAGAAGGACGTTCGCGAGGTTGTTCCAGCGAAGGACCTTGGCATGATCGTTTCGAACATCGGGCTGACGCCAGACTTTTCTGCGATCTATACGAGCAATTCGACCCAGAGCACAGCGTTTGTGCAAGTGAGCCTTAAGGAGGAGCACTCGCGGAGCAGCTTCGAATATATGCGTCGTGTCCGTGAGAGGTTACGCGATGATCTCCCTGAGCTTTCGACGTACTTTCAGACCGGAGGCCTTGTGGATGCGGTTGTAAATCTTGGACTGCCTGCCCCGATCGATATTCAAGTGGGCGGAAACAATATGAATGAGGCTTTGAAGACAGCGAATGACCTGGCAAAGAAGATTCGCGCGACCAAGGGTGTGGGAGATGTCCTGATTCCGCAAGATCTGGATTATCCGGGCTTGGAGCTGAGTGTGAATCGCGAGATGGCGAGCAAGATGGGGCTAAACGCGACCGACGTCGTGGACAACGTAATCACCGCGCTGAGCTCGAACGGGATGATCGCACCGAGCTACTGGGTCGATCCAAAGTCTGGAAATAACTACCTGTTGACGGTGCAGTACAAGGACACGCAGGTGAAGACGATGACGGACTTCAACCAGATTCCTCTGCGTTCGAAGGACGGCAAGGATGTGACGACGCTTTCTGAGGCGGCGACGTTGAAGAGCATCAAGACGCCGACGGAGGTGGATCATTACCAGCTGCGTCGCGTGATCGACGTCTATGTTTCGCCGTCGGGTGAAGATCTAGGAGGCATGGCGAACCGGGTAGAGAAGATCATCGCGCAGTCGCACATTCCAGACGATCTACGCGTAACACTCCGTGGATCTGTGGATGGAATGCGGCAGTCTTTCAAGAGTTTCGGCCTGGGGCTGGTGCTTTCAATCGTGCTTGTCTACTTGATCCTGATGGCTCAGTTCGCTTCCTTCGTCGATCCGTTGATTATTCTTCTGGCGGTTCCGCCGGGACTGACCGGCGTGATTCTGATTCTTTTGATCACGCATACGACGCTGAATGTGATGTCGCTGATGGGCGTGATTATGATGACCGGTATCGTCGTCTCGAATTCGATTCTGATTGTCGAGTTCGCGCGATCCCTGCGAAGAAAAGGAATGCCGATCGATGAGGCGATTGCAACTGCATGCCGCATTCGTCTGCGGCCGGTGATGATGACCTCGCTGGCGACGATTCTGGGCATGGTGCCGATGGCGCTGGCGTTGGAGGCGGGAAGCGAGCAATATGCTCCGCTGGCAAGAGCCATCATAGGAGGGCTTACGGTATCTGTGGCCATGACAATCTTTGTGGTGCCTGCCGCTTATCTATTGGTACACCGCAAAGAAGAGCAAAAGAACGGAACGAGACACCTGCAGGAGGCCACCCATGAACAGGTTTAATCGGTGGATGGCGACAGGTGTTTTGATGGGAGGAATGTCGCTGGCGTGGGGACAGGGAAATGGACCTGCGTTACCTAGAAATTTGACCGTCAGCGATGCGGAAGCGATTGCGTTGAAGAATCATCCGCAGATCTCAGTGGCGCGATTGCTGGCGTTAGCTCAAGGGCAGGTGACCAAGGAGGCCAAATCGGCCGAGTTGCCAACGGTTACGGGGAACCTGACGGCGGTGGACGCTCATGATGGGGGCCGCATAACGGCTGGCCTGCTCAATAATCCAGTGCTCTATACACGTGCAGCTGGCGGTGTCTCCGTAAGTCAACTGATTACGGACTTCGGACGGACACGAAACCTGGTCGCGAGCGCCGGACTGCGAGAGAAAGCACAGCAGTCAGTCGAGACTGCAACAGAGGCGGACATTCGGCTGGCTGTGGATGAAGCATTCTACCGTGCTCTAGCTGCGCAGGACGTTGTTAACGTGGCGAAGAAGACGGTGGCGCTTCGTCAGGATACGGCAAATCTGATTGGGTCTCTCGCGGACGCCAAATTGAAATCAACCCTGGATAGAAGCTTTGCGGATGTGAATTTGAATCAGGCGCAGGTCCTGCTTCTGGATGCGCAAAATGCGCAGGACGCAGCATTCGCCGATCTAAATACGGTGATGGGATATGAGCAACAACAGAGTTTCGTGCTGGTGGACAATGCGGATAAGCTACAGGCTCCTGTGCAGGATGTTGATGCTTTGACTACGATGGCAATGGGATCGCGCCCAGATCTCGCGGCATTGAACGAGCAATTTGAGGCGACAGAAAAATATCGCAAAGCTGAACATGAACTATGGAGGCCGACGATTTCAGCGTTGGGGACTGCTGGTGGCACCCCGGTCCGCTCGGATTCGATCACCTCGTCGTGGTACGGAGCCGCGGGCGTCAACATCAGTGTTCCCGTTTTCACGGGAGGCCTTTATTCGGCGCGAGCCAAGGAGGCCGATTATAGAGCGAGCGCAGCTCAGGAGCAGGTGCGTGATCTCCGCAATCGCATTGCGAGAGACGTCAGAGTCTCTTATCTGAGGGCGCAGTCGGCGTACAAAAAGGTGGGTGTAACTGCACAGCTTCTGGCGCAGGCAAACCAGGCTCTGGATCTCGCACAAACCCGTTACAAGCTGGGACTTAGCAGCATTGTCGAACTCAGTCAGGCAGAGCTGGCGCAGACCTCAGCAGAGATAGGCAATACCAATGCTCGATATGATTATCAACAAACCCTGGCAGAGATTCGTTATCAGACTGGACAGTGATCTACAGCAAATGATAGTTGGAAAAGAGTGGAGGTTTTCGCAGGGCAAAATCCCTAACGAAAGCCACCGCTGTCGGAATGTGTCTTGGCTAGTTTGCGGAAACTCTCATTCAGGATGGTGTTGTGATGCGGGGACCATGTCATCACGAAATCTACGAAGGCATTTTTGGAGAGTAGCGGGCAAAAAGCCAGATCCCGTGTACGATACTGCTGCTGATTCAGAGGAAGCAGAGCAATACCCTCTCCTGCCTGCACCATCATGACGACGCTGGACCATACGCTTGAGATGCTGGCAATGCGTGGGGAAAAGCCGGCCTCAGAACAGAGCTCGATTACTTTGTCGAAGACCGCAGGAGAGGTGTCACGAGAGGAGAGTACAAAAGGGTCGCTTGCCAGATCGTGGAGGTCGACGGGGCCTGGAGCTACAGGGTGATTCTTAGGGACGATCGCCACGATGGGATCCTGATGAATGAGTTCTGAGAGAAGCTCGGTACGGAACTCGGGTTCGACGCGGCGTGTAAAGCCGATATCAATCTCTCCGTTGACCAAGGCTTGCCACTGCCGGGTGGAGGTCATTTCGACGAGAGAAAGCCGAACGCCGGGATGTTGTTTACGGAAGGACCGGATCAAGCGAGGAAAGTTAACGCCGACGCTGCCGGCAAAGAAGCCGATGTTGAGGGTTCCTATCTCTCCTCGATCGGCTCGTCGTGCGATTTCGATGGCATTTTCAGAATCGACGAGAATTCGTCGGGCTTCTTTGAGAAAGAGATTTCCGGCGGGGGTTAGGCCGGTTTTTCTCGAGGATCGGGTAAAGAGCTGAACTCCAATCTCCTGCTCCAGGTCGGCTAGTTGCTCGCTGATAGCTGATTGCGCCACATGGAGCCGTCGGGCAGCACCGCTGAAACTGCCCTGTTCGGCGGCTGCGACGAGATAGCGGAGATGTCGCAATTCCATAGGCCCATGATATCGGTTTTTCCGATAGATGCCGCCGGAAAGAACTGCGCGACAATTGCCACCCTAACGAATCAATATAGATGTTGGAAGATTCTGCGATTTTCTGCGGAAACGAGGAATTCGAGTCCCATGTGGATCGTCAAAGTAGCGCTGAACCGACCTTATACCTTCATCGTTCTTGCTTTGCTGATCCTGATTGCCGCGCCCGTCATCATTCTTCGGACTCCTACGGATATCTTTCCCAACATCAATATCCCAGTAGTTTCGGTGGGCTGGCAATATACGGGGCTCAATCCGGAGGAGCTTGAAGGTCGTTTGACGACCCCATATGAAAAGGCTCTGACGACGTTGGTCGATAACATTCAGCACATTGAATCGACCACTTATAACGGTGTGGTGGTGGTGAAGATCTTTCTTCAGCCCGGGGCCTCGCTGGATACAGCTAATGCACAGGTTACGGCCGCATCTCAGTACCTGCTGCGTCAGCTACCTCCAGGAATTCTGCCACCCGAGATCATCAATTTTTCGGCTTCAAGTGTGCCAATTCTGCAGTTAGGTGTCTCGGGGAAGGGGCTTTCCGAATCGCAGCTCAATGACTACGCCACAAACTTTATTCGTACTCAGCTTGTAACGGTTCCCGGCTCTGTGATTCCGTTGCCCTATGGAGGCAAACAGCGCCAGATCAGCATTGCGATGGATCAGACGGCGATGCAGTCCAAAGGAATTGCCCCTGGCGACCTGCTGAGCGCTGTAGCGCAACAGAATGTCGTAATGCCGTCAGGCACGATCAAGATTGGCCGGTCGGAGTACGACGTAAGGACGAATGGCACTCCGAGGACGGTTGAGGAACTTTCGAATATTCCTTTGAAGCAGGTCAACGGGACCACGATTTATCTGCGTGATGTAGCCAGTGTGAGTGATGGCTTCCAGGTCCAGACCAATGTAGTTCGCCAAGATGGTCATCGGGGTGTACTGCTTTCGGTTCTAAAAAATGGGAATGCATCGACGCTGGATGTAGTGAAGGGAATTCGGACGCTTCTACCGCGTGTCGCAAGCACAGTTCCGCCTGAGCTGAAGATGACTCCTCTCTCGGACCAGAGTTTTTTCGTGCGTGGAGCTGTTGAAGGAGTCATTCGGGAGGCCATCATTGCCGCGGCTCTCACGGCGATCATGATCCTTGTCTTCCTCGGAAGCTGGCGATCTACTCTAATTATTGCGGTCTCCATTCCGCTTTCGATTCTTACTTCAGTGATTGTTCTCAGCCTGACGGGCGAGACCATCAACACGATGACTTTGGGTGGACTTGCGCTCGCGGTCGGTATTCTCGTTGATGACGCAACCGTTACGATCGAGAATATCGAGCGCTTCCTGGAAGAGGGCTTTCCGTTACGGGAAGCGATTCTTGAAGGCGCTGCTCAGATCTCGGTCCCGGCTCTTGTTTCTACGCTTTGCATCTGTATTGTGTTCCTCCCGATGTTTTTTCTTGGGGGTGTTGCCCGCTACCTGTTTGTGCCGCTAGCCGAGGCCGTCGTCTTCGCCATGCTTGCCAGCTATGTTCTGAGCCGTACACTGGTTCCCACGCTGGCGATGTATCTGCTTCGCGAGCATGGCCATGGGCTCCCGGGGAAGGGATTCTTTGCGAGCTTCCAACGGGCATTTGAGCGTGGTTTCGAGCGCGTGCGTGCCGGCTATCATGGGATTCTAGAGCGGTTGGTTCTTCGAAGACGGGTCTTTGTCCCGTCCTTCCTCTTAGTATGTCTCGCTGCTTTTGTCCTGGTGCCGTTTCTGGGAGAGGATTTCTTCCCGGATACGGACAGTGGTCAGTTCATTCTTCATGTGCGCGGAGCTTCTGGTTTGCGCATTGAAGAGACAGCGCGTCTGCTCGACTTGGTAGAAGGTGAAATTCGGAAGCAGATTCCCGCATCTGAAATATCCAATCTTCTGGACAACATTGGCTTGCCCTACAGCCCAATGAACACCCAACATCTCACCAATGGGAGTGTTGGGGCAAACGATGGTGACATTCTCGTGACTCTCAAGGAGGATCACCATCCGACGGACGCCTATGTGCGGAATCTGCGGCGCGAGCTTCCGCGTGAGTTTCCTAACGCAACCTTCTACATGTTGCCGGCGGATATTACGACACAGATTCTGAACTTTGGTCTTCCTGCGCCAATCGATATCCAGCTGGAAGGCAATGATGTGGACGCCAGCAAAGAGGAGGCCGATAAGATTCTCGCCGAGCTGCGTACAGTTCCGGGGCTAACCGATCTTCGCATCCAACAGGCGTTTGACTATCCCACGTTGCAACTTGCGGTAGACCGTACAAAAGCGGCTCAGGGAGGCTATACCGAACGCGATGTCGCGACCAGTGTTCTCAATACATTGAGTGGAAGCTTCCAGGTAACGCCGATGTTTTTCCTAAATTGGAAGAACCATGTGAACTACAACATTGTGGCGCAGACCCCGCAGTACAAGATGTCGTCGATGCAGGATCTGCACAATA
>Ga0268266_10002337_pt1 | contig 20511 bp, 20 predicted proteins | sample KBSS13metaG_FD_190356 | JGI IMG/M metagenome (GOLD analysis project Ga0268266, IMG submission 190356) | Switchgrass rhizosphere microbial communities from Kellogg Biological Station, Michigan, USA - KBS S1-3 metaG (SPAdes) (version 2) | ecosystem: Host-associated > Plants > Roots > Rhizosphere... | reverse complement strand
CCACGATGGTTTCGGGGGTATAGCGCTTCATGTCCATCCGCTCAATCAGGGCGTGCCGGTCTTGCGCTTTCAGGGCAGCCATGTACGCCTTCCCCAGGCTGCTCGCATGCATCGGACGACGCGAGCCCAGGCGCGAGCTGATGGTCACCGATTGCGGCCCCTGCTCCCTGAAGATCAACACCATGCTGTCGCTGTCGAAAACCGCGAGATTCACCGCTTCACGCGTGCCTTCCAGCAGATCCAACAACACGGCAGGCGCGATGCGCATCAGGTCGGTGGATTGCAGCGCGGCCACGCCCAGTTGGGCCGTTTCCCGGCCCAGCCGCCACAAGGAGTTGGCGGTGTTGATTTCGAGGAACCCGAGCTCGCGCAGGCGCTCCGCAATCCGATAGGTCGTGCTGCGGCTCAACTCCAGCGCGGCCGCCACATCGGCCATGCCGGCTTCCGGGGTGCGTTTGAAAAACTGCAGGATCGCAAGCCCCCGCTCCAGCGTTCCCACCGCGCTTTCGGGCCGGGGCGCCGCTTTCTTCACCGCCTGCTTTTTTTTCAATGCCACTGTTTCCTGCTATGGTTTCACGATCGTGTGCGTAGGATGACTCGTGCCACCGCTGGTCGCAATTGTTGCTCAGGGCGCCATGGGCGCCGGACTCGCCCAAGTGCTCACCGATCACGGTGTCAGGGTGCTGACCACGCTGACGGGACGCAGCGTGGCGAGCCGGGAGCGAGCGGTCGCGGCAGGCATGCAGCCTGTCGAGCTCGCACAACTGGCGGACGCGGACTTTCTGCTGTCCGTTCTGCCGCCCGGCTGCGCCCTCGAGTTTGCCGGCGAAGTCGCCGGACTGCTGGCCGGCGCGCCGCGCAAACCTGTGTTCGTCGATTGCAATGCCGTGAGTCCGCAGACCGTCCAGTCGATCGAACAGGTGATCGCCGGCGCCGGAATTGCCTTCGCCGATGTCGGGATCATCGGCTTGCCGCCCTCTTTCGGCTCGCCCGGTCCCCATCTGTACGCGGCAGGGACGGCGGCCGCGGCTCTCGACACGCTGAAAATCTATGGCCTGGATATCCGCCGGCTCGACGGACCGGCGGGGACCGCCTCCGCCCTCAAAATGGCCTATGCGGGGATCACCAAGGGGCTGCTCGCGGTTGGCACCGCAATGATTCTCGGAGCATCCCGCGCCGGCGTGGCCGACGCGTTGTACCGTGAAATGACCGAAAGCCAGTTCCTGTTACTACAGGCCCTGTCGAAACGCACTCCGGACATGCTCCCCAAAACCTACCGCTGGGTTGAGGAGATGCAACAAATTGCGGATTTTGTCAGCGCCGAGCCCGGCGCGAGCGAGTTGTATCGGGGCGCCTCAGACCTGTTCGCACACATCGCCGCGGATCTGCAGGGTGACCGGACCGCCGTCGCGATGTTGACGGGGTTCTTCGCTGCACACTGAGGCGTTCGCCCGCTCCAGGCAACGCTCATACCCGTTCAGATAGGCAACCAACTTCTCCATGAGCCGCAAAGGTGCCGGCGTGAGGTGTCGCCCCAGGCGGCAGATCACATGCACTGAGGTCTCCTGCAGCACCGAGCTGACCAACTGGCGTGCCACCAGCTCGCCCCGCTCGATCTCCTCCATGACGGCCAGCATGGGCATCAGGGTCACGAGGTCGCTGGAGGTCAACAGGTTGCGCAGCAACAGCAGGGAGTTGGATGTGATGCTGGGCTGCAGGCAGATGCGCTCGGCGAGCTCAGCTTCCTTGAGGAGCTGGCGCGTCCGCAGCGAGGACTCGGGCAGACACAGGGGATAGCCCTGCAGGTCCGCGAGCCGCGGGTTGGGCTGTTTGGCCAGGGGGTGCGAGGGACGCAGAATTACACAAAGCGGATGTCGCACCGATGCAAGAACACGGATACGCGGGTCATCGGATGACTGGAAGGCAAGCCCGAGGTGGGCCTCATCTTCCACCACGAGCCGGGCCACTTCGCTCGAGGAAGCCGTCACGCGCACATCCAGGTTCAATCCGTTGTGCTTGGCCACGAACCGCGACAACAGGCCCGACAGCGGATCGCCGATAAAGCCTTCGCCGATGGCCAGGCGCACGCGCCCCGCCTTCAGGCCCTTCAGGTCCGCCAGCCGGCGCTCGAAGGTTTCCCGGTGCGTGCGTTGCTCGGCATAGTATTCAATCAACAACTTGCCGGCTTCCGTCAGCATCACCGACCGGCGGCCGTGCTCTATCAGGGCAACCCCGACTTCCGCCTCCAACTGCGAGATCTGGCGGCTGATGGACGACACGGCGACATCGAGCTGATCGGCCGCCGCCCGCATGGAGCCCAGCCGGGCCGCCTCATACAGATAACGCACATTGAGGTCTTGCATGCACCCAACCATACCCGATTCGAATATGCACGGTACGAATAAGATGTTGGCAAAAACCCACGGCCGTGGAAATAATGAGGTCTAAAACATAATCCTGATCGGGGGAGACATCGACATGAAGCGCGCACAGGTTTTGGTGCTGGGAATGTTGCTGGCGGCCTCCGCCCAGGCGGCGGAAGAATCCACTGCACCGGGAGGCCTCGAAGAGGTCGTCGTCACGGCCCAGAAGCGGGCCCAGAATGCCCAGGATGTGGGCATCGCTCTGTCTGCGGTCTCGGGCTCGGACCTGCAGCAGATGGGAGCTGTCGCGGCGACCGACATCACTCGCTCGGTACCCGCTGTGGTAATGACGCAACCGAATGGACCCTCCTCGTTTTCTCTGTCCATCCGCGGCGTGACGCAGAACGATTTCGCCGACCACCAGGAGAGCCCGGCAGCCATCTACCTCGACGAGGTGTACATCAGCCAGATGGCCGGGCTCGCGTTCTCGCTGTTCGACATTGACCGGGTTGAAGTGCTGCGCGGCCCCCAGGGCACGCTGTTCGGACGCAACGCCACCGGCGGTCTCGCCAACTTCATCACACGCAAACCGACTGACAACCAGGAAGGTTATGTCGATGTTACCTTCGGCGAGCGCGCTCTGACTCGGATCGAAGGCGCATTCAACACGCCGATCGTGGACGGGGTGAATGCCCGCTTCGCATTCGAGAGCAACCACTACGACCCGTTGTTCAAGAACGTGGCCGGCGGCGCGGCCGATGCCGAAAACGGCAATGATTGGGCGCTGCGTGGCGAGTTGTTGTTCAAGTTGCCTTCGGATGCACAACTGCTCCTGACAGGCCGGTATGCCAAGCAGGACGTGCATGCGGGCTCGTGGGAAGAGCGCGCGACCTACATAAGCCCGGACACGGGCCTCAGCGCATACCTCCCACCCAATGTCGACGCATACGGCACGTGCCCGGGCTGTAACGCAAGCGGCGTGCCTAACAGCGGACCGTTTACGACGCGCGACAACTTCAGCGGCTTCGCGAAGATCAAGACATCCGGCATCAGCGCCAAATACACCCAGGATGTGGCCGGAGCTACGCTCAATGTCATAGGCGACTTTCAGCGCCTCAACAAAGATTACGGAGAGGACTCCGACGCCTCACCCACCACCCTGTTCCAATTCTTCAATGGCAGCAAGGTGACCCAGGAGTCCCTGGAAATCCGCTTGAACGGCGGCGACAAGACCTTCAATTGGACGGCCGGGTTATACGGCCTGCGGATCGATGGCAAATACTACGAGGGCTGGACAGGTCCCGCCTTCTACTCCGCGCAGGAATTCGTTTCACCGACGAACCCGAACAACGTCTGCTATCCGCCGGAAGGCGCCTGGCCCTACGGCAACTGCCAGAATACCTACCGCGATGGCGGCGTCCCGGGATCGGATGGCGGGACACCCGGGACCCGCTCACCGTATTCGCTGCTGACCAAATCGTATGCAGCGTTTGGTCAGGTCGAGTATCGCGCCACGGACCTCATCGGCTTGACCCTGGGCGCGCGCGTGACCCGGGACCAGAAGGATTTCAACTTCAGTTGGTATCCCTACGAGTCATTCCCCTCGGGCGCGGTCGACCTTCTGACGCGACCCACAGATGCAACACTGCAGACCTACAACAACAGCCTTTCGGATACGCTGGTCAGCGGCAAAGCGCAGCTCGATTTCCACCTCTCGGACGACGTCCTGGCCTACGTCAGTTATAACCGTGGCGTGAAAGGCGGCGGGTTCACCGCTCCCCTCTTCCCGATCACCATCGGCGATCTGAGCATCCTGCAGTTCAAGCCGGAGAAATTGTCGTCGTACGAAGTCGGCCTGAAGTCCGAATTCCTGGACCACACTTTACGCATCAACACGGCCGCGTACTTCTACGACTATAAGGATTATCAGGCGCTGATCTACACGGTGAGCCTCAACCAGGTGATCCGCAATGCCGATGCCAAGCACAAGGGCCTCGAAACCGACATTACGTGGCAACCCAACGCCGCGTGGCGCTTCGGCTTCGGCGGGTCGTATGTGGATGCCTATGTGGAGAATGTCGATTCGCGCGGCACGGGCGTGCCGGGCAACTATATCCCGCCGAATGCGCCTCGCTGGAGCGCAAACGCCCTCGCCCGCTACACCTTGCCGCTGGGTCCCGGCTCAATGTCGGCTCAGATAGACGGCAACTACATGTCGCACTTCTGGTTCAACCTGACCGAGCTGCCGGTCGTGGCACAAGGCGGGTACGGTATCGGGAATGCGCGGCTGTTCTGGACGCCCAAGGACGCCAGGTATGAGGTCGGTGCGTCGGTGGAAAACTTCACCAACAAGCATTACGGTGTCATGGGTTTCGACAACACCGGCGTGAATGGCTTGGCGCAGCTGTATCCGGGAAATCCGCGCTGGTGGAAGGTCCACGTCCTGTATCACTTCTAGAGGTTCCCGACATGCTGAAACGCACACTTCTCGTTGCCGTCAGTGCCTGCCTGGTGTCGGCGGCTCAGGCAGATGCGCAACCGGACCTCATGAGTGTCTACAAGACCCTCGAGAGCCAACATTTCGTCGACCTGACTCACTCGTTCGGCGTCACCACGCCGCACTGGAAAGGCTTCGGCGAAATGAAGCGGCGTACGCTGTACACGATCAAAAAGGACGGCTTCCACGTTGAGGAATTCTGTCACGTGGGCCAATGGGGAACGCATGTCGATCCCCCTGCGCATTTTCACGATGGCCTGAAGACTGTGGACCAGATCGACCCCAAGGACATGCTGATGCCCCTGGTCGTGCTGGACGTTCACGAGAAGGTCGCGAAGAACCCCGACTATGTGCTGTCGCTGGACGATGTCCGTGCATGGGAATCGCGGCACGGCCGCATTCCGGCGCATTCATTCGTCGCCATGCGCACCGACTGGTCCAAGCGCTGGCCGAACGATGCCAGCATGCAGAACAAGGACAGTAAGGGGGTGGCGCACTACCCCGGCTGGAGCATGGCAGTTCTGAAACTACTGTACGAGGATCGACACATTGCCGCTTCGGGGCACGAGACCACGGATACAGATCCCGGTGTGGCCACGACCAAAGACGATTATTCTCTGGAGTCGTATGTGCTCGGAACGAACCACTACCAGATTGAGATGCTGGCCAACCTGGACCAGGTGCCAGAATCCGGCGGGCTGGTCATGGTGAGCTTTCCCAAGCCCGAAGCAGGCAGTGGGTTTCCGGCACGGGTCATTGCCATCACCCCTGATTAAGAGAATCCGATGCCAGTCAAAGACGAACCGACCACCACCGCCGACGGCGGGGTCAAACACTACGTGTGGGACAAGATGACTGCCGAGCCCCTGAAGGGCACGATCACGCGCAAGCTCGTCTCGAGCGACCGCATGATGATTGCGCACGTCTACTTCAAGAAAGGCGACGACGTTCCGCTGCACAAGCACGAGAACGAGCAGTTGACCTACATTCTCTCGGGCGCCCTGAAATTCTGGTTCGGCGCGGATGGGAAGGACGAAATCATCGTACGGGCCGGCGAAGTCGTGGTGATTCCGTCGAACGTCCCGCACCGCGCGCTGGCGCTGGAAGACACGCTCGATGTCGATGTGTTCAATCCTCCGCGGCAGGACTGGCTGAGCGGCACTGATGCGTATCTGAGAAAGTAAATGTCCTACACGGCCGAGGTCGCCGCAGCGATCAAACAGTTTGCGCTGCCCGACAAGTTGGGTTTTGGCGCGGTCAATGCACCGGTCATGTTCAGTGCCGAGTACCGGGAGGGCAAATGGGGGCCCGGCGAGTTGTTGCCGTACGGCCCCATCGACATCCTGCCCGGTGCCCGGGCCCTGCAGTATGGCGAGTTGGTATTCGAGGGCCTGAAGGCGTACCGGATCGGGCAGTCGCAGCCGAACCTGTTTCGGCCCGATGCCAACTACCGGCGCATGCAGCTCTCGGCTGAGCGTCTCTCCATGACTCCGGTTCCGCAGGACCTGTTCTTCGCGGGACTGGAGTCGGTTACTCGCGCCTGTGCGCCGTTCATTCCCGCGAACTCCGGACAGTCGTTGTACCTGCGACCCTTCGTGTTCGGCACGGAGAGTGGCTACCTGCTGCGCAACTCGACCACGTTTCGCTTCATGGTGATTGCCAACCCGGTGGAGGCCTACGCCTCCGGGACGCCAACTGTTGCAATTGAGCGCAAGGATGTCAGGGCTGCTGTGGGAGGCGTTGGCGCTGCCAAAACCTCTGCGAACTATGCGGCCTCCCTTCGCGGGTCAACAGCAGCGGTTGCCGGCGGGCACGCGGTAGCGCTGTGGCTCGATGCCGCATCACACCGATACATCCAAGAGCTGTCGGGCATGAATTTCTGGGCCGTCATTGACGGTGAATTGCATACGCCTGAGCTGGATTCAGCGATCCTTCCGGGTGTGACTCGTGACTCGTTGATTCGGCTGGCGCGACACCTGGGCTACACCGTTCACGAGCGGCAGATGGCCATCGACGAGCTGCTGACTCAGATCGGCACCGGCCGCTGCAGCGAGATTTTCGCGTGCGGTACGGCCGCCATCATCATGCCGATATCGGCCCTCGCCGACTCGGACAATCTATATAAACCTTCTCAGACCAACGGGGTCGCCGGCCGTCTGCGTGAGGCACTCCTGGCCATCCAGGAGCGTCGCGCTGCAGACCCGTTCAACTGGATAAGAATCATTTCATGACACGAGCCATTGTTTTGCGTGAGTACGGCGGCCCCGAGAAGCTGCTGTGGGAAGAAGTGCCGGTCGGTGAGCCGGGACCCGGCGAGCTGCTGGTCCGCCACACCGCCATTGGCGTGAACTTTCATGACACCTATGTTCGCAGCGGCAGCTACAAGACCCTGACACTGCCGGGAATTCCGGGCGTCGAAGCCGCTGGAGTCGTCGAGAAGATCGGACCGGACGTCACGGCATTCATTCCGGGCGACCGGATCGTCTACGTGACCCAGACTTACGGCGCCTACTCCGAGCGGCGCGTGTTGCCCGCTGCGGTTGCTTTCAGGTTGCCGGATGCAATCAGCGACGAGGCGGGAGCGAGCCTCGCGGTGAAGGGCCTCACGGCCTGCATGCTGCTACGGTATACACGCCGTGTGTTGCCGGAGGAAACGATACTCATTCACGCAGCCGCAGGAGGTGTTGGACAGTTGCTGGTTCACTGGGCCAAACACTTGGGCGCGCGGGTGATTGCCACTGTCGGGAGCACTGAGAAGGCGAAGATTGCCCGCGGATGCGGCGCGGATGATGTGATTCTCTATCGGAACGAGAATTTCGTGGAACGGGTGAAAGCATTCACTCATGGCCGCGGCGTCGATGTTGTGTATGACTCGGTGGGGGCTGACACTTTCGACGGCTCACTCGACTGCCTGGGTTACTTCGGCACGCTGGTGAACTTCGGCCAGTCCTCCGGCCCGATTCCACCGTTCAGCATTTCACGCCTGGCGGGCCGCTCAAATGCCATCGTGCGACCGACGGTGTTCAACTATCTGCGCGAACGGTCGCAACGAGACGCGATGGCCGAGGAGACCTTCAAAATGGTGTTGGCGGGTGTGTTGACGCCCCGCATCGGTCTGCGACTGCCCCTCAGTGAAGCCGCGCAGGCGCACACTGCTCTCGAGTCCCGGTCGACCACCGGAGCGATCATCCTCACTGTCTGAGGCCGTTTATGAGCGCCAAACGCTTACCCATAGAATATAAGGACGCCTCACCCGAAGTTCGCGCGGTCTATGACGACATCATGGCGACGCGCAAGACCGATTGGATCAACAATTTCTGGAAGGTGCTCGCGCACGACCCCGTAGCCCTGCGGCGCATCTGGTCGAACATCAAGGAAGTGATGGGGCCCGGCACCCTCGATCCGCTCGTGAAGGAGATGCTGTATGTCGCCGTCAGCGCGTCGAATGGCTGCCGGTATTGCATTGCTTCGCATGGCGCCGCGGCGCGAAACAAGGGAATGACTGAGGCTCAATATTCTGAGCTTTTGGCCATCGTTGGGCTCGCTAATGAAACCAACCGACTGGTGACGGCGTTGGATGTGGAGGTTGACGAGCGATTCCTGTGAGCAATCCACAGCCATTGAGTGAGCTGCTGGCGGCTCTTGCCAGCGACCACATTTCGCCGGGATCAGGGACGGCGGCGGCTGCGGCGATGGCGTTTGCTGCGGCGTGCGCGGGGAAGGCTCTGACGATTTCGCGCAAGCATCGGGCTGCGGATGAAGTTGCGCTTGCGGCGCAAATGCAGTTGAAGGAGATCGTCCGCAAGTCGTTGGAGCGCGCCGATGTTGATTCGGCGCGGTTTGAAGACTTTCTGCGACACAAGAATCAGCAAACCGCGCGGGCACTGCTCGAGGCCGATGAGGCGACGCAGGCGCTTGCTGCGGAGCTGGGCGCCGTGTTGGATCGGATCGAACCGGGAGTCCACCCGGTTGTCGCCGGCGATATTCTGGCGGCCCGTGCGCTGCTCGAGGCAGCGACCCGGATTCAAGAGCGCATCTGCGACGAGAACCGGCGGGCCGCGGCGTTACTTGCCCAGTAGGTAGATCGGATTCCCCAGCAGCAGGATCTTTCCATCGGCGCTCCGCACGTCCGCACGCAGCCAATGCCGCCGGCCATCGGCGATCAGATCAAACGTGCGATGCATGTCGCCACCCGAGCCTAACCCCGCCGCCGACCCCACGCCCGACCCTGCCGCCGGCGCCACACCTGACCCCGCCGCTGACGCCACACCTGACCCCGCCGCCGGCGCCACGCCTGACCCTGCCGCCGACGCCGCGCTTGAACCTGCCGGCTCCTGACGCGCCATGGCATTCCCAGCCGATTGCGCTGGCTTCATGCCGGCCGTCATGAGTTTGGCGCCGTCGCCGGCCCAGGAGACCACCGCGTCTGCCGGCATGCCGGCCACGTGCACGGACAACCGCACATGCGTCTTATTGCCCACCCTGAGGGCATCACCCATTTCAGCGTGCTGGCCATTGGCTTCGGCGTCCACTTCCAACAGCCCCGAGGGACTTCCCCAGATGTCCACAAACGCATGCCCTTTGTGAATACCGTCGAGGATGGCCGCCTGGGACAGCTCGCTTGCGTGCACAACGGTCGTCGGGACTCCGACTGACGATGCAATGGCAGGCGCGCTATCGGCGTTGTGGTTGTCGGACCCGCCGATGGCCGGAATCCGAACACCCGCGTTCAACCGCTCCTCCCAAAAGGGAATGCTGGAGTACTGGCCGATGGGCGAGCCGCTGTCGTTCAACGAGCCCCCGTTCACGGCCTCGATAGCGTCCACCTTGGAAAAATCCACGTCGGCAATGAGCCAGCCGCACCCCATACAGATCTCACCCGAGGGAGCTGCGGGGTGATTGATTGAGATGAGCCCGTGCGCAGCATGCACCTCATCCACCACGGCCTGAAACGTAGGCGCATGCTTCGTACCCAGCTCAAAATCCAGAAAGCCCGTAGGCCCAAAGACGTTGGCATGCCCCTTGTACGTGGTGATTTCCCGACCGGGAATCAACAGCAGATTGTCGAAGTACGGAGCCAACTCCCGCAGCGAGTTGTCATGCGTCGTGGTGTTGTGATCCGTCACCGCAATGAAATCGAGATGCCGGGCCTGCGCCGCCTGCAACGTCTTGAAGACCGGACAGGGAACCTTGACACCCCGCGCCGACAGGCAATGACCATCCGAGTGAGCGGTGTGCATATGCAAGTCACCGCGATACCAACCCGGATTCGGATTGACGGGGGCCGTCAGAAAACCGGGAAACGGAGCGTCCGCCCGATCGAACCAGACTTTAGCCGTAAAGTCCGTGCTCGACGTCGGGCGGATATTCGGCACCGCGACCACGAGATTCCAAGTCCCCGGCGGCAGCGGTCCTGGCAGGTACGAAGGCGTCGCATCCGCCTCCTCCACCACATAGCGACTTTTGTCGCCACCACTCCAACCGCGCCATCGAACCGGGTCCCGCAGCCCGAGATCCAGCGCGGTTTTCTGTTCTCGGCCGGTATAGCTGAACTCCACGGTCATTCGCACCACGCCGGCCGGCATTTCAAACGGAACATCCCGGTACGCTCCGTTATCCGCGCCCTGGATCGTGCCCGTCAGCTTCAGATCAGGTGCACGCTCCGCCGCCGCAACTGCTGACACCGACAGACAGATCAGTAATATCCATGTAATCAACTTCTGCATAGTGACTCAATGACCTGGATGAGCGTGGTGGTTCCACGCAGCGCGCTTGTGCCGCCAGCCGCGAATCTTATCCAGCCTTCGTTAAAGCCGTCCAGCATCTGCATGCGTGGAGTTGGATTCTGCATCCCTTGCGCGCGAAATAATGCATCCCACTCCTGTCGAGCCACCACGCTTGCGGTCACCGGCCGGCCCAGAGCGGCCGCAAACGCCTGTGCAATTTGATTCGGCGTGACCGGAGCCGGACCCGTCAGCTCAACAACCCGGTGGCCGCTCCAGGTCTCGCGAAGAAGCTGAGCAGCAGTCGTTCCAACATCCTGCGCAGCAACCATCGGAAACTGTTTGTCGAGCGGCTGCAGAAAGCTGTCGATCCGACCAGCCGTGCGCGCCGTCTGTAAATCGAATACGGCGTTGTCCATGAACCAGGTCGGCCGCAGGATCGTGATGGGCATCGACAACGTGCTCAGTGCCTGCTCCAACAGGCCGAGCTGATTGAGCAGGTTCGCCTGTTCAGCATCCGCGCCGATGGTCGACAGGCATACGACCTTGGGCGGACGCGACTGCTCCAGACTCTGCCGGATGGACTCGATGGCCGCTCGCGCTTCCGGAAAGCCGGGCTGCGGATCAAAGACACCGGGCAACATGACAAAGACGCCCGCCACGTCCCGGAAGGCTGCCGTGAGTGCCAGTGCGTCTTCGGTCTTTGCAATGGCCACTTCGCACCCTCGGTCGGCCCACGGTTGCGCCTTGGCGCCATCGCGCAAAACGGCTCGAACTCCGATACCGGATTGCAGGAGGCGATGCGCGGCTGCGCCGCCCACTCGGCCCGTAATACCCATGACTGCGTACATAGCGTTCTCCTTTGGTTGCGGAGATTTTCCGCCACGGGCATTTATGAATATAGTATCTGTCAGTCACTTCATTCTTGCCTGGAATCACGAATGAGCATCGATTTCTCGGGAATAGCTGTGTTGGCGCAGGTGGTCGAAAGCGGGAGCTTTGTACGTGCCGCCGAGGCCCTTGGGCTGTCGTCCTCCGGTGTGAGCCGGGCCGTGAGCCGGCTGGAGCGCCGCATGGGTGTGCGCCTCGTCGAGCGGACGACCCGCTCACTGAGTCTGACCGATGAGGGGCAGCGGCTTTACGAGCAGGTACGACCGCACCTGACGGGTGTGTCAGAAGCGGTTGCATTGGCATCCGGCGCGACTCACGCGGTTCGAGGCAAGCTGAGAGTCAACATTGACGCGTTCTTCGCGCGCGTGTTTCTGGCCTCGCGCCTGACGGAATTCCTGAATCACCATCCGGATCTGTCAGTGGAGCTGCTGACGCAGGAGTCGCTGGGCGACCTGGTGGCCGATCGGTTTGATCTGGCTGTGCGGTTTATCGACCCGCCGGCCGGCAGCTCACTGATCGCGCGGCGCCTGGCAACAACTCGCATTTTAACGGTGGCTGCGCCGTCGTACATCAGCCGACACGGCCGCCCCAAACACCCAAAGGAGGTCGCGCAGCACAAGCGCATTCTGTTCCGCAATCCCCTCACCTCCCAGCCGTTTGAATGGGAGTTCAAACGGGGTCGGGAGACTGTGGAGATTCCTGTGGCGGGCAACCTGTTGGTGTCTGAGGCGGGGACGATGCTGGATGCGTGTGTTGCGGGGGCTGGGATTGCGCAGATACTCGAGCTGGGAACCGAGGAGCTGGTGCGCTCCAAAAAGCTGATCGACCTGTTTCCCGACTGGTCGGGCGAGCGTTGGCCGCTCTACGCCTTGTATCCCTCGCGGCGCTATCTACCTGCAAAGCTTCAGGCTTTCCTGGATTTCTGCGCCACTGCCCTCCAGACTCGAGAGGCTCAGCGCAAAAGCTGAGTCGAGGAGGCACATGCTGATTCCCAGTGACACGTTGGTATTGGTCGGCGATGGGCGCAAAGCGCTGTTCCTACGCAACAAGGGCGGCGCCGGACATCCCGAGCTGTTCACGGAAACCGTGATCGAGCAGAACAACCCTGCCACGCGCGACCAGGGGACGGACCGGCCGGGACGCTACTCCGGGACCGCGGATGGCGTGTCGAAGAGCTCCATGGAACAAACCGACTTTCACCAGCAGGCCGAAGACCGCTTCGCCACCGATATCGCGGAGGTTCTGTACAAGAAATCGCACATCCAGGACTTTCAGCATCTGATTGTCGTGGCGCCGCCCCGCGCGCTCGGCACGATGCGCAATGCCCTCCGCAAGGAGGTTGCCCAGAAGATTACGGCGGAAATCGCGAAAGACCTGACCGGGCATCCGGTGCCTGAGATCGCGCGGCTCCTCAAGATGGAAGAGCCGCGCTGATAGTCCTGGTGTGCGGCCCTAGTGCGCGGCTGGCGGAGACTCGTCCTTCAAGTACTTCGCCAGCCATGCATGCACTTCGTCATAAAAGTGCCGGCTGTCCTCGGCCTTGAGGATCCAATGCCACGCATCCGGCCACACCAGAAGCCGGCTGGGCACATGCATGCGCTGTAGCGTCGCCCAGTTCTCCAACGTGTTGCCGATCGGCACGCGGAAGTCCTTCTCTCCGATGCTCAACAGCATCGGCGTCTTCCAGTTTGCGGCATAGGTGATCGGGCTCTGCTCACGCCAGATGGGGTTGCCTGCCCAGGGTGGGCCGCCGTTCGTCAGCTCTCTGTCGTAGATCGCATCGCTCTCACCCCACTGCGTGGCCAGATCCACTTCGCCCGCATGACTGACAATGCACTGGTAGCGCGTGGTCGTGGCCTCGATCCAGTTGGCGAGGTGACCGCCGTAGCTGGCACCCGCGGCGCACATGCGCGAGCCGTCCATAAACGGATATTTCTTCAGCGCCTGGTCGACCGCCTCATTGATCTCATCCCCCGGAGTCTTCAACGGGTCGAGCTTGATGGCCTGCGCAAACTTCTCACCGAAGCTGGTGGAGCCGGTGTAATCCGTCATCAGCAACACATAACCCGGCGCCGCCAGCAGATGATAGTTCCACCGCAGCCCGATCTGGTCGGGGTTGAAGCTCGCCGCGCCGCCGTGGATGAATACCAACACCGGGTATTTCTTCGCAGGGTCGAATGCGGGCGGCAACACGATCATGTTGTGGAGGTTGCGGCCCTTGGTGCTGGTAAAGTAGAAGTGCTCCGGCGCCCGCCAATCGATGCTGGCGGCCATGGCCGTGTCAAAGTGAGTCAGGTTGGCATGCTTGCGCGTGCCCGGGTCGATCCTCACGACTTCCGGCGGGCTGACCGAGCTGCCGTAGGTGGCAATGAGCACCGGCTTTGAGGACTTCCGGGCGCTGACCAGGTTGGTATACCCGCCGGCCTCAGGACTGATGACCAGCGTCGGCTGACCGCCAGTGGCGGACACGCGGTACAGATTCTCCTTACCTGCTTCCGGCGTGCGCATGTAGATCGTGTGACTGTCGGAGGTCAGTACATAACCCGACACCATCTTGTCGAAGTTGTGAGTGACCGCACTGACCTCGCCGCCGGCGGGCCAGGACACACGCTGCAGCTGATCCAGATGATAGATCTCGTTGTCCTGCGGCGCGTACTTGAAGAACAGCGCTTTACCGTCCGGGGAGAACACTGCCTCGGAATATTCACCCTGGGCGGGCGTAATCAGTCTGGGCTCGGCCCCGCCGTCCGCGGGCATTCTGTACAGGTGATAGCCAACATGGGAGAACGCTGAATTCCAACGCTCGGTCGTGGCGGCAAAGACCACTTCCTTGCCGTCGGGACTCCAGATGGGCGAGAGGGAGATGTTCGTTTCACCCTGCACACCGGAAAAGCCGGTGGTTTTCGCCAGCGCAGTCGGCGAGAGAATGTCCTTCGGCATCGATCCCTCCTGAATCGACTGCACCATGATCGTCGGCTGCTTGTCATCGAGCCAACGATTCCAATAGCGGACCGGAAAATGCTCGTAGGCGTGGACGTTGTATTTGAGGGCTTTACGGTCCGCCGCCATTTTCCTGTTGGCTTCGTCGTCGAGCGCATTCGGAAACACCGAGGACTCAAACAGAATCGCCTTGCCGTCCGGTCGCCATTGCGGGTTGGAAGCGCCCGTCGAGACATTGGTCAAACGTCGGGCTTCACCACCCAAAGAAAGCTCGAGAAGGTATATCTGCTCGGCGTCATCGCCCTCGCGCTTGGAGGTAAACGCCAGCGAGCGACTGTCCGGCGACCACGTTACGCTGCCCTCCGGCGCCCTGGTATTGGTGAGCCGATGCGGCGGCGAATTGCCGTCCGTGGCAACGAGCCAGAGATCGCTGAGCTCCTTGTCCGAATCATAGGAGGGCTCCAGAACCGGGAAAACAGCCCATTTCCCATCTGGACTGACATCGGGCGCACCAACCCGCTTCATGAGCCACAGCTTTTCGTGGGTGATCGGTGTTGGAGCCGCCACGGCCCCAGCAGTGAACGGGACAATCAGACACGCGGCGACGAGTGCCGCACGATGGGCAAGCAACATCCTGGTTGATCCTTCCGGCAAAGTCCGCAGGATAACAGGATGTTGCGCCGCACCGGTTGCCCCACGTCGCGCCGCTGGCGCTTCGCCGGGATTCCCTCCGCTGCGCTCCGGTTGCGCTTTCCTCAGCGGCCGCCGTCAACCGCAAGATGTAAAGCGGTCAGCGAATCCGAGCGGACCGCCGCCACGGCCTCGTCGATCGCGCGTTCCTGGCAGTGACGCTGACTGCCATTGCTGGCTGTGATCCTGAAGTACACAGGCACGCAGACTTCCTCGGCTGCGGACTTGATTCGGGAGTACAGCCGCCGCACGCCTTCCCTGGATTCGAGATTCAGGTCGGAGTAGCGGACCACGCGGCTGAGAACCGCGTCGCCGTCGGGTGAGGTGGTCGTGACGGCCCCGGCGGTCAACGGACCGGCGAGTCCGACAACAGTGAGACAGCCAACAATGAGTTGCGAGCGCATTTGAAGATCCTCTGTGTGTGTCCCGGGTTATTCCGGGTGCATACACAGTAGGCGGCGGGCCGTCTGCGCGGATCGGTGGTACTCCCTATTTTGGGCCGCGGCACTCCCTATTTCGGCCCCTAACTCCAATTCTCTTCGTTGCGCACGCTCGCAAGTTGGGCCTCCCGCAGATCCAGCTCGTGCTCCAGGCGCCGCCGGGTCTCATCCTTCAGGGCCCCGTTGCGGTATTTTTCGTTGATGAGATCGCGCTCGGCTGCGATCAACTGCAACTCGAAGTCATCGCCCTGGGCGATGCGATGGCGCTCCTCGTCGGTGCCACAGTTGCGCATGCTGACTTGTTCCCGGCGGAAACGTTGATGCGCGCGCAACCGCGCAATGATATCCGCCGGCACATCAGGATCTGCAGCAAGTGCCTCCAGGCGCTGGGCTGCAGCATCGATAGCCTCTTCCCGTGTCACAGCTTCTTCGATCCGCTGCTGTTCCTGCTCGCGGATGCCGGCGTTGGCGAGTCCGAGTGCGCGAACAACCCACGGCAGTGTCAGTCCCTGCCCTACCAGCGTAACGAGGACGACGATGAACGCGAGCACCACAATCCAGTCGCGCTGGGGAAAGGGCGATCCGTCGGCCACCGTGAGGGGAATTGCGAGCGCGGCCGCCAGTGACACGATTCCCCGGACACCGGTGAATGCGAGAATGGTCGGCCATTGCCAGGGCGGTGCTGGATCGCGTTCCCGTATGGAGCGACTCAACAGGCGCGGCAGGTAGGTGGCCGGGTACATCCAGATGAAGCGGGTGACGATCACCACGGCGCTGACAATCGCTCCCGATATGGCGAGATCGGACAAAGCGTGTGTCTTGAGACCGGAAACGAGTGAGTGAGCTTGCAGACCCGTGAGAAGAAATATCAGGCCCTCGATGACGTAGATCATGAAGTTCCAGAAAAAGATGCCTTGCAGCCGCGTGGGCGCGCTGATCAGGCGCAAGCCATTCCAACTGATGTAGAGGCCCGTCGTGACTGTAGCCAGGACACCTGAGCCGCCCAGAAGCTCAGGCGGCCAGTAGGCCAGGAAGGGAGTCAACACAGAGAGCATGATTTCGACGCGCGGATCGCCAACCCAACGGCGCAATCGCAACATCATCCAACCCACCACCATGCCCCACATCAGCTCGCCAACGAGGATGGCGAGAAAGTCGCCTACGGCGTGTGGCAGGGAGAAGGTGCCGCCCAGGACTGCGGCGACGGCGAAGCGATAGAGGATCAACGCGGTCGCATCGTTGGCCAGTCCCTCGCCTTCGAGGATGACTACGATCCGCCTTGGGAGATGGAGTCGCCGGGCGATAGACAATGGAGCGACCGCATCGGGCGGTGACACGATGGCACCCAGTACGAAGCCCAACTGCCAGGAAAACCCCATCCAGTAGTGCGCGGCAGCCGCGACCGCGGTGGCGGTGAATACGACACAACCAATGGCCAACAGGGAAATCGGCCGCAGGTTGGATTTGAATTCGTTCCAGCTCATGGCCACCGAGGCCGAGTAGATGATCGGTGGCAGCACCAGGAGCAGGACCACTTCGGGCGACAGCTCGACGTTGGGGACAGACGCCGGGAGGCCCAGCGCCACACCGCCCAGCACCAGCAGGATGGAGGACGGGACTTTCAGGCGGACCGCAACGAAGGCAATAACCGAGATGACGACCAGCAGGCCGACAAAGAGCTGGATGGTGTTCAGCATCGTATCCTATTGATTTTTCAGCCAATGGGCACCGAATGGCTTGCAATCGGCCCGGGCCGCAACTATTAAGAGTAGAGGCTTTTTAAAGAAAGTGGGTGCGGAATGGCGACTGGTTGGGCGGGCGACGGCGCGGTACAGGAGCAGATTGATGCGACCGTAAAGGACGGAATCAGCCGTGCGCAAAGCCGTTTGTCGCAGGGTCCGTCTTTGAGCCATTGCGCCGACTGTGGAAACAGCATTCCGGAAGCACGCCAGAAGGCGATGCCTGGCGTACGCCTTTGCATTACCTGCCAGGAGGCGGAGGACAAGGAAGAAGCCACATTCAGCGGCTACAACCGCCGCGGCAGCAAGGACAGCCAGCTCCGCTGACGCAGCGGCAGCATTCCAGCGGGCGCCAACGGCAACCACCGCCGGCTACGACGCCACAGCAACGCCGACCCTCCTACGGTCAGCCGCGATGGTTATCGCAGCAGCGTCGGCGAGTCAACAGCAGGCCTAGCGATACGGGTCAGAATGGCCCGTCCTGTTTCCACAAATCCCAGCTTTCGATAGAGCTCAATCGCGTTGGTATTGCTCGCTGTCACGTGGAGGAACGACACAACACCCTCTTCCACATGATCCTGCGCAACTCTCGCGATGAGATTGGCCGCCAGCCCTTTCCCTCGATGATCCGGGTGTGTGCACACACCACTGATTTCCGTATAGCCATCTAACGTGAGTCGCTCGCCCGCCATGGCAATGAGTTGCCCACTGTCATCGCGCGAGTCCAGCCACACTCCGTAGTAGGTACCCATCTGATACGTATGGCTTCGAAAGAAGCCAGGGAACGCGACGTCTGTCAGAGCCACCATTGCGTCTGCGTCTTCCCCACTCAGCAAGTCAATCGCTGGCAACTCAACATCAAGCTCTCGCGTCAACACCATCTGTACGCATTCCAACGTACCTTCGTTGACCAACTCGGGCAGCTGCGGATAGTGCGTCCCAAAGAGCCACACATATTCGCCTGGCGCCAACAGCGAATGCAGCTCCCACATCGCCAATTCCGTAGGTTTTGCCAGCGCCGCAAACGGCGCTACGTTGACAGGATAGCGGCGCGCATCTCCCTCAATCACTGCCAGATGGCTGTGCTGTGAAGTGAGCGCATGCCAGGCCGGGTCCGTGAACAAGTCCGCGGGCAAGGTATCCATGCCGAGCTAGCTTACAGGTTTGGACGCTCGAGCGGTCTCTATGAAACGCAGTACCGGCGCAGACGTCTCGCCTGCGCGATGCGCGACACCGAGAAGTGCCGTCATTTTCGGATCGCGCAGTTTCTTATACGTTACAGCTTCCGGCTGTAAACCCCGCATGCTCCGGGGAACAATCGATATCCCCAACGACGCCGCCACCAGATTGATCGTGGATGACAACTGCGGCGTGTACTGTTTGACCTTAGGCGCGAAGCCGGCCTTTTCGCACGCTGCGATGACCGTGTCAGCCAGACCTGGTCGCTCCGTGCGCGGATACAGAACAAACGTCTCCTCCGCGAGATCGCGTATCTCCAGATCGGCCCGCTGCGCCAGTGGATGGCTACTCGGGACCGCAACGACCATTTCCTCTTCATCGATGAGATGCAGAGTGACGCCCTCGTCCGTCCGCAAAGGCGGACGAAGAAACGCGGCGTCAATTCGCCCCTCGCGCAACGCTGCAGCCAAAACCGTTGATGGACTCTCTTCCAACGACAGCTCGACCTCAGGGTAGCCGACTCTGAAATTTCGGAAGGCGGCCGTGACTAGAGGATTGAACGACGCCGACTCGGTAAAGCCGACCCTCACCTGTCCGACCTCGCCCGCCGCAGCGCGCTGCGCAATCGAGACCGCGTTACGGACGTCACCGAGGACCCGCACCACCTGGGGCATGAACGCCCGTCCGGCATCGGTGAGCTCGACCCGATAACCGGTGCGGTCGAACAATGTCACGCCCATCTCCGCTTCGAGGGCCTTGATCTGCTGGGTCAGCGGGGGTTGGGCGATATTCAGGCGCTTGGCCGCCCGGGTGAAATTCAGCTCTTCAGCGACCGCCAGGAAGTACCGTAGGTGACGCAGCTCCATCTCAATACTTTTCTCATATGGAGATGCCACGTTCAATGTATTTTCTTCGCCCCCAGTCCCGCCTTTAACATCCCGGGCCATGAACACCACCACGACTTCCGCCGGCGCCCGCTTCCGAGCCGCCGTCGATGCAGAACGCCCCCTCCAGATCGTCGGCACGGTTAACGCCTATTCGGCGCTGCTGGCCGAGAGCGCCGGATTCCGAGCCATTTACCTCTCCGGTGCAGGCGTCGCGAACGCATCGTTCGGGTTGCCGGACCTGGGAATGACCTCGCTCAACGACGTATGCGAGGACGTAAGGCGCATCAGCTCCGCCACCGAGCTGCCATTGCTCGTCGATGCAGATACCGGCTGGGGCGGCGCATTCAATATCGCCAAGACCTGCGCGGACCTGATCAAGTCCGGTGCTGGTGGCATGCACCTCGAGGACCAAGTCTCCGCTAAACGATGCGGCCACCGTCCAGGTAAGGCGTTAGTCCCCGCCGAGGAAATGGTGGATCGCATCAAGGCGGCTGTGGATGGTCGCACCGACCCGAATTTCGTCATCATGGCCCGCACCGATGCTCACGCGGTGGAAGGACAGCAAGCTGCCCTCGATCGTGCTGCAAAGTATGTGGAGGCCGGCGCTGACATGATCTTCGCTGAAGCACTCAAGACGATGGACGAGTACAAGCAATTCACGAGCACGATCAGCGTACCCGTACTTGCCAACCTCACCGAGTTTGGCCAGACGCCGCTTTTCACTGTTGCGGAACTCGGCGCAGCGGGCATCCGTCTGGTGTTGTATCCGCTGTCGGCGTTCAGGGCGATGAGCCAAGCTGCGCTTGCGGTCTATGGTGCAATACGTAAAGACGGCACGCAGAAGAACGTGGTGAATCTAATGCAGACGCGTGCTGAGTTGTATGACGTTCTCGGATACCACGATTACGAGCGTAAACTCGACGAGCTTTTTGGAAAGCAATCATGAGCACACCCACCCCTGGCGGCAAAGCCAAGAAATCAGTCGCCCTCTCCGGTGTTGTAGCCGGTAATACGGCACTGTCCACAGTCGGAGTCACGGGCAACGACCTGCATTACCGTGGCTATGACATTCTCGAGATCGCCAACACGTGCGAGTTCGAGGAGATCGCCTTCCTGCTGGTGCATGGGAAGCTGCCGACCCGCACGGAGCTCGACGGCTACA
>Ga0268266_10002336_pt1 | contig 20535 bp, 31 predicted proteins | sample KBSS13metaG_FD_190356 | JGI IMG/M metagenome (GOLD analysis project Ga0268266, IMG submission 190356) | Switchgrass rhizosphere microbial communities from Kellogg Biological Station, Michigan, USA - KBS S1-3 metaG (SPAdes) (version 2) | ecosystem: Host-associated > Plants > Roots > Rhizosphere... | reverse complement strand
TTCCTCCAGCCACACACGGCCAAAGCTCATGAAATTCCGGAAGCGCCGGTTTGCCGGGTTCCAGGCGTTCTGAAGGAAGGCCGCCAACCGCGCCGTCAGGACTTCAGAAAGAGCTTCCTCCCCCGCCGTGTTGAGAGCACATGCCAACAGGAGCGCACGGGCATTGTCGTCTATGCAGTAGCCATGCGACCGGTCCGGCACGGAATGAATCGCGTGCTGAAAAAGGCCGGTATCGTCACACATGGACAAGAGATGGCCGATTTGCATGTCCGGCGGCGCGGCGTAGCTCTTTGCCGGCGCTCTTTTGTCCAGATTTGCGATCACATTCAGACGATGGATACGGCGGGCCCGGGTGAAGGCAGCTTGGTACCGTTCTCCGATGCGCTTCCATGTCATGGACCGGCTGTCGGTATAGGCGCGTAGGCGCATGGCCTGGCGCCGAGCGTCGTCCGTAAGCAATTTCGATATTTCGATGCCGATCGCGGCAGAATCATGAAACGGAACCAGCACGCCTCGCCCATCCGCCAGCAATTCGCGCGCGTGCCAGTATGGCGTCGAGACAACCGCTTTTCCCAGCCCAAAGCTGTAAGCAAGCGTTCCCGACGTCATTTGCGCTTCGTTGAGATAGGGCGTCACATACACGTCGCACATGGATATGAAGTCCAGCAAAGTCGGCTGGTCTACGAACTGGTCGAGAAAAACGACATTGTCCTGCACGCCCAACTCACGGGCGCGCGCCATCAGACTTTCACGATAAGCCTCGCCTTCCTGCCGCACGAGGTTGGGGTGCGTCGCCCCCAGAACGACATAGACGGCATCAGGCCGGCTTTTCAGGATCAGCGGCATAGCGTCAATCACCACCTCTATCCCTTTGTTGGGCGACAGAAGCCCAAAGGTCAGGATCACGGGCTTGGCGGTGAAACCCAGCTTGACCTTCGCCAGATCCGGCTCGACGAACGGAAAGTCGGGAATTCCGTGCGGAATGACTTCTATCTTTTCGGCTGGAACGTCATAGACGGTGTGAAGCAGCTCGCGCGCCTTCTCCGCCATCACCACCACGATGGACGACTGTTCGGCGATCTTGCGCAGCACATTGTATTGCGCGGGCGCGGGATGGGACAGAACCGTGTGAAAGGTCGTCACCACCGGCATGTCCAGCCGGTCGATCAGCTTCAGGACATGCGCGCCGGCATCACCACCGAAGATGCCGAATTCATGCTGAAGAGAAACAACATCGTATTTCTGGACGTTCAGAAAATCCGCGGCCTGGGTATAGTCTTCGAGGACATCGTCACGGATGCAAAACCTGACCTCGGGAGGATAATCATAAGCCCGCCTGTCATCATTCATCGCCACGATGCAGGCTTCAATTTGCGTGCCGGACGACTGTACAGCCCTGTGCAGGTCCGTCGTGAACGTCGCAATGCCACAGCGGCGCGGCAAGGAGTTGCCGATGAAGGCAACGCGCTTCATCTGGGTCATGGGAGCCCCGCAAGACGGTTAAGACGTGGCGCTCGAGCGCCACGCCGCGGTGGGTTCAAGCCGCTTTCAGGTTGACGGCCTTGGCCCCTTTGGCGTCCGACTGGGTGTCGAAAGAGATGCGCTGGCCCTCCGCCAGGACGGTCATACCGGCGGCCTCGACGGCGGAGACATGCACAAAGACATCCTTGCCGCCGCCTTCCGGCGCTACAAAGCCAAAGCCCTTACCCGAATTGAAGAATTTCACTGTTCCGATTGTCATGGTCACTCCGATACCTGACGCCAAGCACATGCTTGAGCGGCGCGGAAGAACACATCGATCTGAAGGGTGGCTGCCCCGGCCAGGCGCCGGATGCGGATGGTGAGTACAACTTCGCGTTCAACGAATGGAACACCGTCGCAGCACATATATAGGCGCTTGCACTCCTGATTACAAGCAAGGAAGGCTCGTGTGACGAACAATCGCGCAATTCTTCTTTTGGAGCATCGCCGCGGCTTTAGCCGGCATTGCTGCCGTTGCTGTTCTCTTCGCCATTACATTGTCCAGTGGCTACACACGCATGACTGGGTATGCAGTTACCCAAAATCCGTTTGCGCGGCGAAACTTGAACTTTTCCCCATGGGTCTCGAGATCATAGACACCGTCACGCAGCCGCTTGGGGACATCGATGATTCTGTGCCGCGTATAAGTCGGAGGATCGCCCTCGGAATCGATTATCTCCCAAGCCTGGACGGTACAGGGCGTCTCCTCGTGGCCTTTCTTGAGAAGGCCGTGCCAATAAACTAGCTGTCTCCTACCAGACATGGTCGGCGCCATCCCTCTATCCTCGGTGTGCCCCAGCGCAACGCGCTTAAGGGCTCTGCGGGCCCGAAACAACCACCGTCGTCTAGGGCTCGAGAAGGCGGAATAGGCTGGTATTTTCCAACATGGTGGTTTCATCGGCCCTCTGCTCATCATGGCCACGTACGATCCCATAGCCGCGGTCGAACTGGAGAACGACGTGTCCGTCCGACCGCCCAACGACTGTTGTAAGCAACCATTGGCCCCGGCTCGGGACCCACGCGGACCATCTTTGACCTATCTTAACTTCAGCGGGCGTTTGCATACCCTTTATCCGCGGCGCGGCTCCTCTTATGCCAAGGACGCGGCGAAGCAGTTGGGCCATCAACTTCGCTCTAGGACAGTTCGACGGGATTTTGGCTCTAGACCCGCTCGTCCGCCATGTGGCGAAGGTCGGCCTCATTCAGATTGGTCATCACGATGCCGTCGGCGCGGTTGTAGCGAACATCGCCGGTATCGATCCAGACGATCTTTTCGCTATCCAGCTTGACCAAAAGCGCGGAAACATTGCCATTGGCGCGATGGGCGGTATCGACCACGGTGCCGACGCGGCTGCCGGTGATCAGCTGAACGCGCTCGCCGATCAGCTTCGCATCACGGTCCACGATCACCCACTTCACGTAACGGTCCGGCCAAACGCCGCGACGATAGGCGGCCCGCTCGGAAGCATAGCGGATCCGCAGGGTGTCATAGGCCGCGGTGCGGTCCTGATACTCCCGCTGCTGCGCCTGGTTCTGCTGCAACTGATCCTGATATTGCCGCTGCTGTCCCTGATACTGGGCATTGTCGGCGGCGGCCTTCGCATCTACCGCAGCAGCTTTCGCGTCCACCGCAGCATTTTGGGCCCCGACCTGCTTGTTGATCTCCACGGTCTGGGCCTGTTCCGCGGGCGTGGACCGGGTGGTAGGCAGGCCGTTGGCATCCACCCGCTCGCCTGGGATTGCATCGCCGCCTTGGGCAAAAGATACGGTACCCATGAGCAGGGTCATCGCTGCGGCCGAAAGGGCCGATTTCACATACATCATTTTAGAACATCTCCGGTTAGAGAAAATCATACCGCTGTCGGCACAATTGGTTGCTGGCAAAAGGGGCAGCCCGCGAGCCGCCCCGTTGCACAGACGTATCGTCGTGATCAGAAGCCGATCCAGACGCCGCTTTTGTAATAGCCACGACCGTTGTTCGAATCGCGATAATGGTGCTGATTGTCGCCGGCCCACTTCTGGTGGAAATACCAGTCGTCATTGTGATACTGGGCGCCGACGCTGCGATCATATTTGTATTGATGATCCGTGTGCCAGCAATCGCCAGAGCTATCGCAGACCATGCGAGCAGCGGCTGGTGCGGTTGTGGCGACCAGGCCCGTACCTACAAGCAAAGCGATGGCGGCGGCTGAAACAGCCGTTTTCGAGAATGTCATTTTGGGAGTCTCCTGTTGGAGGACGCTTGTCCCCCGGAGAGGCAACACTGTCACCGGCATTCAGTTCCAACAGGTTCTGAATCAAGCCGCGGAACGGGTATGAAAGTCGCATGGGTGACGGACACGCTCATGCCAGTGGGGTTATTGATGATCTCTACCTGGGCATCGAGCTGGTGGGCGAGGGCTTGTACCAGACTGGTGCCCAGCCCGCCCTTTGCGGGCGGGCTGCTATTTTGAGGACGCCCAACGCCATTGTCGGAAACCGAGAGTTTCCAGTTCGTGCCATGAACCTCATAGGCGACCATGACGGCTGCCGCTTTCTTCGGGTCCGGGAAGGCATATTTCAAGGCGTTGATGACCAGCTCGGTCACGATAAGACCCAGGCTGACTGCGTCCGTCGACTGCACGAACCCCTGATCGGCCCTCACTGTGAGCGTGGCAGGCCGGCTCTCGCCGATCATGGATCCCGTCAGCGAGTCACAGAGCTTCGAGAGATAAGCCCCGATCTCCACCGAATCCGTGCGCCCCGAGGCATGCAGATGCTGTTGAACGGCAGCGACCGACATGACACGGCGATGTGCGTCCTGCAGATGCTGGCGGGTTTCCTCCGAGGTCACGGCACGCGCCTTGAGCATCAGGATGCTGGCGATAATCTGGAGGCTGTTGACGATGCGATGCTGCATCTCCGCCAGCAGCACTTCCTTCTGCTGAAGAAGATCGTCCGTCCGGAGTTGGAGAACCTCCTTTTCCGCTTCGATCAATCGCCGGTCGGTGATGTCCTCAAAGCCCAGCAGAATGAGAGCATGACCATCATCGGTGCCCAGAACCCTGCGGGCATGTAGCAGAAATATCCGGGCGCCGATGCGGGGAAATTCCTGTGCGACCTGAAATCCTTCCACCACTGTCTGGTCCACCAAAGAACGCTCCAACAGGTCGTGCAACGCCGGAATGTTCCAGGCGCCGCCGTCCAGCGCAAAAAGCGACGTTTTGGGGGTGTCCCTGGGGCTGATTTGAAAGCATTTGTGAAAGGAAGAACTCGCGACCAGAATTGTAAGCCTGTTGTCGAGCACCAGCAGCGGCTCGCGCACCGTCTCTACGACGATCTGTGCAAGGGAGCGGGCATCTTCGATTTTGTCGAAGAGCGTGGTCATGGATATTTTCCTTAGCGGGGCGCGCCATCTGAGCGGCAACGGAAACGTCAAGCGCGCCGATTAATCGTTATACTGCCGATACCCGTATGCTGCCACCGAGGGGCGGGAGCGCGGACAATCTTTGCTGTCCTGAAGGTCTCTCAAGCGCCAAAGCCCAAATCGTGGCTGGCGACGGTGAAGACTAACACAGGTCCATGAGCTGCGCGAATCCGGCTGAATAGCGGCTATTTCCCTGATCGAGGCGGCCGGGATGTCTCAGGCGCCGTTTGGCATGAACAACCCAATGATAAAGGCGCCCAGCAGCATCAATATCCCTAGTGCGGCAATTCGCATCCCTCTCCTGGGTCCGGGACCCAACCAGGAGGATCTAGGGACCGCCCCATTTGCGACTCGCGCGTTTCCCCCGATGAAATAGACGCCAAACAGCGCGACACCGGAGAAGACAACGACCACTCCGGCAAAGCGCAGAATCGTCATTGCGATCCAGGCAAGGTGAAGAGTCAGGGACATCCTCCGATTATCATGCGTCGGGGAATTGTCGTGAATGGACCCTCAGAGCATCCTCACACATCTACTTTGTGTCCGCGAGGATCGCCGCCCTTACAGCTTGGGCGGGGCTGATAGTGTCGGGTGAATGCAAAATCGTGAATAATTGGGCTTCCCCATCTGGCAACTCTCGCCACCAGGCATAGCAGCGGAACGCGCCGCTGGTGCTGAAGCGCAAGTCGAACACCGAAACCTGGCCGCTCCAAACCGTGTGGTCTCCCTGCCTTTCATGCACCGGCACCGACTGCACGAAAGTCGCCTTGCCGCCATGCCGGGATTCCACGGCCTTTTTGAGCTGATCAGTTCTGACTTCGCCCACCGATCTTGCCTAGTGCCGCGACGCGGTATCGCGCGCGGCCTGGACAATGGTTTTCGCCAGATAGGGCTTGGCGACAAAGCCAAACGCGCCGGCATTGCCGGCTTGCTCGGCCGAGGTATCGCCAGAAACCACGATCGAACGAATGGCGGGATAATCGATTTGAACCTGGGCGATCAGCGCCAACCCGTTCATGAGTCCGGGCATGCGCACATCCGTCATGAGGATGCTGGTTTCGACGTGTCGCGATAATATGTCCAGGGCTTCAAGGCTGTTCTTTGCCTCAAGTACGACAAAGCCCGCGTCCTCCAGAGTTGCCACCGCAGACATGCGAATGAAGAACTCGTCTTCCACGACCAGAATTGTTTGCTGCGTACTGGATTGCCCCATGCCAAGTACAAGCCATGGGAGCCCGGATGGTTCCATTTTCCTTAAAATTCAATAATTTAAGTCGAACACGCTTAGGGCAGAAGAATGATGGCGAATCTCTTTTGGACGCTCGCGCTCAAGCGCGGCGTTATCGAGCTCTGGCAGGCTTTCTCCACAACGGCGCGGTGACACAATTCGGCGGTCGAGCTGGCCAATCCGATGCCGAGGTCCCGACCACAATGGCCTCAACGCTTGCCGCTGCGTTGCTATTACTATGATCCTGGATGTCGCGCTCCTTGGGATCGCCGGGATACCATCAAAATAGCCGGCTGAGGGCATCTCAAGCGAACATCTCAAACAGATGCGGACGGTGGTATGGTGCCCAGGGACAGGGACCATCTATCTAGTGTTTGTAATGGCTTGCGCGAAAGTGGGACAGCAAAACGTTCGTATAAATAACTATCGTTTTTTCGCTTCTGTCCCACCCATAGTCGATATTCAGGCGGGGAAATTCCCTGCATCTACTTATGTCGACCCCAAAACAGCCACCATACTCCATACCAAAAGGCAACGAAGTAGGTTCCGACGCTCGCGATATAGACCATCCTAAAAAATCCGCTGTTAATCGCGGCACCTCGTACCAATCCGGAGATCACGATTGAAGAGACAAGAATAATCCAGTAGTTCGTCCGATTGCGACGCGATGCGCGTTCCTGCTCTTGTTGCTCCAAGAGTTTTTCGGCGTCGTGCTCAGCCTTGCGCCTTTCCCTTTCCTTATTTTGAACCTCCTGTTTCTCGAGCGTTCTTACCTGCTCTAGGAGCTCTCTCCTGGTTTCCTCAAGGGTGCTACTCATGTCTTTCCCGGCTTCAGCAGGAAGGTCCGGTAAGATTTTCTCCATTTCATCCAGTTGTTTCAAGAAGGACCTGATAAGCGAAACATCCTCCCATCGTTCTTCCGCGACCCTAGGGTCGGCAAAGTCACCGATCCACCGAAGGTATTCACACATGAACTCGAGAGCTTTTGCTTCATAGCTTCGCGCGTTAAGCGCTGACTTACGCGTCCACATCGCCTCTAAAAGCGATCTGCTCGCCTCGAACGAGTTCTCGCTTGCATTTATATTTGCTGTCCGCAGTGAAAGAAGGGAAAGGAAAGGCCAGTGACGTTCGTCCGGGAAAACATGTTTGCCGTATGCGTAAAAAAGACGAGAAAAGCCCAGCGGGTTTTCCTTAAAGTAAAACGTTGGGAATTTGGTCTCGACAACAATGTCGACATGGCCGCCGCAATCACACTTTTTGATGGTTGAGGATACAATCCCCAAGCCACAGTGGGGGCATTTCCATGGGCCTGGCCCTCGTAGGACAGCACTCTCAGGATCAGCGACTTTGGTACTAGCGCTCATCGGCCCACGCCTTTGCCACGGCACATGCCGTAGCCCGGTCTCTAGGCCGTTCATAAAAGTGATGTGTGCTGCTGATCAGTCCGCCTTCCTTGGCGTACATTTTGTGCGAAGTCGTGTCCCAATATATTGTCCAACCCCGGTAGTACATTAGCTCAGTCCAAGCCATGTGATCCTCCCGCCTGTTAGGCCCGATGGTCGTGCGCAAATTCCTATGGGCGACGATCTCCGTGCAGACCAATATGTGTCGATGCTAAAATTCATGATCTAAGGGAGCGGCAGCCCACTCAAATCGGCGCCCCAATTATCCCCGCAGCCCTGGATGCGATAACTATACATTGATACTGGACAGGCCGTCAACGTTTGTTCTCTTATCGTTCTCATGGCCCATCCCCGCCCCCGCGCGCCCTTCGTCTCCGGTCCCCAACTCATAGAGGGCGAATGGTCCACGAATAACGGCGGATACACGCTCAAGCTTGGAGACCTATTCGCGGGCCACATTGAACAGCGCGGGGGCGATAGCATCTACAAGGAAAGCTGGATTATCAGCTTGAACGGGCAGCACGTCGGCGGAGGCGGGAGCGACCGCCTCTTTGCGGAAAGGTTTGCAGAGCATCTAATCCTGACGGAATTGAAGCGCCTTACGCCAGTCTTCAGAAGACTTAGAGACCGCGCCCCACCTTATGAATGCTTTTGGGGGCAGGACAGCCACGCGAGGTGGGGGGAGTGGAAAGCAGAGCGCGGGCTGCCGCCGTACAACATTGTGAAGGCGAAGTAGCTGGGTGCAGCAAGTTACGATTGCGCCTACCTTAGTGCGAGGCCGCGAATACAATTCAGATGCTTCTCGGCCAGGCGGACAAAATGAATTCCTATGTCGCGGCTTTCGGGCGAGAAGACAAGAGCAGTCATATGCCCTGGCCGCTTTTCCCTTGCTATCAGTGCCCCGGCGAATGCCTCCCCGTCGGGGATTTTGTCCATGACGTAGTAATGCAAATTGCTAACCGCACGCTGCCACTGAAGATAGCCATTGATGGTGATAGTGCTGAGTTCACACAGGCCATTTCCCGTATCCACATGAACGCCATCAGATTGAACATCTAGAGTATGGGTGTGCGGCCAAGGAGGCCCAGCCGGAACAGAACCATCGGAAACCACGTGGGGAACAGGAAAGGTCCGTGAGATGGTTGATGCCGGCTCCAATGGAAAAAGTATCTCTGTCGAGCGAAGCAGCAGTTCGTTTTTATACTCAGCGAATGTCTTATATTTTGGGTGGGCCTCGCCCGAAGCATTAAATAGCCCGTCGGGCGGTTGTACTGTAAACGAGCCTTTTGCTTCCGGCGCGACAAGTGCAAATTGGTAATTGGTCCAACAAAGCAGCAGCTGGCTCATCGGAAAACATTCTTCAGCTGTGCCCTGCATCGTGAGAGCGGGAAACTGCTCTTGCAGCGGGCGCGTCCACCGCCGCAGCTCGTAGAGAGTAACCCCGTGCTTTGCAGCTTTGGTCTGAGCACTCGACGTGAACCCAGACGCAGAGACTATTGCTCTGTGGCTCACTGACGGCATATCTAACAGCTTAATACAGAGTTGTTCGACCTCTGCGACGTCGAGCGGAGCATTCTCGTGCTTCACTTCGTAGGCTTTGAAGGCATGGGTAACATGCCCGGCCTCTGAAATTGTGACCGTGACATCTACATCTCGTTCCTTATTGGCTGCCGCATCAAGGACCATATCGCCAATCGTGACCTCCACCGCGTCTGCGTGCCATTTCAAGCAGCACAACCCGACAAGGTACTGAACGAGCATCGGTGAGAGGGGGAACTTTGGCATGTGCGATGATACTCAGACTGCTAAACGGTTGTCACGCCGCCCACCTGGGCCATCGCGCCTAGTAATTTGACCGCGCAGCCGTTGGCGCTGGAGCGCTTTGTGATCAAGACAGCTTGTAATTTGCATAGGCACGCCGCCCACCTATTGCGATAGCGCGCACGGTCCCGCATCTCTATGTCCGCATGATTGAGGAAGGCAAGAGATGAGCGCTTCGGACATTTTGGTTGCCCTGGTGCGCTGTGAACTCAAGGCGCGATGTACTGTCCTAGGCGGCTGGCAGTTGTCGGCAAAAGGGGCGCTGCCTGTGGTGTTGCTTGCAATGGCGCTGTTGGTGGTTTGGGGGCGCTAATACCCTTGCGGGCAGTTTGTTGAAGATACAATATCCCTAACGATTGATCGAAAATGGACTTCGCAATGCAGGCGCGACAAGAACCTCCGGTGGTTACAGTCCTTCGTGCTCAGCCTGAGCGACGTGCAAGCATTGACGCCATTACCGCTGCGCTGAAATGCACCGAGAAACAGGCGAGGACGGCAATCGACAAAGCGCGCCTCGATGGCTTCAATATCAAGAACGTTGATGTTCGTACCTTCCAACTTCAGCCAGTAATTGGCGCGCAGACCAAGCCATAAATCGCCGCAAAATGTAAAACCATGATACGCGGTCTGGTGAAGGCATCCCTGAAAACGGTCGAAGGTGTGGATTGGAAGATGGCTAAAGAGGGCAAACGTGGGACTGTGGTGAGGGGAAAGCCGGTTGTGAGCGAACCTGGCGGACTGTTCTAACTCTCTAGCCCCAACAGCACCTTCATTCGATGAACGCGGTCTGCCGCCATATCTGCAAAAACGCCCGGGGACAGTGACCGCATTTGCGCTATCGCGCTGTCCTTGATCACTTCAGGTATGTCGGGATTGGTTCGGATAAAAGTCTCAAAATGATCATTGCCTACGATGTGCGTCGCAGGGTCGAATAGCCCCAGCGCCGTTAACACCTCTGTCACAGCCGGATTGCAGACGCTTTCGCAATAAGCTGCAAGCTCTCGAAGATACTTGAAGGGGGGCTGGAAGATTTTTGTGCGGCGCTGATTTTCTATGTCGCGCGGGCATATCACCGAAAGCGTGTGGTTATCGGAATGGGCTGCTCCCACTAAATCTAACCCGCGATGGAGAACCGCGTTACGAAGCTCTCTCACATACTCAAAATAGTCATTCCCATTCCGTATCGCGGCGTCAAAGCGATCCAATAGGTCTTTGCGGTCTTGCAAGAAATCTCTCACGTGATCAATCGCGCTAAGAAGGCTTTGAAAATAGAGCCTATGAGAGACACGCAGATCGAACAAATTAGACCCGTGGGGAGCGGTGCAAACCCTTTCTAGCGCCCACTTTCTGTCCTCTAGATAACCCAGCAGTCCGCTGAAAAAGGCCAGTCGCGGATCGCGCAGGGGTTGATCCATGCTTACGTCGTTAGACATGGCCTAAGTTTACCGCAAAAATCTGAAAGACCATACGCGACCTTGCAGCGGCGGCTTTCCCCCATAGGCCCTCCTCGCGCGGGCACGCACGCGGGAAAGGATCGCACGCGCGCACGCAGAGGCGTTAAATCGCGAGCGCACGAGATACGTCAGTCAGGTATCATCGCCCGATGGTGAAAGCAGCATGACCACGGGACCGTCCACCTGAGCCTGTCTTCCCATGCCTCTAGCAATCTTAAGCAACGCCTCAACGGCCTTGGGATTGCCACGCTGGCCCAACTCTGCCCGCCTGTTCAGCCCCACGTTAGCGGCTTCAAACAAGGCTCCTGCTTCTGAGAAGGTCAGGACAAGGGCGACTGCGCTATTTGGCATGGGCGTCATTCCTCAACACTCAGCGCCATCCTAGCCCCCCTGACGCAAAAGCTCATGTCACAGGTTGATAACCCGCCCTGCTCTGCCTATGTCATAAACCGCAACGTCCGTTGAGGTTGGTGACAATGGCAGCCGAAAGCCCCAAATTCGTGTCCTACATTCGCGTGTCCACCGCGCGCCAAGGGCGTTCCGGCTTAGGACTGGATGCGCAACGTGAAGCCGTGCGCCAGTTTGTCAGCAGCCGTGCGGGCAAGATCATTGCCCCGGAGTTTGTGGAGGTAGAGACCGGGAAGCGAGATAACCGGCCAGAGCTTCAGAAGGCGCTGAAGCGGTGCCGCATAACCGGGGCAACGTTGGTGGTGGCAAAGCTAGATCGCCTGTCACGCAACGCCGCATTCCTCCTGAACTTGCAAGCTGGCGCGGTCCCGTTCGTGGCTGCGGACATGCCCGACGCCAACGAAACGACTGTGGGCATAATGGCTGTGATCGCCCAACAGGAGCGCAAGGCTATCAGCCAAAGGACCAAGGATGCCCTGGCAGCGGCAAAGGCGCGCAAAGTGAGACTAGGCGGGCGGCGGGCGGGATCGCCACGGATCGCTGATTACACGGCGCGAAGCGTGGCCGCGCGTCGGGAGTTGGCCCACCAGAATGCAGAGCGGGTGAGAGAAGCAATTGAGCCGCTACAGCAAGAGGGGCTGTCTCTCAACGCGATGGCTGCCCGGCTAAATGCTGACAGCGTGACTACCAGCCGGGGCGGGGTCTGGACGGCAACGGCGGTTAAGCGGACACTGGCGCGTCTGTGCGGTTAGGCCACCTGCACCGCGCAGTCAGCTTGGGAAGGATCGGCTATGGATAATCAGGCCACCGTTATTGAACGCGCCTTCACGTTGGCCGCTAGTGGTCATGTGAACAACCTCCACGAAATCAGGGACGCGCTAAAGGAGGAAGGCTTTACGGTGGGTAGCCATCTGTACGGCTCCGCGATACGGAGACAGCTTGGCGAGCTGATCGCAGCGGCCAAGGTGAAATCCCAATAATTTCGGCAGCGCATGTGCCCACCAGAGCCTCTAGCGCCTCGCTACAGCCCCACTTTCGCCAGCGTATGCGGACTACCGGCGAACGGAGAAGCGCCGTCAGTGCGTCTCGCTGTGGCGCTGCCATTGCTACCCCTTACGATGAAGTGACGCGCCGTTGAACATCATCCTAAAGGTATCCCTCGCGGCCTACCCCTGCGACGGAATGACTCAATTCGACAGCACTCTCGTTGTTCATTCGTGTAACCAGTTGATTGTCTTGCTGTCCGTCCATCGTCTTTTGCATCACATGCAATGCTGCATTTAACGCTGATTTGCATGGGTTATTTTCGATTTACAACGCGCCGCGTTCCTCCCAGCTTGCCCGCATCATCGCCAATCACGGCGGAATGACCGAAGGGATGCAGCATGAAAATCGAACTGACCCAAAATTGGACCATCGGCTTTGAACGGACAGCACCGGGCTGCCTTTACATCAGCCTGCCGCACAGCGCGGCAATCTGGATTGAGCGGGCCAGCAAGTGCGACAGAGCGGGCTGGAAGCCGGAAGTTGAGAAGGTAAGGGGCGAATATCTGGTTTGGTGGCGGGCTTTCCATGCCATCTACTCGCCGCCTGGGTTGACGCCACGTGGTGCGGAGGCTGGGCTGAAGGTGGGGGCGTAGGGAAGTTAGGTATCACTAAAGAACAACAGAAGCCGTCCTGGGGCGACCTGGGGCGGCTCATTGCTACCACTAAAGGAACACCTGCCGGGTGGCCTGCTTCCCATCGCCTTAGCTCCTGGCATCCGTCCGTTGCTGGTCGAGCTTGGCGGTGGGTGGCGGGCTTTTCCTTTCGCACGCGTCTTTTTGCTATGGCGCTAATCAATTCGTTTAACAGACCCAATCACAAGGACACATGACCACAAGAACACATTCCCCGCTAAGGCAGGCACAAGATACCGCCAAGGCGCGCGGAGCCAAAACCTTCAGCTTTCACGAACCATGCATCAACGGGCACTCAGCCCTCCGGTATGCGACCAACGGCAACTGCACTCAGTGCATCGCCCTCCACAACCGCAACCGATATGGCAAGCCTGACCACGAACGCCAGCTTCGGCTCACCTACGCGAACGGTAAGTTGGCACAGATAACCCAAGACGCGGCCACCCTGGCCGATGCAAGGGCGTCAAAGGACAGCGTACGCGAGATAACTGGAAGGCAACCCAGCCTAAGCCTCCTGCACAAGGCCGGGCTACGCCTTCTTACGACTTACCTTGGCAACGCTCCCGCTGCCTCTACCGTCATGGCGCTGTTCTCCTAGCAAATTGAAAGGACTTTCTTCAGATGCACCTTAACAGGGCGCAACGCCGTCGCTTTGCCGCGTTACCATCAACTACTCCGATCAAAATAGCTGAAGCCCTTACCAACACAGCCCACGCCATTGCCACAGAACAAATGGCAGCATTTGGGAACAAGCTGTCACCCGAACACGATATGGCCCTGTGTCGCACTGCCGGGTTGTTCTCCATGATCGCCTTGAAGCTGAAGAGTGGCAGGCTTGTCGCTGACATGCCCACCGGTGGCGGGAAGACCCTTAGCGTGGTGTCCTGGCTCGCTGCTGTTCAGCGGTTGAAGCTGGACATAAGCGTGACTATCGCCGCCTCTCAGGTGGAAGGGTTAGCCAAGATGGTCCGTGATCTACGGGCATTGGGTGTGCCTTCCAACATGATTGGATTGGTACATTCTAAATCCTACGACCCCAAGAAAGCTGAAGAGTTCCTAGACACAGGCGATTATTCAATCCTTGGCGACAAGTACGCCTCTGAACCCGTCACTGAGAATAATGCGGAACGCCAATTCTTGTTCGTCACCCATCAGCGCGTTCGTGCTGCAACGGATGACGGCAGCAAGGAAACCTTGGTCACAGCCTATAAGGGCCGTAAGCGTGAGTTACTAACGTGGGACGAACTTTGCCTTACCTCCGCGCCAAGCGCCGCCCCATTGCTAGATGTTCGTTCAGGCATTGGCGCATTGCAGCCGTATGTCAGCGAACCTAACACAGCGCCCGAATTGAAGCTGGCCATTGACTACCTCGATAGCTGCTTATCCGCTTTAGAGGGAGAACTTCAAAGCCAGTGTGGTGGTAGCAGCCCCAATGCTGTCACCCTTCCTGTGTTGTCTGAACAAGAATTGGAGACCTACTCTAAGCTTGTACAGAGACAGCTTGGCGAAGAAGCCTATGCCTTCCCGGCGGTGAAGATGTTGCTGGAAGCATCCGGTCAGGAATTGCGTGTAGCCCGCATGGGTGAAAGCAAGTCTGCTCTGGTCTCGTTCCGTGTCACCATCCCTGCATCATTGAACAACATGGTCATCCTAGATGCTGGCCATGTCGTGAACAGGCTCGTAGCTTTGGACACGACCATTAAGCGCGACCCCTGGTTCCAGCAGCAGGCCGACAACGGGCAACATCTGAAGACCTATGAGGATGTTGTTATCCACTTCGGTCAGGAGAAATCCGGCAGGGCTGGAATGGAAGAAGCCTTTGGGAAGCGTCTCCGTGAACCCAATGGTCTAGCTTCAAAGATCGTAAAGGCCATTGCTGCGGCCCCTTCGGATCAAGGTGTCATAGTCTTCACCTTCAAGCCAAGACGTAGGAGCAAGGTTGATCTTCCTGAGACGATCAAAAGGGAATTGAAGAGGATGAACATTGATCCTGATGCCAAGCTGTCCAACGGGAAGAAGCGCATTGAGGTTTTGACTTGGGGAAGACACGCATCGTTGAATGACTATGCCTACGCCTCCAACGTAGTGTTCGCTGGTCTCCTCCACATTGACGATGAAACCCTAATGGCTCAGGCCATCGGGCAGACTGGCGACCTGTGTAAGCCCATTGATGACATGCCACCTTTGACGGAGATCAAGCGTGGTGACGTATGTGGTGCGCTCTATCAGGCTCTAAGCCGTGGTAGTTGCCGTTACAGCGTAGAGGGCAAGGCTATGCCCATGAACGTGTGGATGACCCATTGGGATGACAAGATCAAAGCCGAGCTTGAGAGGGTCATGCCTAAGGTAGTCTGGAAGGATTGGGACATGGGCAATGTCCGTGAGAACTCCAAGGCTGAGACCATCGCTCTACAAATCTCAGCCCATCTTCGGAGCAACTTAGGCGACCGGCTAAGTAACCGTTCAATCAAGGCTGCACTTGGGCTGAGTGACACCCCATCCAACACCTTCACTAGGGCGATACGCTGCGTTGATGCCCCTGGTTGGAAACGTGACGGGCAATCGTTTGTGAAGCTTGGAACGTTCGACGCCTACGGTTTCGAGTGTGAGATGTGAACCTCACCAAGGGCCTTATAGAGAGTTGCGGGGGTAGGCATGTGGTGACGTTTGGGTACAGGCGAAACATCCCAGCCTAAGCCCACCTAACCCAGCCTAAGCCCACTTTCGCCCATCTTAACGCCATCCTGGCATTCGTGCCGGGGTGGTCTCCCCCTCCATCAACACCCCTCAACCCACCCAGCCGCGCCTAAGCGGCGCTGAAAGGACCACCTTGGCCCACGCCAAAGCCTACCTAACCCAACCTACCCCCACCTTCGCCCCCACCTGGGAGGCCCGTACCGGGACCGAAGCAGACATGCGAGCGATGGCTACTCGCCTCGCTAGAGGATCGCTGCATGAGATTGAAGCCCTTTCCCGTTTCCAGACGGTCTCATTCCTGCTCAAGGACATGGATCGCAAACTTGTCATTGTTGACAAGGCTAACCCGACTAAACCCGTGTCGGTGATGGACATCAATCCTGGCGCAGAGGGACACGCAGCCTATTGGTCTGCACTGTCCGATCAGATCATCGCCTCGGAGAACTATTGGTCCCTGAGTGAATACGTGAATGGCTTCCTCAACCACCTCAATCAGGCTTATCCGATCATCACGACCCATGTTGATGCGCGCAATGAGCGGCAGATAGCGTGGCTTGAACGTGGCGGCTTCACCCGCACTGAAGAGCTTCCCAAACATGGGAGGAATGAAATCAAATTCTTCGTCTACAGCCGCATCAGCGGGGATACATCGGACGCGCATGGCCGCCCTGTTGCGACTAGCCTCGGGTAACCCCGGTAAATTCTACAACCGACGCGGAGAGTACATCGGTCATCGCCCCTTCGGTCCCATCGTACTCAAGCATCGCGCGGCAGCAGCGATATTGGGTGTCAGACCGAAAGACCTTCTCCGCATGAACGTCAAACGCGCCTTCTACCTCGGCGCTTACGTCTACGACCCGCTTGAGATCACCTCTCTAGCTGCCCCCCTTAAATCAACATCACCCCAAGGAACACCCAACAACAATGACATGGAATAATCCCAACCTATTTCCGGAGCTTCAAATGGGTAGCCCCGCAGAGGTTTATAACAACCGCCCCGCCTCCCTCCCCGCATCCAACGTCACCAGCAGCAACAGCCCCGGCTACTCTCGTGTCGTCATGCACGAAGGTCAGGTGGTCTCAACGCAGACAGGTGGCCCTTCTATCGCATCCACTGGCGACACAAAGGCCACACAGGACGCTGCGGTAGGAACCCCTTACGCTCATGCCGTGGACGCGCAGACGCGTTGCAGGATCGCGCCGCACGAACTTAAAGAGGACAGCATCCTCTACTTTCCCAATGGCGCTGAAGTCACCTTGGCGCAGGCCCGCGCTATGAACTACCTCCCGCCTGGGTGGCAGCCCAATAGCACCTACCCCAATCGGGCACAGGCGCAGTCCGGACAGGAGAACGGCAAACGTTTTTATGATGCCTCTGCTGAACAGCCTACGCAGGAAACCCATCCTGAACTGGCGGCAGAGGCGTTCGAGAACAATGACGCTGAACAAACGCTAACCACCATCGTCGCCAACGTCGCGGGCATTGAGCAAATGAATGCCGTCAAGGAAATCGTGGAGAATGGGGAAATCGGGGAGCGCACGTTGTCCGCGATTGCCACCCAGCTTCAGGTTGAACCTAGCAAGCTTCAGGAACACTTCGCGCCTGTGATGCAAGCCTTCAAGGCGCAGGCTCTAGCTGTCATGTCTCAAGACGGAGTTGATGGCTCGGAGGTTGTGGCTTGGGCGCAGCAGCATAACCCGGACTTGCTCAACCGAGCGATGCACCAGCAGGCCACGACCCGCAGCACCGCAGGTTATGCGGAATTGCGGGGGTCATTCTTGGCTAGTCTTGGGGAGACCAATCCGCAGCGGGCGCTTCAAGCCGACTTAGGCCCTGGTATCACCACGTTCGTTGATCCTAAGCAGGGCGTGATGGTTCGTATCCCCGGCTACGGAGATGCGATGACGTGGCGCAGCTGCATCAAGGCGTTTGGGCCGAAGTAAGTGACGATCAGGCAGCGTTTCCTCGTTTTGGGGACGCTGCCCCTTTTTAGGCGTGCAGCGGTTTCATTCCTTCTTAGAGTTGGCTACCAACCTTCGAAAGCTAAACTCTTTTGGCTCTGCCGTCTCAGACAACCCTATAAAATCATCGTCACAGAGAACGATGTCGTTACCATCTACGACGCCGCCCATCTCGTTGACACATGCTATGAGTTCACCGACCAAATGCGAAATGTCGTGCCACAACTGTCCCAGGGTCTCCACATTTATAGTGATGAACTGCTTTTGCTTTTCACCTGTTGCGATAATTACAGGCTTTGAAACGCCGGCTGCGTCCGAAGGGCTGGCGGCTGTTTGGTAATATCCGTGTGAAACAATATTTCGCTTTATCTGCAAATCATCCGCGACATCCATAATCTCATCGAATTTCTTTGTGAGGCTGGGGAACATGCGAGACGTGTATTCTCGCATAAGTTTGCGGAACAGTTTCTTCCGTTCACCGAATGGCTGTTTGCGCCAATTTGGATTAGGGCGTTTTCCAGTTATGTCAAAAACGTGGGACATAAGTGCGTCCATGCGCACCTCAAACGCGCCCCAATAGATAACGATTTCACCGATCAGTTCAGCACATCCTTCATCGAACGGAACGATGAATGTGTGCCTGCCGGGCACCAACGTTTCGATGGGAACGTTTAGCTTTAGCCTCACCTTAGTTTTTTCGGCCATTCACGGAGACCTAGCTTGGACAGATCAATTCCTGGATAGCGAACCAAACTGACGGCTTCTCGAAGCGCTTCCGCCCGATACCGCCTGAGCATTTCCTACTGCGGCACGGTGCCCCCGCGACTGATGGTTATTCCGCAGCTTCCATCATCGGGATGGCTGCGCGTGCCGCTGCGCGCCTACGAAGAACCAGTGCCGCGCAGTTGACATGCAAAGCACGGACGTTCGCTGGCGTGAAGTTACCGGTGCTATCAAACCGATCTAGGGTCACAGGTTCTTGTGATAACCGAAGGGTGCAGACGGGACAGATGCCCCGCTGCCTCTCCAGTTGGTCAGCCAACAGGAGTTGCTGCCAACGCCGGTTATGCCCCGTCCCCATACTTAGGCGTACCTAAGCTTTCCCTGGCGAACGCTAATCCCACTGGAACCACATTGCAAACCACCTCACGAAAGGATCAATGAACCAACAGAAACCGCAGCGCCTTCCAGCGTTGCCTCCGCGTGGCCTGCGTCGTCCCGATGCAGCCGCCTACGTTGGAGTATCGACCACTAAGTTTGACGAATGGGTCTCAAGAGGCGTCATGCCCTCGCCCAAAAGACTAGACGGGGTTGTGATTTGGGACTTGCGAACTCTTGACGCTGCTTTTGATGCCCTGCCAAGCTCCGGCCCCAAGCCTGACGCTGACATCTGGGACAGCGTTGCAACATGACTGAGAGCATCATGCCACGCCGTTTACCCCTCTACTGCTGCGAAGACACCGACAGGCACGGCAATATCCGCATTTACTTCCGCCGTAAGGGGCAGCCTAAGGCCCGCCTACTGGGTATGCCGTGGACGCCAGCGTTCATGGAGCAATACGAGAGCCTGTTGGAAAGCGCGCGGAAACCGGACGCGGTGGCAGATCACAAAGGCAAGCCGAATACATGGCGTTGGCTCTGCCAAAATTACTTTGGGTGTGTGGAGTTCAAGCAGCTTTCCGATAGGACGCGCACGGTTCGCCGCCAGATATTAGAAGCCACCTTTGACGAACCCATCGCCCCCGGATCAAAGGCCACTTTCGCGGACTTCCCGGTGGCGCGGATGAACCGCAAAGCCATCAAGGTTCTACGGGACAGGAAGGCGGACACGCCAGAGGCTGCGAACATGCGGCTTAAATCCATTCGGCGGGTGTTTGCGTTCGCCTTAGACGAACACGAAAACCTTCTCAGCGTGAACCCCGCGCGAGACGTGCCGTTCTTCAAGTCCAATTCCGAAGGCTTTCATACGTGGACGAAGGAAGAGGTTGAGCAGTACCTGAGCGTCCATGAGGAAGGTTCTAAGGCGCGACTTGCCTTGTTCCTATTGCTCTACACAGGCGTAAGGCGTTCGGACCTGATTGTCTTGGGCAGGCAGATGGTGCGCGATGGCTGGCTGCGCTTTCAGCCCAAGAAGACGCGGCACATTTCCGCAGACTTCGTGGAGATACCCATACTCCCCGCCCTGGCGGCGGCGTTAGAGAAGGGGCCACAGGATCACCTGAACTTTCTCGTTACAGAGTTCGGGAAGCCCTATTCCCCGGACGGCTTTGGTAACAGGTTCAGGTCGTGGTGCCGCGTGGCGGGCTTGCCGCACTGCTCCGCCCACGGACTGCGGAAAGCGGGTGCTACCTTCGCCGCTGAAAACGGTGCGACTGAGAACCAGCTAAAGGCGATCTACGGTTGGAAGAGTGCGAAGATGGCCGCGCATTACACGCGCAAGGCGCAGCAAAAGAAGCTGGCTGGGGTAGCAATGGCTTTGATTGCGCCCGCCAAAGATTAAGCGCTTTGTTCAACTTAACGGAGTGTTGGGATCAGGGCTTTTCGTGCCAATCCCATTTGGCGTCTGTCCGGATGATTGACGCGATATCCTGCTCTGTGAAGGGAACCCCCGGAGCCCCTCGAATTCGCGAAAGCCATCCACTATCAATCAGGGTCTGGGGATAAATAGCGCCGTCCGCAAGGGTGACGGTCACTACGGTATATCCCATACCTGTCTCTCCTAGGGCGCGGACAATTTCCTTCCATTTGCCGACGAACTCGAAGGCCCCGGGACGACGATTAGCGTGCTCAGGTGTGGTCATTGGACGCGAATAAACCTCGAACAAAGTGTCCCACTTTTTCAGGGGCGAGTGTCCCACCGCGCAAAAACTTCAGCAAAATAAGGTTTTTTCGCAGGTAGTGGTGCCCAGGGACAGAATTGAACTGCCGACACGCGGATTTTCAATCCGCTGCTCTA
>Ga0268266_10002335_pt1 | contig 20539 bp, 13 predicted proteins | sample KBSS13metaG_FD_190356 | JGI IMG/M metagenome (GOLD analysis project Ga0268266, IMG submission 190356) | Switchgrass rhizosphere microbial communities from Kellogg Biological Station, Michigan, USA - KBS S1-3 metaG (SPAdes) (version 2) | ecosystem: Host-associated > Plants > Roots > Rhizosphere... | reverse complement strand
GCGGCGTGTTGGTTCTTCGCGCCAGTTCAGCTGGTAGCAGGTAATCCGGCAGCCTGCTGGGGAAACCATGGTTCAGGAACGCCAGTGATACGAAGCCGGCGAGCACCGCAAACGAGACGCTGGAAGCCGTCAGCAGCCGGCGCAGTGTCCAGAAATCGCGCTGTGTTCGCACCGGCTGCTCGACATAACGGTAAGAAAGTGCGCCTAGCGCCAGCGAGACCAGCACCATCATGATCTTTTGCGCGCTGCCGACGTCGTAACCGCGCACCGCCAACCAGCTCAGCGCGAACACCCAGATCGGACAGTGCCACAGGTAAATCGAATAGGACCAGTCGCCGAGCCGCTGGACCGGAGATAATCCAAGCAGGCCGCCCTCGCCCGCCCCCTGTCGCGTCCCGACGATCATCGCGGCGCCCAGGATCGGCAGAATCGTGAGGATGCCGGGCCATCGCGCTTCGGGCAGTGGATAGACGGTGCAGCCCACAACCAGCGCCCAGCCGGCGAGCGCCAAGATCGGCGATTCCAGCCATGAAGCTTTCGCGCCTTCCGATCGGCGGCGGATCTCCGCGGCGGCGATCAATCCGCCAGCCAACGGCTCCCAGGCCCTCGCCTGCAGCGAAAAGAACGACGATCCCGTGGCATCTTGCTGGCTTGCCCAGAGACACCACGCCAATGACAGGGCCGCAAAGGCCTGTAGCGCAACGACCACTGCGTTGATGCCTGAGACGCTGCGCGAAGCAAGCCGCCAGACCAAGCCAACGACCAGCGGCATGAAGAAATAGAACTGCCACTCCAGCGACAGCGACCAGGTGTGCAGCAGCGGTTTGGTCTGGGCCGCCATGGCGAAATAGCCGCTGTCGTTCTTGAAGGCGAAGTTCGAAAAGAAGGTCAGCGCTGACAGCGCCTGGAGCAGATGCCGCGAATATTCGGCCGGCAAGGTCACGAACCAGCCGACCATGACGGACGCAAAGGTGAGCACCGCAAGCGCCGGATAGATCCTGCGCAACCGCATCATCCAGAAAGTCCACGGCGAAAACCGGCCGAGCTTCAGCTCGTTCACCACCTTCGCCGTCATGAGATAGCCGGTGATCACCAGAAAGACGTCGACGCCGACGAAGCCTCCGGCGAATCCTGGTATCTGGAAGTGGAAGCCGACAACAGCGATGACCGAAAGCGCGCGCAGCGCATTGATATCCAGACGGAACCCGTCCGGACTCGCATGCTTGCCCGCCACGCCTCGTCCCGCCTCTGCTGTCCCCATAACCTGTCTCTGCCCGCTCCGCGCTCGCTTATATCAGGCGCGAGTTGGCTCACAACGGCGAAGCAGGCGCATGTCGATTCGTGCTTGGATTCAATCGATCGGCCTGGCGGCGATAAGCGCGGTTCCGCTTTCGTCCTTCAGGGCCACGCCGGTGATCTGGCGCGCAAGGCCTTCGCGGACCAGCCACACAATCTTGAAGACAGCCTCATCATAGCTCAGCCCTGCACCGTGGATGTTGGACACGCAATTGCGCTTCTCATCGGTGAGGCCGATGCGCGGTGCAAAGGTGATATAGGCGCCGAGGCTGTCGGGCGCCGAAAGGCCGGGCCGTTCGCCAATCAGCATTGCGACCATCCGCGCGCCGAGCACGGCGCCGATCTCGTCACCCAGCGCCACCCGTGCACCCGATGCGACTACGACAGGGCCGAACCGGATCCCCGCCTCGTTCAGGCGCTGAGCCAGGTGGCGAACCAGCTCGACCGCGTGGACGTTGACAGCCGCCGGCGATAGCCCGTCGCCGATAACGATCACAATCTCGCTTGCGCTGCCGCCTTGCTTTTCCAGCGCACGCCGCGAATCCGCATCCAGCATGCGTCCGAGATCGGGGCGGCGCAGATAATCGCGCCGGCTTTGCGCCTGGCTGGAAACCTCGCTGACCTGCAGACCGAGGCCCACCAATTCGGCAACCAGATGCGGCGTATCGAAAGCAGCGTGAACGGCATCGCGGGCACGTGCGTGGTCGAGCGTAAACGCAAGCAGCGCCTCAGTCGGCATGCTCGCGCCGAAACGGCCAAGTCCGACCCGCGCCGGCGTCAGTTCCCGCAGGGCTTCGAGCGGGCGAGACGGTGGCGTCGGCGTTTTCATGGGTTGCTACTCGGCAGGGACCGAGGCTTCTCGCAGCCGGATCGAGTAATTCGACGCGTTCTGCTGACCACCCGATGCCGCGCGCGCGAACATGATCAGATGATGCGCGACCAGCACCGGGCCGATCAAGCCTTCGATATCGCCGCGGCGCAGCCGTCCCAACGCGAACTTCCAGAATACCTTCCTGTAATCGCCGAGCACCCCGACTTTCCAGAAGATGTTCCGCAGCATTATCAGGCCGCGCTTGATATTGGTCCAGCTCTTCTGCTCCGGCGTCACCGGCACCTTGATCCGCCGCGCATAGGTGTAATCGCATTGATACTGGTAGCGCGCGAACAGCCTCTCAGGCTCGTAGGACACTTCCATGCACTTGCGCCAGGACTCGACCACCTGATCGTAGGGCAGCAGGAACTCGACATTGGAGTCGCGGCCGTCGTCGTCATTGACCAGCCGACCCTCGCGCTCCAGCCTGTCCCATAGCGGCGTCTTCGGCAGCGCCTGCAACAGATTGATCGTCAGCAGCGGGATCTGCGACTGCTCGACGAATTGCAGCAGCGCATCGCCGGTCTCCGGCTTGTCGGTGTCGAGCCCCATGATGATGCCGGAGACAACTTCCATGCCGTACGAGTTGATGGTGTTGATGCCTTCCAGGATCGGGACCATCATGTTGTGATCCTTGTGCATCGCCTTCAGCGCGTCGGGATCGGGCGTCTCGATGCCGCAGAACACCGTGACGAAGAATGCTTCGCGCATCTTCTCCAGAATTTCGGGCCGCTTGGCGATGTTCAGCGTCGCCTCGCAGGCGAGCCGCATCGCGTAGCCGGTCCGCTTCTGCCATTCGATCAGATGCGGCAGCAAGTCCAGCGCGGCCTTGCGGTTGCCGATGAAATTGTCGTCCACGAAATAAATCGAGCCGGTGACGCCGCATTCCCTGAGCTTGTCGAGTTCGGCAACGATCTGCTGCGGCGTCTTCAGCCGCGGGTTGCGGCCGTAGAGGCCGGGGATGTCGCAGAACTCGCACTGATATGGACAGCCGCTCGAATACTGGATGCTGCCGAGGAAGTATTTCTTGACCTCCGCCAGCTCGTAGGCGGGAATCGGGAACTCCGTCATCGGAATGCGGTCGGATGTCGTCAGCACCACCTGGTGCTCGGGGCGCGACGGGTCGCGCGCCAGCCGCGCGATCAGGTCATTGGTGGCGTCGCCGAGCTCGCCGACATGAAGATAGTCGAATGAAGGGTAGTAATCTGGGCACGCGCTCACCGAGGGTCCGCCGATCGCAACGGCAAGGTCGAAGCCATGCGCGCGGCGGCAGATGTCGTTCATCTGCTGACGCTGGATGTGCATGCCACTGACGAACACCGCCTCGGCCCACTCGAAGTCTTCCTTGGTGGCGGGGCGAATGTTCTCGTCGATGAAACGGACCGGCCAGTTTTCCGGGAGATAGGCCGCGATCAGCAACAGGCCCTGCGGTGGCATAAACGCCTGCACGCCGTCTGTCAGGGGATAGGCGTACTCGAACGTCCCGAAAGAAGAGGTATAGCGCGGGAAGACGCACAGGATGCGCCGTGCCGTTCCGATGCCTTCAGCTCTCATCAAATTTCCTCAAGGCTGGCATGAATTTAACCACGACATTGAAAGCTGGGCCAGAAATTCTTCAACATTGTGACAGTCAGCCCTAACTCATTGCGGGTTCAATTGGTTTCAGGGAAAAGTGTTGGCGGCGGGCGATGGCACACGAGCGGCGCTCAGGCGATCAGCCGGGCGGCAAAATCGGGCAACAGACCCGCGTCACCCGCAAGCCGGAAATTGCCGTCCGCGAGGCCTGAGCGAACCAGCCAATCGTCGAACTCCGGCGCCCGCTTCAGGCCGAACAGGTCGCGGATATACAGCGCGTCGTGGAACGAGGTCGACTGATAGTTCAGCATGACGTCGTCGGCGCCCGGCACCCCCATGATGAAGGTGACGCCGGCAGCGGCCAGCAGCGTCAGGAGATTGTCCATGTCGTCCTGGTCGGCTTCGGCATGGTTGGTATAGCAGACGTCGACGCCGAGCGGCAGGCCGAGCAGTTTTCCGCAAAAATGATCCTCGAGCCCGGCGCGGATGATTTCCTTGCCGTCATACAGATATTCCGGGCCGATGAATCCGACCACGCTGTTGACCAGCAGCGGATCGAAAGCTCGGGCCACCGCATAGGCCCGCGCTTCGCAGGTCTGCTGATCGACATTGCGATGGACGTTGGCCGATAGCGCCGAGCCCTGTCCGGTTTCGAAATACATCACATTGTTGCCGACCGTGCCGCGGCGAAGCGACAGCCCCGCCTCACGCGCCTCGCGCAACAGCGCAAGATCAACGCCAAAGCTGCGGTTGGCAGCCTCCGTTCCCGCGATCGACTGGAATACCAGATCGACCGGGGCGCCCTGTCCTATCAATCCTAGCGTCGTGGTGACGTGGGTCAGCACGCAGCCCTGCGTCGGAATCTGCAGCCGCGAAATGATGCCGTCGAGCAGCCGCAGCAGTTCGCCGATCACGGCGGGGTCATCGCTGGCCGGATTGATGCCGATACAGGCGTCGCCCGATCCCAGCAGGATGCCGTCGAGGATCGAAGCAGTGATGCCCTTGGCGTCGTCGAAGGGATGATTGGGCTGCAGCCGCACGCTCATCCGCCCCTTCAAGCCGATGGTGTTGCGAAAGCCCGTAGTCACGGCGCACTTCTTCGCCACCAGAATCAGGTCCTGGTTGCGCATCAGCTTGGAGACGCCGGCGACCATTTCCGGCGTGATCCCGCGCGAGACTTTGCTCAGCGTTTCGCCGATTGCGGCATCGGACAACAGCCAGTCGCGAAAGCCGCCGACGGTCAGCGAGGAGATCGGTGCAAAAGCCCGCGCCTCATGGCTATCGACGATCAACCGCGTGACTTCGTCGTCCTCGTAAGGGATCACCGCCTCATTCAGGAACTGCTTCAGCGGGACATTTGCGAGCGCCATCCGCGCCGCGATCATTTCTTCTGCACTCCCAGCCGCGACGCCGGCAAGACGATCGCCGGAGCGCGGCGGCGTCGCCTTGGCGAGCAGCTCGCGCAAATCGTCGAACACGTAGGAGGTGGCGCCAATGACCTGGCGATAGACCATGCTGCTGACCTCGTTCGCGTACCTGCTATGTCGTTCGCTAGTCTATCACGATGGATGTGCCTCAGCCGTGACGCTTGTGAAAACCCTCATGAATATATCGCGCAAGTTCTGTTGTGAGAGCACTGACGCCCGTTGAGGGACGTTTCATGTTGACGAACTGCGTTGGCAGCTTCGGCAAATGAGAACCGGTAAACACGGCAAGACGTTCAGGAACGGTCTTCGACAGAAATGGCGCAATCGCCATATCCGCTTCAAGCGTGGCAAAGACCGGCTCCAGGCTGCCCACCTGACATATGGCTCTCCATTCGATCCCTGCCTTGGTCAACGCATGTACGGCCGCAGCGCGGAAACCACAGCTTTCCTGCCCTAAGGCAATTGGCAATGGATTGCGATTGTGAGCGTCTCCGCCTTTTGCGCCAACCCACACGAGTTGGTCGGAAAGCAACAGAAGATCGCCCTCGCCTGGTTGCGGCTCGGTGAGCAGCGTCAGGTCGACTTCGCCCTCAACAAGGCTCTGCTTCAAGGAACGGCTTGTATCGCTGACGAGTGTCACCAAGACATTCGGATGATCTTGCCGAAAGAGCCGCAGAATGGGCGGCATCAGCATGCCGACCACGTCATGGGGCACACCGAGCCGCACTTCCCCCGCAAACTCGACTGCCAGCATCTGGTTCATCACTTCGTCGTTCAGCGCGATGATGCGATGGGCGGCAACCATCAATCGCTCCCCGCTACGCGTCAGCCGCACCGCAGCGGCGTGCCGTTCGAAAAGAGGCGCGCGGAACAGATCCTCCAGTCTCTTTATCTGTTGACTAACTGCGCCTTGGCTCCGGTTCACAAACCTTCGCGGCTGTTGTCATGCGGCCGGTCTCAGCTACGGCCACGAATGAGCGCAGCAAGCTCACGTCGATGTCGTCCATCGCTATTCCCGCAATTAGAAAAATCAATATCATCCATCGGAATAATAGTTTTTGTATTGCAGGCAAGCCGGTTAGTCCTCACGACAACAATGTCGGAAGGGAGTGCGTCGCAATGGACACGGCCGCACTAGGTACATTTTTGACCGCGGCCATCGGATTGCTTGGATCGCCGGGCCCCGCGATCGCGGCCCTCATCGCGATCGGTCGCGCCCGCGGCCTTGTTGGCGGGCTACCGTATTTCCTGGGGCTTCAATTGGGTCTGGCAACGGCTGCCGGCGTGACGGCCGCAGGATTGTTTTCGCTGCTGACAGCGCTCCCGTCAGCGCTACGCGTGATGACGACAGCGGCCACGTTCTATCTCATCTATCTCGCTTACAAGATTGCGTCTTCCCAACTCGGAAACCCCATCCAACCAGGCAGCAGCGCGCACGCGTCGCCTGCGGCGGGATTTCTCCTGGGTATGACAAATCCGAAAGCCTATCTGGCATTCGCATCTCTGCTTGCGCCCTACACCTTGATCAAAGGCAACGCGCAGCAAGACACCCTCATAAAATGGTTTTTGCTGGTAGCGGTGATGATCGTGGTGGATATCGTCTGGCTCTACGTCGGAGCCTTCCTGCGAGGATTGATCCTGTCGCCAAATAGCGAACGCGTGCTCAATGTCACGCTCGGACTGGCGGTGCTAGTCGCTGCCGGATTGGCATTCGTATAGCCATCCGGAAACTGTCCGGAACGGGGCGACCTCACCCTAGTTCAGCGTATGATAGTAGCGGGCAAAAAAGCTGATCTCATTGACCAGCGCGCCGAGCACGAACAGCAGGTGGAATTTCACGTTGCGCGTGATCGAGGCGATGCCGCACAACATCATGAACAAACCGACCGATATGAGATACTCAGGCCCGAAGGACTGCATATGCGCGTCCCCCTTGATCCAGGTGTCGACCACGTCGAGCGCTTCGGTGAGGGCCGCAAATCCGAAGAACCAGCGCCGGCGGGACAGGAAGTAATCCTGATAGCCCGTGTATTCCTCGAGATCCTGCGGGAACAGCAGCGCGCTGAGGAAAAAGTACATCGATGCGTAGACGCAAACGAAGAAGTACAGGCTGAACGTCCAGTGCGGGATGATGCTCAGACGAAATTCCCACCACCAGAACGTGACCACGTTCACCAGCGCCCAAGCGACCCAGCCGAGATGAACCGACCAGATCTGGTAGCGCTTGGGATGCTGGACTATTGCCGCGATGCCGCTGACCAGGCGCGTCACGCTGAGGCCGAGGATGATTCCGATCAGCACCCGCACGTGAAGGTAGAGATCGGCGTTACCGGGCAGAGCAGCACTTTGAGTCATCAGTTCTCACCACCGTCGAAGCGCAGCTGGGCCAACTTCCCTCGCATTGCCGTTGTCTAACTTGATTCGGTGTGAGGATGTCTTGTGATGAGGGATTGGCTAAGCGAGTGCTGTTCTAAAAAGTTGTATGATTTATCCCCGATTATTCTTGGTTGCCGACGCGGTACCAGGAGCGCATCAGTCGAAACTGCGACCTGCAATTGTGGTGGTATACCAGCATCTCGCTATGGTCGCGCGGAGATACCGACTTTTCCCGACGAAGCAATTCGCCGCGAAGCCGTAATCAACTGAATTAGCTCAATTATTGTCCTTTAGTTGCAGTCAGCTGGACTTCGCGCGTTAAGACAATGTCCATCAAAATTCAGCACACTTTGCCTATACCGACGGCAATTGGGCGCGCTCCGGCGCGCCGCTACGGCCGACTTTGCGAATTCCCTTTACTCGTTTTCTGGTGGTGTCATGGCATCCCGATTTTCGCTCGCAGCCAAGCTGTATTCGATCTTCGCACTGTTCGCGGTGCTGGTCGCCGCCATCACGGCGTTGTCGCAGTACAACACCAACCAGAATGCCGAGCTCACCGAGCAGGTCTCGATCGCAAGCCGCGCCGCGCTCAATGTCGAGCGCATCAACTCGCTGGTCTATGCGGTTGTGATGGAATCGCGCGGCGTCTACATGTCGGCTGAGCCGGCCGTGGTGAAGAAGTACGGCGACGGGCTGCTCAAATTCAACGACCGCATCCTCGAAGTCGTCAAGAACTGGCAGGCACTCGTGCAGGCCGACGATGCCCAGCAGTTTGCAACCTTCAAGAAGCGCATCGAGCAGTTCATCGACTTCCGCAAGGAGCTGGTTCGCCGCGGCGTCGAGATTAACGGGGCAGCGGGACGCGAATGGGGCGACAACGACGCCAACCGCGAAGTGCGCACCGCGCTGAACAAGGATCTCGAGGCGCTGTCCAAGGTCTACGCCGAGCGCAGCAAGCGGTTGGCGCAGCAGACCGACACCAATCATACCCTGGCCTTTGTGCTGACCTGCCTTGGCGTGCTGGCGCTGGCGGTGGTCGTGATCGGCGTCCTGATCATCGCCCGCTCGATCGCCCGGCCACTTTCGGTCATCACCGCAACCATCAAGCAGGTCGCGGACGGCGCTGAAGGCGTCAAGGTTCCGCATACCGACCGATCCGACGAGATCGGCGCACTCGCCCGTGCGATCAAGATCTTCCAGGAGGCGATGGATCGCAACCGTAACCTCAATTCGCAGGTATTGGAGGATTCAAAAGCGCGCGACGAGCGCACCCGTCACATCGAAGCCTCGGTCGACGCCTTCCGGGAAGCGATCGGCGGCGTGCTGCGCGCCGTTACCGACAACGCGACCTCGATGCGCGGCACCGCCCAGACCATTGCCAGCGTCTCGTCGGAGGCCAGCGGGCGCGCGGTGGCCGCCTCCAGCGCGACCGAGCAGGCTTCCAGCAACGTTTCCGCCGTCGCCAGCGCAGCCGAGGAACTCTCCGCTTCGGTCGAGGAAATCGGTCGCCAGGTGCGCCAATCGGCGAGCGCCGTCGAGCAGGCCGGCCAGCGCACCGAGCGATCGGTCGCCGAAATCGAAGGGCTTGCGGCCGCGACCCAGCGCATCGACGGCGTTCTCAGCCTGATCCAGGCGATCGCCGAGCAGACCAATCTTCTGGCGCTCAACGCGACGATCGAAGCCGCGCGCGCCGGCGATGCCGGCCGCGGCTTTGCCGTGGTCGCTCATGAAGTCAAGGCGCTTGCCGAGCAGACCGCCAAGGCGACCGCCGAGATCGGTCAGAACGTCGGCCTGATCCAGACGTCGACCAAAACTTCCGTCGAAGCAGTTCGCGAGATCGGCAACGCGGTGCGCGAGATCAACGAGGTGACCTCCAACATCGCCGGCGCGATCGAGCAGCAGGATTCGGCGACGCGCGAAATCTCGTCCAACGCGCAATTGGCGGCGCAGGGCAACGGAACGCTGGTGGTCAATATCAGTTCGCTCAGCGACGCGATCGGCACGACCAGCACGGCCGCGGCATCCGTTCTCACCGCATCCAGCGAACTGACGGCTACCGCCGAGACGTTGTCCCGCGAAGTCGAGACGTTCTTCCACAATCTGCGCGCGGATTCGTCCGAGCAGGTGCGCAAGACGGGGACTTAAGCCAGTCCTTACTCCACCAGCAGCACGTCGACGGCGACGGTGAGCTTCTGCTTGCGCGAGCCGACGATGATGCCGTCGACCGGAGAGACGTCGGAAAAGTCCCTGCCCACCGCCAGGATGATGTGGTCGTTTTCGACGAGCAGGTCGTTGGTCGGATCGAACCCGATCCAGCCGAGCTCAGTGCCGCACCAGACCGAAACCCAGGCGTGACTGGCGTCGGCGCCCTGCAGGCGCGGCTGACCGGCAGGTGGAATGGTGCGGAGATAGCCGCTGACATAGGCTGCGGGCAGGCCCAGCCCGCGCAGGCCCGCGATCATCACATGGGCGAAGTCCTGGCAGACGCCGTGGCGCTTCTCGAATACTTCCCTCAGCGGCGTCGAAATCACGGTCGCCTTGGGGTCATATTTGAAATCGCGGCGGATCCGGGACATCAGGTTGACGGCGCCCGAGAGGATGCCGCCGCCGGGTGGGAAGCTCGGTGCGGCATAGGCGGTGAGCGGCGCCAGCACCGGCACCAGCGAACTCGCAAAGACGTAGCCGACCGGCGAAGCGGGGCCGAGACTAGAGGCCTCGAACGCCACGTCGCGAATGTGCTCCCAGGACGGGCTCCGCGCCGCGCGACCCGGTGGCCGGCGCGAAACCGAAACCCGCGAGCGCGAATCGATCCGCAAATTGCGATGCGCGGCCTCGATCAGCACGCTCTCGGTATGGGTCCCGAAAAAATCGCGCCGTACCGTGCGTTCGGCCGGCCGTGGCCGGATCTCGACCGCATGAGAGATCAATTGCTGCCCGTCGCCGCTGCACGGCTCCAGCCGCAGCGAGCATCGCGCAAAACCGACCGGGCTTTCGTAACTATAGCTCGTGACGTGACGGATATCGTAGATCACGCGAGGCCCGTGAGCTTCTCCGGCCGGCTCGCATTGGGCCCGTGCGGGAAGTAATGCAGGCCGATTGCGTCGGCGAGGTTGAGCAGATCCTGCTCCAGCGCGAACAGGGTTTTGACGTCAAGCGCCGTGGCCTCGGCCGTCGTCAGCATCGCCTGCAACGCCACCGCCAGCCGCTGCGGCCGCTCGATCAGACCATGCTGCTTCAGGCTCGGGAGCGCGGCGATGTGATCATTCAGCGTCGCCACCTGAAACGCGACCGAGCGCGGATTGTAGGGATCGAGCACCGCGAGATCGCGCACCGGCGCCAGCGCCGGGCCGACCAGATAGCGCGAACGATAGGTGATCTGGCAATCCACCAGCGTCAGCAGCATGTCGAGGTCGTCCTCGCCCGCTTCTTCATAGGCGAACTGCCGCGCGAACCGTGCGGTATTGATGGCGCGCTCGACGCGGCGGCCCATGTCGAGAAAGCGCCAGCCGGCGGCGCGATTCATGTTCTCCTGCGCCAGTCCGGCAAGGCCTGCCAGCTCCTGCAGCGTCAACTCGGCTGCGCTGACGATGCCGTCATCGTCGTCGACCTGCAGGGCGAGGCGTTCCACCATCTCGGTGATGATCTGCCAGGCGTCGGGCGAAAGCCGCTCGCGCAACGAGGAAGCCGTTCGCTGCACCGATCGCACCAGCGAAAATGCCGAGCCGAATTTCGCTTCGCTCTGCAACGCTTCAGCGATCACCCTCGCAGGGTTCGTCCGCGTCGCCTGCGAGGCGGCGCCCCAGGTTACGAGAATCCGCTGGATGCGCTCGACCGAATGCAGCGCCGTGGAGACCCCCTTATCGGGATCGCGCGTTGACGTGCCGAGGGCACGGATCAGCCGCAGCGTCGCTTCGGCGCGCTCGAGGTAGCGGCCGAGCCAGAACAGATTGTCCGCGGCGCGGCTGGGTACGACACCTGCGATCCGCCTGATCCGCACGGCGTCGGCCCCCGGCAGCAGCGTCGCCGTTGATACGGCCTTGTCGGACACCACCCAGACGTCCGCCGATCGCGCGCCATCGCCCATCGACACTGCACGGGCATCGGGCTCGTCAGCGATCCGGCAGAAGCCACCGGGCAGGATGGTCCAGCCATGGGGGGTTGCCGCGGCAAAGACCCTGAGCACAAACGGGCGCGGCGTGATCCGTCCCTGCTCCCACACCGGCGTCGTCGACAGCCGCACCAGTTCCTGGCCGACATAGTCGATGCCGCGATCGGAGATCGCCTGCCTGAGCCGGTCGCGTTCGACTGGTGCCAGCTCGCCGGCAAGCACGGGCCCGTGGCCGGAAAAGCCGGGAACGGCCCGGCCATAGGCGCCTTCGATCGCGAAATCTTCCAGCCGCGACAGCACTTCCTCGCGCGCGGCTTTCTGCCCGCACCACCAGGTCGCGATATGCGGCATGATCAGGTTCTCGGCGAGCAACCGCCGGCACAGGCTCGGCAGAAAGCCGAGCAGCGCCCTCGCCTCCAGTACGCCCGAGCCTGGCATGTTCGCAACGACAACGCCGTTCTTGCGCAGCACGTCGACCAGGCCGGGCACGCCGAGATGCGACGACGCATCGAGTTCAAGCGGATCGAGGAAATTGGAATCGACCCGGCGCAGCAGCACATCGAGCCGCTTCAAGCCGGCGACGGTGCGGATGTGAATACGGTCGCCGCTGACGGCAAGATCGTCGCCCTCGACCAGGAGAAAGCCGAGATAGCGCGCCAGCGTCGCGTGCTCGAAATAGGTTTCGCTGAAGGCGCCGGGCGTCAGCAAGCCGATCCGCGGCTCGTCGCGGTCGGCACTGGCGCGCAGTGAATCGCGGAATGCCTCGAAGAACGGCGCCACGCGCTCGACGTTCATCGACTTGTAGAGACCGGAAAAGGCGCGGGACAGCACCAGACGGTTTTCAAGTGCGTAGCCGGCGCCCGACGGTGCCTGCGTGCGGTCGTTCAGCACCCACCAGCGGCCGTCGGGACCGCGACCGACGTCGGCCGCGTACAAATGCAGATAGCGATTGCCCGGCGGTTTGACGCCGCAAACCGCGCGCAGATATTCGTTGCTGCCGGCAATCGCGGCCGCAGGCACCGCGCCGTCGGCGACCAGCCGCCCTTCGCCGTAGAGATCGCGCAGCACCATTTCGAACAATTGGGCGCGCTGTGCGATGCCGGTGGTCAGTTGCTGCCAGTCGGCCTCGTCGATAATGAGCGGCAAATGGCTGAGCGGCCACAGCCGGTCGGCAGTCTCGCCGGGCGCACGATAGGTGACGCCGGCCTCGCGCAGATGCCGGTCGGCGGAGGCGAAACGCCGCTCGATATCACCAGGCGACAGGGACGCAAAGGCATCGAAAAACCGGCTCCACGCCGTACGCGGCGTACCGTCCGGCCCGATATATTCATCGGGGATTCCGGGCAGCCGCGCATAGTCGCGCATCCATTGCGCGATCCGGCGCTGGCCCGGGCGGACCCTGGTTTCCTGACTGCTGCCTTGGTCTGCCATTCCGATTCCCCGAGACCGCGATTAGATCAGGAGCGGCGTCCTCAAGTCGAGCGTCAAAGGGAATTCAATTGTGCGTTCCTCGGGCGGCGGGTCGATCCTGCCCGGGGTGTGGCCGTGGTCCTGAAACCGGGCCAGCCGCCGGGCTTCCGCCTCGTAGGAGTTGACCGGCTTGGTTTCGTAACTGCGCCCGCCCGGATGGGCGACGTGGTAGACGCAGCCGCCGAGCGAGCGGCCGTTCCAGCTGTCAATCAGGTCAAATGTCAGTGGCGCGTGCACCGGGATGGTCGGATGCAGCCCTGAGGCCGGCTGCCAGGCTTTGAAACGGACGGCAGCAACGGCCTCGCCGGAACGGCCTGTGGATGTCATCGGCATCCGCCTGCCGTTGCAGGTCACGACATGGCGGCCTTCGACGAAACCGGTTGCCTTGACCTGCAGCCGCTCCACCGAACTGTCGACATAGCGGACGGTACCACCGGCCGAGCCCTCCTCGCCGAGCACGTGCCAGGGCTCCAGCGCCTGACGCAATTCCAGCGCGACGCCGCCATGATGGACGCGGCCGAACACCGGAAAACGAAACTCGAGCTGGGCCGAATACCATTCCGGCGAAACCTCGTAGCCGGACTGCCTGAGTTCATCGAGCACGCCGAGAAAATCCTCCCAGAGGAAATGCGGCAGCATGAAGCGGTCATGCAGTGCGGTCCCCCAGCGCACGAACTTGCCGTGCTGCGGCTCGCGCCAGAGCTTTGCGATCAGCGCGCGGATCAGCAATTGCTGCGCCAGCGACATCCGGGGATCGGGAGGCATTTCGAGCGCGCGGAATTCGACCAGCCCGAGGCGGCCGGTCGGCCCGTCAGGCGAGTAAAGCTTGTCGATGCAGATTTCGGCGCGATGGGTATTGCCTGTTATGTCGACGAGGATATGCCGGAACAAGCGATCCACCAGCCATAGCGGCGCTTCGATATCGGGCGGCGGCACATGGGCCAGCGCGATTTCCAGTTCATAGAGCCCGTCATTGCGCGCCTCATCGATGCGCGGGGCCTGGCTGGTCGGACCGATGAACATGCCGGAAAACAAATAGGACAGCGACGGATGCCGCTGCCAGTACAGCACCAGGCTTCTGAGCAGATCGGGACGCCGCAGGAACGGCGAATCCTGCGGTGTCGAGCCGCCGACCACGACATGATTGCCGCCACCGGTGCCGGTGTGACGGCCGTCGACCAGAAAGCGGTTGGCGCCGAGCCGGACTTTTGCGGCGTCTTCATACAGGCCGAAGGTGATGTCGACCGCCTCGCGCCAGCTTTGCGCCGGCTGAACGTTGATCTCGATCACGCCGGGATCCGGCGTCACCTTGATCACCTCGACACGCGGATCGTAGGGCGGCCCATAGCCCTCGACATGGACCTGGATTTGCAGATCCTCGGCGTTCGCCTCCACTGCGGCAATCAGTTCGAGATAGTCTTCAACCCTTTCGACCGGCGGCATGAAGACGCACAGCACGCCGTCGCGGAGTTCGACCGACGTCGCGGTGCGGACCGGCTTCGCTTTTGGTCTGGGCTTTTGCGCCGACTTCGCCGGCACGCTGTCCGCTGCAGCGTCCTTGTCTTCGGCCGCCAATTCGAGCCGCGGCTCCATCGGATCCTGCTCGACGATATAGGGGTACTCTTCCGGCGGGACATGCGGCAGCGACGCCATCGGCAATCGTAGCCCGAGCGGGGAATCCCCCGGGATCAGGAACAGGTGGCTGCGCCGCAACTGCCAGCGCTCGCTGATCCAGCCCCGCATCGATCCCTCGGCGTCGTCGCCGGCGTTCTGGATTGGTAGCACGAATCCCTTCGGCTTATTGAGCCCCTCATCGAACACCCGCGCCATGCGCGATCGTTCTTCGGGATCAGACAGCTTTGAATCGGCGGGATCGACATTGACCGGCAACGCGGCTTCCTTCTGCAGCCAGTGCCGGGGGTCTTCGTAGGCCGGCATCACATAGGCCTGACCGAGGCCGAGCCGCCTGGCGATGCCTTCCATCAGCTTTTGAGCGTCTTCGATCACCGCCTTGCGTGGACTGTCGATCTTCGCGATCAGATCGGCGTTCTTCCAGATTGGCACGCCGTCCTTGCGCCAATAGAGGCCGAACGCCCAGCGTGGCAGGCTTTCGCCCGGATACCATTTGCCCTGCCCGTAATGCAGCAGCCCGCCCGGCGCAAAACGCGCATGCAGCTTGCGGATCAGCTCATCGGCCAGCGCCTGCTTGGTCGGGCCGACGGCGGCGATGTTCCATTCCGGCGATTCCAGATCGTCGACGGAGACGAAGGTCGGCTCGCCGCCCATGGTCAGCCGCACGTCATCGCGGTTCAGATCAGCGTCGACCTGTTCGCCCAGGCGATCGAGACGCGCCCAGGACTCATCGGAAAACGGCCGCGTAATCCGCGGCGCCTCGCGGATGCGCCGCACACTCATCTCGAAACCGAAATCGACATTGGCGAAGCCGGCGCTGCCCGAGATCGGCGCTGCCGAACGGTAATGCGGCGTGGCGGCGACGGGGATGTGCCCCTCGCCCGTCAGCATGCCTGATGTGACGTCGAACCCGATCCATCCGGCGCCCGGGAGATAGACCTCGGCCCAGGCATGCAGATCGGTGAAGTCGCTTTCGACCTCGCGAGGGCCTTCGACCGGATCGATATCGGGACGCAACTGAATGAGGTAGCCGGAGACGAAACGCGCTGCGAGGCCGAGATGCCGGAAGATATGGATGAGCAGCCACGCCGAGTCGCGGCACGAGCCGGAGCCGGCAGCCAGCGTCTCCTCCGGCGTCTGAATGCCCGGCTCCATCCGGATGACGTAGCTGATCTTTCTCTGCAGTTGCGCATTGAGCTCGACCAGGAAATTGACGGTGCTGTCGGCCTTGCGCGGAATCTCCTTCAAGTAAGCCGCGAACAGCGGCCCCTGCTCCGCCGTGACGAGATAGGGCGCAAGCTCGGTCTTGAGATCGGCGGTGTACTGAAACGGGAAAGACGTGGCGTAGCCTTCGACGAAGAAATCGAACGGATTAACCACCGTCATCTGCGCGGTGAAGTCGACTTCGATCTTCAGCTCGGACGCCTTCTCCGGAAACACGAACCGCGCCAGCCAATTGCCCTGCGGATCCTGTTGCCAGTTCACAAAATGGTTTGAGGGCGTGACTTTGAGCGAATAGCTCAGGATCGGCGTGCGCGTGTGCGGCGCCGGGCGCAGGCGAACGGTCTGCGGGCCGAGATCGATCGGTCGGTCGTATTTGTAGTGCGTGACGTGGTGTAGTGCGACGAAGATCGACACGGACCGGAAACTCCAGCGGCTTTTTTAAGCAGAACACCGGTTCCGGATGGGATCAAGCACTAACAACGGGCAGCAAGTGCCTACGGGAAGTGCTGATTAGACGTAGGTAGCCCAGATGAGCGAAGCGACATCCGGACAAACTCTCGCAGCACCCCGGATATCGCTTTGCTCATCCGGGCTACGATCGAAGTTTCCGGCCTACTGTCATCGCGAGGATAGCAAGGAAGCAACCCATCTTTCCGCTTGCGGCGCTATGGATTGCTTCGCTGCGCTTGCAATGACGGCTGAAGCAGCACGCCTCCAATCACATCGTTGCGCCCAGCACCCAGGGCGCGAACTCAGCGCCGCCGAAGTCAAAGCTCTCGCTCTTGGTCGGCTGGCCCGATGCCGTCTTCAGCATCAGTTCGAAGATGCGCTGGCCGCATTGCTGCACGGTTTCCTCGCCGTCGAGGATGGTGCCGCAATTGACGTCCATGTCGTCTTCCATCCGCTTGTACATCAGCGTGTTGGTAGCGAGCTTGATCGAGGGGGCGGGCTTGCAGCCAAACACGCTGCCGCGTCCCGTGGTGAAGCACACCATGTTGGCGCCGCCTGCCACCTGCCCGGTCGCAGCGACCGGGTCGTAGCCGGGGGTGTCCATGAAGACAAAACCCTTCTTGGTGATCGGCTCGGCGTAGTTGAGCACGTCGACCAGATTGGTGCTGCCGGCCTTGGCCATCGCGCCCAGTGATTTCTCAAGGATCGTCGTGAGGCCGCCGGCCTTGTTGCCGGGGCTTGGATTGGCGTTCATCTCGGCGCCTTCGCGCTTGGTGTATTCCTCCCACCAGCGCATCAGGCCGACGAGCTTCTCGCCGACTTCGCGGCTGACCGCGCGCCGGGTCAGGAGATGTTCAGCGCCGTAGGTCTCAGGCGTCTCCGAGAGGATCACCGTGCCGCCGTGCGCAACCAACAGATCGCTCGCCGCGCCCAGCGCCGGATTGGCCGATACACCGGAGTAGCCGTCGGAACCGCCGCATTGCAGCGCCACCGTCAATTCGCTGGCCGGCACCGGCTCGCGCTTGACCTTGTTGGCATCCGTCAGCGCCTCCTTCACGAAGGCGACGCCGGCTTCCACGGTCTTGCGGGTGCCGCCGACTTCCTGGATGTCCATCGCGCGCAGGCGGCCGGCGAGCTTCTGCTCCTGCATCAGGCCGCCGATCTGGTTGACCTCACAGCCGAGCCCGAGCACCACGACGGCGGAAAAGTTCACATGCCGTGCGTAACCGCCGAGCGTCCGCCGCAACAGCGCCAGCGGCTCGTCCTGCGTCATGCCGCAGCCGGTCTTGTGCGTCAGCGCCACCACACCGTCGACATTCGGGAAATCGGCCAGCGGGTTGTCGCCGGTAAATGGATTTTTCTTGAACATGTCGGCGACGATGCCGGCGACATGGGCGCTGCAATTCACCGAGGTGAGGATGCCGATATAGTTGCGCGTCGCCACCCGCCCGTCGGCGCGGCGAATGCCGTCGAAGGTCGCGGGCAGATCGAAGTTCGGCACCGGCTTGACGTCGACGCCATAGGCATAGTCCTTGGCGAAATCGCCCATCCCGCAGTTTTGCGTGTGAACGTGCTGGCCCGGCAAAATCGGCGCAGTGGCAAAGCCGATGATCTGGCCGTAGCGGCGCACCGGCTCGCCCACGGCGATCGGCTTGATCGCGACCTTATGGCCAGCCGGAATTCGTTCCGTCGTGGTGACCCCGTCGGCGACCGCCAGACCGGGCGGCAGGCTCGAGCGCGCGATCAGCACGCCGTCGTCAGGATGCAGGCGAATGACAGGTGCCGGGGTCATTGGGTACCTCCTCAGGATCGGCGGGCAGCGAGCGGTGAACTGAACGGTCCGCTGCTCGCCACTCCCTGTTCGTGTCTTTAGCTTCTTACGCCTTGCCGCCCGAGTCCTTGCGGGTCTGGTTCACCTGCATCTTGGCGTAGGTCGCCATCAATCCGACCTCGTTCGACAGCGTCACCAGCTTGAAGCCCATGTTGATGGCGCGCACCGCGCCTTCGGCGCCGGAGCAGTGGATGCCCGGATTGAGGCCACGCTTGCCGCATTCCTTGATGATCTTCTCGTAGATCTTCAGGATCTCCGGCTCATCGCGGTCGAGCTTCGGCACCAGACCGTAGGAGAAGCCAAGGTCGGACGGACCGATATAGACGCCGTCGAGGCCCTCGACGTCGAGAATCGCTTCCATGTTCTCCACCGCCGTCTTGGTCTCCATCATCGGCAGCAGCACGATCTCGTCATTGGCCGTCTTCTGGTACGAGCCGGCGGTCCCGTACATACCGGCTCGGATCGGACCGTTAGAGCGGACGCCCTTCGGCGGATATTTGGCGTAGGAAACGAGGTTCTTGGCTTCCTGCGGGGTGTTGACCATCGGACAGATCACGCCGTACGCGCCACCATCGAGCACCTTGCCGATGATGCCAGGCTCGTTCCAGGGCACGCGGACCATCGGTGTCACCGGATGCTTGTCCATGGCCTGGAAGCACTGGACCATCGAGAGGTAGTCCTGCACGCCATGCTGCATGTCGACGGTGACGCTGTCGAAGCCGCATTGCGCGACCATCTCGGCCGAGAAGCCGGACGGGATCGCAAGCCACGCGTTCACCACGGCCTTGCCCGAGGCCCATACTTTCTTGACGTTGTTGGTTGTCATTGGGTGCGTTTTCCCTGTTGTCTCTTGTTTAGAACCGGACAGCCTAGCTGACGGCCCGCTGGATGCTCACTTCGCTGACGCCTACCTCGCGCGCGGTATTCACTATCGCCGCCCAGGTGTCGTCAGGCAAGGGGATGCCGTTCTTGGTCCGTTCAGCACGCATCTTCCGTTCCGTATCGCCCGGAATCAGCACGGTATCGACGCCGACGACCGGCTTGGTCGCCCGGATGAAGTCGACGTAGCGCGAAATCTCGCCATCGAAGAAATTGCTGGTGTCGATCACCTTGGGGTCGACATAGAAGGCGAGCATGCCGTTGGCGAACTGACGCCCGCCTGAGGTCGCGCCGGTGCCGGTGAGCGCACCACCGAGCAGTTCGCAGATGAAGGCAAGTCCCGAACCCTTGTGCTCGCCGAAAGCACGGATCGCCCCCGTTCCCTTGGTATGGTCGCGCGGCCCCTCGGCCGTGTGCGGTCCGTAGAGTACGGCCGGATTCTCGCTCAGCGAGCCGTCGTGATCGACGAGCGCGCCTTTCGGCAATTTCTTACCGCCGCGGCTCGCGACCAGCACCTTGCCTTCGGCGACGATGGAGGTCGCGAAATCAAGCACGATCGGATCCTGGCCTTGGCGCGGGATGCCGACACAATATGGCGCGGTCGACAGCCGCTTCTCGACGCCGCCAAAGGGCGCAACCAGCAGCGAGCCGGCGGCATTGACGAAATGAACCGACACGAGGCCTTCGGCGGCGGCCATCTCCGCCCAGTCGCCGACGCGACCGATATGCCCTGCATTGCGCAACGCCACAGCCGCAAGTCCGGCCTTCTTGCATTTCTCGATGCCGATCCGCACGGCTTGCGGCGTCACCGTCTGCCCGTAACCGAACTTGCCGTCGACCACCGCAAGCGATGGCGTATCGACGACGACCTCGGCCGTCTGGTTTGGAATGACGGAACCCATCTTCTTCCAGCGAACGTAGACCGGCACACGAATGACGCCGTGGCTGTCGTGCCCGGTGAGATTGGCGGTCGTGAGGTATGTCGCGATGCGCTTGGCTTCGTCAGCCGAGGACTCGGAGTGCGAAAATACCTCGGCAACGAAATTGATGAGGTTGGGGACCTGTATGGTGACCATCGATGACTAACTCGCTGCGTTAAGCGTTGACCTTGGCGTGACCACCGAGATAGGCGGCGGCAATGGCTTCGTTGCCCCACAATTCATCGGGCTTGCCGCCCAGCACGATCCGCCCGGTCTCGAGGACGAACCCGTGATCGGCGACCGAAAGTCCCATGCGCGCATTTTGCTCGACAAGCAAGACGGTGGTGGTGCGCCGGACCTCTGAAATGATCCTGAAAACGGCCTGCACGATCACGGGAGCCAGCCCCAGCGAGGGCTCGTCCAGCAACAGCAATCGCGGCCTCGCCATCAGGCCGCGGGCGACGGCAACCATCTGCAGCC
>Ga0268266_10002334_pt1 | contig 20540 bp, 13 predicted proteins | sample KBSS13metaG_FD_190356 | JGI IMG/M metagenome (GOLD analysis project Ga0268266, IMG submission 190356) | Switchgrass rhizosphere microbial communities from Kellogg Biological Station, Michigan, USA - KBS S1-3 metaG (SPAdes) (version 2) | ecosystem: Host-associated > Plants > Roots > Rhizosphere... | reverse complement strand
TCTTCGTCAGCCAGAAGCCGCATCGCCTCAACTGGCTGCGGATCACGCCCGAGTGCGTGGGCCTCTTGATCCGCAACGTCTATCACGAGCGCGGGAAGGAAACGCCGCCGACCTTCAAGATCGAGCTGCTGGACGACGCCAAACCGCGCCCGCTCAAGGCCGGCGAGGTTGCCGACAATCTGGCGCGCAGCGCCCAGCTGGTGCTGGGCTATGCCGAGCTGGTGCGGTCATGGTGGCAGGACAATCTGTCGAAGCGGCCGAACCGGCTGCGCTATTCCCAGGCCACGTATCTCAGCAACGGCGGCGTCGCCGACCGGCATTTCGGCTTCGGCGTCTGGGATATCCCGCCGGACAAGGCGCTGGTCCTGGAATACACCCCGCCCGAGTGCGAGTACTGGATCTTCCAGCTCTGCAATATGTGGCAGGAGAACCTGGACAATTACGAGGACGGCCAGGGCTACATCACCAAATACACCGCCCATTACGAGCCGGACGGACTGGTGCGGGTGATCGTCTCGGCCACCGATCCCGGCATCGGCGGCAACTGGGTCGAGACCTTCGGCCATGGCAAAGGCGGCATGGGGCTCAGACTAATCAAGACCAACAATCCGCCGCCGGTCACGGCCTATGTTGTCGATTTCGCGACACTGAAGGACAAGGGGCTAGCGGCATTGACCCCGGACACCGCGATCGTGAGCGGCGAAGTAACGGACTAGGAAAGGCATCGGAACCCTGTCCCGCGCGCTCAAGGCGCAGGGTTCCAAACCCCATTGGCTACTGCGTGCTCCGGATGCCCTGTGCTTATCCAATTTGACGATCGCGAATCCGACTCACCTTATGTCGAACGCGTCTGGCGCAGTTGGAGCCGGCATGGCGGCTCTTTCCTGTCCATGGCTGAGAGTAATATCGAACTCGTCGTCACCCGATTGCCGGGGTTTCTGGCGGTGACACTTCGGGGAACCGTATCCCAAGGGTCGCTCGTCGAGTGTCCGCCGAACGGCGAATGGCTGGCCATTCGTTTTCGACTGGGAACATACCTGCCGAAGATTCCGACCGCTTCCCTGATCGACCATCAGAATGCGCAATTGCCAATACTCCCCGACGGCCGTTTCTGGTTTTCAGGATCGGCCTGGGAAATCCCCCGTTACGATAATGCGGAGGATTTCGTTGCCCGTTTGGCGCGCGCCGGCATTATTGCCCGTAGCCACGCGACCGATGCGGCGGTCGAAGGCGATATCGATCGAATAAGCCGGCGTTCGGTTCAACGCCATTTTCGCCGGGTCACGGGCATGACCTTCAGCAACTATCAGCAAATTCTGCGGGCGCGTCACGCCGCTGCCTTGCTGACGAGCGGCGCATCGATTCTCGATGCGACATTCGACGCCGGCTATTTCGATCAGGCGCACCTTACCCGCTCGATGAAACAGCTGATCGGCATGACTCCCGCGCGGCTTGCTCGCGAGCGGCCGCAACTGTCGTTCTCATACAAAGCATTCCGCCCCCTGATCGGATATTCCTCTCGGGCTCTCGCTTCGATGGCGTGAGTGAAAACCGAAGGGGTATAGACGTGAGTTTCCAGGCTTACCTTGACAATATCGAGGCGAAGACGGGCAAAAACCCGGACCAGTTCCGCCAGTGGGGGGCGGATAAGGGCTTTTCGACTGAGACGGGACTGGCGGCCGCATAAAAGCAGGCGTCATCGTCGCGGCGTTGAAAGACGAATTCGGGCTCGGCCATGGTCACGCCATGGCCATCGTCGCGCTTCTGAAGGGCGCGAAGCCATCATGACCACCGACAAGCTCAAACGGACGGCTGGCTTTGCCATGAGCGGCCTTGTCATCGCCTTCATGCTGTTCGACGCCAGGATGAAACTCGTTCCCTTGGACATGGTGATCAAATCGACCGCCGAGCTTGGCTATGCGCCGTCAGCGGGATTGGCCCGGGGATTGGGTATGCTGGCTTTGGTCTGCACCGCCCTCTACGCTTTCCCGCGAACCGCCGTGCTCGGCGCGATCCTTCTGACCGGCTATATGGGCGGTGCGATCGCCTCCCATCTTCGGGTCGGCGCCCCACTCTTCAGCCATGTCCTCTTCGGCGTCTATCTCGGCCTCCTGGTATGGGGAGGACTTTTCCTGCGCGATTCCCGTATCAGGGCTTTGCTTCCATTCAGGTCACCGGCAGCTACCCCCTAGAAATAGAAAACCCCCGCCTTCCGCGGGCGGGGGCTTTCGCTAAACCAAGTAACCGCTGGAAAATCAGCCGCCGTCGGCGAATTCCGGGAACAGGGTCATGCCGCCGTCGACGAACAGGGTCTGGCCGTTGACATAGTCGGAGTCGTCGGAGGCGAGCCACACCGCCGCCTTGCCGATATCGATCGGCTGGCCGACCCGCTTGTACGGGATCAGGGTCAGCAGCGATTCCAGCGCCTCGGGCGTTTCCCAGGCCGGGCGGTTGATCGGGGTGGCGATGGCGCCCGGGCCGATAGCGTTGATACGGATCTTCTGCGGCGCCAGTTCCTGCGACAGGGTCTGGGTGAACATGCGCACGCCGCCCTTGGAGGAGGCATAGTTGGCGTGGCCGGCCCACGGAATGATCTCGTGCACCGACGACATGTTGATGATCTTGCCGATCGCGCGCTCGTTCTGGACCGGCGTGCCGCGGCGGATGAACTCGCGCACGGCGCGCTGAGCGCACAGGAACATGCCGGTCAGGTTGATGCCGATGACCTTGTTCCATTGGGCCAGGGTCATGTCGACGAACGGCGCGTCCTGCTGCAGGCCGGCATTGTTGACCAGGATATCGATCGTGCCCCATTTGGAGAGCATCTCATCGAACATCGCATTGACGTCGTCCTGGTTCGAGACGTCGGCCTTCACCGGATAGGCCTTGCGGCCGAGCGCGGTGATCTCACCCACCACCTTCTCCGCCCCGGTGAGGCTGGAGGAATAGTTGACCACGACATCGGCGCCCGCCCTGGCGAGCTCAAGCGCGACGCCCGCCCCGATGCCGGAGCTGGCCCCGGTCACGAGGGCCTTCTGACCCAATAACGGCTGATAGCTCATCTGATCTCTCCCTGTTTCGATTGCTGTGTTCGATCGCGTGAATTGGTGGCTCAGTGAGGGCTAGCGGCGCCATTCGTCGATGAGCGACGCCGCCAGGCCGGTCCAGCCGGTCTGATGCGACGCGCCCAGGCCGGCGCCGGTGTCTCCATGGAAATACTCGTGGAAAAAGATGTAATCACGCCAGTGCGGATCGTTCTGGAACTTGTCGATATTGGCATAGAGCGGCCGCCTGCCGTCCTTGCGCACGAAGATCTTGATCATCCCCTCGGCGATATATTCGGCGATCCCACCGATCGTCCATTCCTTGTCGTGCGCTGTCGTGATCTTGAAGTCGTCACCATAGGCCTTGGCCAGCTTGCGCAGCGATTCGATCATCAGGAAGGCTGTCGGGAACCAGATCGGGCCGCGCCAGTTGGAGTTGCCGCCCTTGATCTTGCAGTCGGCCTCGCCCGGCTCGTAGGTGACCGAGGCGCCGCCCAGGGTGAACGGGTGCTCCAGATGATAGGCCGACAGGCTGCGCAGGCCGTATTCGGACAGGAACTCATGCGGGTTGCAGATCCAGTCCAGCATGCGCCTCAGCTGGTCCTGGTCGACGATGGTCAGCGCCAGATTGTGGTCGCCTTCCTTGTTGTCGATGCGGTTGACGACGTGGCCCGCCAGCTCCTTGCGGTTCTCGACGAACCAGTCGAGGCTGCCCTTGAACTCCTTGAACTGGTTGACCCATTCGGTCTCCAGCCGTTCGACGGCATAGAGCGGGATCAGGCCGACCAGCGAGCGGACCTTCACCTTCTCGAAATGCCCGTCAGGATAACGCAGCACGTCGTAGAAGAAGCCGTCTTCTTCGTCCCACAAATTGTAGTTGCGGCCGCCCATCTTCTTCATGGCGGCGCCGATATAGATGTAGTGCTGGAAGAACTTGGTCGCCAAAGCCTCGTAGACCTTGTTCTCGCGCGCCAGCTCCAGCGAGATGCGCATCATGTTCAGGCAGAACATGCCCATCCAGCCGGTGGCGTCCGACTGCTCCAGCTTGGCCCCGCCGGGCAGCTTTTCCGACCGGTCGAACAGGCTGATATTGTCGAGGCCGAGGAAGCCGCCCTCGAACAGGTTGTTGCCCGAGCTGTCGACCTTGTTGATCCACCAGGCGAAGTTGATCAGCAGCTTGTGGAAGCAGCGCTCCAGGAACGCCCGGTCGGGCTTGCCGGAGCGGATGCGGTCCATGTTGTAGACGCGCCAGACCGCCCAGGGATGGACCGGCGGGTTGAGATCGGAGAATTCCCACTCATAGGCGGGAATCTGGCCGTTCGGGTGCTGGAACTGCTCGAACAGCATGAACCAGAGCTGTTCCTTGGAGAAATCCGGGTCGATCAGCGCGATCGCCACGGTGTGGAACGCGAGGTCCCAGGCAGCGAACCACGGATATTCCCATTTGTCCGGCATCGACAGCACGCGCATCGAGTTCAGATGCTTCCAGTGCTGGTTGCGGATGTTGTTGCGCGAGGCTGGCGGCGGCGATTTGGAGTTGTCGCCATTCAGCCAGACATCGACGTCGAAGATATAATTCTGCTTCGACCACATCAGGCCGGCGAAGGCCTGGCGCTGAATCATCTTCTCGTCGGCCGTCGCTTTGGGCGGATGGATCTCGGCATAGAACGCGTCGGCGTCGGCCAGGCCCTGCTTGACGATCTTGTCGACGTCGGCGAGCGGCGCCTTCATCTCGGTATTGGTGAGGCGCAGCAGGATGACGGTCGACTGGCCGCCCTTCACGCGCCGCTTGATATGGAAGCCGGCCTTGGTCCCGGTCTTGGCCGGGTTCACGACGTCCGCCTCGCCGTTCACGATATGGCGGTGGAAACCGTCCTTCACGTATTTGTGGCCGTTGTCGACCCCATAAATCTTGACCGCGTTGGTCTCGTTGTCGGTGAACAGAGCCTCGGCGCCCACCTCGGCATAGAGGTAGCGCTTACCCAGCTTGTACTTGAACGGCAGGTTGGTCAGGCCGTCGGCATCGGTGTCGTCGGCGACGACGCTGACGAAATCCTTGCCCGAGGGGCCGACGCCGATCCCCGGTTCTTTTTTCCGCTCATCGCCCCAGGCCCAGATATTACGGAACCAGAGCTGCGGGATGATGTGCAGGTCGGCGTCATCGGGCCCGCGATTGAACGCCTCGATACGGACGCAGATATCCTCTGGCCCCGCCTTGGCATACTCGACGAACATGTCGAAATACTTGTCTTCGTCGAACAGGCCGGTGTCGAGCAGCTCGAACTCCGGCCCAGTGCCGCCGCGGCTGCCATTCTCGTTGACCAGCCAGCTATACGGGTATTCCCCTTGCGGATACTTGTAGACATACTTCATATAGCTGTGCGTCGGCGTACTGTCGACGTAGAAGTAATATTCCTTCAAATCTTCGCCGTGATTGCCCTCGGCCGGGATCAGGCCGAACGGACGCTCCTTCAGGATCGGGTCTTTGCCGTTCCATAGAGCCATGGAAAAACACAGAAGCTGATAGCGGTCGCAGATGCCGGCCATGCCGTCTTCGCCCCAGCGATAGGCCTTGCTGCGGGACATGTCGTGGGTGAAATAATCCCACGCTCCGCCATTTGGGCTGTAATCCTCGCGGACTGTTCCCCAAGAGCGTTCGCTAAGATATGGCCCCCATTTGTGCCATTCGGCGGTGCCCTCGCGATACTCGGTCAAACGCTGCTTCTCACGAGTCATTACGCTTGAGCTCCCTTTTTTATAGATAAGGTCCTATTGCGATCTTAGGGCGTCGCGCGGCACGGCCTGCTATCCGCCTGAGACATTTGAATTTTACTGTACATAAAGTTGAGGGGATTTCTACTGAAATTTCAGAGGATAAGCGAGATGTAACGAATAGATAAAATACCTCACATTACACATCACGTGCTAAGCCGAAATGTTTGAGGCGGTGTGGAGCAAACACGTATAAAACGTGAAAAATAATTCACAGGAGACCGGGATGGCGACAACGCGAAACGGCACGGCCGACAATTCAACCGGCGCGAGCGCTATAGTATTACGTCCCCACCCGCATCTCTATCAGATCCACACCTGGGCCTGGCTCGATGAGCTGTCGCGGGCGGCGGGACGCACGATCATGCTGCGCGACGTGCCGGACGCGGAATGGGACCGGATCGCGAGCCTGGGATTCGATCTGGTCTATCTGCTGGGCGTCTGGACCCGCAGCAAGGCGGGCCGCCACATCTTCCGGACCGACGCCGCGTCGTTCGAAGTCTTCGACCACGCGCTGCCGGGATGGACGGTGGAGTCTATCATCGGCTCCCCCTTCTCGATCACCGGCTACGTGCCGGAGCCGCGCATCGGCAGCTGGAACGACATCGATGCGGTGCGCGCCAAGCTGCATGCCCGCGGCATGCGCCTGATCCTCGACTTCATCCCCAACCATGTCGGCCCCGACCATCCCTGGATCACGGAGCATCCCGACTATCTCATGCAGGGGACGGAGGAGGATTTCCAGCATCACCCGTCGGACTTCCTGCTGATCGAGACGGAGGGCAAGAAGCCTTATTTCATCGCCCGCGGCCGCGATCCCTATTTCGCGCCCTGGGCCGACACGGCGCAGATCGACTATTACAGCCAGGCCACTCGCGCCGCGCTGATCGACATTCTCAAAACCGTCGGCAGCCATTGCGACGGCGTACGCTGCGACATGGCCATGCTGGTGCTGAACGAGGTCTTCGGCCGCACCTGGGGCCATCTGCTGGCCGGGCGCGCGCGGCCTGAACGGGAGTTCTGGAGCGACGCCATCGCGGCGCTGCCCCCCGACTTCATCTGGATGGCCGAGGTCTATTGGGACATGGAGGCTGAGCTCCAAGGGCTGGGCTTCACCTATACCTACGACAAGCGGCTCTATGACCGGCTGAAGGCCGGCAATGTGTGGGACATACGCGGGCACCTGTCGGCCGACGCCGGCTATCAGACCCACATGGCGCGGTTCCTGGAAAACCACGACGAGCCGCGCAGCCTCACCACCTTCGGCCGGGACCGGGTGCCGGTACTGGCCGCGCTGATCGCCACCCTGCCGGGCCTGCGCTTCTTCCATCAGGGCCAGTTCGTCGGCAAGGAGATCCACCTGCCGATGCCGCTGAACCGGGCGATCGACGAGCCGCCCGACATGGCGCTGGCGGCAACCTATGAGCATGTCCTGGCCATCGGCGCCGATCCCGCCTTCCATAGCGGCGAGTTTCGGTTGCTCGAGACCGAAGCACTGGATGAGACCGGCAGCAACCTGCTGGCCTATCGCTGGAAGGGACCGGACGGCTATCGCGTCGTCATCCTCAACCTCAGCCCGGGCGCCGCCCAGGGCCGCGTCCGGATCGCCGACGAGCTGCCGGCGTCAGCCCAGTACGATTTCGACGACCGGCTGAACGGCCAGTCTTACGTCCGCGACCGCGGCGACCTGGAGGCGAACGGGCTTTATGTCAGGCTGGACGGCTATCAGGGGCACATCTTCGCGGTGTCATGAGGCGACAATTCACGCCTGCCGGGTGCGCGAAATCCACCCATACGTCGCAATCCAGGCATAGCCCGCGACCGGGACCAGCAGCGCTATCGGCAGGCTGAAATGATCGGCGACCCATCCTGCCGCCGGCGGCAGGATGGCGCCGCCGACGATGGCCATGCACAGCACGCCTGAGGCCTTGGGCGTATCCTCGCCCAGGCCACTGATCGCCATGGCGAAGATCGTCGGAAACATGATCGAGTTGAAGAGGCCGATGGCGATGATCGCTCCCGCAGCCAGCCAGCCGCCGGAGGCCATCGAAGTTAGAGCCAGCAGGGCCGCTATCACAGCACAAGCGGCAACGACCTTGGCCGGCTGGAACTGCCGCAGCACAAACGATCCGACGAAACGGCCGACCATCGCCCCGCCCCAGTAGAAGCTGACGAGCCGAGTAGCGTCGTGCGCGGGGATCCCCAATGTTGTTGGAAGCCCCAGGTAATTGATCATCGTGCTGCCGATCGTCACCTCGCTACCGACATAGGCGAAGATCGATACCACGCCGAGCGCCAGGGCCGGGTTCCTTCTCAGCAGCTCGATGACGGTGTGCTGGCTGGCCGACGAGGCGGTCGGTGGAACGTCGGTCCGGTTCCGGATCGTCCAGAAGACGACCGCCAAGATCAACAGCACGACCGCGATCGTGACGAAGGGCAACTCCACGGCGTGCGCCTGGGCGACGCGGGCGGCGTCCAGGACCTCCGGCGGCGCGGTCTTCGGATCCGGTGTCGTGAGCGAGTTGTTGAGGATCACCGCGCCTCCGACCCAGGGAGCCAGGAATGTGCCCAGCGAATTGAAGGCCTGGGCCAGGGTCAATCGCGCAGATTCCGTCTTGGGATCGCCCAGATTGGCAATCAATGGGTTGGCCGCGACCTGTAGCAGGGTAATGCCGCTCGCCATGATGAACAGCGCTAGCAGGAACAGTGGGAAGACACCCATCGACGCCGCCGGCGAGAACAACAGCCCGCCCGTCGCCATCACCACCAGTCCTGTTACGATGCAGCGGAAATAGCCGATCCGGTCGAGCAATGCTGCGGCGGGCAGCGAGAAGACGAAGTAGCTGAGGAAGAAGGCGAACTGGCTGAGCATCACCTCGGTATAGGAGAGGTCGAACATGGACTTCAGCCTGGGAATCAGCGGATCGACGATCGAGGTCGAAAAGCCCCAGATGAAAAACAGACCGACGACTAGCGCCACCACGCCGTGCGCGGCGGAGGTGTTCTGGGGTTTGACCGTTGCGGTTGGGATGGCGGTCATGGCTTTACCTTTGCTTGTTTAAGTTCCGCGGCGCCGCGCAGCTTCAGGTCCTGCGCGGACGTACCCAGCGCGACCTGGTATCGTCCGGCATCGATCCGCCAGCCGTGGGCGGCCTCGTCGAAATCCGCGAGCAGGCGCGGATCAGCCTTTATCGTGACATGGACGGTTTCGCCCGGCTGGGCGCCGACCCGCTGCCAGCCGATCAGGCGCATCCGCGCCTTGCCCGCCGCATCGGTCAGATAGACTTGCGGTACATCCTGCCCTGCCGTCTTGCCTGAATTGTGCACATCGAAGTCGATCTTCAGGGAATCCCCGCCTTCGACTTTCAGGTTCGCGTAATCGAAATGTGTGTAGGAGAGGCCGAAGCCGAAAGGGAAAAGCGGTTTCAGCTTCTTGCGCGCGAACCAGCGGTAGCCGACATCGGCGCCCTCGATCGTGTAGTCGACCTCGAACTCCGTCCCTTCCTTGGCGCCGAAACCTGGGATTTCGGGCCGCGGCAGCTGCGCCGTCGACGCCGGGAAGGTGATCGGCAGCCGGCCGGACGGGTTGACGTCGCCGAACAAGATGTCCGCGATGGCGTCGCCGCCCTTGGCGCCGGGATACCAGGCCTCGACCACCGCGCCGACCTTGCCGAGCCACGGCATCAGCACCGGGCCTCCGGTCTCAAGCACCACGACGGTCTTGGGGTTGGCCGCGGCGACTGCTTCGATCAGGGCATCCTGGCCATTGGGCAGGGTGAGGTCGGGTACGTCCTCGCCCTCGATCATCCATTGTGTGGCGAAGATCACCACCGCGTCGGCACCCTTGGCCAGGGCGGCCGCGGCAGACGGATAGGAACCGTCGATGAAGCGCACCTCCGCCCCGCCGGCCTTGGCCTTGATCGCCTTGAACGGCGAGGACGGGTCGAAGACCATGGTGCGGAACGCCGCCGTCACCCCCTCCCCGCCCATCGCGATCGACGGCGCGCCGCCGCCCACGGGCACGACCTGGGCCGAACCGCCGCCCGACAGCACGCCGGAATCGGCATGGCCGCCGATGATCACGATCCGTTTCAGGTCATGCGACAGCGGCAGCAGGCCGGCCGGGTTGGCGAGCAGCACCGTCCCCTCCTCCGCCACGCGGCGGGCGACCTTGGCGTTGGCCTCCATATCCAGCGGGGTCTTGACCGGCGGATGCTCGAACAGGCCGACCGCGAACATCGAGCGCAGTATCCGCTGGCTCATGTCCGACACACGGGCCGCCGGGATCGCGCCGGACTGCACCGCGTCGGCCAAAGGCTTGCCGAGAAAGACCTGGCGGTCGAACTCCTCGCCGGACTGCTGATCGAGCCCGGCCTTGACGTCGTCGAGCCCATGGACCGCGCCCCAGTCCGACATCACCCAGCCGGGAAAGCCCCAGTCGCCCTTCAGCACCTTGTTCAGCAGCATGTCGCTGGAGCAGGCATAGACGCCGCCGACCTTGTTGTAGGCACACATCACCGAGCCTGGACGCCCGCCCTCGTAAGCCAGCTCGAAGGCGAGCAGGTCGCTCTCGCGGAACGCCGCCTCGCCGATCTTGGCAGACAGGCTGCGGCGGCCGGTTTCCTGATCGTTGAGCGCGAAATGCTTCATCGTCGAGACGACATGCTGGTCCTGGATGCCCCGGATCGACGCGCCGGCGAGCATGCCGGCCAGCAGAGGATCCTCGCCCAGATATTCGAAATTGCGCCCGTTGCGCGGATCGCGGGCCAGATTGCCGCCGCCGGCAAGCAGCACGTTGAAGCCGGACCGCCACGCCTCCTGCCCGATCGTCGCCCCGCCCTGGTAGGCGGCGTCCGCATCGAAAGCGGCGGCCAGTGCCAAACCCGAGGGCAGCGGCGTATTGCCGGCGCCCGGCCGGACGTTGAACGGGTTGGCGACGCCCAAGCTGGCATCCGATTCCTGCTGCGCCGGCACGCCCAGCCGTTCGATTCCGGGAATGAAACCAGCCGAGCCGACAGCGCCGGCAGGCAGCGGCTTGCCGAAGACCGGAACGGCATAGATGCCGTGCAGCAGCCCGATCCGTTCTTCAAGGGTCAGCGCCTGATCGAGCAATTTAGCGCGTTCGTCGGGCGACAGGGCGGTGTTGCTCCAAGGCGCGGGGGCATCGGCGGCCACCGCCGACATCGCCACCCCCATAAAAACAACCGATAGGATGAGTCCTGACCGCACCGCGTTTCCCCCGCCACTTTTGGTCGATTTGGTGACGCCACTCTGACAGAGCAGAATCATGTCGTCACGGATAGTATGAAAGAGCGGTAGCCGGGGCGGATTTATGATTTTATGTCAGGACGATGCCAGTCCCCGGGGCCATCCTGAAATTCCTGCTCAAGCGCCTGGCGTTGTCGCTGGTCACGCTGTGGCTGCTCAGCCTGCTGATCTTCGCGGCCGGCCAGCTGCTGCCGGGCGATGTCGGGCGGGCGGTGCTGGGGCCGCTGGCCGATGCCCGCGCCGTCGCCGCCTTCAACCATTCGATCGGCGCCGACCGGCCGGTGCCGGTCCAATATTGGGACTGGATCAACCGCTTCGTCAGTGGGGACATGGGCACGTCCTATGTCTTTCGCTCGGCGGTAAGCCCGTTCGTCGGCGATGCACTGGCGAACTCGCTGAAGCTGGCGGCGCTCGCCTTCGTCATCGTGCTGCCGCTGGGCATCGCCGGCGGCGTCCTGGCGGCGCTCAATGCCGGGCGCTGGGGCGACCGCTCGATCGTCATTCTGGGCCAGACCTTGGGCGTGGTGCCCGAATTCATCTCCGCGATCGTGCTGATCCTGGTGTTCGGCGTGTGGCTGCGCTGGCTGCCGATGTCGGCAGACTGGCCGGACGGGGCCGGGCCGCTGACCCAGCTGCGCTATCTGATCCTGCCGTCGCTGCCGCTGGCGGTCAGCTTCTTCGGCTATATCGCCCGGGTGGTGCGGGTCGGCACGGTCGAGGCGCTGGATGCCGATTATACCCGCACCGCGGTGCTGAAGGGTCTGCCTTGGCTGACGGTGCTGCGCCGGCATGTGCTGCGCAACGCGCTGCTGCCGACCATCACCGTCGCAGCCAGCCTGGTCGGCTATCTCGCCGGCGGGCTGGTGGTGGTGGAGACGCTGTTCCACTATCGCGGCATCGGCAGCCTGATTTACGGCGCGGCCAAGGCGAAGGACTTTCCGATGCTGGAGGCCGGAGTGCTGACCGTCGGCGCCCTGTTCGCCGCCGCCTCGCTGATCGCCGATCTGCTGAACGCGGCGCTCAATCCGCGCTTGCGCCCGGGCGGTGCGCGATGAAGCGGTCACCGACCCTCATAGCCGGCCTCGCCATCCTGGCCATATGGGTTATCGCCGCCATCGCCGGCCGGCATCTGGCGCCGCAGGACCCTTATGCCGACGATTTGTTGCATACGCTGGCGCCGCCCTCGGCCGCCCATTGGTTCGGCACCGACCAGCTGGGCCGCGACGTGTTCTCCCGCGTGATCGTCGGCGCGCGCGACATACTGATCGTGACGCCGCTGGCGACCCTGCTGGGTGTCGTCGCCGGGACGATGCTGGGCCTGATCACCGGGTATCTGCGTGGGGCCTTCGACGCGACCATCAGCCGGGCGATCGAGGCGATGCAAGCCGTGCCGCTGGTGATCGTGGCATTACTGGCGCTGGCGGCTGTGGGTACGTCGAACCTGACCGTGATCCTGGTGATCGGCCTGGTGTTCATGCCGCTGATCGGCCGAACCGTGCGCACGGTGGTGCTGGCCGAGGCCGACCTCGACTATGTCGCCGCCGCCCAGCTGCGCGGCGACGGGCCGCTCAAGATCATGTTCATCGAGATATTGCCCAACGTTCTGCCGCTGGTGCTGGTCGAGGCGACGGTGCGGTTCGGCTATGCGATCTTCTTCGTCGCTTCGCTGAGCTTCCTCGGCTTCGGCATCCAGCCGCCCTCGGCGGACTGGGGGCTGGCGATCGCCGAGAATTACAGCCTGATCGGCAGCTATTGGTGGGTGGTGATGTTCGACGTGCTGGCCACCGCCTCGCTGGTGTTGGGCGTCAACCTGACCGCCGACGGGTTGCAGACGGTGTTCGAACGATGACCGCGGCGGCCGCCCCTCCCGCCTTGGCCTTCGAAGGCGTCGACGTGACCTACCGCGTCGGCGATACCGACCGCCGCATCCTGCGCGGCCTCGACCTCACCATAGCACCCGGCGAGGCGTATGGGCTGGTCGGCGAGAGCGGCTGCGGCAAGTCCACTGCCGCCTTCGCCGCCGTCCGCTACCTGGCGCGGGGCGGCCGGGTCAGCCGGGGCAGGATCCTGATCGACGGGCAGGACATCGCCGGCCTGTCCCCCCGCGCACTCAGGCATCTGCGCAGCCACAAGGTCGCGATGGTCTATCAGGACCCGGCCCGCGCCCTGAACCCCTCGATCCGCATCGGCCGGCAGATGGCCGAGATGTTCGAGGTCTCCGAGGGCCTGACCGGAAAGCCGGCGCTGGATCGGGCTGCCCAGATGCTGGCTCGGGTTCAGATCGCTAATCCAGAACGGGTCATAACCGCCTATCCACATGAGCTTTCCGGGGGCATGCAGCAGCGCGTCGTCATCGCCATGGCGCTATCGATCAGCCCCGCCTTGCTGATCCTCGACGAACCGACCACCGCGCTCGACGCGACGGTCGAGGCGGAGATCGTCGAACTAATCAAGGCTCTGCGCCACGAATTCGCGACCGCGCTGCTTTTCATCAGCCACAATCTGAACCTGATCGCCCGCACCTGCGAGCGGGTCGGCGTGCTCTATGCCGGCGAACTGGTCGAGGAGGGCCCGACCGAGGCGATCATCCAGCATCCGCGCCATCCCTACACGGTCGGCCTGTTGCGCTCCGCCCCGAAGGCTGGTGTGCGCAAAACCACCGCCAGGCTGGAAACCATCCCCGGCTTTCCGCCGCCGGCGGGCGCCGAGGTGACCGGCTGCATCTTCACCGACCGCTGCCCGATCGCCACCGACCGCTGCCGGCGCGAGGCGCCGCCGATGGCCGATCTGGGCGGGCGGCTGAGCCGCTGCCACTATCCGGACGAGGCGGCCGACATTCCGCACACGACCACTCGTCCCAACGGGGAGAAAGGGAAGCCCACGCGGCGGCAGGGCAAGGGTTCAACGCTGCTCCTCAGCGCAGCCAATCTCTCGAAAACCTTTCTAATCGGCGGAAAAACTCTCCACGCTGTCAATGATATATCGCTCGACCTTCACACCGGCGAAACGCTCGGCATCGTCGGTGAGTCCGGCAGCGGCAAGAGCACGCTGGCGCGCCTGATCGTCGGCCTGACATCGCCGAGCTCTGGAACGATCTCGATAGACGGCGAGCCGCTTGCCGCAACAGTCAGAAGGCGTTTAGCCCGGCAACTCAACAAGTTGCAGATGGTCTTTCAGAACCCCGGCGCGGCTCTCAACCGCTCGCAGACGATCCGGCGGATCATCGGCCGGTCCGGCGCCGCAAGCGAGGATCGGTTGCAAACTCTGGCGCGTAGCGTACGTCTCGCTGACAGCTCACTAAGCCAGAAGCCGCGCCAGCTGTCCGGCGGCATGCAGCAGCGCGTCGCCATCGCCCGCGCCTTCGCCGGCGAGCCGCAGATCGTGATCTGCGACGAGCCTACCTCCGCGCTCGACGTCTCGGTCCAGGCGGCGATCCTGAACCTGCTCGCCGACCTACAGGCTGAACGCGGCGTCAGCTATCTCTTCATCTCGCACGACCTCAATGTCGTGCACTATCTGGCTGATCGTATTGCCGTTCTCTATCTCGGCCGGCTGGTCGAGATCGGCCCAACCGAGGCGATCTTCTCAGGCCCACGCCACCCCTACACCGAGGCTCTGCTCTCCGCCGCCGATCCCGATCGCGCTCGCCTGAAGGGCGACCCGCCCAGCCCGACCGACCCGCCGCCGGGCTGCGCCTTCCAGACTCGCTGCCCGCGCAAGATCGGCCGCATCTGCGAGGACCAGGAGCCGGAACTGATCGATGCCGGCGGCGGTCACGCGATCCGCTGCCATATACCAACTCAGGATTTGTAGGGTGGAAAAACGAAGCTTGCCTGGTCCAGGAATAACTGCCCCGCCGCAGCTGGCCGCACGCCGACGATCCGTTTCGAGGTGATCGACAGCCAGTCGTAGAAATAGGCGGTGATCACAGGGGTTTCGTCGAGTAGCAGGCGCTGAATGCGGCCGGCGGCGTCGCGCTGGGCGGCGGGGTCGAGGGCGGCGATGTAGCCGGCAGCCAGGCGGTCGTATTCGGCGTTCTTGAAATGGGCGGCATTGAAGGCCCCGCCGCTGCCCAGGCAGGCGGTGAGCAGCGTGTTGGGCACGCCGCGATGGGCGTAGTCCTCGATGCCCAGCACCGAATCCAGCCAGTCGGAGCGACCGAAGGTGGCGTAACCGTAATAGGAGGCCTGGTCCTCGACATTCAGCGTGATGCGGATTCCGGCCTGCTTGGCAGCGTTCTGAACCACCACCGCATAGTCCGGAATCTCGATGAAGCGCTCGGTCGTCAGCGTGACGTCGAAACCATTCGGCATGCCCGCCGCCGCCAGCAATTGCCTGGCTTGTGCAATATTCTGGGTACGCTGCGGCACACTGATGTCGGTCGAGGGGAAGGCCGGAGCGAACGGGCTGTCATTGCCGGGCACGGCCATGCCCCGGAACAGACCGGTGACGAGATTGTCGCGGTTGAGGCAGAGCGCCAGCGCCTGCCGGACGCGCTTATCGACGAAGGGTCCCGTGTCGGTGCGCATATGCATCTGCTCATGCGCGCTGGACTTCAGCGGCACCACATTGAGGCTGGGATCGACCAGCAGGGCCTGGCTGCCCTGGACCGGGACATGCAGCAGGGCGTCGAGCTGTCCGCCTTGCATAGCAAGGACTTGTGCCTGAGTTCCGTCATAAAAGATGAAGACGGTTCGGTCCGGCAGGACTTGCCCGCCCCAATAGTCATCGTTGCGGACGAACGACGCCTGCGCCTTGGGCACGAAGCGTTCCAGCTTGAACGGGCCGGTGCCGTTGAAGCTGCGTTCGAAATCGCCGGCATAGTCGGCCGGCAGGATGATCGCGTTGTAATTGTCCGACGACACCAGGTACGGGAAATTGCCGTTCGGGGCATCGAGATGGAAGGCGACGGTGCGCTCGTCGACCGCGACCGTCCCGCCCTTTGACAGCACGCCGGAGAAGACCGAGAGCGCGACCGAGCCGTTGGCGGGGTCGGCCAGCCTGTTCATCGTCGCGGCGACGTCGGCGGCGGTCATGATACGGCCGTCGTGGAATTTGACGCCGGTGCGGATGGTGAAGGTCCAGACGCTGCCGTCCTGGTTCGGGCTCCAGCTTTCGGCCAGCATCGGCCGCAGCATCAGGTCGGGACCGGAAACGGCCAGATATTCGCCGGCCTGGGAGAGCAGCGCGACCCCGCCGGCATCGGCTACGGTCAGCGGGTTGATCGCGCCCGCCGGCACCGTCATGCCGACCCGGATCGTGCCGCCCCGCCTGCCCTCGGCCGGCGCCGGCCGCGAGAACCCCAGCGCCCCGACCAGCGGCGCGGCCATGCCGATGCGGCGCGCATGACGCAGGAAATCGCGCCGGTCCAGTCGGCCGGCGATCAACTCGTCGACGACCGCATTTTCGAGCGGCGTGGCTGAGCGGCGGAGCCTGTCGAAATCCCTGTTCATCCGGCGACCATAAACAAAAAGGGCGCACCGCCGAAGCAGCGCGCCCCTTCCGTTTACGCTTAAGCGCCGATCAGTTGCCCGGCACCAGGCCCATCTTGCGCTTCTGCTCGCGGACCGAGGCCTCGTTGTCGTGGCCGATCGCGGCGTCATACGCCTTGTGCATGCGCGTGAGGTTGATCTCGCGCTTGCCGAAGATGACCGACGGGACGGCGCCCTCTTCCATCATGATCTGCGAGCTGCGCTGCACCGGCAGGTCTTCCTCCATCGACACCTTCATGAAGAAGTCGACGCCCGCCAGGAAACGCGCCTTCTCCTCGGGAGAGGCGTTCTTCCGGCCATAGAGACGGAAGATGTAGTCGCTCGTGCCCGGATCGTCGGTGTTGGGTTCGGTCCTCTGGAAGAACAGGACCGGATCGCCACCGCCGACGACGGTGTTCGGGAAGATCGAGTTGGTCGAGGTGAAGTGGCAGGAATGCGGCCACTCCTCTTCCGGCAGATCCTTCAGCTTCAGGATATCCGCGCGCGGCGCGATCAGCGCATGGTGATCGCCGAACGGGCGGTGCAGAAGCTGCGCCAGGCCGCCGGTGCCGAACGTGTTCTGGTGCAGGAACGGCACGTGATAGGCCTCAAGGCCGCCATCGACCGCATGCTTCCAGTTGATGCGGGTCTGCGAGCGGTGCGCCGAGAGCAGCTCGTAATCCCAGATCTCGAAGTCGGCGAGATATTCCTTCATCGGGCCGAAGAACTCGTCGAAGTCGAGATGGCCGTTCGGCTGCGGATGAACCACGATCATGCCCAGCTCTTCATGGATCGGCAGCGCGATCAGGCCGTTCAGCTGGTCCGGGTTGAAGGACGAGCGGCTGGGAACGGAGATCAGCTCGCCGTCATTGTTGTAGGTCCAGCCATGATACGGGCAGGCGAAGCCCTGGCCATGGCCGCAGCCCTCGGCCAGCTTCACGCCGCGATGGCGGCAGGCATTGAGGAAGGCCTTGGCTTCCCCGTCCTTGTTGCGGACGATCAGGATCGGCCTGCCGGCGATGTCGGTGGCGTAATAATCGCCCGGGTTCGGCACGTCGGCCGAAAGGGCGATCAGCTGCGGCCGCTCCAGGAACAGCTTCTGCTTTTCCAGCTCGAACCGCTCCTTGTCGATGAAGCGGCCGATATCGGCCTCCCAGGACTCCTCGCCGTACTCCGGCTGGCCCTGCTCGACCAGCTTCAGCACGTCCTTTGCGATTGCGATACGTTTTGCCTTGTCCATGAGGTCTCTCCTGTAACTATCTGGCTTTATTAGGTTGTAGCGGCTTGTCTGGTGTCGGGGCCCAGCGGGGTCCATTTGCTCAGCGCCTGCAGCACGACGAACGCGAACAGCCCGATACTGACCAGGCCAAAGACTTCGTGGTTGCCCACCTGCTGGCGCAACGGCGTGAAGAAGAACGGGTTCGCGAAATCGCCGACATACATCATCGTGTACATCAGCCCGATGGCGCGGGCCCGCGCCGCCTCGGGCGCGCGGTTCAGGATGATGTTGACGAAGAACGGGGTCATGATGCCGCCGCCCAGCCCTGCGACCCAGCAGCCGACCATCGAACCGACCCAGTTGTGCGACAGGCCGATGATCAGGTCGCTGGTGGCGAAGATGCCGACCAGCCCGACAAAAATCCATTTGCGGCTCACCCGGGCAGCGATATGCCCGTACAGCAGCGCCGTAACGATGTTGAAGAAGAAGCTGGAGGCCATGATATGCCCCTGCTCCGACCCTTTCACCACACCATCGCCCACCAGCACGAACGGCAGGTGGACCGACGTCATATAGGCGGCAAGGTTGAAGGGGATCAGCAGCAGATAGAGCGGCCACATCGGCAGCAGAGCGCCGAAGCCCGGGTCTTTTGCCGCCTCGCCGTGCCGCTCGGAGACCGGCTGCGCCGCTACCAGGGCGATCAGCGCCATCGGTACGCCCAGCAGATAGATGGCGAACGGCACCCGCCAGCCGAGATCGGCGATCCAGCCCCCGCCCTCAAGCCCGATGAAGCCGAAGACCATGACCAGCGCGCTCTGATAGCCCAGCATCTTCGAACGCTTGGTGCCTTGGAAACGCAGGCCGATCAGCGAATAGCAGCAGATCGAAACCGATGCCGCCGCCAGCCCGATGATGAGGCGCGAGAGCAGAAGGCCCTTGGGATCGTCGAGATAGAGACCGGCCGAGCCGGCGACAGCATAGATGATCAGCGCGGCCGGCAGCACCCGCATATAGCCGACACGCTCAGCCACCAGGCCTAGAAGCGGGCCGGCGAACATGATGCCGATATTGAGCAGGGTGATCATCAGCTGAGTCGCCAGCTGAACACCGAATTTGTAGCCGAGCAGCGTCATCACTGTGCCCGAGCCATCGGCGTGTTCGGCGAAATGCCCGGCGATCGCGGCGATGGCCGGCATGATCGCCACCAGCGCCAGCACATTGAGCACACCGCCGGTCAGCATGACAAAGACCGCCGCCTTGTCGCGCCAGCCTGCACTCTGCGCGACCTCCCGGGTCATCGCGAGTGTGTTGGTCCCCGCCATATCAGCTTCGCTGATGCTCATGAAATTCCGTCCCTATGGTCGCGGCCGACTGCGCGACCCGTATAACGCCGTCACGGTTGGACGACTGAACTCATTGTTCGCACGATACAGTGATCTTTCGGACTCTTGCAAGAAAGATGGCGCGAAATTGGCGGCACGAAAAATGACTTCCCGTTCAGGAATTATCGCCTCGCCCGCGACCGATATAATGTTCGCGCCGCCGAATTCGCGTAAGAAGGGCGATGGCTGACGACCGACTCAAAGCCGCGCCTCGCCGCCGCCGAAACGTCTGGATTCTGGGGCTGGCCCTGCTGGCCCTGGCCACGGGTATCGCCTTGCCGGCCGCGATTCGCAGTGCGGCCCATAAGGCACTGGAGGGGCTGGGCTTCAACGAAGTGCACGGCGGATCGGTGTCGCTGGGGCTTCACCGGATCGAGATTGCGAATATCGGGGTCGGCAAGACCAGCCGGATGACTGTCGCGGCCACCTTCTCCGTCGGCCGATTGATCCACGGCCGCCTCGATACGATCGACGTTTCCGATACGATGCTGCACGGGGTCATCGCCCTGAACGGCGCCCCGGCGCTCGACGGATTCGCCGTGCCCACGGGATCGGCAACAAGCGGGCCGATAAGCTTGCCGGTCGACCGTGTGAATATCGCTGGCCTGGCGATCGAGCTCGAAACGCCAGCTGGGGCAGCGCGGCTTACAGGTCAGGGAACCGTGACGGGGACCGACGGCGGCATCCATCTGGTCGGGAGCGTCGACCTGACGGGAAACGCGGTCAACGGCACCACCCCGGCCGATTTCACCATCACTTCGGCCGGCTGGTCGCTGTCCCTGAACCCGATCCATGTCGCCTTCACCGGTGGTGCGGACAGGGCCAACGCGATCGACGGCCATCTCACCCTGGCCAATGCCGATTCAACCGGGCTTAGCGGGGACGGCGAGTTGAAGGGCGAGAACCTGACGATACAAGCAACGCCGATCCGCGCGCTGAATGCGGCCTTCACGGCCACATCGGACGGGATCTCTGGCAGCTTCCTTCTGGCGCCGAAGACCGGTGGCAGTGGCATCACCGCCAGCGTGAAGAACGACGCCGCCGGCGCGACGGCAACGCTGAAAGCCGGTTTCAGCGAGGTCGGGGTTTTCAGCAAGGCGGTCGGCAGCACGGTCCAAGGGCCGCTTCAGGCGAACCTGACGCTGCATGCCGATCCGACGGCGGCGCAAAGGCCGGTCACGCTCGACCTTGCCTATGATGGGATCGCGCCGGGCGGCATCCTGTTGAAAAGCGCCAAACTGCGGGCCGCAGGGACCTTTGATTCGACCCGAAATGCCCTGGCGCTGACATCCTGCGCCGCGTTTTCGGCGGACGAGGCGACGCTCGCCGCCCTCAACCTCACCCGCCTGTCCGGTTGCCTGCGTCCGGCAACGGACCGGCCACT
>Ga0268266_10002333_pt1 | contig 20544 bp, 20 predicted proteins | sample KBSS13metaG_FD_190356 | JGI IMG/M metagenome (GOLD analysis project Ga0268266, IMG submission 190356) | Switchgrass rhizosphere microbial communities from Kellogg Biological Station, Michigan, USA - KBS S1-3 metaG (SPAdes) (version 2) | ecosystem: Host-associated > Plants > Roots > Rhizosphere... | reverse complement strand
GCGCAGGCCGCCGATGACGCGCGCCAGAAGGTCGCGTCCCACGCTGTCCGTGCCGAGCAGGTGGTCCCACGACGGCCCGAGGAGCACCTCCGCGCTCGTCTGGAAGGGATCGGTGCGGACGACCAGTGGCCCGAGCAGCGCCAGCAGCACGATCGCCACGAAGAGGACCACGCCCACCAGGAGCCCACGGTCGGACCGCAGCACCTGCAGGCTCCGGGCGAGGGCACCGACCGCGCGGCTGCGCAGGCCTCTCACGGCGTCGACCGCGGTCATGCTGCGCTCCTCAGGACTCGGATCCTCGGGTCGAGGAGGGGGTAGAGCAGGTCGACCAGCAAGGTGACCAGCACGAAGACGAGGGCCAACAGCAGAACTCCGGCTTGGACCACCGGGAAGTCCCGCTCGGTGATCGCCTGCATGAGCCGCGAGCCGACCCCGGGCAGCGCGAAGATGGTCTCGATCAGGACGCTACCCCCGATCAGGTAACCGAACTGCAGACCGGCGACCGTCGCCAGAGGTACGACCGCGTTGGGCAGGACGTGCGACAGCAGGATGCGTGTCCGGCCGGCTCCCTTCGCCTTGGCGGTCCGCACGTAGTCGGACTCGCGGAGGATGTCCTCGGACGCCGCCCGTACATAGCGGCAGAAGGTGGCGGCCGCAGGCAGGCTCATCGCGAACGAGGGGATCAGCACCGAGCGGAGGTTCTCCAGCAGGCCCTCGGACACGGGTGTGAAGGAGATGATCGGATAGCTCGGGACGTAGAGGCTGAAGAACAGCACGAGCAGCGTCGCGACCATGAAGCTCGGGATGCTCACCCCCAGCGTGGTGGCGGCCATGATCGTCTTGTCTAGTCGGGTGCCGCGATAGCGGGCGGCCAGCATCGCCAGCCCGACCCCGACGACCAGGGCGAACAGCACGGCCACCACCGCGATCTCCAGGGTGATGCCGATCCGGCTGGCGAACTCCGCGGACACCGCGCGCTGGTTGATGAAGGAGGAGCCGAGATCACCTCGCAGGGCGCTGCCCAGCCAGTCGACGTACTGCACGAGGAAGGGCCGGTCCAGGCCGAGCTCGTGCTCGATCCGGGGGATGCTCGCAGGGTCGTTCGGGTCGGCGAGAGAGGCCGCCACCGAGCCGGGAGAGGCGTTGACGATCCCGAAGGAGAGGAAGCTGACCACCAGCAGGGTTCCCGGAAGGATGAGCAGGCGGGTGAGCACGTAGCGGGTCACGACGCAGCCACCTCCAGTGCCGCGGCCAAGGTCCGGTCGTAGTCGACCGGGCCGTAGTGGCAGGCGACCCAGTGCTCGTCGTCCACCCTGCGCAGGAGGGGGACCTCCGCCCGGCACCGCTCGGTCGCCAGCGGGCAGCGGGAGGCGAACCGGCAGCCCTGGCCGGTCGCGGTGACGCTCGGCCGGTCGCCGTGGACCATGATCCGTGAGCGTGCCACCGTGCCCTGCTGGAGCATGGGGATCGCCGACTGCAGCACGTGCGAGTAGGGGTGGCCCGCCTGCTCGTGGAGCCGCTCGGCGGGGACGACCTCCATGACCTGGCCGAGGTACATCACCACGACGCGGTCACTCATGTACCGGACGATGCTCATGTCGTGCGAGATGAACAACATCGTCGTGCCCGACTCCCGCTGGACATCCTTGAGCAGGTTGAGCACCGACGCGCGCACGCAGACGTCGAGCGCGGTCACGGCCTCGTCGCACACGATCACGGGGGGGACCGGGCCCAGGGCGCGGGCGATGGAGGCCCGTTGCTTCTGGCCGCCCGAGAGCTGCTTGGGCAACCGCTCGCCCAGCAGGCCCAGCCCGACCTGGTCGACGACCTCGGCCACCCGAGCGCCGCGGTCCGCGGGACTGAGGGTCCCTGCGGCGTCGAGGGGCTCCCGCACCGAGTCGATCACCGTCCGCAGCGGGTCCAGCGAGCTGCCCGGATCCTGGAAGACCATCTGGGCGTGCTCGCGCAGCTCGGCCGGGTCGGCGACCCTGCCCTCGAAGTGGACGCTGCCGTCACTGGCATGGTCTAGGCCGACGGCGATCCGGGCGAGCGTGGACTTGCCGCTCCCGGACTCGCCCACGATGCCGAGGGTCTCGCCCCGGTACACGCTGAGCTCGATGTCGTCGAGCGCGATCACCGGGTTCCGCTTCGAGCCGAAGCGGCGCGACACGTGCACGAACCGCATGACTGTCTCACGATCGTCCATCGCTAGCTCCCCACCCCGACCGGAACGGCCGCCTCGACGCGGGTGCACCGCGCCGACCTGTTGGGCCCCGGTGACCGCATGGCGAGGTCACCCACCCGGCACTCGTCCAGTCGGACCGAGCACCGGTCGTAGAAATGGCAGCCGGGCAGGTCGGCCGCCGGTGCGGGCGGCTCCCCGTCGATGGTGACCAGCGGGAGCGTCCGGTCGCTGTCCATCCTCGGGGTGCTCGCCATGAGCGCCTGGGTGTAGGGATGCAGGCCGGCCCGGACCACGTCGGTCATCGGGCTGTCCTCGACCAGGCGTCCGGCGTACATCACCATGGCGCGGTCCGCGACCTCGGCGGCGAGCGAGATGTCGTGGGTGATCAACAGCAGCGCCAGGTCGGTCTCGGACTGGATCTGCTTGATGAGCTCCACCACCTGGGCCTGCACCGTCACGTCGAGCGCAGTCGTGGGCTCGTCGGCGAACAGCAGCGCCGGGCGGGCCAGCAGGGCCATCGCGATCATGACGCGCTGGCGCATGCCACCGGAGAGCTCGTGCGGATAGGCCCTCATGCGCTGGTGCGCGTCGGTGATGCCGACCTTGACGAGCATGTCCTCGGCGGCCGCCGCCGCCTCTCCCCTGGAGACACCGCGGAGCCTGAGCACCTCGGCCAGCTGGCGGCCGATCCGCTTGGTCGGGTTCAGCGCGGAGAGCGAGTCCTGGAAGACGACGTTGGCCGCCCTCCGCACGACGGCGTCGGTGCCGTCCTCGTCACCCAGTGGAACCACCTGGCCGTCGAGCAGCACCGTCCCGGTGACCCTGGCGCCGGGCGGCTGCAGCCCGAGCAGCGTCATCACCAGCATCGTCTTGCCGCTGCCCGACTCGCCCAGCAACGCGACACGCTCACCACGGCGCAGGGTGAACGAGACGTCGCGCACCGCGTGGACATCGCCCTGCGACGTCGGGATGACCACGGCCAGGTTCTCCACCTCGAGCAGCGGGGGGGCCGACGAGGCGGTCACCACGTGTACCCCCGATCGCCCGAGGAGGTCCACAGACCCGCCGCGCGCAACCGGTCGAGCACGAAGCCGAACAGGTCGACCGCCTCCGCCGACCAGTCGGGCAGCTCCACCAGGACACCGCCGACGTCGGCGAGCTCGGCGATCTGTGCCAGTGCGCCGCCGACCTGTGCGGTGTCGCCACTCAGGGGCAGACTCCCCTCACCCGGTGGAGCGGGGCTCTCGCCCAGCCCGATGAGGGCGCGCGCCATGACTCGCAACGGTGTCGGGCGTGCAGCCTGCGCCGCCGCCTCATGAGCATGCCCGGCGATGGTGACGAGCTCGGCCACCGAGCCGGCCGGTGCGACGTAGTGGTCGGCGCACAGCGCCGCGAGGTGGAGCGCCTCGATACCCGGCTCCGAGATCATGACGAACGGGCGCGGCTGGATCACCTGGGGGTACTTCACCCGCCCGTGGATCCGGAAGTGCGCGCTGTCGACCTCCACCGGCACACCGCGTGGCGTGTGCCAGATGGCCGAGACCGCCTCCAGCGACGCGGCGGCCCGCTCGAGCGGGGTACCGGGTTCAGGGGTCCACCCCAGCAGCCTGTCCTCCGCGTCGGTGCGGACCGGGTCTACCCAGGCGCCCCACCGGCCACCCGAGAGCCAGTCGAGGTGGCTGCCCGTACGCGCGAGATGGACTGGATGCACGTACGACGTCCGTTGCGCGCTCACGACGCCGAGGGTCCTGGTCGCGAGGATGACCTGGACCGCGCGGAGGTTGGCGGGCCAGGCGCCGACGGCGGTCACCGGGCCGGTGCCGGTGGTCTGCTCGGGCACGGCCACGTAGTCCACCCCGATCCGCTCCAGTTGCGCGGCCAGACGTGACTGCTGGGCCGGATCGCCCGCCTTGGCGCCGGCGCAGTCGTCGGTCGGCCAGAGCACACCGATCTGGAACCCGGTACCGTCGCCCCGGCTCCGCAGCGGAGACCGTGGCGGTGTCACGACCTGCCACCGCCCGGGGGCGGCGGAGGTCGCGGTGGGCTCGTCCAGGGGCGCCATGTGGTCAGTACTCCATCAGGTGCTCGCGCAGGGTGTCTCCGGTGTATTCCTCGCGGAACAGCTCCCGCCTGCGCAGTGCGGGGACCACCGTCTCGAGGAACTCGAGGCAGTAGTCGTAGTCGAACGACGCGCGCACGTGGAAGCCGTTGATGTCGGCCTCCTTCGCGGTCTCCTCCAGGATGTCGGCCGTCTGCTCGGCGGTTCCGACGATCTTGAAGGTCTCCCCCATCGCCTCACTCAGGGCGACCTCGCGCAGGCTGGGGTTGGCGCCGTTGTCGTAATACTTCTCGCGGGTCGACTTGACCCCCTTGATCTCGAAGGTGTCCCAGGGGATCGGCTCGTCCAGCGCGAACCGCGTCATGTCCTGGCCGATCAGGTAGGTGAGCGTCTTCAGGCCGGTCTCCAGGTCGGCATGGGAGAGGTTCTCCTCCCACCGGGCCTGTGCGGCGGCCTCGGTCCTGCCCAGCACCGGCTTGATCGAGCAGATGATCTTGACCGAGTACGGGTCGCGGCCGGCGTCGGAGACGGCCGTTCGCACCTGTTCGGCGTACTTCCTCATGTCCGCCGCCGAGGTCTTGTGGGCGATGACGACCTCGGCGTGCTTGGCGGCGAACCGGATCCCCCGCGGCGACACCCCCGCCTGGAAGATCACCGGGTGCCCCTGCGGGCTCGGCAGCACTCCCAGCGGGCCGCGCACCTTGTGATATCTGCCGCTGTAGTTGATCGGCCGGACGGACCCCGCCCGGGCGTACCGCCCGTTCTCGACATCCATCACCACCGCGTCCTTGTCCCAACCCTCCTCCCACAGCTGCATGGCCGCCTCGACGAACTCGTCGGCCATGTCGTAGCGCTCGTCGTGGGGGAACATGGCGTCGTAGCCGTAGTTCTGGGCCTGCAGGTCGTTGGTCTGGGTGATGATGTTCCAGGCCACCCGTCCGCTGGTCAGGTGGTCCATGGTGGCGAAGATCCGGGCCAGGGTGAACGGCTTCCAGTACGACGCCGAGATCGTGGCGCCGAACCCGAGCCTCCTGGTCACCGCCGCCATGTACGGGATGAGTGGGAAGGGGTCGTGGACCGCGACCATCGAGCCGGTCCGCAGGGCGACCTCGATCGGCTCCTGCACGTGAGTGACGTCCGGCATCAGGATCGCGTCCAGCTTCGCCCGCTCACACGCCCGCGCGATGTCCTGGTAGAGCTCGGGTTTGGTCCAGTCGTAGCCGACCCCGTGCTGCCAGCCCATGTGGGGGTGGCCTGGAGCCTGCGCCGCGAACCACAGCAGGTGGAGCTTGCGCTTGCCCGTCATCGTGCCTCCTCCGACTTCCACGTCTCCCGTGCCGAGTTCCACCGGATCGCGGCGACCGGTGTGTAGTTCTCCACCCCGTCGCGGATCACGGTCAGGCGGGCAGGCCGTGCATAGAGCATCGGGAGGAAGGCCTGCTCCTGGGCGTAGACCACGATGTCCTTGATGAGCCCGGCGCGGGTGTCGTCGTCCAGGGCCGCCTTCTCCTGGGCGATCAGGTCCTGGATGTGGGAGTCCGTGCAGCCTGAGGGCGCCAGCGGCGAGAAGCTGACCCAGTAGGCCGAGGGGTCGTCGTTGACAGGCATGCCCATCTGCGACGCGATCTGCGACCCGTCCGCGAGGTGGGCGAGGCCGGTGGCCAGGTCCACCGGGACGACGTTCAGGTGGATGCCCGCCGTGGCGGCCTGCTGCGCCGCGAGCTCGACGGTGCGCTTGTTGTAGTCGAAGGTCGGGCTCTGGAGAATCTCGACGTCGATGGTGACCCCGTCGGGGTGCCCGGCCTCGGCGAGCAGCGACCTGGCCTTGGCGGTGTCCTGACGCGGGTACGGGTTCTCAGCGCCGACCGGCACACCCCAGCGGGGGAAGTCCGGAGGGACGACGTAGCTGGGCGGAAGTTCCATCCCCTGCCCCACCTGGGCCTTGATGGCGTTGACGTCGAGCGAGTGCATGAGGGCCTGGCGCACCCGGATGTCCTCGAGCGGCGCGTTCTTGCAGCTCACGAAGAACGGCTCGCCCAGGATCGGCGGGGTCGAGGCGACCGTGACGCCGTCGAGGGTGTCGATGAGCCTGCCCTGGTCCCAGGGGAACTCGACGATGTCCGCCTCCCCCGTTCGGACGGCCGCGACACGGGTGGCGACGTCGGCCATGGTCTTGACCTCGACGGCGTCGAGGTGGGGCAGCGCCGGATCCCAGTAGTCCTCGAACCTCTCGGCCCTGAACGAGTCGTTCGGGGTGAAGGAGCCGAACTTGAAGGCGCCCGTGCCGTTCGGGTACGTGTTCAGGTCGCCGCCGTGCTCCTCGGTCCACTTCCTCTCGATGACCGGCAGCTGGTCGCTCGCCAGCGCCGGCAGGAACCCGGAGTCGGGTCGCTTCAGCGTGAAGGTCACCGTGGCGGCGTCGGTCGCCACCGCCGAGGCGAGGCTGGACAGCCTGCTCTGGCCCACCGGGCTCCCGATGGCGGGATCGGTGGCGTGCGTGTAGGTGAACGCCACGTCCTCGGCGGTCATCTCCGCTCCGGAATGGAACCTCACGCCCGGGCGGATCTTCACGACGACGGTCGTCGGATCCTGCTGCTCCAACGACTCCGACAGCGAGGTTCCGCCTGCCACGACGTCCCCGGTGTCGTCCTTGGCCAGGAGCGGCTCGTACATCAGGCTCAGGAACTGCAGGGTCGCCATCCCGGGGGCCGCGCGTTCGGGGTAGGGGTTGAGATGTGGTGCCGTGGCGCCCTCGGCGATGACCAGCGTGCCACCGTCCACCGGGGTGCCCGCACCCTCGGCCGGGTCGCCTGCAGCGGCGGTGGAGCCGCCGCCACAGGCGGTCAGGGTCAACGAGAGTGCGAGGACCCCGACTGCGATGCGCCGTGCGGCGCAGCGTGTGATGCGGGGTACTGCGTGCGACTTCATGATGGTGCTCCCCTCACGGAGTGGACCCGAACGGTTGACGGATGGATCGAGCGGTCACCAGAGCACCGGGCGCTCCGCCGCCGGAAGCCAGACGCCCGCCTTGCGCAGCACGTCGAACATCCGGCTGTAGCGGCGAATCTCCTCCGGCCACCACACCGGAAGTGAGCACATGAGTCCCCGCAGACCGTGGTCGCGGTAGGCGACGATGATCTTCTCGGCCACGTCCTCCGGACTGCCGACGAGATCGGTCTCGGTGAGCAGTGACGTCTGCGTCGCTTCGGCGTTGGCCGCTGCGTTGGCCGCCGTCGACTCGCTGCCCGCCGACATCGCGACGACGAACTTCTTCAGCGTGGCCTCGCCCTGCTGGGCGAGCTTGATCTTCACCAGCTCCCGGCGTGCCTCGGCAGGGTCCTCGCGCAGCAGGCTGGTGCACAACATGAGCAACCGCGCAGGCTCCGGGCGGCCGAACTCCTCGGCCAGCGCGGTCAGTTCCTCGGCCATCTCGGCGGCGTAGGAGAAGCGTGGGTTCGAGGCGAAGACATAGGTGCACAGGCGGCCCGCGAATCGTCTCCCGCGAGCCGAGGCGCCGGCGTTGACCAAGGTCGGATACGGCTTCTGGACCGGTGTCGGGCCGAGAAGCCTGCCGTCGACGGAGCGATGCCTGCCCTTCCAGGTGACCCGCTCCCCCGACCACAGCCTGATCGCGATCTCGACGCAGTCCTCGGCGGTCTCGTAGCGCGCCTCGTGCTCGGGCATACCGTCGAGCCCGAACAGTCGGGCCTCCTCGTCGCGGAACCCCGTGGTGATGTTCCAGGCCCAGCGACCGTTGCTCGCCCGGTCCAGAGCGGCCCCGTATGCGGCCAGCTGCGCGGGCTCGAGGAAGGTCGGGTGCATCGTGGTGACGACACCGAGAGTCGTGGTCGCCGCGAAGATCGGCAGTGCCCACAGGATCGCGTTCGTCGTCGGGTCGAGGTGGCCGATGCGACGTCCCTCGTCCGAGACGCCCGTGTACCCGTCGGCGACCAGGACGAAGTCGAAACCCGCGGCCTCCACCTCGCGGGCCACCCGCCGCTGGAAGTCCAGATCGACGACGTCGGGATTCTGTCGGGCGAGGTACTCGGTCGGCATCTGGATCCGCGACGTCGGCCAGAACATGCCGATCCGAAGCAGGTCGTCGGTGGGTGCCGTCCGGGTTGCGTCGAGCATGTGACCAATCCTCGGCCCGCCACCGTCGAGTGTCATCGTGGAAAACACAGAAGTGGACGGCCCGGTTCAGGCAGGTCTCGACATGCCATTCCAGTGGGAGACGGTCTCGTTTCCGACTCGTTTCCACCGCCGCATGCCCGCCGCTTCTCGGGCCCCGAGGACTCCTCACAAGTCGTCGGCGGCGAGGTTGACGGGCGAGCCTGCGATCCATGCCGCGACGTTGCGGGCCGCGCCCAGGACGACCGAGCGGGATGCCGCCTGCGTGTTGAAGGCGATGTGCGGGGTCAGCACTGCACGCTCTCCGAGGCGGCGCACGGGGTCGTCGGCGGCCGGGGGCTCAGCCCTGAAGACGTCGAGACCGGCGCGGATCCTGCCGGCGAGCACCTGCTTCTCCAGCGCACCCTGGGCGATCAGCTCGGCGCGCGCGGTGTTGACGACGATCGTCCCCGGTCGTGCCCGCCGCAACAGGTCGGCATCGATCATCCCGGTGGTCTGTGGTGTCAGCGCGACATGGAGGCTGACCACGTCCACACCGGTGACGGCCTCCTCGAGTGTCGCGTACCGAGCGGAGGTGCCTGCGAGCCGGCCGGGATCCTGCGATCGGGTGCAGACGAGCACGTCCATGCCGAGCGCCTCGAGCAGGCGCACCATCCGGGTCCCGATCGGGCCCAGCCCGATCACCCCGGCCACACCTCCGGACAGCTGCATGCTCTGCTCCGTCCCACGCCAGCCGCCGCCGCGCATCGCGGCGTCGGCGGGGACAATGTTCTTGGCGAGGGCGAGCACCAGCCCCAGGGCGTGTTCGGCGATCGATTCCGCGCCGTAGGCGGGCACGTAGGCGATGTCGATCCCCCGGCGCCGGGTCGCGGCGACATCCACGAACGTCCGGTAGCCGGTCGCCGCCACCGAGACCAGGCGCAGACGCGAGGCACCCTCCCAGCTCTCCGGCGGATAGGGACCGACGCCGAGCAGGACGCGCACGTCCCGTAGATCGGCGGCGAACTCAGGGGAGCCCACCGGGTGGGAGGTGAACCGCACCCCGCCGACGCCCAGCAGACCCGTGAACTCGAGGTCCGACTCCAGCGCCGCACAGACGGGCTCGGGGAACGGTCCGACCAACACCGGACCAGGATCCAGGTCGTCCACAGGGCTCAGTCCGCGTAGTCGGCGTGGTGCTTCTCGACCAGACGAAGCAGGGCCTGCCACTGAAGCTCGCCGGTCTCCTCGGGCATCTGATGGTCCGAGAGACCCTCGCCACGCCACTGCCGGGCGGTGTACTCGGCGACCTCGCGCGAAGGCAGGCGGAGTGCGCCTGCCGCCATCGCGTCCACCTGCATCTGGCAGGCCTTCTCCAACACCAGCATCATCTGGAAGGCCGCGCGCGGCCGCGGCCCGATCTGCAGGAGCCCGTGGTTGCGCAGGACCAGGGTGTCGTTGGAGCCGAGGTTCGCGACCAGGCGCCGCTGCTCGTCGGTGTTCAGCGCGATGCCCTCGTAGTCGTGGTAGCTCGTGCGACCGTAGAACGCCATGCTCATCTGGTTCACCGGCAGCAGCCCGTCCTCGAGCGCCGCCACCGCGCACCCCGCGCGGCTGTGGGTGTGCAGGATCGAGTGTGCGTCGGGGCGGGCGCGATGGATCGCTGAGTGGATCACGAAGCCTGCGGGGTTGACCACGTACGGCGTCGGCACCACGATCCGACCCTCCAGGTCGACCACGACCAGCGAGGATGCGGTGACCTCGTCGAAACGAAGGCCGTACGGGTTGAGCAGGAAGCGCGGCTCCGGACCGGGGAGCCGGGCCGAGATGTGGGTGTTGATGAGGTCGGTCATTCCGAAGTGGTCGACGAGCCGGTACACCGCCGCCAACTCCCGGCGCAGCTCCGCCTCCGTCGGGTGGGCGTGGGTCCGGGCCGTCCGGTCCTCCTCGCTGGTGGTTTCTGTCATCGAACGCCCCTGTCGTGGGTGTGAGTGGTTCTGAATGCGGGGAAGCCGCATCGGCGCAGCCGCACCCGGCGGTGGCGACGCTAGTTGCGCGAGGCGCGAGCCCGCATCGTGCTATGCACGAAATCCGCGCTGCCCTTTGTGCATCCCGACCCCCGTGTACACGGTGGAGAAACGTGTGGATACACCACCGTAAGGAGGGGCGGATCAGACCGTCGCCCGCCTGTGCCGACCCGCTGCGGATCGGACAAGATCCGCCCCGGTTTCCCTCGGATTCACCGACGAGGTCCGCGCTGCGGGCCACCTACTGTCGAGCCATCTACCGACGCGCCGGCATCGCGGTGCCGCCGCCCTCCGATGTCAGGGGAACCCATGAGCCGACTTCCGCAGCGCCGCATCCTGAAGACCGCGATCCCCGGTCCCGAGTCGTTGAGGATGCAGGCGCGCCGGGAGGCCGAGTTCGCGGCCGGGTTCGGGGTGACGCTGCCGGTGTTCGTGGAGGAGGCCGACGAGGGCATCGTGGTCGACGTCGACGGCAACCACCTGGTCGACCTCGCCTCCGGCATCGCCGTGACCAGCGTCGGCGCATCACACCCGGAGGTCGTCGCGGCAGTCCGGCAACAGGTGCAGAGATTCACCCACACCTGCTTCCTGGTGACCGAGTACGAGGGTGCGGTCGAAGTCGCCGAACGGCTCAACCGGCTCACCCCGGGCGACTTCGACAAGCGCACCGCGCTCTTCAGCACCGGCGCCGAGGCCATCGAGAACGCCGTCAAGATCAGCCGGGTCCACACCGGTCGGGACGCCATCGTGGTGCTCGGGCACGCCTACCACGGCCGGACCCTGCTCACCATGACCATGACGGCCAAGCACCATCCGTACAAGAACGGCTTCGGACCCTACGCACCCGAGGTCTACCGGGTGCCCTCTCCCTATCCGTACCGCTGGCCGGGTGATCCGGCCCGAGTCGCCCAGGAGGCCTTCGACCAGCTCGTCGACACTGTGTCGACCCAGATCGGTGCGGAGAACGTGGCCGCGATCATCGTCGAGCCGATCCAGGGCGAGGGCGGTTTCATCGTGCCACCGCGCGGCTACCTCGCCGCCGTCGCCGCGTTCGCGAGGGAGCACGGGATCGTGTTCGTCGCGGACGAGATCCAATGTGGCCTCGGTCGCACCGGCGACCTGTTCGCGGTCGAGCACGAGGGCATCGTCCCCGACCTGGTCACGACGGCGAAGGCACTCGCGGGCGGGCTCCCGCTGTCGGCGGTGACGGGGCGGGCCGACATCGTGGACGCCGTGCCCGCGGGCGGCCTCGGCGGGACCTATGCCGCCAACCCGGTCGCCTGTGCCGCGGCCGTCGCCGCCTTGGAGGTGATCGAGCGCGACGATCTCGCAGGCAAGGCCAGGCGGATCGAGCAGGTGATCAGGCCGCGCCTGGAGTCGCTCGTCGGCGAGCGAACGGCCGTCGGCGAGGTGCGCGGCCGCGGTGCGATGCTCGCGATGGAGTTCGTCGTGCCGGGGACGAGGGAGCCCGACCCGCGGGCCGCCGGGAGGGTCGCCGCCCACTGCAACGGCAACGGTGTGCTCACCCTCACCGCAGGCACCTACGGCAACGTCATCCGCCTCCTGCCGCCGTTGGTGATCGCCGAGGACCTGCTCGTCGACGCGCTCGACGTGCTCGAGACCGGTGTCGCTGCGCTGTGACGACGGTCAGCTTCCGCCCGCGTGACGGGTGCGTCCTCGGTACGGTCGCCGACAGCACTGCTGTGCAGGTGTCCACCACGGTCGACCTGGCGACCTCCGCCGCGCCGGGTCTCGCGTCGGCGCGGCCGTCGCGTCGACAGGCATGGCTGGAGTCGGTCGCCGACGCCCTCGACGCACACCGGGACGAGTTGACGAGGCTGGCGGATCTCGAGACAGCGCTCGGCCGCACCCGACTCACGGGCGAGCTCGCCAGGACCGCTGCCCAGCTCCGATTCTACGGACGCGTCGCGGCCGAGGGCGGCTACCTGGGAGCGGCGATCGACCACCGGACGGACGCGACGCCGCGGCTGGTCCGCATCAACCGACCCCTGGGTCCGGTCGCGGTGTTCGGTGCCGGCAACTTCCCCTTCGCGTTCGGGATGCTCGGCAACGACACGGCATCGGCGCTCGCGGCGGGATGCCCGGTCGTCGCGAAGGCCCATCCGGCGCACGTCGTGACGTGCGCGCGCCTGGCCGAGATCGCCGAGCAGGCGCTGCGCGAGGCGGGCGCCCCGCCAGGAACCTTCGGCATGGTCGTCGGGTTCGACGCCGGCGTCGAGCTGGTCGGGCGGCCCGGCGTCAAGGCGGTCGGTTTCACCGGGTCCCAGGCCGGAGGTCTCGCAGTGTGGCGGTTGGCCAACGAGCGAGACGAGGTCATCCCCGTCTTCGCCGAGATGGGCACGGTCAACCCGGTCGTGATGACCCCGCTGGCCGCCGCGTCGCGGGCCGCCGAGTGGGCGAGCGGCTTCGTGGACTCCTTCACCCTCGGCGACGGCCAGTTCTGCACGAAGCCGGGGCTCATGCTCGCCCCCGCGGGCCACCGCGTGCCCAGGACCGTCGCGGACGCGCTGCACCGTGCGGGGCACGGAGCGACCATGCTCACCCGAGGCATCGCCGACGCGGTCGCGGCCGGGCTCGACCAGCTGAGGGCAGCCGGTGCCGAGCCGGTCGGCATTGTGCCCGGCACCGGATCCGGCTGGTCGGCGGACACGGCGGTGCTCGCCGCCCCGATCGACGCCCTCCAGCCCGGAAGCCGCCTGCTCGAGGAGTGCTTCGGACCGGTGGCACTCGTCGTCGAGTACGACGGCCGACCGGAGCTCGACGCCGCACTCGCCCGGCTCCAGGGGAGCTTGACCGGCACCGTGCTCACCGGCGGCCCCCAGGACCCGGACACCGCGCATCTGGTCGCCACACTCGCCGAGCGGGTCGGGCGGGTGACGGTCGACGAATGGCCGACCGGTGTCGCATGGACCTGGGCGCAGCACCACGGGGGTCCCTGGCCCGCGACCTCGGCCCCGTCGTCCACATCGGTCGGAGCGGGCGCACTCGGCCGCTTCGTCCGGCCGGTGACGTTCCAGTCGGTGCCCGACCAGGACCTTCCCGCCCCCGCCCGTGCCGCCGTCGCCGTCGCCAACCCCTGGGCGATCCCCCGCCGGATCGACGGCGTCCTGACCATCCCATGAGCGAAGCCCTGGCCGGAGTGACGAACCGCATGACTGACCGACCCTTGGACGGCCTGCTCGTGGCCGACTTCAGCCGGGTGCTGGCCGGGCCCCTGGCCACGGCGACCCTGGCCGATCTCGGCGCCCGCGTGGTCAAGGTGGAACGGCCCGGCACCGGCGACGACACCCGCGCCTGGGGTCCGCCCTGGACGGCGCGGTCCAGCTCGTACTTCGAGTGTGCGAACCGCAGCAAGGAGTCGCTGGTGCTCGACCTCGCCGACCCTGGCGACCGGGAGGCGGCCCGCGAGCTTGCGCGTCGCGCCGACGTGGTCGTCGAGAACTTCAGAACCGGTGTGCTCGATCGCCATGGTCTCGGCTACGGCCAGGTGCGCGAGACGAACCCACAGGTGGTGTACTGCTCCATCACCGGCTTCGGGAGCGGGGCGGGGGCGGCCCTGCCCGGCTACGACTTCGTCGTGCAGGCCGTCGGTGGGTTGATGAGCATCACCGGCCGGCCCGATCGGCACGAGGGCGAACCCACCAAGGTGGGCGTCGCACTCGTCGACGTGCTCACCTCGAAAGACGCGGTCACCGGAATCCTCGCCGCCCTCCACGCGCGGGCGAGGTCGGGCGCCGGTCAACGCGTGGAGGTGAACCTGCTCTCGAGCCTGCTGGCCGCGCTGGCCAACCAAGGCGCGGCCTACCTGAGCACCGGCGAGTCCCCGGAGCGGATGGGCAACGCCCACCCCTCGATCGCTCCGTACGAGCTGCTGCAGGCCGCCGACGACCACCTGGCCGTCGCGTGTGGCAACGACACACACTTCCGCAGGCTCGCCGACGCGATCGGCGCACCTGCACTCGCGGATGACGCCAGGTTCGCCACGAACACCGCTCGCGTCGAGAACCGCACGACGCTGGTCCGGGAGATCGAAGCACTGCTGGCGGCGGGCACGGCGGCCGGTTGGACCGCGCGACTCAGCGCGGCAGGCGTGCCCGCAGGCAGGGTCCGCTCGATTGCCGACGCCTTCGCACTCGCCACCGAGCTCGGCCTCGATCCGGTCGTGGACGTGGGTCCCGACGCGCCGGCCCAGGTGCGCAACCCGGTCACGTTCTCGGCCACCCCGGTCTCCACCTATCACGCTCCCCCACTGCTGGGACAGCACAGCGACGACGTCCGCCGCTGGCTGGCCGATCCGTCCGACAAGGAGACAGATTCATGAGTGCCGCGTCCACGGCCGTTCCCCTCGATCCCACAGACCCCGCGGGTCTGGACGAGCTGCTGACCGACGACGAGAAGGCGGTGCGCTCCTCAGTGCGCCGGATGCTGGACAGGTCGGTCGAGCCCCACATCGCGGAGTGGTTCGAGCAGGGCGAGATCCCGGAGATTCGCGAGCTGGCCCGAGAGCTCGGCAAGCTGGGGGTGTTGGGCATGCACCTGCAGGGCTACGGCTGCGCCGGGATGTCCGCGACCGAGTACGGCGTCGCGTGCCAGGAGATCGAGGCGACCGACTCCGGGCTGCGATCGTTCGTGTCGGTGCAGGGGTCGCTGGCAATGTTCGCGATCTGGAAATGGGGCAGCGAGGAACAGCGGATGCAGTGGCTGCCACCGATGGCGGCGGGCGAGGCGATCGGCTGCTTCGGCCTGACCGAGCCCGACGTGGGGTCCGATCCGGGCTCCATGCGGACGCGCGCGCGGAAGGTCGGCAGCGACTGGATCCTCGACGGCCGCAAGATGTGGATCTCCAACGCCCCCTACGCCGACGTCGCCGTCGTCTGGGCGCAGACCCCCGAGGGAGTCCGGGGCTTCGTTGTGCCGACCGACACGCCCGGGCTGTCCACCCCGGAGATCAAGCACAAGCTGTCGCTGCGTGCCTCTGCGACCGGGGAGCTGGTGCTCGACGGCGTCCGCCTGCCCGACTCTGCGGCCCTTCCACAGGTGCGAGGTCTCAAGGGGCCGCTGTCGTGCCTGAACGAGGCCCGGTTCGGGATCGTGTGGGGCTCGCTGGGGGCGGCTCGCTCATGCCTGCGCGCCGCGGTGTCCTATGCCGCGGAGCGCACCCAGTTCGGCCGGCCGATCGGCGCCTTCCAGCTCACCCAGCAGAAGCTCGCCGACATGACGCTGGAGTACGTCAAGGGTTACCTGCTCGCGCTGCACCTGGGCCGCCGCAAGGACGCAGGCGCACTCCACCCGGAGCAGGTCAGCATCGGCAAGCTCAACAACGTCCGAGAGGCCCTGGAGATCTGCCGCGCGGCCCGTTCCATCCTCGGCGCCAACGGCATCTCGCTGGAGTACCCGGTGATCCGTCACATGAACAACCTGGAGTCCGTTCTCACCTACGAGGGCACCGTCGAGATGCACACCCTCGTCCTCGGCCAGGTCCTGACCGGTCACGCTGCCTTCCGGTAGCCGAGGGCGGCTGTAGCCGGCCAGGCGTGCGCGCGGCAGCGCTTCGTCGCAGGCTCGGGCGGCCCGATCCTGGTCGGCACAGACTCCGACGTCGCCGACCGGATGCAGGAGCTCAGCGACATCGGGATCGACGTCCTCTTGCTGTCCTGTCCCCTAGACCCCACTGCACGGTAACCGGAGGCCAATCGATGATCGTCCCCGATCCAACCGAGACCAGCGCACTGCGGCGGGCCTACGGCACGTTCCCCAGCGGGGTGACCACTGTCTGCGCGGTGCGCGACGGTGCCCCGGTCGGTATCGCCGCCAGCTCGTTCGTGTCCGTGTCGATGGACCCGCCGCTGGTGTCGGTGTGCCTGCAGCACACTTCCACGACCTGGCCGCTGCTGGCCGACCGGCCGCGGCTCGGGCTGTCGGTGCTCGGGTCCACGCTCGACCGGGCGTGCAGGCAGATCGCCTCGAAGACCGGCGACCGGTTCGCGGGCATCGGCTACACGGTGACCGACGAGGGCGCAGTGCTGCTGCACGACGCCGCGGCGTGGCTGGACTGCTCGGTCCACGAGATCGTCACCGCCGGGGACCACGATCTGGTGCTGCTGCGCGTCGAGGCCCTGCAGACCCACGACGACGTCGCCCCGCTGGTCTTCCACGGCGGCGGCTTCCACACCCTGTCGGCGCCGGCCGCCTGATGTCCGTCCCACCCGACACCCTCACGACCGTCGACCGGGTCGGCCCTGCCGTGGCCGCGCTGCGCGCCGGCCGCCCGGTCCTCGTTGCCGACGACGCAGGCCGGGAGAACGAGTACGACGTGATCCTCCCGGCCGCGCTGGCCGAGCCGCGATGGACCGCGTGGGCCGTCCAGCACACGTCCGGTCTGCTCTGCGCCCCGCTCACCGCCGAGCGCGCCGACGCCCTCGCCCTGGACCCGATGGTGCGCGACAACCAGGATCCGCGCGGCACGGCGTACACGGTCTCGGTCGACGCGGCACAGGGCGTCGGCACGGGGATCAGCGCCACGGACCGCGCGCGCACCGCCCGGGTCCTCGCCGACCCGGCCAGCCGGCCCGCCGACCTCGTCCGGCCCGGACACGTACTTCCGCTGCGGGCCCGTACCGGTGGCGTGGTCGCCCGGCCCGGGCACACCGAGTCCGGGGTGGACCTGTGCCGGCTGGCCGGGCTGCCCCCGGTCGCCCTGATCGCCGAGCTGGTCGGCGACGGCACCGGCATGGCAGGCGGCGAGGACGCGGCCCTGCTCGCCGCGCGGCACGATCTGCCGGTCCTCGACATCGCCGATCTCGTGGACCACCGGCTGCGGTTCGGCGACGGCGAGCGGGGCCGGGTCACCCGCGCCGCCACCTCCCGGCTGCCGACGGAACACGGCGTGCTCGACGCGGTGGGGTACCGCGACGAGGTCACCGGCGCCGAGCACGTCGCGCTCGTCGGGCGCGGGCCGGCGACCCGCCCGCTCGTCGCGGTACACGCCGAATGCGTGACCGGCGACGTCTTCGGTGCCCTGACCTGCGACTGCGCCCGCCTCTTCGCCGAGTCTGCCGCGCTGGTCGCTCGCGACGGCGGGATCCTGGTCTACCTGCGGCGCTCGGGCGCCCGGGCCGTCGGCGCGCCCGACGGGCACACATGGACCCCCGCCGACGACGGCGCCGCCGGCGCAGTCCTCGCCGACCTCGGCCACCGCGCCGTCCGGCTGCTCCCCGGCCCGGCGAGCGCCACTGGGCTGGCCAGGCCCGACCTGACCGCTCTGCCCGTCCCCGCGCCCGCTGCCAGGCCCCTCCCCCGCCCCGTCCCCCTCCTGGGGACCTCGTGACACCCTCGGCGGGATCCTGGAACAGTCCCCGCCCGAGTCGCGGGCCCGGGGTGTCAGTGCGTTCCTGGTCCCGCTGGACACCCCGGGACTGTCCCGCGCCGGGTTCGACGACCTGGGCGGGCGAAGTGTGGGGCGCGGCTCTCTGCATTCGGCGCACAGCTCTTCGATCGCGCGGGCGGCCGGCTGCGCCTCACGCCCGACGGCGAGGGACGTCCAGCGGCAGATGAACAACTGGCTGGCCTGGGGCGCCGGCGGCGACGTCAAGGCCGTGATGGGGTACGCGGCGGAACCGCGGGCCGCCGTCCCCGTCACCGCGCAGCTGCACGCGAGCGGCACGAAGGTCCTGGCCTACGCCACCCCCTGGGAGGGTGTCGACGCCTCGATGCTGCTCGACGACCACCAGGACGGGATGAGCGTCGCGCAGGGCGTGACGGAGACCGCGAGCGGCCTGGACCCGCAGAGCGACGTCGAGGTGGCGCTCCTGACCAAGCGCACCTCCGACTTCGGCAACGACCGCCCGAGCGGCATGGTCGACGGCATTCGCAAGGCCCGGCTCAACGCGCGGATCAGCGAGGTCGCGTACAACTCGGGGCGCGACGACGCCTACAACGCGACCCCGGCACACCTGGCCGCCAACCCCGGGACCAGGACCTGGGTCGCCATCGCCAACCAGGCGGGGCTGGGCATGTACCAGGCGCTCCGCGACTCGGGGATGGCGGCGGACGCACCCGACTACGTGCTGGGCGCCCTCGACGCCTCGACCGAGCTCGTCGACCAGTCCCTCGCCCCCCCGGTTCGGTGTGACGCTCCGTGTGGACGGTCCCGGCCAAGGACACCGCCCAGGCGAACGCGGAGTTGCTGATCGCCGCGGCCGAGGGCGGCAAGGTCGCCGACACCGTGGTCGCCTCGGTCCAGGTGACGGCGCAGAACGCCGCCGAGTACGGCCATGGCTGACGTGGACGGGCCCGGGAGTGGAGTCCCGCGTCTGGAGTTCCGAGCGGTCGGCAGGCACGTCGGCGCCGTCACCGCGCTGTCCGGGGTGAGCTTCGCAGTGCGTCCCGGCGAGGTCGTCGGCCTGCTCGGCCACAACGGGGCGGGCAAGTCGACGCTGGTCGGCGTGGCGACGGGCGCGATCTCGCCGTCCGCGGGAACGGTCGTGGTCGACGGCCGCCCGCTGCCCACCCGGGTGGACGCCCGGTCCGTCGCCGAGGCGGGCGTGTCCATCATCCGCCAGGAGCCCATGCTGGTCGGCACGCTGGGCGTCCGCGACAACCTGTGGCTGGAGCAAGACCCGCCGCGCTCCACCGACGAGCGGGACCGACGTGCACGGGAGGCCTTGGACTCGGTCGGCGGCGAGGCCATCGAGCTGGCCCGTCCGGTGTCCACGCTCGCGCAGGTCCCCAAGGGCTAAGCGGAGATGGTGGCCGCCGCGATCCGCACGATCTTCGCTCAGCCCCGCGCGGAGATGGTCCGTGACCAGCTCGACGTCATCGCCGGGATGCTCGGCCGACAGGCGCCCAAGGTCGAGACCATGCTGCGCGACGCCGCACCCGACCTGCTCGCCTTCGCCGACTTCCCACCCGGGCACTGGAAGAAGACCTGGTCCACCAACCCCCTCGAACGACTGAACAAGGAGGTCAAACGCCGCACCGACGTCGTCGGGGTATTCCCCCACTCCGCTGCCCTGCTCCGCCTCGCCGACGCCGTCCTGGCCGAGGCTCACGACGAGCAGACCACCGACCGCCGCTACCTCGGCAGCAGAAGTAGCGACCGCAGAGCTAGTCACGGCATGATCTGAACCGCAGAGACCCCCGCGAACCGAGCTACACCACACCAGGGGACGCGACCAATGTGGCATCGGCCCCTATTCGGAGCGGGGGCCATGTCGGTGATGATGGTGGCCTCCTCGGAGGTTATCCGCCCTCAGCGGGAGCGAGTTGACCACGCAGGTAAGCGGTCAGGATCGGCTCGGGCGAGCTTGACTCGTCAAGTGCTGTCCGGCGGAAGACGAGGCCGTCGGTAAGGGCGAGGAAGTCCTCGACCCTTTCGTCGGATGCGGGGAGGCCGGCCCGGGCGAGGAGCGTGGCCGTGAGCCGCGCGGTAACGCCATGCACCGTCGACCCCGACGTCAGACGGCTCCGCAGGAGGGGCTCGTCCTCGAGTTCCAAGATGAGCGCGTAGCGCGCCCGCATGTCCTCCCGTCTACTCGCGAGAACATCGACCAGCCCGGCGATCAGCCGAGCCAGCTCTGCGGTGTTCAAACGGCGGTCACTCCCGAACTCGGCGTCCAGCGTCCGAGCAAGTTCCTCGGCGTCGGCCGTTGCGCGCGCCGCGAGGCAGTCGACGATGAGTTCGATCAGGGCGACCCGCGTCTTCGCGTGGTACGAGGTAGAGCCCTGTGGGATCCCTGCTTCACGGTCGACGGCGCGGTGGGTCAGGGCCCGGACGCCGTCGCGAGCGATGACGCGGATCCCGCTCTCCGCAATCGCGGCACGGCGACTGGACACCCCCTTACTCTACAGGCGTAGTGTTCTCTACACCTGTAGAGAGGACCGCGATGATCGACTTTGCGCCCGATGAACGGCTGTACCCGTTCCGATCGCGGTGGTTCGACTCATCGGCCGGCCGGTTGCACTATCTCGACGAGGGCGCCGGACCTGCGTTGCTGCTCTGTCACGGATCACCGACCTGGAGCTTCCTCTTCCGTCATCTCGTGACCGGGTTACGAGACCGGTTCCGCTGTATCGCCGTGGACCTGCTGGGGTTCGGGCTCTCGCAGCGACCCGCCGACTTCGGCTACACGCTCGCCGAGCAC
>Ga0268266_10002332_pt1 | contig 20560 bp, 17 predicted proteins | sample KBSS13metaG_FD_190356 | JGI IMG/M metagenome (GOLD analysis project Ga0268266, IMG submission 190356) | Switchgrass rhizosphere microbial communities from Kellogg Biological Station, Michigan, USA - KBS S1-3 metaG (SPAdes) (version 2) | ecosystem: Host-associated > Plants > Roots > Rhizosphere... | reverse complement strand
CGGAACCACGCTGCGGCGCGTCCACGAGCTGCCGATTCCGCCCGGCACTACCGCGTTCGATCCGCTCGACGTGCTCCGCAAGGTCCAGCTCGGGCTCGGCGGGCTCGCGGTGCCGGTCTCCGCGACCACCGCGATCGAGCGCATGCTCTTCGAGCAGCCGCCGCCGCGCGAGCGCATCGCGCTGTGTCACGGCGACCTCAACCCGAGCAACCTCATGTTCGACGGCGAGCGCGTGATCCTGCTCGACTGGGATACCGCCGGGCCGAACGATCCGATGATCGATCTCGCCGCGGTGGGTGTCTTCTGCCGGTTCGACGACGCCAGCGCCTGCGCGCTGCTCGCGGCACACGACGGCGCGCCGATCGACGCGCTGCCCGCGAGCTACTCGTACTACTGCCGGCTCGTCGCGACCGCGATCGGTGCGATCTTCTTGTTCCTCGCACGCCGGCTCGGCCATGCCGGCTCTTCGGCAGAGGCGACTCGCACGTTCGCCCAGTGCTACGAGGCGATGCGCGCCGGCCAGCTCGACCTCGTCACCGCCGATGGACGCTGGACGTTCGGGCTGGCCCTGCTCGCCCACAGTCGCGCGTTGTAAAAAATCGCGTACCTTGTGGCGAATGATCGATTCGCTGCTCGAGCTCGCGCACGGCCGGCGCATCGTCGCGCTGACCGGTGCCGGAATCTCGACCGAATCGGGCATCCCCGATTATCGCGGGCCGGATCGGCCGCCGCGCGTGCGCGATCCGATGCAGCACCGCGAGTTCGTCGACAAGCCGCAGATGCGCAAGAAGTACTGGGCGCGCTCGATGGTCGGCTATCCGCGCATGGCCGCGGCGAAGCCGAACGCCGGGCATCGCGCGCTCGCGAGGCTCGAGAGCGCCGGCATCGTGTCGGGCGTGATCACGCAAAACGTCGACAGCTTGCATGCGGCCGCTGGCAGCCGCGAGGTCGTCGAGCTCCACGGCGCACTCGCGCGCGTGCGCTGCCTCGCGTGCGGCACGATGTCGTCGCGCGACGACTTGCAAGCGCGGCTCGTCGCGGCCAATCCGCACCACGCCGCCTCCGGCAAGATCGCTCCGGACGGCGACGTCGACGTGCCCGACGAGCTGATCGCCGACTTCTCCGTGATCGCGTGCGAGGCATGTGAAGGTGTGCTGATGCCCGACGTCGTATTCTTCGGTGGCAGCGTGCCTCGCGTCACGCTCGATGCCGCGTGGGCCCTGTTCGCGCGCGCCGAGCTGCTGCTCGTCGTCGGGAGCTCGCTCGCGGTGTTCAGCGGCTATCGCTTCGTGCGTCGCGCGTCAGAGCACGCGATTCCGATCGCGATCATCAACCACGGCGAAACGCGTGGGGATGCTCACGCAACGCTGCGCATCGATGCGCGCGCAGGTGCACTGCTTTCGGATCTCGCGGCGCGGCTCGTCTAAGATCGAGCGATGCGAAAGCTCGTCATCGTCGCAGCACTGCTCGTCACCGCAGGGTCCGCGAAGGCCGAAGTCGGCCTGGGACTGTTCGTCGGCGCGCCGATCGGCCTCGATCTCAAGCTCGACATCGCGCCACGCGCATCGATCGACCTGCTCTTCGGGTGGAGCAACATCCCGCGCGCCGACCGCAGCCACTACGCACATCTCACGTTCCTCGGCACGCCGTTTGTCAGCTACGGCGAATCGATCGTGGTCCCGCTCCGGCTCGGTGTCGGCATCGCGGTCTACGACGACGACGCGTTCAACACCGCCGACGTCGCGGTGCGCGCGCCGCTCGAGCTCGCGATCAAGTTCCGACGCACGCCGCTCGAGATCTACGGCGAGATCGCCGCGGAGATCACGTTCGTCGATAACTTCGCCCAGAACGACTTCTTCGACCTCCAGGGCGGCGTCGGCATTCGCGTCTACTTCTGATTCACTGCAGCGGGAACTGCTTCGCGCAGTCGGCTGCAGCGCCCTGATATGACGTCGCCGAGGCCACGCCCTGCTTCATGAACTCGTCTTGCGAGATCTTGCCGCCCTGGAACTGCTGCATGGTCGACTGGTTGGCGCTCGCGAAGTTGGTGACCGCCTTGTTCATGCACGTGCCGTAACCCACGGCGTTCTGCACATTCGCGGCCTGGCCGCCGACGACGTTCGTAAGCTTCTCGAGTTTGATGGTCTTCATGATGGATGTAGGACAGTGCAGCAGATGTGCCATCAGTGATTTCGTACACTTGAGACATCAGCGAGCCCGTTCACACGCAACTCGCGCGCTGCACTCCGTCTACCCGCCGGCTCACCGCTTCTTCGTGTACTTGTCGATCCACGCGAACACTTCGTCGTGCCACAGCTTCGAGTTCTGCGGCTTCACGACCCAGTGGTTCTCATCGGGGAAGTACAGGAAGCGGCTCGGCACGCCCTTGCGCTGGAGCGCGGTGAACGTCGCCATGCCCGCGGTGTCGGGGATCCGATAGTCGAGACCGCCGTGGACGACGAGCGTCGGCGTCTTCCAGTTCTTCATCAGATCGATCGGCTCGTGCTTCGCGTAGCCCTCCGGCTTGTCCCACGGAATGCCGCCGTGCTCCCACTCGGGAAACCACAGCTCCTCGGTCATGAAGTACGCCGCGCGCTCGTCGTTGTTGCCGTCGTGGACGACCAGCGCCTTGAAGCGATCGGTCTTGCCGTTGATCCAGTTGATCATGTAGCCGCCGAACGACGCGCCCAGCGCGGCCGCTCGCGAGCCGTCGAGCCAGCTGTACTTCGCTACCGCCGCGTCGAGGCCCGCCATCAGATCGTCGTACGGTGCGCCGCCCCAGTCGCCGCTGATCGCGTCGGTGAACGCCTGGCCGTAGCCGGTCGAGCCGTGGAAGTCGATCATCACGACGCCGTAGCCGTGGCCCGCGAACACTTCCGGGTTCCAGCGGTAGTGGAAGTGATCGCCGAAGCTGCCCTGCGGGCCGCCGTGGATCAGGAACGCGATCGGATACTTCGTGCCGTTGACGAAGTTTGCGGGCTTGACCGCGTAGCCGTACACGGTCTCGCCCTTCGCGCCTTTGAACGTGAACTGCTCGTAGTCGCCCCACGCGATGTTGCGCACGCGTGCATCGTTGAAGTGCGTGATCTGGTGCTGCTCGCTGCCGTCGGGACGAACCGTGAACAGCTCGGTCGGCATGCGCAGCGTGTCGCGCGCGAACACGAGCCGGTCGCCGGCGACGCGCGCGTTTTCGTTCGTGCCCTTGTCGACGATCACGCGAGCCGCGCCGCTCGCCGCGTCGATCGCGAAGATCGAGTGCTGGCCGACGTTGTCGCTCGACGTGTAGATCGTCTTGCTATCGGCCGCCCACTCGAGCTCGCCCGCCGAGCGATCCCAGCTCTCGGTCACGTCGCGAACCTGCCGCGACGCGAGATCGATCAGCGCGATGCGCTTGCGGTCGGACTCGAAGCCGCCGCGCTTCATCATCGTGATCGCCAGATATTTGCCGTCGGGCGAGAACTTCGGATCGTCGTCGTACGCCTTGTTCGCGACGGTGAGATCGACGGGCTTACCCGTGCCGTTCGCCGCCACCAGGAACACGTCCGTGTTCGTCGTCCACGCTTGCTCGCGCAGGTTGCCGACGCGCGCGACGAACGCGATCCACTTGTTGTCGGGCGAGACCTGGACCTGGCTCATGTCGCCGAACGGATGCACCGGCGTGTCGGTGACCTGGCCGGGCGTGAGGTCCTTCGCGTCGTCGGCCTTGCCGCCGAGCTCGGGCGGCGTCCACAGGAACACGTGCGAGTACTTGCCGTCTTCCCACTGATCCCAGTGGCGGAACAGCAGCTGGTCGTAGACCTGCGCCTTCACCTTCGACTTCGCCTCGTGCTTGTCGCGCTTGGCGCTCTCGGCGAGCGTCTTCGCGTCGGGCCACACGTCGGCCGCGAGCGCCATGTGCTTGCCGTCGGGGAACAGCGTGAAGCCGTTGAGATCGACCGGCAGATGCGTGACCTGCTCGGCCTCGCCGCCGTTCGGCGAGATCCGCCAGACCTGCGCCGAGCCGGTGCGCGTGGATAAGAAGTAGACCCAGTTGCCGTCGCGCGACCACGCCGGATCGGTATCGTTGTCGGGGCTGGTCGTGAGGTGCGTGACGGATCCGCCGTCGATGTTCGCCATCCACAGGTCGTAGCGGCCCTTGTTGGCGTCGAAGTCGGTGTTGCGCACCGCGAACACCACGCGCTTGCCGTCGGGCGACACGACCGGCGCGCCCACGCGCTGCATCGCGAGCATGTCGTCGATCGTGAGTCCTTTGGGCGCCGCAGTTGCCGTCGCGGAAAGCGCGACAGCGGTCAGGATCGTGAGTCGCTTCATCGCCCGTGGCTTTAGCACAGTCGTAGTAACCTCGGCGGCGTGGTCGATATGATCCTCCAGTACCTGCGCGAACCGCTGGTCACCCTGTCCGGTACACCGGTCTCGGCACTGACGGTCTTCATGGCGATCGCGATCATGATCGCCTCGAGGATCACCGCCGCGATCATCACGCGCAGCATGGACCGCGTGCTGATCGCGCGCGGGCTCGACCGCGGCGTGCGCTTCGCCGCCGAGAAGATCGCGCGCTACGCGATCATGCTGATCGGCCTGTTCGTCGCGCTCAGCACGATCGGCGTCAACATGTCGGCGGTGATGGGCGCCGGCGCCGTCCTGCTCGTCGGCATCGGCTTCGGTCTGCAGAAGCTCGCCGAGAACTTCATCTCGGGTTTGTTGCTCCTGCTCGAGCGCCCGGTCCAGAAGGGCGACTTCATCGACGTCGGCGGCCTGCTCGGCACCGTCGACGACATCGGCCTGCGTGCGACCCGCGTGATCTCGCGCGACGGCGTGACCATGATCGTCCCGAACGCGAACCTCGTCACCGCCATGGTCGTCAATCACACCGTGCCGACCGAGTCGCGGCGGATCCAGATCAACGTCGGTGTCGCGTACGGCACGGATCTCGACCGCGCGTGCAAGGTGCTGACGGACCTCGCCGTCACCGTCAAGGACGTGATCGCCGATCCCGCGCCGGAAGTGCGCCACTACGGCTTCGGCGAGTCCTCGATCAACCTCGCGCTGCTCGTGTGGATCGCGCACGCACGCGACGAGCTGATCGTCGCGTCCGCGCTCCGGTTCGCGATCGACCGCGCGTTCAAGCGCGAGAAGATCGAGATCCCGTTCCCGCAGCGCACGCTGCACATGCTGCCGCCCGCGGCATGATCTCGCTGTCTCTGGCAGAAGCGCGCCGCATGGCGCTGGTCGCGCAAGGGTTCGCCGAGCCGCGGCCCGCGCAGGTGGGAAAGCGGGAGCTGCGCGCGCTCGTCGATCGGCTCGGCGTGGTCCAGATCGATTCGGTCAACGTGCTGGTGCGCTCGCACTACCTGCCCGCGTTCAGCCGGCTCGGCACGTACGCGCTCGCCGATCTCGACGCGCTCGCGCACGAACCGCCGCGCGCGCTGTTCGAATACTGGGGCCACGAGGCGTCGCTGCTACCGATCGAGCTGTTTCCGGCGATGCGCTGGCGCATGGAGCTCGCGCATCAGGGCGCGTGGAAGTTCATGCGCAAGATCGCGCGGCGCAAGCAGCTGATCGCCGACGTGCTCGACGCGGTTCGCGATCGCGGACCGATCGCCGCCGGTGACCTCGAGCTCGGCGGCAAGCGCAAGCGTGGCCGCGGCGGCTGGTGGGGCTGGTCCGATTCCAAGACCGCGCTCGAGTGGCTGTTCTGGAGCGGCGAGATCACGAGCGCTCGCCGCCGCAACTTCGAGCGGCTGTACGACCTGCCCGCGCGCGTGATCCCCGAGGCGATCTTCGCGCGACCGACGCTGACCGCCGACGCCGCGCACGAGCTCCTGGTCGACCGCGCCGCACGCGCGCTCGGCGTCGCGACCGAAGCCGACCTGCGCGACTACTACCGGCTCGGTCCGCCGGGCACGCGCGCGGCGATCGCGGTGCTCGTCGAACGCGGCGTGCTGGTGGACGCGCGAGTCGAAGGCTGGACCAAACCGGCGTTCGTGCATCGCGATGCGCCGCCGCCGCCGAACCGCGTCGATGCGATCGCGCTGTTGTCCCCGTTCGACTCGCTGATCTGGATGCGCGATCGCACCGAGCGCTTGTTCGGCATGCGCGTGCGGCTCGAGATCTACACGCCGGCGCACAAGCGCGTGCACGGCTACTACGTGCTGCCGCTGCTCGCCGACGAGACGCTGGTCGCGCGCGTCGATCTCAAGTCCGATCGCGCCGAGGGCGTGTTGCGCGCGCATGCCGCGCATGCCGAATCCCGTGCGAAGACGAAGACGGCTAGTGCAATGGCCGGCGAGCTGACGCGCATGGCTACGTGGCTAGCCCTCTCGCGCGTCGAAGCCGTGAAAAGTGGCGACCTTGGGCCTGTTCTCGCTCGAGAATTGCGTGGGGCTGTTCCCCCAGGTGCAACCAAGTGATCGCAACCGCCTGTCGCGAAACGTCAGCACCACCACAGCGGTGACAATCGATCGTGCGCGGCTCGCGCAACGCGCTGCACGCGTCGATCAAGGCTAAGCGGGCATGTTCGCTGCACATCGGCGCGGCGTGCGTCATCTCAAGCTGCTCCCCTTTTTGTTCGCGGCTGCCTGCACCTCGCAGGTCGCCGGCATGTCTGAAGACCAAGACTCGACGGCTGGCGCGAGCATCCAGGTGACCGATCACCTGAGCGGCTGCGAAGGCCAGGCGTCGTCGTCGATCCCGTCGAGCGGCGACTACTTTATGACGACGTTCGGCGGCGGCGCCGACACGCAGCCGATGGCGTGCGGCGGCACCGCAGACGGCAAGGGCTACTACGCGGCTTCACGGCAGCGTTACGGCTGCGGCGCGAAGCTGCAGGTCGAGGCGAACGGCAAGTGCGTCGTGCTCTCGGCGATGGACTACGGTCCCGACGTTTGCGTCGAGGCCGCGGCCGGCGGTCCGATCCTCGACATGTCTCCCGCCGGCGCGAAGATCCTGTACGGCGTCTCGGGCGCGGGCTGGAGCGATCGCTTGAAGATCCATGTCACCGAGGTCGCGTCGTCGACGCCGGTCGGTCCGTGCACCGCGGACTCGGGCTCCGGCTCGGACTCGGGCTCGGGCTCCGATTCGGGCTCGGGCTCCGGGTCGGGCATGAGCAGCGGCGCGGCGAGCTGCTCGAGCGCGACGCTCGGCAACGACGTCGACGACGGCACCTGCGTGCAGTCCGCGAGCGACGGCAACTGGTACCAGTGCGACAACGGCAACTGGGACGCGATCAGCAGCGAGTCGGGCTGCTCGCTCACCTACGCGTGGTGCAACTCGCCCACGCTCGGCGAGGACGTTCCGCCGGGCGCGTGCGTGCAGTCGGCTGCCAGCGGCACGTGGTTCCAGTGCAACGGCACCGAGTGGGTGACTCCGGTCAACACGAGCAGCGAGACCGGCCCGCTCGGCGATTGCTCGAGCTGGCATCCGCTCTGAAGAACCTCGCGACGTAGCGACTGCAAATCGCTACGGCAGGCTCGCGGCGTCTTTCGCGATCGCATCGAGCTCACCTTGGGTGAGCTCGTTTTCGTGCATCCAGGCCAGGCCGATGACGGCGCGCACCGTGCCGGAGCCGTCGTGGATCGGCAGCGCGACGGCCGCCTTCGCATCGACGGCCTTCGCGCCGGGCTTCACGGCGCCCGAGGCGTCTTCCTTCAGGTTGCACGTCTGGATCGGCTTGTCGTGCTGCCACGCGAGCCCGGCCATGCCCTTGCCGATCGGGATCTGCGCGGTCACTTCCTGAACCTTGGGCGGGATGTTGATCGCGCCCGCGATCGTCAGCATGTCGCCGCGGACGACGTGCACGGTGCCGGCGACCGCCTTGTGCCTGCCGAGCAGCGCGCGCAGCCAATCGTTCGTCGCTTCGTCCAGCATCCTCGAACGAGGCTACCATGTCGCCATGTTCGAGCTTGACGAGCAAACTCAGATGGTGGCGCGGATGGTGCGCCAGTGGTGCGAGACAAAATTGGCGCCGAGGATTCCCGCACTCGAGTCCGGGAGCGAGCAGCCGTTCGAGCTGATGAAGCAGATGGCCAAGACGTTCGGCTTCGACGCGATGCTCGGCGCGTCGGTGAAGAAGCGGATCGCGAAGCTGCGCGCGGGTGAAACGCCGGAGCCCGACGGGATCGCACGCGGCGTCGGCAATCCGCCGACCGGCAGCGGCCGGTCGGAACTGGGGACTCCAATGACGATGCACGTGGTCGTGAAAGAGCTGTCGCGCGTGTCGCCGGGGTTCGCGATGGGCTTCGGCGTATCGATGGGCCTGGTCGGCGGCGCGATCGTCGCGAAGGGCACGCCCGATCAGATCGAGCGCTGGGGCTTGCCGCTCGCGACGCTCCAGCAGATCGGATCGTGGTGCCTCACCGAGCCCGGTGCGGGATCGGACGCGTTCGGATCGATGCGGACGACCGCGCGCGCGGAAGCCGGTGGGTACGTGCTGAAGGGCAGCAAGACGTTCATCACGAACGGCCCGGGAGCCGACGTGTTCCTCGTCTACGCCAAGCTCGGCGACGGCGTCGCGACGTTCATTGTCGAGCGCAACACGCCGGGCGTGACAGTCGGACCACCCTTCAAGAAGATGGGCATGCGCGACTCGCCGACGAGCGAGGTGTTCTTCGACGACGTGCGGCTCGGCGCCGAGCACTTGCTACCGGGAGGCCGCAGCGCGACGAAGGACAGCCTCGGCACCGAGCGCTCCGGCGTGCCGGCGATGGCCTGGGGAATCATCGAGCGCTGCTACGACGCGAGCCTGGCGTACGTGCGAGAACGCGTGCAGTTCGGCCGGCCGATCGGGGCGTTCCAGGCGGTGCAGCTCAAGATCACCGATCTTTTCCTCAAGCTGCGGACGGTCGAGAACGTGGTCTACCGGACAGCTTGGTTGCAACACAAAGCAATTCGCGACATGCCGTTCGTCAACGCGTCGAAGGCGATGTGCGCGCAGCTCGCCGTCGACGCCGCGCTCACCGCGATCCAGATCCACGGCGGCTACGGCTACATGGAAGAGCTCGGCATCGAGAAGCTCGCGCGCGATGCGAAGCTGCTCGAGCTCGGCGCGGGAACCACGGACATCAACTTGCTCGCAGCAGCTCGTGAGTTGATCGATGGCAACCGGGGCGGCGTGTCCGAGATCGCCACGTAGAAAAAAGCGCCGTGTGCTGCGGTGCGGTGTGACTCGCTGTCGCGAACCTCAAAAAACCGTCCTTGACCGATCCTATCTGGAGCGGTTAGCAGGTGCGACGAGTACATCAGAAACGATGTAGGTGAATGAGAACGCCAGCGGCACACCGCACGACGCGAAACGTAATCGATACGACAAGACGATCAAGCACCCGTAAATAAACGTTCTCGCCCGCGAATTGGAGTCGTAGCCGCAGTTACGGTGCACGTGATGCGCACGCACCTGTGGCACTGGGTGTGAAAACACGCACCGCCCATGAGATTTAAAGCGCTCGCGTGTGCAGCCCTATTCGCCGCGGCTTGCGGCCCGACAGCCGTCGACCGCGGTGATGACAGCCAGGATCGCGGGGACAGCGACCTCAACAACATCCAGCAGCAGCCGAACGCCGCCGTGTGCGCGAACGGCCGCTTCCACTGCTTCGCGCGCGTTCGTACGGACGCGGCGGGTAAGCCCAAGGCCAACGCGGGCGGCCTCACCGCCGCGGATCTGGCCAGCGCCTACAAGCTCAACACCGCGCTGACCCCTGGCGCGACGATCGCGATCGTCGATGCCTACGGCTATACGGCCGCGGCATCGGACCTCGCGCAGTACCGGTCGCAGAACGGCCTGCCCGCCTGCACCACCGCGAACGGCTGCCTCAAGATCGTGAACCAGAACGGCCAGACCAGCCCGCTGCCGAGCAACCCGCCGGCCGGTGACGACTGGACGGTCGAGACCGCACTCGACCTCGACATGGCGAGCGCCGCCTGCCCGAGCTGCAAGCTGCTCCTCATCCAGGCGCAGGACGATCAGGGCGATGGCCTCTACGTCGCGAACGATACCGCCGCCTCGCTCGGCGCGACCGTCGTCAGCAACAGCTGGGGCGGTCCCGAGGACTCGAGCGTGACGAGCGAAGAGACTCACTTCAGCCACGCCGGCATCGCGTACTTCGTCGCGGCCGGTGACAACGGCTACGACGACGGCCAGGGCACGCCGGATTATCCGAGCACGTCGGCGCACACCGTCGCGGTCGGCGGCACGTCGCTGACCAAGTCGTCGAGCGGCACCCGCGGCTGGACCGAGGGCGCGTGGAGCGACGGCGGCAGCTCGTGCAGCACCAACATCGCGAAGCCGAGCTGGCAGCTGACCAGCGTCTGCACCAAGCGCGCGACGTCGGACGTCGCGGCCGTCGGCGACCCGAACACGGGCCCGGAGATCTACAACGCGGCCAACGGCGGCATGATCGTCGTCGGCGGCACCAGCGCGGCGAGCCCGTTCGTCGCGGCCGTGTACGCGCTCTACGGCCACGGCGGCGAGGCTCCGGGTTGGGCCGAGTCGCACGCGACCGACTTCTTCGACGTGACCACGGGCACCAACGGCTCGTGCGGCACGATCATGTGCAAGGCCGGCGCTGGCTGGGACGGCCCGACCGGCATGGGCACGCCGAACGGCACCGCGCTCGCGGGCAGCGGCTCGTGCACCCCGAACTGCACCGGCAAGACCTGCGGTGACGACGGCTGCGGCGGCTCGTGCGGCAACTGCCCGTCGGGTGACTCGTGCGTCACCGGCGTCTGCCAGGCCGGCAGCGGCTCGGGCTCGGGCTCGGGTTCTGGCTCGGGCAGCGGCTCGGGTTCGGGCACCGGCGGCACCTGCGACCACCCGGACTGCTCGACGGGCGACGCCCTCGAGTCGGGCTGCGACACCTGCGCCACCGAGATCTGCCAGCAGGACAGCTACTGCTGCACCACGGCGTGGGACTCGATCTGCGTCGGCGAAGTCGGCTCGATCTGCGGCGAGACCTGCGGCGGCGGCGGCGGTGGCAGCACCTGCAAGCACAACGAGTGCAACACCGGCACGAAGCTCAAGAACGGCTGCGACTCGTGCGTGAGCGAGATCTGCTCGCAGGACTCGTACTGCTGCAACACGAAGTGGGATTCGATCTGCGTCTCCGAGACCGGCTCGATTTGCGGCGAGAGCTGCAACTGACCACGTAAGAAGTAACTCCCCCAACCCGACGGCGGCCCGAGGTGGCCGCCGTCGCCATTTTCGGCACTCCGTAGGAAATTCCAACGCGACCGTGAACGCCGGTGCACGCGTTCGTCAGCTGATGACTACGCACGCGGTGTGAACTCGCGCGCGGGACATGAAACTGGCCATCGCGATCGTGTTGGTGCTGTCGGCAAGCGCTGCTGCGGACGAGCTCTATTCAGTCGGCGCGCGCGTCGGCGGCTACGGGTTTCGCCGCGCCGAGGATCCCGGGCTTCTCGAAGGTGCGGCCGGAGCCGCGTGGAACGAGTGCCGGATGAACGGCTTCGGCGTGTTCGTCGATCGCGCGATCTCCGGACCGTGGTTCGCGGAGGCCGGGCTCGACACGTACTTCTCGATCGGCCAGGGCGAGCCGAGCGATCTCCCGCTCGATCGAGAGAGCGTGCTGCTCTCCGCTGCGATCGGCGCGCGCACCAACTTCGCCTCGTGGCTCGCGGGCTACGTCCAGGTCGGTACCGGCGTCGAGCTGACGCGCCTGTCGGTGCCGTACGGCGATGACGCGATTCGCGCCGACAAGGTCTATCCCGAAGGCTTCGCCGGGTTCGGGGCCGATCTCCGCATCGCGCACGGCACGTATCTCGGCGCGAGCCTGCGCGCGCTCGTGATGGCGAACTTCAACTACGTGATGCCGATGGCGCAGAACCAGTGGGTGGCGCCGCCGTCGCCGGCTAATGTCTTCGCGGCCACGCCGTCGCTCGCCGCGCAGGGCCAGTTCTACCTGCGTCGCGATCTGTAGACCTGCGAATCGTGGACGTCGGCGTGCGCGTAGGCAGGCAGTCGCGAGGAGCTTCTTCACTCGCGATGGGCCACAAACGGACGTCTACGCGTACACCGACGCCTACGATGGCAGCTCGACCGGCTGGGTCGGCGGATCCTGCGTGCGGCGCAGCGCGATCTGGAGGTCGCCACCGGTCGCGAACAAGGCGCCGACGCCGCGCACGCGCTCGAGCTGCTTGGCGAGCTGATGCGCCGCATCCGTCGACTCGACGACCTCGATGCCGGCCTGCGCGAGCATCATCGCGAGCCGCGCGATGATCGCGTCCTCGATCGATGCGTCGATCTCGATCAGCTGGAGATCGACCAGCGAGCGCAGCAAGCGAAATGCCCAGGCGCCGTGCGGCGACTTCTCCGGCAAGCTCGACCGCGCCGGATCGACCGGCGGCGGCCGCCGCGTCGCGAGCTCGGCCGCGCGATCGTAATCGCCCAGCATGAGCAGCTGGCTGGGGATGCTGCCGTCGAGCGTGACCTCGTCGCCGAGCGTGCCGTGATCGGCAAAGCGCACCAGCGCCTCGCGCACGACGCGCCACGGCAGGCACGCGGACCACGCGACCGACATCGCGCCGGCATCGTGATCGACGAGCTCGAACGATCCGTCGCGCGCCTGACCGACCGACGTGCCGTAGCCGTGGCTCGACGCGACGACGTACAGCGCCGCCCACGGCCCGTTGAGCGCGCACACCACCTGATCGTCGGCGACGCTCCACAGCCGGATCAGGCACGGCAACACGCTGCCGATCGTCGCGAGCGCGTCGAGCGCGGTGCCGAGATCGCCGAGCGTGCGCACGCGCAGCGCATCGTCGTCGTACTCGCCCCACACGAGCAGCGCCTCGCCGCGATTGGTGCGCGTGTTGGCCTCGAGCGGCGTGGCGTCGAGCTCGAACAGCGCGCCGCTCGCGATGTCGTGGATCTGGCGCTCGCGGAGCTCGAGCTCCCAGCGCTGGTGGCCGTCGGTCGCGTAGTACATGAAGCGATAGACGTCGGTGCCCTCGACGCGGCCGCCGCTCGCGCACTCGCACGACAGCGCGCTCGGCCCCACCAGCGCGTGCTGGTCGCCGAAATCGAGCTTCGACGCGACGTCGCGCATGAACACGCGCAGCTCGTCGGGGATATGCAGCGCCTGCTTCGTCACCCGAGGCAACACTACTACGCACCATCAGTGATCCGCTGAGCAGAATGTTACGGGTACGATGCGTGTGCCGTGAGGCTCGTGGCCCTTGTGATCGTTTGCTTCGCCGTCCGGGCTTCGGCACAGCCCGCGCCGGAATGGATCGTCGTGGCCGCCGACGATCCGGCGTTTCGCAGCGCGTTGGCGCTCGCGCTCGGGCCGGCGCAGATGAACGTGATCGTCGTCGCAAATCAGCCAGCTCCGTCGGTCGGCGAGCTATCGGCGGCGTCGCGCGCGCTCGCCGATCGCGAGCATGCGACCGCCACGATCTGGCTCACTCCTGCGGCTACGGGTGCAACGCTCGTTACGTATGATCGCGACCGAGATCGACTGCTCGTCCGCGAGTTACCGTTCCTGTTGCCGCTGTCGCCGTTTCAAGCCGCCGAGGCAGCGCGGACCGCTCGCACGATGCTGCGGGCGCTCCGCGTGACGCCCGACGTCGATCAGCCGCCGCCGCTCGAGGCCGACGCCCCCGAGATCCGCGAAGCCGCGCCGGTGCGCGACCGGGCGATGTTCGCCGCGAGCGCCGTGCTCGGCGTGCGCGTGCACGCGCCCGGCACCGACGTCGGCGGCGCGTTCTCGCTGATCTGGCGGCCCGACGATCTCGGCGTCGCGCTCGTCGGCGAGATCAGCCCGAGCGCCGAAGTTCCCGGCCCGGCCTTCGTCGGCACGGCGCTCGATACCGCGGTCGCCGTGCTCGCGCGCTGGCCGGCGCGCGTGGCCCCGCGGATCCGGATCGTGTCGTCGGCGGGCCTGGCCGTCCACTTCGTGCGGCTGCGCGGCGAGCTCGACACGCAGCAGGCGCTGCACGGAACGCGGGTCGATCCGGCCGCACGCGCCGGCGTCGCGGCGACCTACCGGCTCGCCGGCGGCCTCGACGTCGGCCTGGCGATCTCGGTCGATTGCCTGATCCAGCGCCAACGCTACGAGGTGCTCGATGAAGAAGTTCTCGAAATTCCCCGGTTTCAGACGCTGATCGGCGCGATCGCGACGTTTCAGGTGCTGTGAAGCGGTAACCTTTTTCGGTGGGGTTCCCTCTAGGTGCCGTGGGCCTTTCGATCGTCGAAAAGCCAACCCCCGAGGGGGAGGCCGAGCTGGTCGCGGCATGCATCGCCGGCGATCAGACGGCCCAGCGCACGCTGTTTCGCCGCGAGTACCCGCGCGTCCACGCAACGGTCTACCGGATCCTCGGCCCGTCGCGCGATCAGGACGATCTCGTCCAGGAGACGTTCATCGCGGTGTTCCGCGGACTCGGGCGGTTTCGCGGCGAGTCGCGGCTGTCGACGTGGATCGATCGGATCGCGGTGCGGCTGGTGTTCGATCACATTCGCGCGCGCGGCAAGACGCCGGTGCCGCTCGGCGTCGTCGATCACGAGGAGTCAGGCAGCGTCGAGATCGACGCGCAAGCGCACGCGCGCGACGGCCTGCGCCGGCTCTACGCCGCGCTCGGCCAGCTCGTGCCCGAGCAGCGCATGGCGTTCGCTCTCTATGCGATCGACGGCCGGTCGATCGCCGAGGTTGCACGGTTGACCGGCGTCACCGCGGTCACCGCGAAGCTGCGGATCTGGCGCGCGCGGCGCGAGCTGATGAAGCGAGCGGCCAGCGATCCCGTGTTGAAGGAGCAGGTGCTGTCTTGAAACGAATTACCGTCGACCCTCCGCAGAGCGACGCGCGCCGCGAACGCGTCGAGCGCCAGGTCTTCGCCGAGCTCCAGCGCATGCGCATGGCCGAGCGCGCCGACGCCGCGATCCCCGAGGCTCGCTTCCGCGGCTGGCTCGTCGCGGCCGCGTTCGCCGCCGCCGCCACGATGGCCGTCGCGCTGTTCGCGACGCACTCGACCGAGATCAAGATCGCCGAGCGCGAAGTGCCCTCGCAGATCACCACGCCGATCGGCGGCACGTCGCAGTTCACGGTCGGCGACGCCGTCATGGTCGCGGCCAGCGACACCAGCGTCGAGGTCAAGCACGGCGACGACGGCGGCATCACGCTCGTGCTCGCGCGCGGCTCGGTCGACTGCGACGTCGCGCCCCGCAACGGTCGCCCGCCGTTTCACGTGCTCGCCGGCGACATCGCGGTCGAGGTCGTCGGCACGCGCTTCACGGTCACGCGTACGCCGACTCCGCGCGTCGACGTGACGCGCGGCAAGGTCCGCGTCACGGCGCCGGGTGGAAGCTGGCTCGTCGCCGCCGGTCAATCGTGGTCGCCCTCGGTCTCGACGACGGTCGCGAAGTCGGAGCCGGCACCGGAGCCCACTGTCGCGCCGGAGACGCCTACGCCTACGCCTACGCCAGAGACGCCGACGCCCGCGCCCGTCGTGCATCGGGTCTCGTCGCAAGCGGCATTCCTCGCGGCAGGCCGGCTCGAAGCAACGGATCCTGCGCGCGCGTCGAAGGCCTTCCGCACGATCGCGTCGGGCAAAGATGCGTGGGCAGCTCCCGCGCTTTACGCGCTCACCGAGCTGCACGCGTCGTCCGATCGCGATGCCGCGCTGGCCGATTGCGCCGAGTATCTTCGCCGCTTCCCACACGATCCGCAGGCCGAGGACGTCACCTGGCTTCGCGTCGAGATCCTGCGCACGGCCGGACGACGTGACGAAGCTCGCTCCGCGGCCGCCGAATATCTGCGACAGTTCGCGCATGGCAGCTACGCCGGCCTGGCCGAGCGTATTGCCACGCCGAACTGAGATGCGATCGCTCCTCTGCTGCGCCTACCTGGTCGCGTGCACCCAGACGGTGCAGCTCGCGCCCGATCCGCTCGGCAACCTCGTGTCGATCGAGCTGTCGCCGAACGACGCGACGCTGACGATCACCGATCTCTCGCAGCCGCCGCAGACGCAGACCTATCACGCGATCGGCGTGTTCTCCGACGGCTCGCGCCGCGACATCACCGCGATGCTCGACTGGAGCGTCGACAATCCGGCGCCCGGTGACTTCCTCGATCCCGGCACGTACACGACGTCAAACGCGGCCGCGGGTCACGTCGGCGTGTCCGCGCGATCGAGCGACGGCGTGGTCGCGACCGCGCTGCTCACCATCGTGGTCGACGTCGTCGTGATCGATCCGGCGTTCCCACCGTCAGATCCGAGCCTGTTCGATCCGGTGAACCCGGTCGTCGCCGGCGATCCCACGCACGCGCCCGGTTATCTCTATCCCGCCGACGGCACCGAGCTGCCGCAGGGCGTCGCGCGCACGCTGTTCCAGGCGACGCTCGGCACCGGCAACGACGCGCTCGAGCTGACGTTCGATGCCGACGTCTTGCACCTGGAAGTCCTCACCGGCGCCGATCGCTGGGATACCGGCCCGCAGCTCCAGCAGCTGCTCGCGCTGTCGAGCGTCGGCACGCCGATCCAGGTCGGGATCGCGGCCGCGTCGTCGGCGATGCCGGGCACGGTCTTCAGCGGCGCCTCGATGTCGATCGAGTTCGACAGCGAGCAGCCCGGCGGCCTGCTCTACTTTTGGTCCGCCGCGACGAACGGGATCATGCTCGGCACGCTCGGCGCCTCGAGCTCGCCCAAGCTCTATCCGGGCGACACCACCTGCGTCGGCTGCCACACCAGCTCGCGCGACGGCTTCGCGCTCGCGATGGGCTACGGCAGCGAGAGCGCGCCGGTGTTGCAGTCGGTCGGCATCCAGTCGCTCGCGACGACGATCGATCACACGCAGGCGATCAGCGACGGATGGTCGACGTACTCGCCCGACGGCACGCTCTTGCTCGTCGCGAACAACGGCCAGCTCGTGCTGCGCGACGCGCAAACCGGCGCGCCGATCGGCAGCGATGGCAAGATCGCGCTGCCGAGCGGACACTTCGCGACGCATCCCGACTGGTCTCCCGACGGCAGCGCGGTCGCGATCGCGTACACCGCGACGCAACCGACGAACCTCGACGTCGCCGCCGCGTCGGTCGCGCTGCTGCCCTACAAGGGCAACGGCATGTTCGGACCGCCGATCATCCTCGTGCCGCCGACCGGGCCCGACAACAACTACTTTCCAAAGTACTCGCCCGACGGCAGCTACGTCGCGTACGTGCATGCGAGCGAGCCCTCGCAAGGCGCGGCGAGCGCCGAGCTGTGGATGGTGCCGTCGAACGGCGGCGCGGCGATCGCGCTCGACGCCGCGAGCCATCGCGTCGGACCGCAATCGGTCGCCGGGGTCTCCGACACGATGCCGTCGTGGGCACCGAGTGCCGATCACCACGCGTTTCTCGCGTTCGCATCGTCGCGCACGTACGGCGCGGTGCTCGCGAGCGGTCGGCCGCAGATCTGGATCTCGGCCGTCGATCTCAGCAATCCGATGCCGGGCACCGATCCGTCGAAGCCGGCCTTCTGGCTGCCGTGCCAGGACGTCACCGTCCTGAACATGATGCCAGTGTGGGCGGTGGATACGACATCGCCGCAGTGAGCACTTAGGCCGTCTGAGCGCGCACGCACAGCGGGCGCCAGCGCACGGTATGTCGATGCAAATCGGTGCTCGATGGTCGCGGGAGTCGTGTGGTCCCGGGCATATCGCGTGCAAACCTAGCCCCGCCGTGGATTCCGACCTCGACGACGACCTGGTGGATCACGGGCTCGTGATCAACTACGGGCGCGACATCCTGGTCGTCGACGACAGCGATACGAACCTGGTGGCCGTCGAGGCCGCGCTGAGTGGCCTCGATCGCGAGCTCGTGATGGCTCGGTCCGGCGCCGAGGCGCTCGTGCACCTGCTCGAACGCGACTTCGCCCTGATCATTCTCGACGTCGCGATGCCGCAGATGGACGGCTTCGAGGTCGCCAAGCTCGTGCGATCTCGCGCGCGCAACCGAACCACTCCGATCTTGTTCGTCACCGGGCTCGCCTGGCAGGACGAGGAGATCATGCGCGGCTACGAGCTCGGCGCGGTCGATTTCCTGATGAAGCCAATCCGCGCGGAAGTGCTACGCGCTAAAGCGACCGTGTTCATCCAGCTTCAGGAGCGAACGATCGAGCTGAACGAGAAGGCCGAGGAGCTGCGCCGCGCGCAAACTCGCGCGCACGAGCGCGAGCTCGAGGTCCAGCGCGAGCGCTTCGAGACCGAGCTGCTCGAGCACCAGATGCGCCAGCTCGCCGAGAGCGACAAGCGCAAGGACGAGTTCCTCGCGATCCTCGCGCACGAGCTGCGCAACCCACTCCAGCCGCTCCAGACGGCCGTCGAGCTGATCGAAGCCGACGTCGCCAAACCAGTCGCGCCGCGCGTGCGCAACATCATCCAGCGCCAGGTCCACTACATCGGCCGGCTCGTCGACGATCTGCTCGACGTCGCGCGCTTTCAGACCGGCAAGCTCGAGCTGCGCAAGGAGCTCGTCCACCTCGACAAGCTCGTCGAGGAAGCGGTCGCCTCGGCGATGCCGGCGGCCGAGACGCGCGGCCATCAGGTCACCGTCAGCGGCAGCGGCGCGCCGGTCGTCCACGGCGATCCGGTGCGGCTCGTCCAGATCCTGTCGAATCTGCTCTCCAACGCGATCAAGTACACACCGCCGAACGGCCGGATCCGCGTCGAGTACGGCCTCGAAGAGGGTCGCGCGTTCGCGCGCGTGACCGACAACGGGCGCGGCATCGCGGCCGCCGTGCTGCCCAAAGTGTTCGAGATGTTCGTGCAGGAGCGCGTCGCCGAGAGCGGCGCCGGCGGCCTCGGCCTCGGCCTCGGGCTCGCGCGCCGGCTCGTCGAGCTGCACGGCGGCGAGCTCCACGCGACGAGCGCCGGCACCGGCAAGGGCTCGACGTTCGAGCTGCGCCTGCCGCTGCCCGGCCCCGACGCGTACGCGAAACCCACGCCGCCCCCGCCGGTCGAGCCCGGTCACCGGCCGCTGCGCGCGGTCGTCGTCGACGATGCCGCCGATCTGCGCGAGCTGGTCGCCGATCTCTTGCGCATGAAGGGGCACGAGGTGATGGCGGTCGAGGACGGTCCGTCCGCGGTCGCGCTGATCCGCTCCGAGCGCCCCGACGTCGCGCTGATCGACATCGGCCTTCCCGAGATGGACGGCTACGAGGTCGCGCGCGAGCTGCGCCGCGATCTGCCGCCGCGCGAGCTGCGTCTCATCGCGATGACCGGCTACGGCCAGGCCGCCGACAAGGCGACCGCGCTGCAGGCCGGCTTCGACGCCCACATCGTCAAACCCGCCAGCGCAGACAAGATCATGCGCGCTCTCTACGGAAAGCCCGATCCATGACGACCACCGCACCGCGCCACGCCCGTCGCAGCACCAAGGCGACCCCCGACCAGCTCGAGCGCCGCGAAGTCCTCGCGGCGCTTCGCGCGTTCAAGCGCGGCGAGTTCGCCACGCGCATGCGCGAGAACCTGACGGGTGTCGACGGGCAGATCGCCGAAGCGTTCAACGAGATCGTCCTGATGGTCGATGGCATTCGCGCGGAAGCGGCCGCGGTCAGCCAGGACGTCGGCAAGGCCGGCAACGCCGCGCGACGCATGCGCCGCGTGGGCACGTCGGGCGGCTGGGCAGCGTACGTCTCGTCGGTCAACGAGATGATCGAGGACCTCACCGGTCACTCGAACGAGGTCGTCGAGGTCGTCGGCGCGGTCGCGCGAGGCGACCTCGATCTGCGCATGGACATCGCCGAGCGTCAGGGCGAGTTCTTGCGCCACGCGCGCATCGTCAACGGCATGGTCGATCGGCTCAGCCAGTTCGGCTCCGAGGTCACGCGCGTCGCGCTCGAGGTCGGCGGCGAAGGCAAGCTCGGCGCGCAGGCGCGCGTGCAAGGCGTCAGCGGCGTCTGGAAGGACCTCACCGACTCGGTAAACCTAATGGCGTCGAACCTGACGTCGCAGGTTCGCGAGATCGCGCGCGTCACCACGGCCGTGGCGCAGGGCGACCTGACCAAGACGATCACGATCGACGTCAAGGGCGAGATCCTCGAGCTGAAAGCGACCATGAACACGATGGTCGAGCAGCTGCGCGCGTTCGCGAACGAGGTGACGCGCGTCGCCCGCGAGGTCGGTACCGAAGGCCGCCTCGGCGGTCAGGCGACGGTGCGCGGCGTGTCGGGCGTGTGGCGCGAGCTGACCGAGTCCGTCAACGGCATGGCGAACAACCTGACGCAGCAGGTGCGCAACATCGCCGAGGTGACGAGCGCAGTCGCCGCCGGCGATCTCGGCAAGCAGATCACCGTCGAGGCCAAGGGCGAGATCCTCGGCCTCAAGAACACGATCAACGTGATGGTCGATCAGCTGTCGAGCTTCGCCGCCGAGGTTACGCGCGTCGCGCGCGAGGTCGGCACCGAGGGCGTGCTCGGCGGTCAGGCCGAGGTCGCCGACGTGTCGGGCGTGTGGCGCGAGCTCACGCAGAACGTCAACGGCATGGCGTCGAACCTGACGTCGCAGATGCGCTCGATCGCCGACGTCGTCACCGCGATCGCGGGCGGCGACCTGTCGAAGAAGATCGGCGTCGACGCG